>Ga0207791_1000271_pt1 | contig 13871 bp, 14 predicted proteins | sample HigsolmetaGSP16D_FD_184844 | JGI IMG/M metagenome (GOLD analysis project Ga0207791, IMG submission 184844) | High solid enriched microbial communities from the Joint BioEnergy Institute, USA - SP1-6-D (SPAdes) | ecosystem: Engineered > Bioreactor > SSF (Solid state fermentation) > Aerobic >...
CTGGTCGAGCGCTGGATCCAAATCGAATCGTCTCTGGATGAATTCCAGCAGACGCTTGCCGGCACGACCGGTGGAGCTACAGGAGAAACAAATGGCGGTTATTGAAATCAAGGTTCCAGACATCGGAGATTACAGCGATGTGCCCGTCATCGAAGTGCTGGTCGCCGTTGGCGACAGCGTGGTCAAGGACCAAGGCTTGGTGACGCTGGAATCGGACAAGGCCACGCTGGAAGTGCCGTCCTCGGTTGCCGGTGTGGTCAAGGAACTCAGGGTCAAGGTCGGCGACACCCTCTCCGAAGGTGCAATCGTGCTGCTGCTGGAGACCGAAGGCGCATCCGCTGCGCCGCCCCAGACCAAGGCCCCCTCCGCCACTGCGGTGCCTGTCGCCGCACCGGGCAGCAAGCCGCCGGTAACGCCGTCACATCGCGCTCCGGTCGAACCGGCTGCGCCCAAGCCGGCGCTGGCCAGTGGCAAGCCGGCCGATATCGAATGCAAGATGGTGGTGCTCGGTGCCGGCCCCGGTGGCTATACCGCCGCGTTCCGCGCCGCCGATCTGGGTCTGGACACAGTGCTGATCGAGCGCTATGCCAGCCTCGGCGGTGTCTGCCTCAATGTCGGCTGCATCCCATCCAAGGCGCTGCTGCATGCCGCCGCGGTGATCGATGAAGTGGCCCATGCCGGTGACTTTGGCGTGGACTTCGGTCAGCCTAAGATCCGCCTGGACAAGCTGCGCGAGTATAAGGAAAAAGTGGTTGGCAAGCTTACCGGCGGCCTGGCCAGCATGGCCAAGCAGCGCAAGGTGCGTACCGTCACCGGTGTGGCCAGCTTCGTCTCGCCCAACGAGCTGGAAATCGTCAGCGACGACGGCAAGCGGTTGCTGCGCTTCGAATATTGCATTATCGCCGCTGGCTCGCAGGCGGTGAAGCTGCCCAATTTCCCGTGGGACGACAAGCGCGTGATGGACTCCACCGATGCGCTGGAGCTGCACGCTATTCCCAAGACCCTGCTGGTGGTCGGCGGTGGCATCATCGGCCTGGAAATGGCCACGGTGTATAGCGCACTCGGCAGCAAGGTCACCGTGGTCGAGTTCATGGACCAGCTGATGCCCGGCGCCGACAAGGACCTGGTCAAGCCGCTGGCCGAGCGTCTGAAGCAGCAGGGCGTCCAAGTCCATCTCAAGACCAAGGCCACCGACGTCAAGGCGGACAAGACCGGCATCACGGTGTCCTTCGAAGCAGCCGTGGAAGGCGAAAAGCCAGGCATGCAGGCCACGACGTACGATCGCGTGCTGGTTGCCGTGGGCCGTAGCCCCAACGGCAAGAAGATCGGCGCAGAGAAAGCCGGGGTTACCATCACCGAGCGCGGCTTCATCCCAGTCGATCGGCAGATGCGCACCAACGTGCCGCACATCTTCGCCATCGGCGACATTGTCGGTAACCCGATGCTGGCACACAAGGCCACGCACGAGGGCAAGCTGGCCGCCGAGGTCGCTGCCGGCGAGAAGAAGGAATGGGTGGCGCGGGTGATCCCGTCGGTGGCTTACACCAACCCGGAAATCGCCTGGGTCGGCGTTACCGAAACCGAAGCCAGGGCCAAGGGGCTGAAGGTCGGCGTGGCCAAGTTCCCGTGGGCTGCCAGCGGTCGCGCAATCGGCATCGGTCGCACCGAGGGCTTCACCAAGCTGATCTTCGATGAACAAACGCATCGGGTGATCGGTGGTGCCATCGTCGGTGTGCATGCCGGCGACCTGCTGTCCGAAATTGGCCTGGCGATCGAGATGGGGGCCGAGGCCGAAGACATTGGCCACACCATCCATGCGCATCCGACTCTGAGCGAATCGGTGGGCATGGCCGCCGAAGTGTACGACGGCACCATCACCGATCTGTACATCCCGAAGAAGAAGTAAGCGCCGTACCGGCTGCCTTGCCGGCGACGCCCTGCGTTGTGCAGAGCGTCGTCTTTAGTTGTTGGTGCAGGCATGCCCACACCGACCTTGCATTCCAGCAACAGGTGTTGGGCACGCTGGCACAACGTGTTGCGCGCGGCGAGATCCAGCTTGCCGATGACATGTACGTTGCCGCGCAGCTATTTCCTTTACGGCAACGCTCTCTCATGCCAAGCGCCCCAAAGGCAAGAAGGCCCCGAAAAAAGTCGGGCCGTCTACGTGCAAGGATGGGGGCGATCAGAACGCGAATGTCACGCCTGCCACCGGACCTTGGAACTCTTGCTTCAGGCCGATCAAGCCATCGCTGCCGCGCTTGTCGACGTCGAGCTTGAACCAGTCGTAGCCGGCGAAGATGCCCAAGTTCTTGGTGAAACGGTATTCTGCAATCGCATTGGCGCGGCTCAGATCGCCGTCGTAGTCGCCAAAGTCGCCCCAACTGGTGTTGAGGTACTGGCCCTGCACGTTGAACAGCCAGTGTTCGTTCGGGTGCGCGGTGAAGCGGATACCCGCGACCGGCGCGACGCCGTGGTCTCTTTCGTCCACGAACTCGCCGGTGAACACGCTCCCCAGGTCGGCATACGCATTGGCTTTGACCTTGGCGTACTCGGCACCAAGTTGCAGGCCCAGGCTAAATTCCGGCGAGTCGACCACCGAGTAGTCATAGACAAAGGTGGCAATCTGGTACTTCAACTCCCCCTTGATGAAGCTGCCCGACGGCACGGTCACACCACCGGCGCTCAAATCCTGAGTCAGGGTCTCGCGGCGATCCTTGTCGTACTTGAAGTAGTCAAAGATCAGGCGCTGACGGGTGCTGATGCGGAATACACCATCCACGCGAGGCTCCCATTCCTTGCCGCCGAGCTTGAAGTCTTCGTTGAACGACACAGTGTTGCCAGCCAGCAGAGTGTTACCACGGACGGTGTTGTCGTTGTCGACATGCATCGCGCCAAGACGGATCTGAAAGCGGTCATCGATGTCTTCAGCGTGCACGGGCTCGGCGTAAGCGGCAACCAGCACGTATGGAATGGCCAGTGCAAGGAGGTATTTCATGGGGGGAGAACTCCGAAGTCTTAAGAATTGGTGAGACACGCATGCCTATGCCGCGCATACTCGATAAGCTGGCGTCTTTCAAAAGTGAAAATGCTGTCGCATCATTGTGAACACGGCCATAGCAATCGGATAAAGCGGTCGGTTTGGCGGCGCTCCAGCCCCTTGGTCGCCTCATGCGTCTGTGCGCGCTATCGACTCATGCGCTCCTCTGACGCTGAGCGCATGAGTCGACCGGATCGCCGATAGTGAAGGTCGCAGGGTGCGACAATCTGCTTGAAAAGCAGGAGCCCTGGTCTCCCAGGGCTCCTGGACGTGGCCTGCGGCGGTACCTTTCGACGAGGATGTGCAGACCTCGCAAGCTCCGACCGCTGTTTTGTGACAAAGTTCCAGCGTGCTACCGCAGCTGCGACATGCTGCATGGCAGCAAGCGATGGCCTCTGCCGGTTGTCTCGCAATTTGTCCCATTGCTATACTTCTGCGGCTAGACGAGGCGCAAATGCGCTTCCCATTCATACACACCTAAGGGATAAGCGTAGTGCTGAACTCCGTTGACGCGGGTCGGCGGATGATGCTGCGCTCTGCGGTATATCCGCTTGCCGCCGTGGTTGTCACCAGTCTGGGGTTGCTGTGGGTCGGTCCCCGTTATTCTGAAGGTCTGGCGTTGACCGGATGTGCGGCGGTGCTGGGCGGTTGGGTTGCAGCACGTACCGCACTAGGTGGCGGTATCCAGGCAGCGGGCATCGCGATGGTGCGGCTGATTGTGGCGATGGTGTTGAAATGGGTATTGGTTTTCGTGGCGCTGGCGCTCGGCTTCGGCCTGTGGAAGCTGCCTCCTCTGGCTTTGTTGGCGGGTATCGCCGTCGGGCTGATTTTTCAGGTTCTGGCTCTGGCCAGGCGTTGATTCGAAACTTAAAGGGCTCCGGACACATGGCGGGCGAGGCAGCAACACCTACCTCCTACATCCAGCATCACTTGCACAACCTGATCATTCCGGTTGGCGATGGTGGCGGCACGTTTTGGACCATCCACCTCGACACCCTGATCATGGCCGTGTTGATGGGGTTGGTCATGGTCCTGGCGTTCTGGACTGCGACCCGTAATGCAACCGCTGGCGTGCCGGGCAAGTGGCAGGCGTTCGTGGAAATCTGCCTGGAGTTTGTCGACCGCCAGGCCAAGGACACCTATCACGGCAGCAGCAAGCTGGTGACCCCCATCGCAATCACCATTTTCTTCTGGATCCTGTTGATGAATCTCATCAAGATGATCCCGGCCGACTTCATCGTCATCCCGCTCGGTTGGGCAGGGCTGCACGCCTGGAAGCCGGTGCCGACCGCCGACGTCAATGCCACCTTGGGCATGTCGATCAGTGTGTTTTTCTTGATGATCGTGTTCTCGCTGCGCTCCAAGGGCGTGGGCGGTATGACCAAGGAATTCCTGACGTCGCCATTCGGCAAGTGGATGTTGCCGTTCAATCTGCTTTTGAACATCGTCGAGTGGCTGAGCAAGCCGATTTCGTTAGCGATGCGACTGTTCGGCAACATGTTCGGCGGCGAGATCGTCTTTCTGCTGATCTGGGTGCTGGGCGGTGCGGGCATCGCGGGCATGTTCGCTGGCGGCGTATTCGGTCTCGGTTGGATGCTGTTCCACCTTCTGGTGATTCCGCTGCAGGCCTTCATCTTCATGATGCTGTCGATCGTGTATCTGAGCCTGGCCGAAGACAGCCACTAACGTCTGCGTCACCCTTCATCTGCGTCATTCCGCTTCATCCATCACCCTTAGAAACTTTCGTTCGGAGATCACCATGTACCTCGCCGTCCTGACCAACCTCGCTCAAGTCCAGAGTTCAACCGTCCTTGCCGTCGGGATCATGATTGGCTTGGCCGCGCTGGGCGCCGGCCTCGGTCTGGCCATCATGGCCGGCAAGTTCCTGGAATCGGCCGCGCGTCAGCCGGAACTGATCCCGGTGCTGCAGGTTCGTATGTTCATCACTGCCGGCCTGATCGACGCCGCGTTCATTATCAGCGTCGCTGTCGGCCTGCTGTTCGCCTTCGCCAATCCGTTGGCCCAGGTGTTCATCGAGCGTCTGTCGCAGGCTGCCGGCTGATCCAGCGGTAGTAGGATGTGGATGCAGTCGGCAGCGGGTGCATCCGCGGACGAAGGTCGGAAGGCGCCGCCTGAGCGGTGTGCTTTCTCCCCTAAACAGCGATTGAGCGACCCATGGATATCACCCTTACCATCTTTGCCCAGGCGTTGGCCTTCGCCGGCCTGATCTGGGTGGTGGCGACCAGAATCTGGCCGCCGCTGCTGCAAGCGATTGAAGAGCGTCAGCAAAAGATCGCTGAAGGTCTGGCTGCGGCCGATCGCAGTCAGAAGGATCTGGCGCAAGCGCAGGAAAAGGTCAACGAAGCGCTGAAGGAAGCACGTACCAAGGCCAACGAGATCATTGATCAGGCCCATGCACGCGCCAACCAGATCATCGAAGCAGCCAAGCACGAAGCAATTGCCGAAGCTAACCGTCAAAAGGAGCTGGCGCAGACCGAAATCGATGCCGCCGCGACGCGTGCCCGCGAGGAGCTGCGCAAGCAGGTCTCGGTACTGGCCGTCAGCGGTGCAGAAAAGCTGCTCAAGCGCGAAATCGATGCCAACGCTCACAAGGCGCTGCTCGACGAGCTGGCGGCGGAGATCTAAGCTGATGAGTCAAGCGCTCACTCTTGCCCGCCCATACGGTCGTGCCGCGTTCGCGATTGCGCGTGAGGGCGGCAACTTCGCGCCTTGGTCCGATGCACTGGCGTTTTCGGCGCAGGTGTCTGGTGACCAGCGCGTGGCCGCATTGCTGCGCAACCCAGCGCTGGGTCAGGAACAGGCAGTGACGTTGCTGGCGCCGCCGCAGGCGGGCGAGAGTTATCTGCGTTTTCTCGGCGTGCTGGCCGATGCGCAGCGGCTGTCGCTGCTGCCGGAGATCGCAGGTGTGTACGAACAACTGCGTGCCGATGCCGAACACGTCGTCAGGGCGACGGTGACCTCGGCTGCTGCAATGAGCCAGACCGAGCGCGACATGATCGCTGTTGCGCTCAAGAAGCGTTTAGGCTGCGAAGTGGACATCACCACCGCAGTCGATGCGTCGCTAATTGGCGGCGCAGTGATCGACACCGGCGAGGTGGTCATCGACGGCTCGCTGAAGGGAAAGCTCGCGCGTCTGCAACGCTCGCTCGCCCACTGAATTCACATATAACGCCTGGCCCCTGTGGTCGGCACCTAGGACTGAACGATGGCAACCACGCTCAACCCCTCCGAAATCAGCGACCTGATCAAGACCCGCATCCAAGCGGTCAAGCTTTCCGCAGAGTCGCGCAACGAAGGCTCCGTGACCAGCGTGTCCGACGGCATCGTGCGCATCTTCGGCCTGGCCGATGTGATGCAGGGCGAAATGATCGAACTGCCAAATAACACGTTCGCGCTTGCACTGAATCTTGAGCGCGATTCAGTCGGCGCTGTGGTGTTGGGCGACTACGAAAACCTGCGCGAAGGCGATGTGGCCAAAACGACCGGTCGTATCCTGGAAGTGCCGGTAGGTCCGGAACTGCTGGGTCGCGTGGTCAACGCGCTGGGCGAGCCGATCGACGGCAAAGGCCCCCTGGGCGCCACCCAGACGGCACCGGTGGAGCGCGTAGCGCCGGGCGTGATCTGGCGTAAATCGGTCGATCAGCCGGTGCAGACCGGTTATAAGTCGGTTGATGCGATGATTCCGATCGGTCGTGGTCAGCGCGAGCTGGTCATCGGCGACCGTCAGACTGGCAAGACCGCGCTGGCGATCGATGCGGTGATCAACCAAAAGGGTACCGGCATCAAATGCGTGTATGTGGCGATCGGTCAGAAAGCCTCGACCGTTGCCAACATCGTACGCAAGCTGGAAGAAAACGGCGCGCTGGCGCACACCGTGGTGGTTGCAGCGACCGCGTCCGAATCGGCTGCAATGCAGTACATCAGCCCGTATGCCGGCTGCACCATGGGCGAGTATTTCATGGACCGCGGCGAAGACGCGCTCATTGTGTACGACGATCTGTCCAAGCAGGCTGTGGCCTACCGCCAGATTTCATTGCTGCTCAAGCGTCCGCCGGGCCGCGAAGCCTATCCGGGCGACGTGTTCTATCTGCACTCCCGGCTGCTGGAACGTGCAGCGCGTGTGTCCGAGGAATACGTGGAGAAATTCACCAACGGTGCGGTGACCGGCAAGACCGGCTCGCTGACTGCGTTGCCGATTATCGAAACGCAGGCCGGCGACGTGTCAGCATTCGTGCCGACCAACGTGATCTCGATCACCGACGGGCAGATCTTCCTGGAAACCGATCTGTTCAATGCCGGTATTCGTCCAGCCGTCAACGCCGGTATCTCAGTGTCGCGCGTCGGCGGTGCCGCCCAGACCAAGATCATCAAGAAGCTGTCCGGCGGCATCCGTATCTCGCTGGCGCAATACCGTGAGCTGGCTGCGTTCGCACAGTTCGCTTCGGATCTGGACGAAGCGACCCGCAAGCAGCTCGAGCGTGGTCAGCGCGTCACCGAATTGATGAAGCAGAAGCAATACGCGCCGATGTCCATCGCCAATCAGGCATTGTCGATCTACGCCGTCAACGAGGGTTACCTCGATGATGTGCCGGTCAGCAAGCTGCTGGCGTTCGAGCAGGGCCTGCACGCGCACTTCGCCAACACCCAGGGCGAGCTGGTGGCCAAGATCAACAGCACCGGCGGTTGGGACAGTGCCATCGAAGCCAGCTTCAAGAAGGGTATCGAAGAGTTCAAGACGACCGGTAGCTGGTAGGTCCAGGATTTGCGATTGGGTATTTGGGGTGCGTAAGAGCGGTGGGTCGGGGCGAAGCCTCTATCGAACTCCCGCTTCTGCATCTGCGGTTCAGGTATTCGGAAGGTGTGGTGCGGGACGTGGAAGGCTGTGTCGCCATTCCCACATCCCGAATCCCGATTCCACGAGCGAAGCGAGCGAGCAATGGCAGGCGGACGCGAAATCAAAACCAAGATCAAGAGCGTGCAGAACACCCGCAAGGTGACGCGCGCGCTCGAAATGGTCTCGGCCTCCAAGATCCGCAAGGCGCAAGAGCGCATGAAGACCTCGCGTCCTTATGCGCAGGCGATGAAGCAGGTGATCGGGCATTTGGCGCAGGCCAGCACCGATTTCCAGCATCCCTTTCTGATCGAGCGTGAGCAGGTCAAGCGGGTCGGTTACATCATCGTTTCTTCCGATCGCGGCCTGGCCGGCGGTCTGAATAACACCCTGTTCCGCAAAATGCTGGGGCAAGTGCGCACGTGGCAAGACAAGGGCGCCGAGATCGACGTGGTCACCATCGGCCAGAAGGCGTCGGCGTTCTTCCGTCGCATCAAGGTCAACATGGTCGGCAGCGTGACCCACCTGGGTGACTGTCCGCAGATGGAGCAGCTGATCGGCGTGATCAAGGTGATGATCGATGCCTTCATCGACGGCAGTGTTGACCGCGTGTATCTGGTCTACAACCGCTTCGTGAACACGATGACGCAGAAGGCCAACCTTGATCAGTTGTTGCCACTGCCGGCTGCCGAGAACAAGGTGGCGCACCACGATTGGGACTACCTGTACGAACCCGATGCCGCCACCGTGCTGGAACACGTGATGACCCGTTACATCGAGTCGTTGGTGTACCAGGCAGTGCTGGAAAACGTGGCTTCCGAACATGCTGCGCGCATGGTGGCGATGAAGGCCGCCAGCGACAACGCCAACAAGATGATCGGCACGTTGCAACTGGTTTACAACAAGGCACGTCAGGCGGCGATTACCCAGGAAATTTCGGAAATTGTCAGTGGCGCAGCGGCCGTGTAAGTCACGCCGGGTTGGGGGGCGGGATTGGTTGGAGCGCGGCGGATCGCGCCCTCACACATCTCCCGATCACGCGTCCCACATTACAAAATTCCACGAGATGGCATCGGCCACTCGGACAGAACAAAGCTAACCGGAGCAGCAAAATGAGTCAGGGCAAGATCGTTCAGATCATCGGCGCGGTTGTCGACGTCGAATTCCCGCGCAATGAAGTGCCGAAGGTGTATCACGCGCTGAAGGTTGAAGGCACCGAAATCACTCTGGAAGTGCAGCAGCAGCTCGGCGACGGTGTCGTGCGCACGATTGCGCTTGGCTCCACCGACGGCTTGAAGCGCAACCTGCTGGTCACCAACACCGAGCGCGCCATTTCGGTGCCGGTTGGTGCCGGGACGCTGGGCCGCATCATGGACGTGCTGGGGCGTCCGATCGACGAAGCTGGCGACGTGCAGGCTGCGGACCATTGGGAAATCCATCGCGCTGCACCGTCGTACGAAGACCAGTCGTCCAGTACCGAACTGCTGGAGACCGGCATCAAGGTCATCGACCTGATGTGCCCGTTCGCCAAGGGTGGCAAGGTCGGCCTGTTCGGCGGCGCTGGCGTCGGCAAAACTGTCAACATGATGGAACTGATCAACAACATCGCCAAGGCGCACAGCGGCTTGTCCGTGTTTGCCGGCGTGGGCGAGCGGACCCGCGAGGGCAACGACTTCTACCACGAGATGAAGGACTCCAACGTTCTGGACAAGGTCGCGATGGTGTACGGCCAGATGAACGAGCCGCCAGGTAACCGTCTGCGCGTCGCGCTGACTGGCCTGACCATGGCCGAATACTTCCGCGACGAGAAGGACGAGAACGGCAAGGGCAAGGACGTGTTGTTATTTGTCGACAACATCTACCGCTACACGCTGGCCGGTACCGAAGTGTCCGCGCTGCTCGGTCGTATGCCCTCGGCCGTGGGTTACCAGCCGACTCTGGCCGAAGAAATGGGCGTGCTGCAGGAACGCATCACCTCGACCAAGAGCGGTTCGATCACCTCGATTCAGGCGGTTTACGTACCGGCGGACGATCTGACCGACCCGTCGCCGGCAACCACCTTTGCCCACTTGGATTCGACCGTCACCCTGAGCCGTAATATCGCCTCTTTGGGCATCTATCCTGCTGTGGATCCGCTGGACTCCACCAGCCGCCAGATGGATCCGCTGGTGATCGGTCACGAGCATTACGACACCGCCCAGCGCGTCCAGCAGACCTTGCAGAAATACAAGGAACTGAAGGACATTATCGCCATCCTGGGCATGGACGAGTTGAGCGAAGAGGACAAGCAGGCCGTGTCCCGCGCACGCAAGATCGAGCGCTTCTTCAGTCAGCCTTTCCACGTGGCTGAAGTCTTCACCGGTTCGCCAGGCAAGTATGTGTCGCTGAAAGACACCATCCGCGGCTTCAAGGCAATCTGCGACGGCGAATACGACCACCTGCCGGAGCAGGCGTTCTACATGGTCGGCAGCATCGAAGAAGCTGTCGAGAAAGCCAACAAAATGAGCGCCAAAGCGTAACTGCCCGGAGTTGGTTTTCGGCATTCGCGATGGCGGTGAGCGGAATGCGGAAGCGAGATCAGCGGCGACAGGGAATGCTGCGGTTGCCAATCCCGAATCCGCCCTCCCCACTCCCCACTCCCGCCTCATAAGGTAAGGCACCATGAGCACTATCCGTTGCGACATCGTCAGCGCCGAAAAGGAAATTTTCCACGGTGAGGCGACGCTGGTCGTTGCCACCGGCGAGTTGGGCGAGCTAGGTATCGCGCCTAAGCACGCGCCGCTGATTACGCGCCTGAAGCCTGGCAAGGTGGTGGTGACTACCGCTGATGGCGAATATCTGGATTTCGCCATTTCCGGCGGCATCCTGGAAGTACAGCCGCAGGTAGTGACCATCCTGGTTGACGCCGCAGTGCGTGCGCAGGACATCGACGAAGCAGCTGTGCGCAAAGTCAAGGATGAGGCCGAGCGGTTGCTGGCCAACCGCGGCAACGCGGTGGACGTTGCCCAGGCACAGCGTCAATTGGCCGAAGCGACAGTGCAGTTGCAGGCACTGGAGCGCTTGCGTCGCAACCTCAAGCACTAATAGCAGCTAACGCATCTGTAGAGCGAGCATCTCAAAACGCCATCGACAGTATCGGCGTTTTCGTTTTTGGAGCTTTGCATGCGGGTCAGCGAACCCGCCATGGCCTGCGGCAGGCACACTGCGAGCCTTGGCGCACCCTGCACTGCAGCGGTGCAGGGGCACCTTGTGCAGGTCGTTGAGGATTACGGTATGACTCGCTTGAACGATGGCATTCGCACTTACGTAGTGACCGGCCTGCTGGCCGCCGGACTGCTGGGCTGCGCATTGCCGGCGCGCAGCCAGCCGCCGCTGGATGTGTTGATGGACCGGATCGTGCAGCGCAATGCGATTGGCGATGCTGTGGCGCTCAGCAAGTGGGACAGCGGCAAGCCGGTGCTCGACCAAGCGCGCGAGGCAGCGGTGCTGCAAAGCGTGCGCGATCAGGCATCGTCGCATGGTCTGGATGTCGACGACGCGGCGCGTTTCTTCGGCGCGCAGATGGAGGCCAACAAGTCGGTGCAGTATGCGCTGTTGCACCACTGGCACGAGCGTGGACGCGCGCCGAATACCGCACGTCCGGATCTGGCCGCGCTGCGCGCACGCCTGGATCAACTGCAGAGCGAACTGCTCGATGCATTGGCCGATGTTGCCTCAGTGCGCAGCGCGCCCGACTGCCCGGCCAGCACCGCGCGTGCGGCGGCACATTACGCAGAGCAATGGCAGCTGGATGCACTGCATCGTGCGGCGCTGGTACGAGGCCTTGGCGATTTCTGTCGCTGATCTTAGCGATGAGGTGTCTGCGGTGATGCGTCAGTTCGCTAAACCGTTGTTCGATCAGACCGGTCTTTGATCAGCGATACACAACCTGGCGGCCCAGGAAAAACGACATGATGGCCAGACAGCCTTCGATCAGCGGTTTTGCCAGCCATGCCTGACGTAGCCCGAGCAAGTGCACGGTGTTCGAAAGCAGCCACGTGCTGATCAGCGTGAGCGCCAACCACATCAGTGCGAAGCGGCGGAAGCGTTCCCAGCCCAGGCGCGCATCGCCCTGGTGGGCAAACGTGTAGCGACCGTTAAGCCAGAAGCCGAGCACGGCACCGCTGATGCGACCAAGCAGATTGGCCGCCACAGTCGGCATGCCTGCGGCGGTGGCGGCGATAAAGATGCCGCAATCCACCGCTAGCTGCAGGGCGCCAATCATCATGAACTGGCTGCCTTGGCGGAACAGACTCATGCGTGTGGGACCAAGCGAGGGATGCTCATCCTAGCGGTACTGAGGCTCAAACGCTGCTTTTGCAGACCAATGCGGCATCCGGGCAACGACGCGACGGAGCGCAGCGACTAGAATTCATTCATCTTCGCCTGGAATGTTTTGATGACTCTGCCCCTGCACGTTGTGATCCTGGCTGCGGGCGAGGGGAAGCGCATGCGCTCGTCCCTCCCCAAGGTGCTACAGCCGTTGGCAGGCCAGCCGATGCTGGCCCACGTCATCGCCACCGCGCGGCAGTTGCAGCCGACGGCGATCCATATCGTCTACGGGCACGGCGGCAATCAGGTGCAGGCAGCCTTCGTCGAGCAAAGCGATCTGCAGTGGGTAGGGCAGCATGAGCAGTTAGGCACTGGGCATGCGGTCCAGCAGGTAATGCCGGCCATTCCCGACGCGGCGACGGTAGTGGTGTTGTATGGCGATGTGCCGCTGATTCGCAGCGACAGCCTGTTGCAACTGCTGCAGGCACCGGACCGGATAGCGGTGCTGGTGGCCGAACTGGCCAATCCCACCGGGTATGGACGCATTGTGCGCAATGCGCAGGGCAAAGTGGCCGCCATCGTCGAACAAAAGGATGCCGACGACGAGCAGCGTGGCATTCGCACGATCAATACTGGCATCCTCGCCGCCGAATCCACCGCACTTCGCCGCTGGCTGGGCGGCTTGTCCAACGACAATGCGCAGGGCGAGTTCTATCTCACTGACGTGTTTGCACACGCCGCCGCCGATGGCACGCCGGCCGCAATGGTGTATGTGGCTGACCCGCAGGATGTGGAGGGTGCCAACGACCCATGGCAACTGGCCCAGCTCGAACGTGCATGGCAGCTGCGCGCCGCGCGTGCGCTCTGCTTGCAGGGCGTGCGCATGGCCGACCCAGCACGTGTGGAGCAGCGCGGCAGCGTGCGGGTGGGCCGCGATGTACAGCTGGATATCGATGTCCTCCTGGAAGGTCAAGTAACGCTGGGCGATGGTGTGGTGATCGGCCCGTTCGTGCGGCTGCGCGATGTCACGCTCGGTGCCGGTACCCAGGTGCACGCGCACAGTGATCTGGAAGGCGTGACCACTGAAGGCGCGGTGCAAATCGGTCCGTTCGCGCGCCTGCGCCCCGGCACCGTGTTGGCCGATGGTGTGCATATCGGCAATTTTGTAGAGACCAAAAAAGTCACCATGGGGGTTGGCAGCAAAGCCAACCATCTGACTTATCTCGGCGATGCGGTCATCGGCAGCAAGGTCAACATCGGTGCCGGGACCATCACCTGCAACTACGACGGCGTGAACAAGTCGCAGACCAGCATCGGCGATGGCGCGTTTGTCGGCTCCAACAGTGCATTGGTGGCGCCGATCCAGATTGGTCCCCATTCGACCATCGGCGCCGGTTCGGTGATTACCCGGGATGCACCGGCAGGGCAGCTCAGCGTCACGCGTGCGCGGCAGACGGTGATTGAAGGCTGGCAGCGGCCGACCAAGAAATCGCCGTAGCGCGACGGCAGCATGCGGCACGGCGCATGCTGCCGTCGTGCGTCTGTGTCGCTAGCAAGCACGCGGTCATTCACGCCATATGATCTGATGCGCAGTGCCCGCGAACACAGGCGGCGGACATGCTGTCTGAGCATGATCGTGCAGCGCACAAGGACGGGCGCGCTACCATATCC
>Ga0207791_1000274_pt1 | contig 13799 bp, 8 predicted proteins | sample HigsolmetaGSP16D_FD_184844 | JGI IMG/M metagenome (GOLD analysis project Ga0207791, IMG submission 184844) | High solid enriched microbial communities from the Joint BioEnergy Institute, USA - SP1-6-D (SPAdes) | ecosystem: Engineered > Bioreactor > SSF (Solid state fermentation) > Aerobic >...
TTCCGGCACGTGGTAGACGGTGCCGACCAGCATGATGATCGCCAGCACACCGATGGCGTAGTGCGCGCCGTGCTCCAGGAACACGAATTCGTCCAGGGTGCCCTTGTGCACCAGGTAGACTGTCATCGAGCGCACGAACATCGCGCCGATCGCCAGGCCCAGCATGATGATCACCACGTCGCGGGTGATGGCGAATGCGCCGATCACGCCATCGAACGAGAACGAGGCGTCCAGCACTTCCAGATACAAAAACGCGGCGATGCCCGAACGCTTGGCCTGCCCCATGCCAGCGTCTTCGGTTTCTTCTGCTTCGAACAGCGCATCCACGCTGTCGACCAGCAGATACAGCAGGATGCCGCCCAGGCCGGCAAACAGCACGCTCTGGAAGATGGCATGCGGCAGGAACAGCTTGGTGACCAGCAGCACCGACACCGCCACGATCACCGACATCGCATCGGCCTTGCCGAGCTTGCCGACCAGCCGCTCCACCGGGCCGAGCCAATGTAGCTTGCGCTCCTGGTCGAACAGGAAATTCAGGAACACCAACAACAGGAACATGCCACCGAACGCAGCGATGGAGGGGTAGTTGTCGGTCAGCACCTGGCTATAGCGATCCGGCTCCTGCAACGCCATCTGCATCACCGGCAGCAGGCCCATGCCGGTGGCCACCGACACGATCACGATCGGGAACACCAGGCGCATGCCGAACACGGCGATCAGGATGCCTACGGTCAGAAACAGTTTTTGCCAGAACGCGTTCATGTGCTTGAGCACGCCGGCGTTGACCACCGCGTTGTCGAACGACAACGAGACCTCCAGCACGCTCAGCACCAGGCACAGCCACAACGCCTGCCACAGGCCCATTGAGGTGGTGTGGCCCCACCAAGCGGCCACGCCCAGGCAGAGGGCGGCGACCAACAGCGACATTCTGAACTCGCGAAACATTGAAACTCCCAGGCGGACCGAGACGATGGCCGGAGCAAAGGGTCAAGCCTGGCAGTCCGGCATGTGGTGGAGGGTGGGGAACCGTGGCGTGACGCAACGTCAGGCCGGGCGTTGCTCGCCCATTATAGGGAGTGTCACTGTCATCAGGGTCGCATCGTCCGGATCCGGGCGCACACTGAAGCCCAGGCTCTGGCACATCGCCAGCATAGTACGGTTCTCGCGTAGTACCTGGCCTTCGATGTGTTTGAGGCCCAGCCAGCGCGCGTACTCGATCATGATGCGCATCAGCTGCCAGCCGATGCCGTGTCCCTTGAGGTCCGAACGGATCAGGATGCCGTAGTCGCCACGCACGTAATCGGCGTCGGCGTGCAGGCGCACCGCACCGAGCATGTCGCCGGTCTTGGGGTCGATGGCCACCAGCGCGATAGAGCGGGCATAGTCGAGCTGGGTCAGCCGAGCGATGAATTCGTGGCTAAAATGCTTGACCGACTGGAAGAAGCGCAGCCGCAGGTCTTCATCGGTGACGCGGGCGAAGAAGGCGCGGAACAGCGCGTCGTCTTCCGGGCGCACCGGGCGCACCAGCGCACGGGTGCCATCGCCCAAGCCGATCTTGCGCTCCCACTCCTTGGGATACGGGAGGATCGCACAGCGCGGATGGCCACGCCCTTTGTGCAGCTTGCGCGCCGGCGCCACTGCCACGCGGGCGTCCAGCACGATCACGCCATCGCGGTCGGCCAGCAGCGGGTTGATGTCCAGTTCGGTGATGTCGGGGATGTCGGCAGCCAGGTGCGCCAGCTTGACCAACACCAGCGCCACTGCACGTTCGTCGGCGGCCGGCACGTCGCGGTAGGCCTTGAGGATGCGCGAGACGCGGGTGCGACCGATCAGCTCGTGGGCCAGGCGCAGGTCCAACGGTGCCAGGGCCAATGCGCGGTCGTTGATGACTTCAACAGCACTGCCGCCGCGCCCGAATACGATCACCGGGCCGAACACCGGGTCGTCGGCAATGCCGGCGATCAGTTCGCGCGCCTTGGGCCGTATCACGGTGGGCTGCACGATCACCCCTTCGATCACCGCCGTGGGATGCGCAGCGCGCGCACGAGCAAGGATGCCGGTGGCCGCTTCGCGCACCGCCGCCACGCTGGACAGGTTCAGCCGCACGCAATCGGCATCGAACGTGCGCGCGATCTGGCTGGACAACACTTTCAGGGTCACCGTGCGACCGACTGCCAGTAACGGGTCGGCCAGCAATGCGGCCTCGTTGGCGGTGGCAGCCAGCTGCAACGGCACCATCGGGATGCCGTAGGCGCTCAACAGGCGATTGGTGGCGACCGGGTCCAGCCAGCGGCGGTCAGCAGTGAGCGCTGCATCGACCACCGCGCGCGCGGTAGCGGCATCCACCACGAAGTCTTCCGGCAGGCTGGGAGGGGTTTCCATGAGCGCCGCCTGCGCTTCGCGGTAGCGCACCAGATGGGTGAAGCCGCGCACCGCGTCCGATTCGGTGGCATAGGTGGGCACGCGCGCGGCCTTGAGCGCGGCAATGGCTGCATCGTCTTGGGCCAGCCAGACCGCAAAGACCGGTTTGTTGGGTTGGTTGCGGTTGCGTTGGTCCAGCGCGCGGGTCAGCGCCTTGGCCGCATCGGCTGAGGAGGTGAATGCTGTGGGCACATTGATCACCAGCAGCGCGTCATTCTCGGGGTCATCCAGCAGCGCTTGGATTGCCGTGGCATACCGCGCGCCGTCGGCATCAACAATGATGTCGACCGGGTTGCTGCGCGACCAGCCTTCGGGCAGCGATTGATTGAGTTTTTCCAGCGTTTTGGCCGACAACTCGGCGAGAGTGCCGCCGCGCAACACCAGTTGATCCACCGCTAGCTGCCCCACCCCGCCCCCGTTGCTCAGGATGGCCAAACGACGACCGGGGAAGCTGCGGAGCCGGCCCAGCGTTTCAGCGGCGGCGAACAGCTCGTCCAGCGCGCCGACTCGCAACAGGCCGGCGCGTGCGAACGCAGCGCCATACACTGCATCCGAACCGGCCAGCGCCTGCGCGTGCGTGTCGGCATTGGGAGTGATACGGTACTGCCGGCCGGATTTGACCACCACCACCGGCTTGGCGCGCGCGGCAGCACGTGCGGCCGACATGAACTTGCGTGCATCGCCGATGCGTTCGATAGACAGAAGGATGGCGCGGGTGCGGTAGTCGGTGGCGAAGTAGTCGAGCAGATCACTGAAGTCCACATCCAGCGTATCGCCCAGCGACACGACCGCCGAAAACCCGACCGAGCGCGCCACGCCCCACTCCACCAATGCCGCAGCAATCGCACTGGATTCGGAAATCAGCGCCAGATCGCCGGCCTGCGGGCAATGCGCGGCGATGCTCGCATTGAGCCGCGCATGCGGGGCGATCACGCCAAGACAGTGCGGGCCCAGAATGCGCATACCTTTGGCGCGCGCGGCTGCTTCCATGCGTGCGGCTGGCGAACCTGGACCGCTGCCCAGACCGGCGGTCAGAATGATGGCTGCGGCCACGCCACGCCGCGCGGCAATCGAGACGATGCGCGGCACGATGCGCGCTGGCGCGGTAATCACCACCAAATCGGGCACCCACGGCAGCTCGGTCAGCCGCGCTACCGTGCGCACGCCGTCGATCTGGCTGTAGCGCGGGCTCACCCAACCGATCTGGCCAGCAAATCCGGCCGCGCGCAGGTTGCGCACCACCGCCCGCCCGGCCGAGCGATCGCGCGGGCTGCCACCCACGACCGCCACGGTGCCGGGGCAGAAGACCTGTTGCAGGTGGTAGGTACTCATCGGACGCGGGACGCGAATGCCATCGCGCTACGGTACACGCCTTGGCGTTTCACGGCATGGGGTGACACGAGCGAAAGCGCAATGACGGTAACAGCTGCCAGGTGCGCGCACCCGGTGCAATCAGATGGTTGACACAGCCGCGTTGCACGGTGGCGGTCCTCGTCGCTCAACGCGTGTTTCGCTGAGGACTTTGACGAACGGGTACGTTGTTCAACGGCCAAGCGCACCACGGTTGCAGCATTGGCGCGCCATGCCGCATCGGCGTGCCTGTCGCCCCCTGGCTACCCAGCGTAGGCGGCGGTCGATCTCCGCCCGGCCAACATATACGCCGGCCTAGAGATGTCGTTGAGCGCCGACATGGGCGACATGTCATCGTTCGACGACTCAAACCGCCTGTACCACATGCAGCGCCTTGGTATTGCGCCACTGCGCCAGCAGCGCTGCTTCGCGCGCCTTGGCTTGCTGCAGATGTGCATGTTTGACGTGGCCATAGCCGCGAATGTGTTCTGGAATGCTGGCGATCTGCACAGCCAGACCAACGTTGTTGGCATCCAGCCGTTCCAGCAGCATGTCCACGGTGGCACTGTAATGGGCAATCAGCTGACGCTCGCTGCGTCGCTCTGCAGTGTAACCGAACACATCGAGTTTGCTGCCACGCAGAAACTTCAACCGCGCCAGGAGTTTGAAGGCAGTGAACATCCAGGGTCCGTATTCGCGTTTGATCACGTTGCCATGCGTGTCTTTCTTTGCAAGCAACGGTGGCGCCAGATGGAAACGCAGCGTGTAGTCGCCTTCGAACTGTTGCTGTAACCGGCGCTGAAAATCGCCACGCGTGTAGAGCCGTGCCACCTCATATTCGTCTTTGTAGGCCATCAACTTGAACGCGTAACGCGCCACTGCTTCGGTGAGTGCGCTGCTGCCGGGTACGCGCTGCAACTCGTGCGTACGCACGCGTTCGACCAGGCTGCGATAACGCTGCGCGTAGGCCATATTCTGGTACTCACTCAGGAACGCAACCCGACGGGCGATGGCCTCGTCCAGCGATTGCGCCAGCTGCTCATCGTCCAGCGGCGCGAACGTTGCAGCGCCCTCTGGCGCCGTGTCGCCATCGGTCTGCGCCAGCGCATGGGTGCCGGCCAGACCTGCGGCGCTTTGTACTGCCGGTAGATCGACCGCAGCCAGACGGCCCCACGCAAATGCCTGCTGATTCATGGCAACGGCCGTGTCATTGAGCTCGATCGCGCGCATCAATGCCGCATGCGATAACGGCACTAGCCCGTGTTGCCAGGCGTAGCCGAGCACGAATAGATTGCTGGCAATGGCATCGCCCAACAACGCAGTGGCCAGCTGCGTGGCATCCAGCAACAACGGCTCCTTGCCCCCGAGCGCGATGCGGACACCGGCAATGATCTGGGCAGTTGGAAACTGCAGATCCGGTTGCGTGGTGAAACTGCCGGGCATCGCTTCGTAGGTGTTGAGCACCACCTCGGTACGGCCCTCGCGCACCTTGGACAGCGCCCAATAATCGTTGACCACCACCATGTCGCAACCCAGCACCAAATCTGCCTCGCCCGCAGCAATGCGCACCGCGTGGATGTCATCGGGCCGGCGAGCGATACGAATGTGTGTGGTCACCGCACCGCCTTTTTGCGCCAGGCCGGTCTGGTCCAGCACCGTGGCGCCCTTGCCCTCCAGGTGCCCGGCCATGCCGAGCAGCGCGCCGATCGTCACGACACCGGTGCCGCCGACGCCGGTGATCAGGATGTTCCAGGGTTGCTCCAGCGCGGTACGCTGTGGCGGTGCGGGAAGCGCGTCCAGCAGCGCGCTGGCGTCGCGTTTCTTGCCCTTGCGCAGTGCACCGCCATGCACGGTGACAAAGCTCGGGCAAAAGCCCGAAACGCAGGAATAGTCCTTATTGCAATTGGATTGGTCGATCTGCCGCTTGCGTCCGAATTCGGTGTCCTTGGGCAGCACCGACACGCAGAAACTTTTCTGGCCACAATCGCCGCAGCCTTCGCATACCAGCGAGTTGATCATCACGCGCTTGGGTGGGTCGACCAGCTTGCCGCGCTTGCGACGGCGGCGCTTTTCGGTGGCGCAGGTTTGATCGTAGATCAGGATCGACACGCCTTTGACGGTACGCAGATGCTGCTGCACCGCATCCAGTTCGCCACGATCGTGGAACGCGACCTCGGCAGGAAACAGGTCGCGCCGCCGCGTCCATTTCCCAATGTCATCGCTCACCACCACAATCTCCTGGATGCCTTCGGCTCGCAGTTGATGCGCGATGTCGGGCACGGTGAGCGTGCCGTCCACTGGCTGGCCGCCGGTCATCGCCACCGCATCGTTGTAGAGAATCTTGTAGGTGATGTTGACGCCGGTGGCGACCGATTGCCGGATCGCCAACGAGCCACTATGAAAATAGGTGCCATCGCCCAAGTTCTGGAACACATGCCGGGTATCGGTGAACGGTGCTTGCCCGGACCATGTCACGCCTTCGCCGCCCATGTGGGTGAAGGTGTCGGTGGCGCGATTCATCCAAGTCACCATGTAATGGCAACCGATACCGCCGAGTGCGCGCGAGCCTTCCGGCACCACGGTGGACGTGTTGTGCGGGCAACCCGCGCAGTAATGCGGCACGCGCGGGAATTGCGCGCGCGGCAGGGCCATTTCTGCTTCTTTGGCGTCCATCCAGCGCAGGCGTTGCTCGATCGAGTCGGTCATCGCACTCGATGGAAGCGCAAAGCGCTGGATGCGCTTACCGATCACTGCGGCGATGGTGGCTGGGGTCAGCTCGCCGGTAGAGGGCAGGATCCACGCGCCCTGCTCGTCGTACTTGCCGACAATGCTTGGCCGCGCACCCGCATTCACCGGCCAGTTGTAAAACAGTTCCTTCATCTGTCGCTCGATGAAGGCCTTTTTCTCTTCCACCACCACGATATCTTCAAGCCCTTGCGCAAACGCGCCGATTCCCTCCGGCTCCAGCGGCCAGGTCATGCCGACTTTGTACACGCGCAGACCAATCTGCGCGCAGGCCTGTGCATCCAGCCCGAGATATTCCAGCGCCTGCAGCACGTCCAGATAACTCTTACCGGTGGTCACGATGCCAAGTCGCGCGTTCGGCGAATCCAGCACCACCTTGTCGATGTGGTTTGCCCGTGCGAAGGCTTGGGCGGCGGCAATCGCATACCGGTGCAGGCGCATTTCCTGATCCATCGGCGGATCCGGCCAACGGATGCTCAGGCCGCCCGGCGGCAGTGCGAAATCCTCCGGCAGCACGATGGTGCGTGCGAATGGGTTGACGTCGACCGAGGCGGACGACTCCACCGTTTCGGCGATCGTCTTGAAGCCGATCCAGCGCCCGGTGTAACGGCTCATTGCCCAGCCAAGCAGGCCCATGTCCAGAATGTCCTGCACCCCGGCCGGGTTGAGGATGGGCATCATCGCGCTGACGAATTCCTCTTCGGACCCATGCGGAAGCGTCGAGCTGCGGCAGGCATGGTCATCGGCAGCCAGCGCCAGCACGCCGCCAAACGGGGAGGTCCCTGCGGCGTTGCCGTGCTTGAACACATCGCCGCTGCGGTCCACCCCCGGACCCTTGCCGTACCACATGCCGTAGACACCCTGCACCTTCGCGCCGGCGAACAAGTTGGTTTGCTGGGTACCCCACACCATGGTGGCAGCAAGGTCCTCGTTGAGGCCAGGGGTAAAGGTCACACGTGCCGTTTCCAGATGCTCACGCGCGCGCCACAGTTCCAGGTCGAATCCGCCAAGCGGGCTGCCGCGATAGCCGCTGATGAAACCGGCAGTGTCAAGACCGGCGGCTTGGTCGCGCAGCCGCTGCATCAGTGGCAACCGTACCAGCGCCTGCACTCCCGACAGGTAGATGCGACCTTGGGTGCGCGTGTATTTGTGTTCCAGCGTGTAGTCCGCATCCACCCGGCCGAGCTCTGGTGTGTTGGCAGCGTCGGGAGATGAAAGTGCAGCAGTACTGGTCATAGCGTGCCCGGAAAGGGTGGCTGGGCCTCGGTGCAGGTCATCTCAAATGATCTGATGCGCCCGACGGATTCCAAAACGGCGATGCAAAGTGTAACAGTCAGTCTTCATGCACCCGCTGGCCTGATCGTTGCGCAGCACCGCCAACGAAGCCAGCCTGTTGCGCAATGGCGCCAGACAGAGCACGCCACCATGCCCGAAGTCTGCGCAGTCTGGCAGGCCAATGCGTCGGCGTTTGCGTCAGCCATTGCCGGGCTGCGGGGATGTCCGGCGGTGCGGAGTGGATGTGTCGGGCTCCTGCCTGCCCATCGTCGCAGACACGTGCACGCACCTGTGTTGAGCCAACGGTTCTGGCGCGGTGAGGGCGCGCGCGCTGTACGATCCTGGGTCTGTCTTTCAAACGGGCACGATGACGCCATGGCGATGGATGTCTTTGCTTTGATTCTGGCGATGTTGGGGCTGGGCCTGTTGTTCACCCGCTTGCGGATGTTGCCGGACAACAGCGCCGATGTGCTCAACCGCATTGTGGTGTCCATCTGCCTGCCGGCATCGGTGCTGACCTATGTCCCACGCCTGCATCTGGAAATCTCGCTGGGCGGGGTCATCGCCACGCCTTGGTTGCTGACTGCGATCATCGTGCCGCTGCTATGGGGCAGCAGCCGCCTGCTGCGCGTTGGCCACGTCGAATACGCCGCGCTGCTGATGTGCGTGGTGTTCAACAACTCCAGTTTCATCGGTTTTCCGATGGTGCGCGCGATGCTTGGCGATCACGCATTGCCGTACGCGGTGGTCTACGACCAGTTCGGCACGTTCGTGCTGCTGTCCACCTTCGGAATGTACGTACTCGCGCGCTATGGCGGCGACTCCCCGCCCACTGCAAAGACGATACTAGCCCGGCTCGTGAAGTTCCCACCGTTATGGGCGCTGGGATTCGCACTCACCCTGATGCCCGAGCAGCCACCGGCCTGGATCGGTTCCGGATTGAAGAGCCTGGCCGATGCCATGTTGCCGTTGGTGATGCTGGCAGTCGGGTGTTCGCTGCAACTGCGCCTGCCGGTCGACGAGCTCAAGCCGCTGGCGTTGGGCCTGGTGTTCAAGCTGGGCGTCATGCCGATGTTGGCACTGTTGCTGTCGTGGGGGCTGGGCCTGCACGGGCTGATGCTGCAGACAAACGTGCTCGAATCGGCCATGCCTACCATGATCACTGCCGCGGCACTGGCCATCTCGCACCGGCTGGCACCACGTCTGGCCGCGGCGATGGTGGGCTATAGCATCCTGCTGTCGTTACTCACGCTGCCGGCGTGGGCTTGGCTGTTGGCGTAACGCCGAGGCTGCGTGTGCATTGGCCCCAGCAGTACAGCGCGATCGCACTGGATACATGCGCTCGCGCCTGCTCGCCACACCATAGATCTGGTGTTTCAGTTGCCTGCATGTTGCATTGCGATGACACCATTGCGGGTTCAACGCAGCGCCGTAAGATGCCTCATGCGCGCGCATCATCTTGCAATCGGCGATCACCGCGGCGATTCCCGCATGGGCCTATGGCACACGGCGTTGTAGCCATCGTCTGGAGCTCGGCGCTGGCTCCGCCTGGACGCCATCAGCGCCTTTGGCGTGTATGGACTACTTCCTCACCGTGCCGCGGTGTACGCTGCCGACATGGTCCTGGAAGCGAGGCTTGCATGAAAACAGTCCTGGTGGCCGCCTCCAAAGGCGGTGTCGGCAAGACCACGATCGCCACCAACCTGGCCGCACACGCAGCGTTGCAAGGCCAGCGCACCGTATTGGCAGATGCCGATCCACAAGGCTCGTCAACGCGCTGGGCGCAGCGTCGCGCCAGTCTGGAAAGTGCGGTGTTGCCGATTGACGCCACCAAGCGCCGCAGCTGGCGGTCAGCCGTGCCGGACGGCACAGATACCCTGATCATCGATGCGCCAGCCGGGGCAATGGCTGAGGACCTCGGTGGATTTCTCGACCACGTCGATGCCATCGTGGTGCCCGTGTTGTCCTCGGCGCTGGATATCGAAGCGGTGGTCGGCTTTCTCAATACGTTGGCCAAGGTACCGCGCGTCCACCAGCGCACACTGCCGGTGGGCGTGGTGCTCAATCGCGTCCGCCCCTGGACCCAAACCTCGCAACAGGCCGCCGAGATGATCGGTCGCTGGCCGTACCCGCTGGTGACCCAACTGCGCGATACCCAGGGCTACGTCGTCATGGCCGGGTTGGGGCGCAGCCTGTTCGACTACCGCTCGGCGCAGGTGCGCGACCATCAACAGGACTGGGAGCCGCTGTTCAAATGGCTCAAGAAGTCCTAGAACCGGAAAGTCCCTATGCGCGAATTGATTTTGCTGCGACACGCCCATGCCGAACCGGCTGATACCGGCCAGGCCGATTTCGATCGCCCGCTGTCGCCGCACGGTATCGCCGAGGCCGAATCGGCCGGGCGCTGGCTGCGCAAACAGCGTCTGGTGCCCGATCTGGTGCTGTGTTCACCGGCTCGTCGCGCGCGCGAAACTCTGGAAGCTGTGCTCGATCTGACTGGCTATATCGAACAACGGCTGGACGAACGCATTTACGAGGCCACGCCCGGCACCCTGGCCAGCCTGGTGGACGAGCAACGCGAGGCGGAGCGCTTGCTGCTGGTGGGCCACAACCCCGGCCTGGAACGGCTGGCGGCGCTGATGCACAGCGGCCAGACTGGCGATTACCGTGGCATGCCCACCGCCTCGATCGCGTTGCTGTCCCTGCCGCTTGACGCCAGCATTGAGCCGGGCATCGCTCGGCTAACTGCCTTCTGGTCGCCTTGATCCGTGTCATCCTGGCTGCGCTGGTGTGCTTGGCTCGCGCTCTGGGTCGCGCTGCCTTGTCTGGCGCAGCAGCAGGTTCATTCCATCGACCCGGCGCAATCGCGTTTCGGGTTCGAGATCAAGACACGCTTCGGCATGAAGGTCGAGGGGCTTTTCCCGCGCTTTCGCGGTGAGGTGGTGACCTTGGACGATGGGCGTCGGCAGGTGCGCTTCCGTCTGGACGCCACCCAGGTGGAGATCCCTGGCAAGGACCGTTACACCAGCTGGCTGCGCGGCGAGGATTTTTTCGACGTTGGGCAATACCCGGTTGTCGAATTCGAGTCGCTGCCGTATCTCGCAGAGGTGGTAAAGCAAGGCGGCGATGTCGTCGGCAACCTGACCATCCGCGGCATCACCCATCTGGAGACCCTGCATGTGTCTCCGTCCGAATGCTCGCGACCGGGCTATGATTGTGACGTGATCAGTCGAGGGACGGTCCTGCGTGGACATTACGGAATGAATGCGTGGCAGATGGCCTTGGGCGACAGGGTAACGTTCATTCTGCGTGGGCGCTTGCAGGAGCAGGAGGCGCCGCGCCCGTGAAATTCCTCTTGAGCGGGCTGTTGTTGGCAACGCTGGTGCTTGGCAGCGGCTGTACCAGCCTGTCGCAAACCGAGCGCAACCATGCTGCAGGCATCGCCGCGACTGCACGCAGCACCGTGGTGAATTGCACCCAGGCAAATCGTTGCGCCCAGCGTTCGCCATTGCGCGCACTGGGCGAGGAGGCGATCAACACCTCCACCGCAGCGTCGCCACGGCACTACGCCACGATTGTCGACCAGGGCGAACAATCGCTGGTCGCCCGGCTCAATCTGATCCGCAGCGCCACCCGCAGCGTCGATTTGCAGACCTACATCTTCGACAAGGACGACAGCGCGCGCATGGTGCTGGACGCACTGGTGGACGCCGCGCAACGCGGAGTCAGGGTACGCATCCTGATCGATCAGCTGTCGGCGATCGCCGATCTGCAGATTCTCGGTGCGCTGGCCAGCAGCCACGAAAACCTGCAGCTGCGCGTCTACAACCCCACCTTCAGCAAGGTCAAACTCAATTACTTCGACTATGTCGGCAGCGTGTTGTGCTGCTTCCGCCGCTTCAATCAGCGCATGCACAACAAGCTGCTGGTGGTGGACAACGTGCTTGGTGTGGTCGGCGGGCGTAACTACCAGGACGACTATTACGACTGGGACAGCGAGTACAACTTCCGCGACCGCGATGTGATTCTCGCCGGGCCGCAAGTGCGCGCGATGGCCGCCAATTTCGATGCGTTCTGGCACGCGCAGCGCAGTGTGCCAGCCGAGCGCCTGAACGATGTCGGGCGTTTGCTGCTGGAGCGTGGCGCACAGAAGATGCCACCGGCCAACTTCCGTCGCCCCGACCGTGTCGCCCGGGTCGATCGGCAAGCGCGCGACCCGCAGTTCGTGCGCGATACCTTTGTGACGCCGGCCATGGCGGTGCAGCGCGTGCTTTACGTGGCTGATCTACCACAAAAACATCGCAGGGAACACGCTGCCAAAGCGGTTTCCACTGCGCCGGAACTGGATAGCCTGATCGCCGGCGCTCAGCAGGAAGTGCTGCTGCAGACGCCGTATCTGGTGTTGTCCGCCCAGGCTCAGGCAATCTTCCGCCATTTGCGTCAACGTCCGCAGGCGCCGCGCATCGTGGTGTCGACCAACAGCCTGGCCTCCACCGACAACCCCTTCGTGTATGCGCTGTCGTACAAGTTCAAACGCCGCAACATACGGGAGCTGGGCTTCAACGTGTACGAGTTCAAACCATTCCCGCTGAACGCTCCAGTGGATTACGCCAAGCTCGTGACCGATCCGCTCAACCCTGCTTCCCTCATCCACGAAGACAACCGCGACAATCGTTTGATCGGCGCAAGCAGCGGTGCAGATGGGAATACAAGCGCACATGCTGGTCGCGTGCTACGCGGCAGCCGCCGCGGTGGCCGCGCACCAGGCGGTAGCGAGGTTGATCGACGCGTGTTGCGTACCGAAATGCGGCGCTCTCTCTTGGGCACGCGCCAAGTCAACAAGCCGCTGCCGGTGACCCGTTCCGGCGTGCGCATGGGCTTGCATGCCAAATCGCTGGTGGTGGATCGCCGCATCGGTGTGATCGGCACGCACAACTTCGACCCGCGCAGTGAAAACTACAACACAGAAGCAGCCCTGGTGATCGACGATGCGCGCTTTGCGCAGGCGCTGGCCGCAAGCATCGAGCGCGATATCGCCCCGGAAAATTCCTGGACCGTGGCTCCGCGCGAAAAGGTGCCGATGTTGAGCGGGTTGAACTACAGCATGAGCAAGGTCTCCGAGGCTTTGCCTGTGCTGGATTTCTGGCCGTGGCGCTACGCCACCAACTACGCATTCCAGCCTGGCCCTGATTGCCCGTTCCCGCTCAAGCGCCAGGACCCGCACTTCCGGCAGTGCTATGTGGCGGTCGGAGACTTCCCAGAGGTCAACCTCGGTCCGAAGTGGTTGCTGGTACGCATGCTGACCGCCTTTGGCGGCGGGCTAGTGCCGATTCTTTAGATAATGCATCGGTAGCTCTCTTGCTGTTGTCGGCAGCAGCCTCGCGACGCAGTTGCATCGCCCTCCAGACGCCGGGATGCTGTTGCGATCTCCAATTCTCGATTCTCTGCCCATGACCTTCCGCAAACCTGTCGATCTAGCCGCCCTCAATGCCGCCAGCCACAACACGTTGATCGAACATCTGGGCATCGTGTTCATCGAGGCAGGCGAGGATTGGCTGCGCGGCACCATGCCAGTGGATGGGCGCACCAAACAGCCATATGGTCTGTTGCACGGTGGTGCCTCGGTGGTGCTTGCTGAAACGCTTGGCAGCAGCGCCGGCAACCTGTGCGTTGATATGACGGCCCAGATCTGCGTGGGGCTGGAGATCAATGCCAATCACCTGCGCGCTGTCACTCAGGGGTTGGTGACCGGCACCGCGCGGGCGGTACACGTGGGGCGCAGCACGCATGTCTGGGACATCACGATCGAAAACCCAGCCGGCAAACGCGTTTGCGTGTCCCGGTTGACCCTGGCGGTCGTTCCGCGCGGCAATGGCTGAGTTCGCGTAGTAACCGCATGCTTACAACAGCGCCATCGGCGGTCGGCACTGCGCAGCGGTCGCGGTGCTGTCACAATGATGGTGTGTTCCCATTGTTATCGGTTCCGTTTGTCGAATGAGCGAATCATC
>Ga0207791_1000275_pt1 | contig 13767 bp, 11 predicted proteins | sample HigsolmetaGSP16D_FD_184844 | JGI IMG/M metagenome (GOLD analysis project Ga0207791, IMG submission 184844) | High solid enriched microbial communities from the Joint BioEnergy Institute, USA - SP1-6-D (SPAdes) | ecosystem: Engineered > Bioreactor > SSF (Solid state fermentation) > Aerobic >...
AAGTTGACCGTGTTGCTGGGCGACTTCAATGCCTACGCGATGGAAATGCCAATGCGTAGCCTGCGCGCCAGTGGCTGGCAGGACGCGTTCGAAATAGCCGGGGTCAAGCGGCCTTACAGCTACGTTTATGACGGTATGAGCGGGCGGCTGGATCATGCCCTGCTCAGCCCGGCCATGGCCAAGCAACTACGCGGTGCGGTCGAATGGCATATCAATGCAGATTTCGTGGATCAGGCCGGCTACGCCAAACACACCCTGCCTGGGCCATGGCGCAGTTCCGATCATGATCCACTGTTGCTGGGCTTTGCCCTGTAGCATCTGTTGGCCTCGACCTGCGTGCGCCTGTGTTCACAGCCTATGCGTTAGCGCTCGCACGCTGACATTGAGCAGATGACTACTGACCAGCAGCAGGCTGCTGGTGACCGTGATCGATGTTTCCAGCGTCTCACCGGCCAAGCCGGGACATCGGTGCCACGCCGTATCGTGATGGATGGAAGGCCTGCGCGGGCCTGGCCGGCCCGCAGATGGGATGATCCTGAAGATGACTGCCTGAACATCCCTCAGAAGTAGCCGTTTGTCATCGCCTCTTGTTGGGCTTCACGCTCGAGCCGCGCGTCCCGCGCGCGCGCTTCCGGTGTGGTGGGGATGCTATCCATCACGCGTGGCGCACCCATTTGCTCCAGTTGGTCGTCGGTGCGTTTGACGATATCTTCCAATGCCAGCAAATTGTTGTAGCCCTGCATCATGCGTTCTAGCTGCCGGATCTTGCGGGGTGAGGCACCGCCTTCCTTAAAGGACTCCAGACGCCTCTGCGCGCGTGCATAGTTGACCTCCATCATCGTCATGTCTAGATCTTGGTTGCGTACTGCAAGCAATGCATGCCGATTGGACTGAATCACGTCCCCTTGGACCTCTGCCAGCCAGCTGGTGGTGGTTTGCGGCGGTTCAATCTTCTCCAGTGGCGCCATCGCCATCAACATTTTATCGAGCTGCTCGTCGCGCACGGCGTTACGCTCGGCGATTAGGGTCGCGCGCGCATCGAACACCTCCCTTTCCTCCGCACGAGGGGCGCGGCGTTCGGCATAGAGACGCCGGCTGATGCGGTCGCACTGCGCGCTAAGCGCCGCCAACTGCACATTCATGTCACGCACTGCGGGTAGCCGCTTGGAGCGCGCTGGCTGGGCTGGCATTGGCGGTGCCCACCCCGCAGCCGCTTCCGGACGCGATGGCATCGCTGGCGGCTGTGGATGCCTGAAATGCTCGCGTCCGGCCAGGTTTGGAGCCTGCCGTTGCCGTTGTGCCTCGGGGCTGGCTTGACGTGGCTGGGCCGGTGCCGGTTGCTTGATCTGCTCGCGTCCGGCTGGGTTTGGGGCTTGCCGTTGCCGCTGTGCCTCGGGGGTGGCTTGACGTGGCTGGGCCGGTGCCGGTTGCTTGATCTGCTCGCGTCCGGCTGGGTTTGGAGCTTGCCGTTGCCGCTGTGCCTCGGGGGTGGCTTGACGTGGCTGGGCCGGTGCCGGTTGCTTGATCTGCTCGCGTCCGGCCAGGTTTGGAGCCTGCCGATGCCACTGTGTCTCGGCGCCAGCTTTACCTGGCTGGGCCCGCTCCGCGGTGCGCGCCGTTGCTAGCGATTGTTGTTGGGACGCTTCTGCCTGCATTCGCGCGCGGTTGCGCAGCCCGGGTATGACAGGGTGTGCTTCCCATAGCCCAGCGCCGCCGGTCTGCGGTGCCGATGGGCGTTGCTCTGTGTCGCGCTTGGTGGCGTACGGTACGAATGTGGCCAGCGGAGTCTGGCTCTTCACAGGCTTTGTGATTGACGGTGCAAAGCACATGGTCGGCAACTGCTTGCGTAGCGTTGCCAGAGACTTGCGTGCCGAGGCCAGCATGCCTTGCCGCGATTTGGCCGCGCTCTGCGTCTTGCCGGTCTTCGGTGCGTAATCCAGTGGTTGCTTGACCGCAGTACCTGCAGCGGTGGCTGCCGCTTCGGTGAATGTCGGGCTGAGCGGATCAGAGGAAACCCGTTGAGCGCTGGTGAAGAACGAATTCAGACGCATTGAAAACTCCCGTAGGCATGCGCACTCATGCTAGCGAATGCCAACCGACACCTAAGGCATGCTGCGAATCGACGTCGCGCAAGCCGAACGGGCTTGGACTCAACTGCCAAGTGCCGCACTCCGCGATCAAGTAAAAATTATTGCAGGAGAAACAGCTGCGCGCCGCCTGGCAACAAGCGCGTCGACGTTGCCGTGTGACATGACGCACCTGGACGTTGAGACCGCTGCGGTTGGTGTAGAAGCCATGTCAAGCGTCCGCTCCTGGTTAGCCGTGCACTTCATGCCGAGGTGGCGTTTGTCGTCGCATCGAACCGGTGGGTGTCGCTGCGATATCCAGGAATTGCCCAGCCCCAATGCCGATAAAGTCTTGCCTGGCTGTCAGCATTTTCATTACCAGTATCCATTCTCCATCGCCTCTTGCTGGAGCTCAAGTTCCTCGCGCGCAGCATCTTGACGCTCTCGCGGTGTGCTCGGGTCGCTGTCGGTCAGCTGTGGCCCACCCATGTCTTCTAGCTGGTCATTGATGTGCGTGACCATCCGCTGCAATGCCCGCCAGTTTTGGTAACCCTCCATCATGCGTTCCAGACGTTTGATCTTGCTGTAAGCGGCTCCGCTGTTTCTGAGTGGCTCAATGTCACGTTGCGCTCTTGCATACTCCCTGGCGATCAAGCCCATATCGAGCTTTTTGTCTTTGACCGCCGAAAAGGCACGCCGATTTGCATCAATCACCTTATACTGGACCAAACTCACACGACTGGTCGTTGTTTGCGGTGGGTTGATCTTTTCCATCGGCGCAAGGGCTTCAAGCATTCCATCGAGCTGAATGTCGCGGATTTTATTGCGTTGGTCGATCAGTACCTTACGCGTCTGGAGTAATTCGTGTTCCTCCGTTGTGAGCGGGCGATCTCCACGCGTATCGATCTGGTATTTCCAATGATGATATGGCTCCAATTGCGCATTCAGCTTGCTCAGTAGCGTTGAGTAGTTGCTTAGAGTGGGCGAGGACGGCGTTGTCGACCCGCTGGATGTCTCAGGCGATGGCGGTTCGTCCTGGAAGGATCGCTGCCATTGCCTTCCTCTGTCGGGACTGATCTGACCAGGCGCCGGCTGTTGCAAGCTCCCGTCACCGTCTTTTTCGTATTCGCTGTCCGACATGCGATCCGTAACGCGGGCGGACGATGCTTGCCCCTGCGGAGCTGGTGGGCGATGTCGCTGGTGAGGAGCAGCGTTTTGCTGTTGCCACGTCTCCTCCGTGCGGCTTGGCCACACCTGCACGCGTTCTGTCGCAAGTACGACCGCCAACGACCGCTGCTGCCGTGTTGGGGAACGTGGCGAAATGACGCAAGAGGGTATCTGCGCGCAAGCTGGCGATTGCGCGTCTCGCCCGGTGTGCGGCATTGGCGATCGCAGACTGGACTTGGACGCATCATCCGATGCGGTTGGCCTGCCAGGGGGCTGGGTCGCTTCGTCGGTGACCGGTGCGCCTAGGCACATCGAAGGCAGGCGCTTGCGCAGGGTCGCCAGCGACTTGCACGCCGAGGAAAGCAAGCCGCGGCGTGACTTGGAGGCATTCTTCGCCGCATCAGTCCTGGGCGTAGGCGCTTGAGGCAGCCAGTGCTGCGAATGCGACTCCGAAGCTACGGGTGACACATCGGCAGCGGCGGGGCTGGCTGGTCCTGTCGCTTCCCGACGATAGTTGCGCGAAGATAGATTCGTGCGCATCGGGTACTCCTTTCGGAATTCAGCGTTCATCGTAGCGCTCCCATTCCGGCCCCGAAGGCGCGCCGCGAACCGGCGTCGCGTAGGCCGAACGCGTTTGCTCAGCCCACGCGCATTCCCCAAGCGAGCGCTCGGGCTGCCAGTGCCAGCTGCAACGCGCCGCCTCGAAGGCGACGGCGAGCGAGAGCAATAAGCACGAGCGCTGCGCAATATCGGGCCGCACGATGCCAGCGACCGCGACCGACCGCGTCAGCAGCAGGAAGATGGAGGGCAATGCCAAGACCACTAGCAGCAGCGCCACCGATGGCGTATGCGTGGCACGCAGCCGTATGCCACGTAGGATGCCACCTCACCCCCGTCGGGAGTGCGGCGATGGTGTAGTTCCATGTGATGGCCTGAAACCGTCGATCTAGCGACGTGGCGTGAGCTTCCACGGTACCGACACCAGGGCACTGCAGGCAGCGGCAAACAGAAGATCCATGGGCAACGCAACGAGCTGTGCAGGCAGGGCGATGAACGTGGCCTGCGGTGCGGCTATTATGCTCGGATGTCCAATTCCCCATTCCCCACCGAGTCGGCTGCGTTGACGCTGGAGGGGCCGGTCGGCCCGCTGGATGTCGCGGTCGATCTGCCTGAGCCGCAAGTCGCCCCACAAGCAGTTACCGCGATCTTCTGCCATCCGCTCTCCACCGAGGGCGGCAGCATGCACAACAAGGTCGTCACCATGGCCGCGCGCGCGCTGCGCGAGCTGGGCATCACTGTGCTGCGCTTCAATTTCCGCAGCGTCGGCAAGTCGGCGGGCGCATTTGATCATGGCGATGGCGAGCAGGACGATTTACGCGCGGTCGCCGACTGGGCGCGGACGCAGCGCCCGGGCGATTCGCTGTGGCTGGGCGGTTTCAGCTTTGGTGCCTATGTGTCGCTGCGAGCTGCCGCATCACTCGCGCCGCAGGTGTTGATCTCGATCGCGCCGCCGGTCGGGCGTTGGGATTTCAGCGATATCCAGCCGCCGGCCCAATGGTTGGTGATTCAGGGCGATGCCGACGAGATCGTTGACCCGCAAGCGGTCTACGGCTGGCTGGAAACCTTGGAGCAGCAGCCTGAGCTGGTGCGCATGCCGGACACCAGCCATTTCTTCCACCGCAAATTGATCGACCTGCGCGGTGCGATCCAGCACGGTGTCCGGCGCTGGTTGCCGGTGGCAAGTTGACCGCGGCACCGTCCATGCGTATCGCCCGGCGATGCGCTGTTGAGCGGGCCAGCAGGTAGCCGCCGGTCCGCGGAGAAGACCAAATGAGTGAGATGACCCCGTCGCAGCGCTACGCCACCGGCGTACACCGCGGCGACTGGAGCGCCGATCCTGCGCAGCAGGCGGCCCTGACGGAACTGGATCGCATTCACCAAGCGCTGGTGGACAGCGAGCAGGATGGCTGGCTGGATCGCTTCTCGGCGTTCTGGAAAAAACCAGCGCCGGTACGTGGCCTGTATTTTTGGGGCGGGGTGGGGCGTGGCAAGACCTTTCTGGTCGATCTGTTCTATGAAGGCTTGCCGATCAAGCAAAAATACCGCACACACTTCCACCGCTTCATGCGCGGCATGCACGAGCAGTTGCGCGAGCACGCCGGGCAAAGCGATCCGTTGGCCAGGATCGCCCAGCGGTGGCGGGAGAACTTGCGCGTGCTGGTGCTGGACGAATTCTTTGTTATCGACATCGGCGATGCGATGTTGTTGGCTCGCCTGCTCGAACGCCTGTTCGCCGAAGGCGTGACGCTGGTGACCACATCCAACACTGCGCCGGAGAATCTCTACGCTAACGGATTGCAGCGCGATAGTTTCATGCCGGCGATCAGGTTGCTGCAAAAGTTCTGTGTGGACCTGTACGCAGAAGGTACCGAGGATTATCGCATGCGCGCGCTGACGCGCTCGCCGGTATATCGCGTGCCCTTGGATTCCCAGGCCGATGCCTGGCTTGCGCAACGTTGGAGCGAACTGAGCAGTCACGCTGAAGCGCGCGCGGGCAATATCGAGATCCAGACGCGTAAAATTCCGGTGCGTGCACGCGGCAAAAGTCTGGTCTGGTTCGATTTTGCTGCGTTATGCGACGGCCCACGCGGACCTGGCGACTACATCGAGATCGCGCGCGAATTCACCACAGTGTTGCTGGGCGGCATTCCACAGTTCGGGCGCATGAACGAAGATGCTGCGCGCCGCTTCGTCAACCTGATCGACGAGCTGTACGACCGTCACGTCAATCTGGTCTGCACTGCGCAAGACGCGCCTGCTGCGTTGTACAGCGGTCAGCGCCTGGCCGGCGCCTTCGAACGCACTGCCTCGCGCCTGATCGAAATGCAGAGTGCACAGTATCTGGCCACTGCGCATCTGGGGTGAATCGGTGAGTGCCAGGCGCTATCCCAGTGCGACTTCAGGGGCCGGCTTCGATTTGGATCGTTGCTGCATCGGTTTGCTCGGAGTCAGAGATAGACAGCGCAGACCACGTAGATAATATTTTATCAATATTTTTGAACGCCTGATCGGCCGATGCTCGCCACGCCAACAGTCCCCTGTGTCCGCGGATCGGTCTGCACAGACGCGCAAAAGTTTGCAAAAAACACCTTGCTTTTCGGTCTGCGACAAATGGTCGCAGGACGCCCCTCAGCTGCGTGAGCGCAGTGTGCAAGCGTTCTCCACAAGAGGGGATGGACGAGTGGATAACCCATCCGCCCGACGCGGTTTTTATGACGTATTCATGCAACACCGCAGCGGTGTCGGCGCTTCTCAATCCAGGCTGTTATCCTCGCGATGCAACCCCACAAGCCAGCTGAGCCAGTGTTCGATCCATGCCCCGCCAGCCTTAGAAAATGACGTGACTCCAGCCGCAAACCTTGCGCTGTCGATTCGCACAGCGCTGCTGGAGATAACGCATGGCACTTGCGTGGTCGAGCGCTCCCACGCGCGCTTCATTACACCGTCAGCAGGACGAGTTCGAATTGTGTGGGAATGCTGCCCCAGATACGTGGCATAACAACATTTAGATTTAGTAAATCCGATGTGTCGTGTAGGTGCTTTCGCGCCACCGTCACAATAATCAACTGAACATGTATTAATCATTAGCGAACAAAAGCGTTCATGGACCGTCCTTCCTGCGCCATCATCGACGACGACGTGGAGTTCTGCGATCAGGTGGTTGAGCTCGCCACCGATAGCGGCTTCCGTGCAAAGGGTATGTACACCCTTGGCGAAGCCAGCCGCTGGCTGGATAGCAACTTTCCGGACCTGTTGGTGGTGGACGTTGGTCTGCCAGATGGTAGCGGTTTCGACCTGATCGAACGGCTCGACCCGGATCACAGCCCACAAATTGTTGTGGTGTCGGGCGATCACGCTTGCGAAACTCAGGGCCGAGCGCAGCAGTTCGGTGTCAGCGAATTTTTGACCAAACCATTCGCTCCGGAACGTTTGGAGCGTGTGCTTGGCAGTCTTCGCGACGCGCGAAAAGGCAATCTGGGCATCCTCGGCAACAGCGACTGCATCGCGATGCTGCGCAAGGACATCGTGCGCGTGGCGCCAACCGATCTGAATGTGCTGGTGACCGGCGAAACCGGCACCGGCAAGGATTTGGTCGCGCGCGCCATTCACCGTGTCTCTGGCCGCCGGGGGCGTTTCGTGCCGGTCAACTGCGGTGCTATTCCCGAGGAACTGTTGGCCAGCCAGTTGTTTGGTCACGAGCGCGGCAGCTTTACGGGCGCCGATCGTCGGCATGCCGGATTTCTGGAGCAGGCCGCAGGTGGCACGCTGTTTCTCGATGAAATCGGCGAAATGCCCAAGCGCCTGCAGGTGTATCTGCTGCGGGCGATCGAATCGCGCAGTTTTACGCGTGTGGGCGGCAACGAGGAAATACCGCTGGATGCGCGCGTGGTTGCTGCTACCCATCAACATGTGCAGCGCGAGCAAGCGGTGCTGCGCGAAGACCTGTTCTATCGTCTCAACGAATACCCGCTCCAAGTGCCGCCACTGCGCGAACGCCGTGGCGATGCACGTCTGTTGGGTCTGCGCACGATCGACGAGCTCAACCTCAAATACGGCAAACGTAAATTGCCGACCAAATCGTTGCTGCGCTACCTGGCGCATCACCCTTGGCCGGGGAATGTGCGCGAGCTACGCTCGTTTATCCACTACCTGTATCTGCGCTCCGATGGAGATCTGTTGAGTGCGCCGGAGGTGCAGCAGATTGCGCCGCAGGCCGACGATGGTGGCTTGCTGATTCCTGCCGGCTGGACCGTGCGCCAAGCCGAGGACGCCATGATCGAATCGGCACTGGCACGCACGCGCTTCAACAAGAAAGCTGCGGCCCGCGAGTTAGGCATCAGCGTGCGTACGCTGCATAACCGGCTCAGCGAAAAGGATGCGGAGTGACTGATGCACCGCATGGGCAGCGGCGCGAGCTGCTGCACCAGTTGCGTAACCGTCTCAATGTGATGGGCTTTGCTCTGTACGCGTTGCGCAACGACACATCCAAGCCCATGGAAACGCTGCGCGCTGTGCATGAGTCCGCAGTAGAACTGCTCAATCAGCTGGCTGAAGAAGAATGGGCGTTGCAGCAGACCAGCGAGCGACCAAGCGATACGGCTCAGCCTGCCAGCAGCGACCAGTGATTGGTCATCTGGGTTTGGCGGTTGAGCAAGTTAGCCCTTCACGAAGGTTGTTTACCCGCGCAACGAGGCAATGTCGGTAGCGCAGCCCCGCATGTTGGCATCGATACATGCATATCGCATGGCACAGTATCGATCGTCCGCTTGGGCCAGCCCCTGGCACCGCGCGCGCTCAGCAATCGTGCGCAGGATGCCACGCCTGCGCCGTGCGGCTTAGAGATGGTGATGGTGCAGCGTGCGAACCCGTTGTTCGAGCAGTTCTGCGCTGGCCTGATCGCCGGCAACCGCTGCCCCTGCTACCACTTCGATCTGCGCGCGCATCCGCCGTGGCACCCGCATACGACCCAGGCGCGTGTCGCGCCGGCTCCACATGCTCGACCACATGCCACGCAATGCGATAGGAATCACCGGCACGCTGCGGCGCTGCAAAATTTTTTCCACGCCGGATTTGAATGGCGCGATCTCCCCATCTTTGGTCAATGCGCCTTCCGGGAAGATGCACACCATTTGGCCATCGGCCAAGGCAGCATCGATACGATCAAAGGCATCCTGCATCAGTGCGCGGTCTTCGCGCGCGCCGGCGATCGGGATGGCCTTGGCGGTACGGAAAATCCAGCGCATCACCGGGATGCGGAAAATCTTGTAATACATCACAAAGCGCACCGGGCGCGGAATTACTGCTGACAGAATCAGCGCGTCCATGTAGCTGACATGGTTGCATACCAGCAGGGCTGCACCGTCGTCAGGCACATGCACATCGATGTCGCGCGCGCGCAGGCGGTACAACAAGCTGACCAGCACCCAGCTGAGCAAGCGCATCAGAAACTCGGGCACCAGCATGAAGATCCACAGCGCCACCAGCGTGTTGCCAATTGCCAACGTCAGGAATACCTGCGGAACGCTCAGACCCGGCAGTGGGATGCGCGCTCCCAATAGTTCCGCATCCGGCAGCTGCAGCGCGATGCCAATCGCCGCAGCGGCGACGATGAATAACGCGTTCTGAATGTTGAGCCCAGCGATCACACGCGAAAGCTCGGCCTTAGGCGTGCGGCTCTGGATCAGTGCAAACAACGGCACCACGAACAGCCCAGTGAACAGACCAATGCCGACCAGATCAACGATCAGCCGCACGCTGCTTGGCTGCTGCACGAACTGGCCGATCGGCAAGCCGGACACTGGCGCTGCACCAGGCCGGGCAAGGGAAAGGTCCAGCAAGCACGCGCTGATGCCGAATGCGCCCAGTGGCACCAAGCCGATTTCCACAGTGCGCCCGGACAGCCGTTCGCATAGCAGCGCCCCGACGGCGGTGCCGATCGAAAACAGCGTCAGAGCGAACACGTACAGGTCTTGTTGGCCTCCCAGGTAGACCTGCGCATAGGTGGGAAGCTGCGCGGTCAGTACGGTGCCGAGGAACCAGAACCACGACACGCCCAACACCGCGTTGCGCACCGCCGGCGTGCGCCGAGTCAGGCGCATGATGGCAAGGGATTCCTGGAGCGGATTCCAGTTGATCTTCAGCTCGGGCGCGCTGGCGCCGACGCGCGGCACCAGCCGCGCCGCCACATTGCCAGTGACGGCAATGGCGACCACCGCAGTGGCCGCAGCCTCCGGCCCATGACTGCCGGCGATCTGGAAGATCAGCCCGCCGACGATCATGCCGCACAGGATCGACATCGATGTGCCCATCTCGACCAGGCCGTTGCCGCCAGTCAGTTCTTCCGGCTTCAACACCGACGGCAGGATCGAATATTTCACTGGCCCGAAAAGCGTGGACTGTAGACCGGTGCAGAACAGCGCAGTCAGTACGATCACCATGTTTTCGGTGATGAAGCCGACTGCGGCCAGCGACATGATGACGATCTCCATCGTGGTGGTGGTCACGATGAGCGTTCGCTTTTCCAGTTTTTCGGCGATCTGCCCCGCCAGTGCCGAAAACAGGAAGTAGGGCAGGATGAACAAGGCCGGCGCCAGATTTGTATAGAGCGCGCGTCGTTCGGCATCGATGCCGAGCGAGAACAACAGGCCGATGATGGCCTGCCGGTAGAGATTGTCGTTGAACGCGCCCAGTGCCTGGACAGCGAAGAACGGTAAGAAGCGGCGCTGCCTGAGCAGGGCGAACTGACTGTGGCTGGACATGCAGTTTCCTTTGCGAACGCGCGCAGCCTAACAGGCTTGCGCGCTGTGCTGGTGGAGGGGGGGGCTCCGAACACCAGCCGCGCCCACTGGGCGAGCGCGCAGTTATTTTGTCAGCTACGCTGGGCGATTGCCAGACGCGCCGGGTTCTCTGTCCGCGGCGTTGTTACCGCCAGCGCCGCAGCGCGTAGCTTGGGCAGCAGCCGCAGCGTCAATGCGAGCTGATCGCGCACCAAGCGTTGGTTGGGTGGCAACCGCACAGCGGCCTGTTCCAGCACTTCGGCGATGGCGAGCTCCTCGCCTTCGTCATGCATCGGCAGCGGTTGGCCTTGGCCGAGCGCGCTGGCGATTTCGCTCAGTGCGCGTTGCAGATATTCGCCAGCCTGCGAGACAGCAGTGTCGTGTTCGCCCTCCAGCGTGGCGCGATGCGCGCCCAATGCAGACAGATAGCTGAGCAGGGTGTTGGACAGCGCCAGGAAGCGAAACCCCGCATCCAGATTGCGCCGATAGCGACCGGGTTCGCGCAGCATGTTGGACAGCGCCACTGACAACGCGGCATCGGCGTTATGCATGTCGCGGCGTGCGATGCGGTAAGGCAGATCGTCGCGCATGCCGCTGGCGTATTGTTCCAGCACCTGTGCGAGATAATGCGCGCAGCTGGTCAGCACCGTCGCCATCACCTGGTTGAGGCGGCGGCCCTGCCAGTCCGGCAGGATCAGGAACGAGGCGGCGGCGGCAATCGCGCAGCCGAGCAGCGTGTCGATCAGGCGTGGCCAGATCAGCACGAAACCATCGCCGAGCAGGTTGAAGCAGAACAGCGCCATTACCGTGATGCCGGCGGTGGCCAGCATGTAGCGATCGGTGCGGGCGATGAAGAACACAAGCGCGGCAACCAGCGCCAGCAGCAGTTGCACTTCGGTGCCGGGGAACAGCTGCATCAGCGCCCAGGTGGCGACCAGCCCGATCAAGGTGCCGGCGATGCGTTGCACCAGCCGCAAGCGCGTGGCCCCGTAATTGGGGCGGCACACGAAGGCGGTGGTAAGCAGGATCCAGTAACCGTTGTCGGCATGGATCGATTGCATGACGGCGTAGCCGACCACCAGTGCGACTGCCATACGCAAGCCATAGCGGAACAACACCGAACTGGGTGTGAGTTGCTGCATCAGACGTGCGCTCATTTCGCGCAAGGTGTGCGGCGACGAATCGCTTAGCCGGGTGTCGAGGTTGTCGCTGGTGGAATCCGATTGTGCCGCTTCCGATAACTTGCGTTCGATGCTTTGCAGGTTGGTCACCAGCAGCTCCAGCGCGCCGAGCAGACGCGCCAGTGCGGGGTCGGTGCGCGCGTGCAGATAATCCAGCGATTGACGCAGGTCTTCGGTTGCCAGGCGGCTGCTGTGGCCGTAATCGAACGGATGGCGCAGGCGGATCGCCTCGCCCAACGCTGCACACGCCTTGCCTTGCAAGGCGAGCAAACGCTGGCAGCGATACAGCACATCGCTATGGAAGAATGCGTCGGTCAGCGCTTCGTAGGGATAGTGCGATGAGCTAGCGCGCTCGTGGACTTCCTGCGCCATGTAATACAGCCGGAAATACAGGCCAGATTGCACACCCGGCCGCCCCGACCGACCGAAGCGGCTCATGATCGCGGTCTTGGCCGCATTGAGCGCACCGACGACCTTGGCATTGTGTTCGGCCAACGCCAGCCGGCGTGCATGCAGATCGCTTTGCCGCACAGGCTCGAATAGATCGGCCTTGAGCTTGAGGTAGCGCCCCAGCTCAAAAAACAGCCGTGACAGCCGCTCACGCACCGGGCGATTGGCGAACAGAATGGTCCACAGTATGGACAGCACCCCGTACCAGGTGGCGCCGACCAGCAGCAGCGCCGCCCCGTGCCAGGCAATGGATGGATCGCGGCTGCCGTGGTGGTCCATGCCGATCATGGCGTAGATCGACAAGGCCACCGTGGCCTGCGCGATCGAGGCATAGCGTTCGCCCAGCGCTCCGAGCAGGGTCAACGAGAACGTCGCCAACGCCATGCCGATCACGAACGGCAGTGGATACGGAAACAGCATCACGACCGCTGCACCAGCAGCGGCAAAACACAGCAACGACAGCAGCACCGACTTGATGCGGCCCAACCAGTTGTCGTCGGTTTCGGCGATGGCGCTGGCAATTGCGCCCAGAAACAGTGCCGGCACCGCGGTGAGCTGCTGCCAATGCCAGCACACGCTCATCGCCACCGCCAGCGCGATGAACACACGCAGGCCATAGCTGGCCTTTTCATGGGCCCACAAACGGCTAAGGCGGGTTTCGAAGGAGGGCGTGGTCACAGTCTCTACACAGCAGGGTGTCGGGGCATTATTGCCGCAGCCGCCCTGTCGTGTTGTCCCAGGCCGGCACCTACTTGATTACGGGGTGTTGCACTTGGACGTTGAGTCTAAGGAATGACCCTGCGCAGTGGCTTCGGCTTGAATGAATTGCTAGCCCTCATTGTGTGGCTTGCGAAACAAGGCGACAACGTTGCGGGAAGCAGAGTGCTTAGCATCCTTTGGTGGGGCAGCACGGAGAAGGCCAGGCGCTACAGTCCAGCGCCGACCGTCATCCGTTAGCACGGAGACTGACTTTTTGTTGTAGCGAACGATAACGCCACCAACCGGACCGCACATGTCTGGCTCGAATGTGACGCGATCGCCGATGCTGAAGCGAAGCATCGTTGTATGAGCACGCGCGTGCTGTATAAAGCGAAGTCTCTCGACAATTCGATGATTGAGGTCGATGAGTTCGGCTTCTGTGAGTTTGTCGATATCGATTGCCATCAGGTCCAAGACTTGCGCGAAGCCGCGCCGCAAAACGATGTCCGCTTGAACGCATCGTTAGTCAGAAAGAGAGTTGTGGGGCTGCTCGCGCGTCTTAAGCCGCGCGTTGACCTCCGCGCGAGTCGTACACAGTAGCAGATGAGTGTCTCGCGCTTGGGTGTAGAAATAGATCGCGGCGCCCACCGCGGCCCCACTTGCCGTCGATGGCCAATAGCACCAAGCAGTCCGAAAGATTTCGCCAGAGCCGACGAAAAAGAGCGGAGCAGCAAAAAGCATGCCGAGCTCTAAGTAGAGACTTGTCTTCAGACGGCTCAAGTACCGGAAAGCCACGGGTTCCTTATCGACCTGATGGCAAAGGTACTTTATCCAATTTTCTTTAACGTTGTGCTCAGCCTCGCGCTG
>Ga0207791_1000276_pt1 | contig 13727 bp, 11 predicted proteins | sample HigsolmetaGSP16D_FD_184844 | JGI IMG/M metagenome (GOLD analysis project Ga0207791, IMG submission 184844) | High solid enriched microbial communities from the Joint BioEnergy Institute, USA - SP1-6-D (SPAdes) | ecosystem: Engineered > Bioreactor > SSF (Solid state fermentation) > Aerobic >...
ATGCGGGGGAGGGGGGCGATCCGATGCAAACTCGGGCAAGCCGTCGAACACCGCCTCGATCTCCGCCACCGCCGCCAGCGCATTCGCGCGGTCGTGGTAGTTCGCGGCCAGGCGCCGCAGCGGCGCGTAGAACTCCGGCGCCAGCAGCAGACAGAACAGGCCGGTCGACAGCGACAGTGCTTCGCCGCGCAGGTCGAGCATGCCCAGATAGGTGAAACCGAAGTACACCGCAACCAGCGCGACGCTGACCGAGGCGAAGAACTCCAGCACCGCCGACGACAGGAATGCGATGCGCAGCACGCGCATGCTGCGCACGCGGATGGTTTCGGTGGCCTCGCCGACCTGCGCCAGTTCCGCGTCGCCACGGCCGTAGACGCGGATCAGATCCAGCCCGCGCAGGCGATCGGTGAAGTGCGCGCCGGCGCGCGCGAGGGCGACCAGCTGCCGGCGGCCGGCGGTCTCGGCGCCCATGCCGATCAGCATCATGAACATCGGCGCGAGCGGCGCGGTCAGCAGCAGCACCAGACCGACGACCCAGTCGACGCAGAACACCGCGACCAGAATCGCCACCGGCACCAGCAGCGTCTCGGCACGCGCGACGAGGTAGCCGCCGAAGTAGTTCGCGGTCGCATCGACGTGACTGGTCGACAGCGCGACCAGCGCGCCGCTGCGACGTCCGCGCAGCCATACCGGGCCGCGTGCGGCGATGGCCGTGGCGATGTCCAGGCGCATGCGCGCGAGTACCGGCTCGACGACATCAGCCTGCATGCGCTGCGCGGCCCGGACCAGCGCGGTGCGGGCCAGCAGGGTGCCGCCGAGCACAAGCATCGGCGCACGCAATGCATCCAGCCCGGCGCCTGCGAACAGCAGCGCATCCAGTGCCCAGGCGATCGCCGCCGCCTGGGGAATCCACAGCCAGCCGGCAAGCACCTGGTACGTGCAGGCCAGCCGATGCCGGCCGCGCCACGGTGCCAACCGGGCGTCCAGCCAGCGGGCCCGCTCGCGTCGCTGCACACCGGCGGTCGCGGCGGCTTGGTGGGCGCCGGGCTGCGCGCTCATGCGGAATGTGTCATGCGGTCGCGGTTTCCCGAGGCTTGCGTCGATCCGGACGCCGCCTGCGGGCATCACGAAGTCCCATTATCGCAGCCCGCCGCCGGCGGTCGGGCCCGTCGGGCCTGCGACGCGTGGTCGCAGCGGCGTCTCGCCGGAAAAATGCGACGCCCCCCTTGCCCTTCCCGCGGGGGCATCAGTAGAATGCGCGGCTCACCTTCGGGGTGTAGCTCAGTCTGGTAGAGCGCTACGTTCGGGACGTAGAGGTCGCAGGTTCGAATCCTGTCTCCCCGACCATCCGCAGTCATGCGGCAGGTGACATCGAGAACCGGCTTCGGCCGGTTTTTTCGTTTTACGGCCGTGCCCGTTTCGCGGCGATTCAATGGTGCCCCCACCGCCATGGCACGCCCGCACCACGCGTCCGCCCTGCCCCGCCTGCTGCCGGTCCTCGTGCTGGCCGGCATCGTGCTGTCGGCGTTCAACCTGCGCACCGCGGTGACCTCGCTGACACCGCTGCTCGACGTGCTCGGCGACGTGTTCGGTTTCGGCTCGGCCACCGCCGGCGTGCTCGGCATGCTGCCGACCGCGGCGTTCGCGCTGTTCGGCGTCGCCACCCCGGCACTGACCCGCCGGCTCGGGCTCGAAGGCACCGCGCTGCTGGCGATGACGCTGGCCGCGGTGGGTCTGGTGCTGCGCTCGTTCGCCGACGGTGTCTTCGTGCTGGGCTTCGGCGCCACGGTCGCGCTGGCGGGCATGGGCATCGGCAACGTCGTGCTGCCGCCGCTGGTCAAGCGCTGGTTCCCGGGGCGCGTGGGCGCGGTGAGCACGTTCTACATCACCGTGCTGCAGCTGGGCACCGTGCTGCCCGCGCTGCTGGCGGTGCCGGTCGCGGAGGCCGCGGGCTGGCGCATCTCGCTCGGCATCTGGGCCGTCACCGCGGGCATCGCCGCGCTGCCCTGGCTGTGGCTCCTGGTCGGCCATCGTGCACACCTGCCGGCCAACGCCGGCGCGCTGGTCGGGGCAGTCCCTGGCCCCCGGGGACGCGTGACACGCTCGCCGATCGCCTGGGGCATGGCCCTGATGTTCGGCACCACGTCGCTGATCACCTACGCCATATTCACCTGGCTGCCGCTTCTGCTGGCCGAGGCGGGTGCTTCGGCGGCCTTCGGCGGCACGATGGTCGCGCTGTTCTCCGGGCTTGGCCTGCTGGCCTCCCTGGCCATGCCCTCGCTGGCAGTGCGGATGCGCAATCCGTTCGCCATCGTCGCGGCCTGCGCCGCCTGCCATCTCACCGCGTTCGCCGGGTTGCTGCTGGCGCCGATGGCGGCGCCCGTCCTGTGGGTGATCCTGCTGGGCCTGGGCCCCAGCACGTTCCCGCTGGCGCTGACGCTGATCAACCTGCGCACGCGTACGCCGGCCGGCTCGGCCGCGCTGTCGGGCTTCATGCAGGGCACCGGCTACGCATTGAGCTGCGCCGGCCCGCTGCTGTTCGGCGTGCTGCACGCGGCGAGCGGCGGCTGGTCGTGGCCGTTCGCGATGCTGGGCGTCGCCGTCGCGATACTGCTGGTCGGCGGTTGGCTGGCCTGCAAGCCGCGGTGGCTCGAAGACAGCTGGTGACGCTCAACGCACCGCGTTCTCCGCGTGCCGCACCTGCCCCGTCCCTTCGACGACGAAACGCTCCACCGTCAGCGCCTCCAGGCCCATCGGGCCGTAGGCGTGCAGGCGCGTCGTCGAGATGCCGATCTCGGCGCCCAGGCCCAGCTCGCCGCCATCGCTGAACCGCGACGAGGCGTTGACCATGACGACGGCCGAACGCAGCGCGGCGATGAAGCGCGTCGCGTTGGCCTCCTCGCGCGTGGCGATGACCTCGGTGTGGTCGGAGCCGAAGCGCCGGATGTGCGCGAGCGCGGCATCGAGCGAACCGACGATGCGCGCGGCGATGACCAGATCGAGGAACTCGGCCGCGTCGTCGTCCTCGCCGATCGGAACCACGCCATGGGCGCGTGCGGCGATGCCGGCATCGCCACGCACCTCGACGCCACGCGCCTGCAGCGCTTCGATCGCACGTGGCACGAACACATCGGCGATGTCGGCATGCACCAGCAGCGTCTCCAGCGCGTTGCAGGCGCTGGGGCGCCCGGTCTTGCCGTCCAGCAGCAGGCGCAGCGCGAGATCGGGATCGGCGCTGGCGTCGACGAACAGATGGCAGACGCCCTTGTAGTGCTTGATGACGGGCACGCGCGCGTGCTCGGCGACGAAGCGGATCAGCCCTTCGCCGCCGCGCGGGATCGCCAGGTCGATGATGTCGTGGAGCTGCAGCAGTTCGAGCATGGTCTCGCGGCGCAGATCGGTGACCAGGGTCAGCACGTCGGCCCCGATGCCCTGCGCGGCGATCGCACCGCGCAGCGCGTCGGCGATCGCGGTGTTGGACCGGATCGCCTCGCTGCCGCCGCGCAGGATCACGCCGTTGCCGGCCTTGATGCACAGCGCCGCGGCGTCGGCGGTCACGTTCGGCCGCGCCTCGTAGATCATCGCGATCACGCCCAGCGGCACCCGCACCTTGCGTACGCGGATGCCGTTCGGGCGCACGTCGTCGCGAGTGACCTGGCCGACGGGATCGGGCAGATCGGCGACTTCGCGCACGGCGGCCGAGATGCCGGCCAGCCTGTTCGCGTCGAGACGCAGGCGGTCGAGCAGAGCGCCGCTGGTGCCATGTGCTTGCGCGGCTTCGATGTCACGCGCGTTGGCGGCGAGAATCGGGTCGGCCTGCGTGTCGAGGGCATCGGCCATCGCGCGCAGCAGCGCGTTGCGGGCTTCTGTGTCGAGCTGCGCCAGCGTGGCGGCGGCGGCACGGCAGGCGAGCGCGGCGGATCGGATGTCGCTCATCAACGGAGGTCTTGCGGTAGGGAGTGCCAAGTTAACGCGATGCGTGGCCGGGCGCGATGCCTGCGGTGGCAACGTCCGGCGCCATCCGCCCATCGGCGCACGGAACTCCCCACACCGTCATTCCGGCGAACGCCGGAATCCAGCGACTTCGACCTGACGAGTCACGCGATCCGCCCGGACGTCACTGGATCCCGGCCTGACCAGACATCCGTCTGTTGAGAGCCGCCGGGATGACGGACCCCAAACAGTCCGTCGATGCATCAAACCAGCACCAGATCATCCCGATGCACGATGGTCTCGCCATAGGTGTACCCCAGCGTCGCCTCGATATCGCGCGAATGTCGCCTTGCCAGCCGCCGGATGTCATCCGCCGAATACTGCGTCACCCCGCGCGCGATCGGCTCGCGCGCATCGCCGTCCAGCAGCGCGATCGTCACCAGGTCACCGCGCCGGAACTGTCCCGCCGCCGCGAGCACGCCGCCAGGCAGCAGCGACGCGCCCTTCTCCACCATCGCATTCGCGGCGCCCGCGTCGACCAGGATGCCGCCCGCTTCCGCCGGCGCGTTCTGCAGCCAGTGCTTGCGCGCGGCCATGCGCGTGCGCAGCGGGTGGATGCGCGTGCCGCGCAGGCGGTCGTGCGCGAGTCCTTCGAGCACGTCGGCCCGACGGCCGTTGAACAGCACCGTCGCCACGCCCGCCGAGGCCGCACGCTGCGCGGCCTCGAGCTTGGTGCGCATGCCGCCGGTACCGACGCTGCTGCCGGCGCCGCCGGCGATCGACAGCAGCGATGCGCTCATCTTCGCGACCACCGGCATCGGCCGCGCGTGCGGTTCGATGCGCGGGTCCGCGTCGTAGAGACCGTCGATGTCGGTGGCGATGAACAGCACATCCGCATCGACCAGCGCGGCCACGATCGCGGCGAGGTTGTCGTTGTCGCCGAGCTTGAGTTCGTCGACCGAGACGGTGTCGTTCTCGTTGACCACCGGCAACGCGCCATGGCGCAGCAGCGCGGTCAGCGTGGCGCGTGCGTTGAGATAGCGACGGCGGTTGCGCAGATCGTCGTGGGTGAGCAGCACCTGCGCGACCGGACGTTCGAAAAAGCCCTGCCAGAAGCCGGTGAGGCGCGCCTGGCCGAGTGCTGCCAAGGCCTGGCGCTCGGCCATCGGCGCGCCGGGGACGAGGTTGGCGTGCAGGATCGCGCGACCCGCGGCGACCGCGCCCGACGACACCACGACGATCTCGCGCCCCACAGCGTGGCTCGCGCGCACGAAACCGGCCAGCGCTGCGGCGTACTGCGCCGACAGGCCGCCACCATCGGCCGCCAGCAGGCTGCTGCCGATCTTGAGCACCGCACGCCGCCAGGGCGGCAGCGGTTGCTCGGGGAACACGTCGGTGTCGGAGTCGCGCATCGGCCGGATCTCAGCGGGTGTGCCACTCGTGGACGACGAGATCGCTCGCATTCTGCAGGGCCAACGGGTCGGCCGCGACGATGGCCCGCGCTTCGTCCAGTGTCCCGATTCCGCTCAACAGATACGCGCCGCCAGTGCCGTCGGCGAAGCCGCCGGTCATGTCCAGCAGGCCACGCGCACGCAGGTCGTCGAGGAAGGCCTGATGCGGCGCGACGACGGACGCATCGAAGTCCGGGCGGCGCATCGCGATGACGAGGAAGCGTTTCATGTCGTCGGCTCTTGCAAGGTTCAGGAACTCAGGCCAGCGCGTCCCAGCGCGCACGCAGCGTGTCCAGACGCAGATCCGCGGCGCCACCCGGCGAGGTGCGCGCGGCAAGACTGCCTTCCGGCGTGCGCCCCTGCCCGGCCGTTTCGGCGCTGGCTGCGGCGGCCTGGTAGGCCTCACGGAACGGCACGCCGGCGATCGCGGCTTCGACCGCGACATCGGTCGCGTACATGCCCGAATCGACCGCGGCGAGGAGGCGGTCTTCGCGCCATTCCAGGTTCGCCAGCAGCGCCGGCAGCAGTTCCAGCGCGGCGAGCCCGCGGCCGAAGCCGTGGAAGATCGCGCCCTTGGAACTCTGCAGGTCGCGGTGATAGCCCGACGGCAGCGACAGCAGATGCTCGATCTCGGTACGCGCCGCGGCCACGCTGGCGTGCGTGGCGCGCATCAGTTCGACGACGTCGGGATTGCGCTTGTTCGGCATGATCGAACTGCCGGTCGTGTACTGCGCCGGCAGCGCGACGAAGCCGTATTCGGCGCTGGTGAACTGCGACAGGTCCCAGGCCAGGCGCCGCAGGTCCAGCGTCGCGCTGCCCAGCGCTTCGAGCGCAGCCAGTTCGAACTTGCCGCGCGAAAGCTGCGCGTAGACCGGCGAGACCTGCAGGCGCGCAAAGCCGAGCGCGGCGGTCGTGTGGTCGCGATCGAGCGCGAGGTTCACGCCGTAGCCGGCCGCAGTGCCGAGCGGATTGCAGTCGATCAGCGCGAGCGTGTCCTGCGCGCGCAGCGCGTCGTCGATGAAGGCCTCGGCCCAGCCCGACCACCACATGCCGCCCGAGGAGAGCACGGCGCGCTGGATGTGGGTGTAGCCGGGAATCGGCAAGTCGCGCTCGGCCTCGGCGCGGTGGAGTGCGACCCTGGCGACCTCGCGCGACAGCGCGGCCAGACGCGCGAGCTTCTCCTTCAGCCACAGGCGCGTGGCGACCAGCACCTGGTCGTTGCGGCTGCGGCCGGTGTGGATGCGGCGGCCGGCATCGCCGAGCCGCTCGGTCAGCCGGTCCTCGATCGCCGAATGCCCGTCCTCGAAACGCGCGTCGAGCACGAAGGCGCCACTGCGGAAATCGTCGGCCAGCGTGGCGAGTTCGCGCTTCAGGCCGTCGAGTTCGTCGCTCGACAGGATGCCGACGCGCTGCAGGCCTTCGGCGTGCGCGCTGCTGGCGGCGATGTCGTGCAGGAAGAACTCGCGGTCGAGGATCACGTCGTCACCGGCGAGGAAGGCCTGGATCTGCGTATCGACGGCGACGCCGGGCTTCTGCCAGAGGAGAGTGCTCATGTGGGGATTCTCGGGATCGGGGATTCGGGATTCGGGATTGCAAGAGCGGGGATGCGCGATCGGCGGGCCTGACGAATCCCCAATCCCGATTCCCCAGTCCCGAAGCATCAATGCGGGATCGACGTCAGCTCGTCGAAGCCCAGTGCCAGATTGAGGTTCTGCATCGCCTGGGTCGCCGCGCCCTTGAGCAGGTTGTCGAGCGTCGACACGACGACCACTCGGCCATTGCCCGGCGCCATCGTGAAGGCGCCCACCTGCACGCCATGGCGACCGGCGATGCGGCTGACCCAGGGCGCCTCGTCGATGACCTCGACCAGCGGCTCTCCGGCGTAGTGCGTTTCGTACAGCGCCTTGACCGCATCACGCGACATCGGCGCAGACAGCCACAGGTTGACGGTCATCGTGATGCCGCGGAAATGCGGCGCGACGTGCGGCATGAACTCGACCGGCATCGCCAGCTGCTTCGACACTTCGCGCTCGTGCATGTGGTCGGTCAGCGCATACGGCATCAGGTTGTCGGCCAGCAGCGCGACATCGTTCTTGTCCGACGGCGTGGTGCCGGCGCCCGAGTAACCGGACACGCCGAAGCACTGCGGCGGCCCCGCCAGATGCTCCGCCAGCGGCGCGATCGCCAGCTGCATCGCGGTCGCGTAGCAGCCGGGATTGCTGATCCGGCGCTGGCCGGCATAACGCGCGCGGGTCAGCTCCGGCAGTCCGTAATACCAGGCCGGGTCGAAGCGGTAGTCGGCCGACAGATCGACGATGACCGTGTCCGGCTTCGCCGCATCGAGCGCGGCGACAAAGGGCGCGCCCTTGCCGTTCGGCAACGCGAGGATCACCGTATCGGCCCCCTTGGCGGCGACCGCGTCCGCGTCGAGATTCTCGAAGCGCAGTTCACCCTGCCAGCCCTCGTTGTGGTCTGCGACGCGCTGGCCATCGAGCTCGCGCGAGGACACGAACAGCAACTCGAGGCCCGGATGCGCGGCGACGAGGCGGATCAGCTCGCTGCCGGTGTGGCCGCGTGCGCCGACGATGCCGATGGTCTTCTTCTGCGTCATCGTGATCTCCTCAACCCACCAGCGTGGGACGACGCGTTTCGCAGTGCGCGACGCAGCGCTGGATCTGTTCGAAGCCGTCGAGCCCGTACCAGAACACCTTCCACTTCGGCTGCTTGATGCAGCCGTCGGACTCGGCGTAATAGAAGATGTTGACCTGGTTGTGGTGGCGCGAGCGCCAGAACAGTTGCGGCGTCTCCTCGCGCATCACGTTCCACACCGCGCGGCCCAGGCCCTCGCCCTGCGCGTCGTCGAGCACCGCGAACTTGTCCAGGTACACGGTGCCCTCGCCGTCGGTCAGGATCACCGCGGCGCGATAGTTCTCGCTGACGTAGGCGCGCAGCAGCGGCGTCCGCTCGAAATAGTCGGGCGCGAGCTCGCGGCCGAAGCTCGATTCGATCAGCGACTTGAGTCGTTCGAGATCCAGCTCCGACCAGTCGGTCACGCGCAACACCTGCTCGCCACGGCGCACCAGCGTGCCCGAGCCCTTGTGCGTGAACAGTTCCTTGGCCAGATCCGCCGGGCGCGTGATCGAGACCGACGAGGCCATCGGCAGACCTTCGAGCAGCGCCTTGATCTGCTCGATCTTGACCTTCATGCCGCCGTGGATCCACGGCTGCTGGATCAGGTGGTCGTACTCGGTCGACAGGTTGATCGAATCGATGACCTTGCCGTCGGCGTCCAGCAGGCCGCCGGTGCCGGTCAGGAAGATGATCTTGTAGGGCTGCAGCTCGCGCACCAGTTCGTTGGCGGCGAAATCGGCATTGATGTTGAGGATCTGCCCCGAGGCGGTTTCACCGAGGCTCGTGATCACCGGAATCGAGCCGGCCTGCAGGCTGGCTTCGATCGGCGCGAGATTGACGCCACGCACTTCGCCGACGAGACCGTAGGTCGACGGATCGAGATACTCGGCCTCGAACACGCCACCGGTGATCGAGGTCGCACGCGCGCCGTTCTTCTGCAGCGCCTCGACCAGGCGCAGGTTCGCGGCCTGGAAAACGCGCCGCACGATCGCCAGACCTTCGGGCGAGGTCACGCGCAGGCCGCCGACGGTCTTCTTCTCGATGCCGGCCGCGGCGAGTTCCGCGTCGAGCTGCGGGCCGGCGCCATGCAGCACGATCGGGGTCAGGCCGACTTCCTGCAGGAACGACAGCGAGGACGTCAGGTCATCGAGCTCGTCGCGCAGCACCGCGCCGCCGACCTTGACCACGGCGAAGCGCATGGCGTCGAGCTGCGAGAAGCGCTTGAGGTACTGGCTGATTTCCTTGGCGCTGGCCATGCTCGAAAGCAGGCGCACGATGGTCTGGCGGGTCTGGACGTGGGTCGCGGGAATGTTCACGGGCTGCAGTCGGTTGGGCGTGGGATGACGCGTCGAAGAAGGAAGGCGGTCGCGCTCAGCGCGCGCCGTTGATGATCGTGTGCACGGATTCGACGTAGCGTTGCAGCTGTTCGAGGGTCACGAACTCGTCGCCGGTATGCGCCTGGGCGATGTCGCCCGGGCCGTAGACCAGCGCGGTGTAACCGCCGGCGGAGAACAGCGACGCCTCGGTCCAGAAATCGACGGCGTTGCCGATCGGCAGATCGAAGGCATCGGCGATGTCGCGCGCGGCGAGTCGACGTTCCTCTGCGCGTGCAATGTCGCCCGACGGCAGGCTCGGCCCGCGGAAGGTTTCCTCGAAATGCGCCGCATCCGGCTGGGCGAAGCCGGCGAAGGTGGACAGCAGATCGTCCACATCCATCGACGGCAACGGGCGGAAGCCGAAACGCAGTTCGGCGGCCGGCGCGATCATGTTGGCCTTGATGCCGCCCTCGACCCGGCCGATGTTGAAGCGCAGACCGGTCAGGCCGCCGAAGCGCGCGTGCGCCAGCGATTCCACATGATCGAGCGCACGGCCGCCCCAGCGCATCGCCTGGTGCAGCGCGCTGGCCGCCGGATCCTGCTTGCCCGACGCGTGCCCGGCGGTCCCGGCGAAACGCATCAGCACCGAGCTGATGCCGCGATGCGCGAGCACCGCCTCGCACTGCGTCGGCTCGGCGACCAGTACGGCCTCGAAGGGCAGACCGCGTGCGAGAAAGGCGGCGATGCAACGCGGATCATTGGCTTCCTCGTCGGAGGAGAACAGGAAGGCCGCATCGCCGTTACCGGCATTGGCGGCCGCGATCAGTGCCGCGGCCGCGCCCTTGATGTCGCAGACACCGAGGCCGATCACACGATCGTCGAGGCGCCGCATGACGTGCGGATCGGCGCTCCAGTCAGGCGAATCCGGCACCGTGTCCAGGTGCACGTTGAACAGCACGCTCGGCGCACCGCGCACTGCGAACAGGCTGACCGCGCCGGCGCCGTGATCGATGACCTCGACGTCGAAACCCGGCAGCTGCCCGCGGATGTAATCGAAGATGCCGCCCTCGGCCTGGATCGCACGCGGCGGATTGCGGGTGTCGAAGGACACCAGCTGTTCGAGATGGTCGAGGGTTTGGGCAAGAAGCGTTGTCATGGCCTGTCCAGCGTTGCGCCGGCAGGTCGTATGACCTGCCGCTCCGAATCACGAATCACGAATTCCCAATCCCGGCTTCTCAGCGATTGACCTGCGCGTACAGCGTCGAGCTCATGCCGAACAGCTTGATGAAACCCTCGGCCTCCTCGACGCCCCAGTCCGCGGACTGCGCGTAGGTCGCGCCCTTGGCATTGAGGATGTGCGGCGAGGTCACCGCCACCGCGTCGACGCGGCCGCCGCGGGTTTCCAGCACCACTTCACCGGTGACCTTGGCTTGCGAGGATTCCAGGAACGCTTCGATGTCGGCCTTGAGCGGATCGTGGAAGAAGCCTTCGTAGACCAGCTCGGTCCACTTGCGCGCGACCTCGGGCTTGAACCGGTTCTGCTGCTTGGTCAGCACGGTGTCTTCGAGCGCGCGGTGGGCCGCGAGCAGCGAGACCAGGCCCGGCGCTTCGTACACGATGCGACCCTTGAGGCCGATCACGGTGTCGCCGGTGTAGACGCCGCGGCCCACGCCGTAGGGTGCGAACAGGGCGTTGAGCTTCGCCAGGATCTGTGCGCCCGGCAGCGTCTCGCCATCGAGCGCGACCGCCGTGCCCTGCTCGAAACGCAGCTTGACCTGCAGCGGCGCTTCCGGCCATTCGGCGCGCGGTGCGCACCAGCCGCGGGCGCCCTCGCCCGGCGCTTCCCAGCGGTCGATCTCGCCGCCGGACATCGTCAGGCCCAGCAGGTTCTCGTTGATCGTGTAGGCCTGCTGCTTGGCGCGCACGCCGAAACCGCGCGCTTCGAGGTACGCCTGCTCGTAGGCGCGCGTCTGCGTGTGTTCCTTCTGGATCTCGCGGATCGGCGCCACGATGCGGAACTCGCCCTGCGCCTTCACCGCGAGGTCGAAGCGCACCTGGTCGTTGCCCATGCCGGTGCAGCCGTGCGCGATCGCGTTCGTGCCGAGTTCGGCGGCGCGCGCGAGCGCGGCATCGACGATCAGATAACGGTCCGACACCAGCAGCGGATACTGGCCCTGGTAGGCCTCGCCGGCCCAGACGAACGGCTTGACGAAACCGTCCCAGATCGCGGGACCACCATCGACGGTGACGTGACTGGCGACACCGAGTTCGGCCGCACGCTGTTCGATGAAGGCACGCTCTTCGGCATCGACGCCGCCGGTGTCGGCGAACACGGTGTGCACGGTCCAGCCCTGCTCTTTCAGATAGGGCACGCAGAAGCTGGTGTCCAATCCGCCACTGAAAGCAAGGACGATGTCTTTGGAGCTGTGATTGGTGATTGGTGATTCGTGATTCGAAGAAGCGGGCTGTTGCGACATGGGAGAGGGTCTCTACGCTTGAAGATAAGGGTCAAGGAATGTGGAATCGGCGCTGCTCTTCCGAATCACCAATCACGAATCACTGCCGCGCATCAGCGCGGCCATCACCGCCTTCTGCACGTGCAGGCGGTTCTCGGCCTCGTGGATGGCGATGCACTGTGGCGAGTCCATCACCGCATCGGTCGCCTTGACGTTGCGGCGCAGCGGCAGGCAGTGCGAGAACACGCCGTTGTTGGTCAGCGCCATCTTCCGCTCGTCGACGATGAAGTGCTGGTACTGGTCGCGGATGGGCTTTTCGGGCGCCCAGTTGCCGAAGAACGGCAGCGCGCCCCAGCTCTTGGCGTAGACCACGTCGGCGCCGGCGTAGGCGCTGGCGATGTCGTGGCTGACGGCGAGCGAGCCACCGCTCTCGGCGACGTTCTGCCTGGCCCAGTCCATGTAGCGCTCGTCGAGCACATAGTCCGGCGTCGGGCACAGCAGGGTCACGTCCATCCCCAAGCGCGTGGCGATGGTCAGCGCGGAGTTCGCGACCGCGGTGTTGAGCGGCTTGGGATGGTAGGTCCAGGTCAGCACGTACTTCTTGCCGCGCAGGTCGGACGTGCCGAAGTGCTCCTGCAGCGCCAGCGCGTGGGCCAGCTCCTGGCAGGGATGGGTGATGGTCTCCATGTTGATGACCGGCACCGGCGAGTACTGCGCGAAGGCCTTGAGCACCTTGTCCTCGCGGTCGACCGACCAGTCGACGAACTTCGGGAACGCGCGCACGCCGATCATGTCGACGTAGCGGCCGAGCACGCGCGCGACTTCGGCGATGTGCTCCTCGGTGTCGCCGTCCATCACCGTGCCCAGATCGAATTCGATTGGCCACGCGTCCTTGCCGGGCTGCAGCACGACGGCGTGGCCGCCGAGCTGGAAGGCGCCCAGCTCGAAGCTGGTGCGCGTGCGCATCGACGGGTTGAAGAACACCAGCGCGATCGACCTGCCCTTCAGCGCGTCGCCGAGCTTCTCGCGCTTGAACGCGGCGGCATCTGCCAGCAGGGCGTCGAGGTCGGGACGGGACCAGTCCTGCGTGTTGAGGAAGTGTCGGATCGCGGTCATCGGGAATCTCGTGGTGGCGATGGAAAGAATGGGAGGATCGGTTGCTTCGATGAAAACCGGGTGTCGGAAACGAAAAAACCCGGCATCGGCCGGGTCTTCTACAGAACAGTGCGCACAGGCGAACGCGTTCCGACTAGCCCCGGGAAATGTGGGCTTCCGGTCGACGCGCGCGCGAGGTCATGCCCGACGCCATGCGGGCGGAGGTCAGGATGTCGGCGTCGGCGCGGCGGACGTTCATGAGGCGCGCATCCTCGCACGCGTGGCGCTGCACTGCAACAGCGCGCATCTCGCCGCTCATCGCTCGCCTGCCGGCGGCACGACCGGCGTCACCGAGACGCGCACGCGCAGCCGGTTGCCGGGGTCGTAGGGCAGGCGCGAGCGGTACTTGACGCCCTTGTGCACGTAGTCGACGTCGTAGGCGATCGGACGGCGGAACTCGCGCTCCACCGGCACCATGCGACAGTCGCCGCCGGCCGAACGGTCCACCTCGTCGACCTTCTCGTCCTCCGAGCGCAGCACATCCCGGACCGCACCGACGACGCGGGCGAAGCCGCGACGTTGTTCCTCGGCGCTGACCGGCGTGGTCGCCTCGCAGCGCTCGACCATGCTGGTCGCGCGCAGGGTCTGGTAGACCGGCTCGGCGCGCAGCACCTGGGCGTACTCGAGCCGCGCGTTTTCCGGCGCGCCCGGGGTCGGCCCGCTCTGCGCGCGCGCCGCGCCCACGCATGCCAGCGCCACCACCAGAACGGGGAGCGCGGGCTGGGTCCAGCTGCGGGATCGAGGCACGGTCGGCACCGGACCAGTGTAGGCCGCGGGCCGTGCGA
>Ga0207791_1000282_pt1 | contig 13573 bp, 8 predicted proteins | sample HigsolmetaGSP16D_FD_184844 | JGI IMG/M metagenome (GOLD analysis project Ga0207791, IMG submission 184844) | High solid enriched microbial communities from the Joint BioEnergy Institute, USA - SP1-6-D (SPAdes) | ecosystem: Engineered > Bioreactor > SSF (Solid state fermentation) > Aerobic >...
GCGGGCGCCGTTCCAGCACCGCGCGCGGCTACCTGGACCTGGCCAAGCCGCGCCCGAACCTGACCATCGTCACCCACGCCCTGACCGACCGCATCCTGTTCTCCGGCAAGCGCGCGGTGGGCGTGCAGTGGCTGCACCGTGACCAGCCGCAGCAGGCCCGCGCACGCCGCGAAGTGCTGCTGTGCAGCGGTGCCATCGCCTCCCCGCAGATCCTGCAGCGCTCCGGCGTCGGCCCGGCCGAGCTGCTGCGCAGCCTGGACATCGAGCTGGTGCACCACCTGCCCGGCGTCGGCGCCAACCTGCAGGACCATCTGGAAATGTACCTGCAGTACGAATGCAGGAAGCCGGTGTCGCTGGCGCCTGCCTTGAAGTTCTACAACCAGCCGGCCATCGGTGCCGAGTGGCTGTTCCTGGGCACCGGCATCGGCGCCAGCAACCAGTTCGAGGCGGGTGGATTCATCCGCAGCGAGGAGGAGTTCGACTGGCCGAACCTGCAGTACCACTTCCTGCCGGTGGCCATCAACTACAACGGCTCCAACCCGATCAAGGAACACAGCTTCCAGATGCATGTCGGTTCGATGCGCTCGCCCAGCCGCGGCCGCGTGCATGTGCGCTCCAAGGACCCACGCCAGCATCCGAGCATCCTGTTCAACTACATGTCGCACGAGCAGGACTGGCGCGAATTCCGTTCGGCCATCCGCATCACCCGCGAGATCTTCGCCCAGCCGGCACTGGCGCCCTACAGCGGCCGGGAAATCTCGCCGGGCAAGGACCTGCAGACCGACGCGCAGATCGATGCGTTCGTCCGTGAGCACGCCGAAACCGCCTACCACCCGTCGTGCACCAACAAGATGGGCCACGCCGATGATCCGATGGCGGTCGTCGACGGCCAGGGCCGGGTACATGGCATGGAAGGTCTGCGCATCATCGATGCCTCGATCATGCCGCAGGTGGTCACCGGCAACCTCAACGCGCCCACGATCATGATCGCCGAGAAGCTGGCCGACGTGATCCGCGGCCGTGCACCGCTGCCGCGCAGCACTGCGCCCTATTTCGTGGCCGGCGACGCGCCGCCGCGCCGCCAGGGCTGAGCCCGCCCGCGCCCGTCCCTGGTGGCGGGCGCGGCCCCATCGCGGTTCCCTCTTCGCGTTTTCCCTACGGAACGGTATGCTCCCCCGGTGGGTTCTGACGGCTCCCGGCCGTCACCACGCCCAATCATCACGGTTTCCTGGAGGGGGAAATATGAGTCTGGAACGACCCTGGCTGCAGAGCTATCCGAACGGCGTACCGGCGCAGATCAACGTGGACGAGTTCCACTCGGTCGCCGCCGTCTTCGATGCCTCCGTGGCCAACTTCCGTGACCGGCCCGCCTACTCCAGCTTCGGCAAGGTGCTCACCTACGGGGAGACCGATGTCCTGGTGGAACAGTTCGCCGCCTACCTGCTGGGCGAGCTGAAGCTCAAGAAGGGCGACCGCGTCGCCCTGATGATGCCCAACTGCCTGCAGTACCCGGTGGCCACCTTCGGCGTGCTGCGCGCCGGCCTGACCGTGGTCAACGTCAATCCGCTCTACACCGCCCGCGAGCTGAAGCACCAGCTGGTCGATGCCGGCGTATCGGTGCTGGTGGTGGTGGACAACTTCGGCGACACGGTACAGCAGGTCCTGGCCGACACGCCGGTACGGCACGTGATCACCACCGGTCTGGGCGACATGCTCGGCGCCAAGGGTGTGCTGGTCAATTTCGTGCTGAAGTACATCAAGAAGATGGTGCCCAATTACCACCTGCCCGGTGCCGTGCGCTTCCGCCAGGCGCTCCGGCTGGGCAGCCGCCATACCCTGCCGAAGGTGGAGGTGGACCACGACGACATCGCCTTCCTGCAGTACACCGGCGGCACCACCGGCGTGGCCAAGGGCGCGATGCTGACCCATCGCAACCTGATCGCCAACATGCAGCAGGCCTCGGCGTGGATCAGCGCCTCGGGCATCGAGCCGGGCAAGGAAGTGATCATCACCGCGCTGCCGCTGTACCACATCTTCGCGCTGACCGCGAACGGGCTGGTCTTCATGAAGTTCGGCGGCTGCAACTACCTGATCACCAACCCGCGTGACATGAAGGGCTTCGTCAAGGAGCTCGGCTCGACCCGGTTCACCGCCATCACCGGCGTCAATACGCTGTTCAACGGCCTGCTCAACACACCCGGCTTCGACCAGCTCGATTTCTCCTCGCTGAAGATCACCCTCGGCGGCGGCATGGCCGTGCAGCGGGCCGTGGCCGAGCGCTGGAAGAAGGTCACCGGGGTGACCCTGGTGGAAGCGTACGGCCTGACCGAGACCTCACCGGCGGCGTGCATCAACCCGCTCACGCTGCGCGATTACAACGGCTCCATCGGCCTGCCGATCCCGTCCACCGATGCCTGCATCAAGGACGACAACGGCACCGAGATGCCGCAGGGCGAAGTGGGCGAGCTGTGCATCCGCGGCCCCCAGGTGATGAAGGGCTACTGGCAGCGGCCGGAGGAAACCACCCAGGCGATCGATGCCGACGGCTGGCTGCACACCGGCGACATGGCGCGCATGGACGAACAGGGCTACTTCTACATCGTGGACCGCAAGAAGGACATGATCCTGGTGTCCGGCTTCAACGTGTACCCGAACGAAGTCGAGGACGTCATCGCGATGATGCCCGGCGTGCTGGAAGTAGCCGCCGTCGGTGTGCCCGATGAGCGGTCCGGGGAAGTGGTGAAGGTGGTCATCGTGAAGAAGGACCCCAGCCTGACCGCCGAGCAGGTCAAGGAGCATGCCCGTGCGAACCTGACCGGCTACAAGCACCCGCGCATCGTGGAGTTCCGCAAGGAACTGCCCAAGACCAATGTGGGCAAGATCCTGCGCCGCGAACTGCGCGACACCCCGCCCTCGCCGTAACCGGACGCCGTGCGCGCAACGCCGCGATTCCAGCAGGAATCGCGGCGTTTTTTTTTGCCTGCTGCTGGCTGCGGGAGCCGCGCGGGCCGAAGCAGCCCGGCCCACCGATGGCCCAGCCGGTCATCCGCCACGTGTCCACGACGCCCGCGGTGTAGGATCGCCGCGTGTGGACCCGTCCGGCCCGCCGCCCACCGCCTCCATTGCGGGCCAGCCTGAGCTGAGGAACCTGCCATGAGCACCATCGAAAAGCTGCCCGTCACCGCCCCCTTCACCACCGTCCGTACCGAGACGGATCCGGACCAGTCCGCCCATTGGCTGTACATGCATGCCGATGCGTCCACCGGCATCCGTCCCTGCTGCCGCAAGGACATGCTGGATGAAATGTGGCGCTACATGGGGGCCATCACGCGCGGCCCGGCTGCCCGCCGCGACGGCCGCCTGCGCCACTTCGTACTCGCCTCCGATGCCACTGCCTACAACCTCGGCGGTGATCTGGATCTGTTCACCCGGCTCATCCGCGAGGGCAACCGCGAGCGCCTGCTGGCCTATGCACAGCGCTGCGTGGAGGGCGTGCACCTGCTGCACACCGGATTCGGCGGCGATGTCCGCACCATCGCGCTGATCCAGGGTGACGCGCTCGGCGGCGGCCTGGAGATGGCGCTGGCCTGCCACACCATCGTGGCCGAGGAAGGTGCGGGCATGGGCCTGCCGGAAGTCCTGTTCGGGCTGTTCCCGGGCATGGGCGCGTACTCGTTCCTGTGCCGCCGCATGGCCCCCCAGCAGGCCGAGAAGGTCATTCTGGACGGCCGCATCTACAGTGCCGAGGAAATGCATGCGCTCGGCGTGGTCGATGTGCTGGTGAAGAAGGGCGAAGGGCGCAAGGCGGTGGAAGACCTGATCCGCCAGCACCAGCGCATTCCGCACTCCTACCTGGCAATGAACGCGGCGCGCAACCTGGCCCAGGCGGTAAGCCACGACGAACTGCTGCAGATCACCCAGGTCTGGGTGGACTCGGCCCTGGCCCTGGGCGAGCGCTCGCTGCGCACCATGGACCGGCTGATCAAGGCGCAGACCCGCCGGGCCGGACTCGACGCCGCCTGACCGCCCGCCTCTCCCCCACGCGACGCGCCCGGCCGGTCACCGGGCGTCTCCGCAGCGGACGCACACGCCCGCTGCGGCTCAGCGTGTCTCGCCGTCGTCGGCCTCGCCGCGCAGGCGCCGCTGCGCGCGTGCCTCCAACGCGGCACGGCCTTCCTTCAGCGCCGCCGACAGCAGGGACAGGCGCTGCCGCCATTCCGCCTTCAACTGCCAGTCGGCCATGCGCATCAACTCGCCGGCGCGGTTGGCCACACGCACCAGGCCCAGATTGCTGGCCACCCCCTTGATCGCATGGGCATGATCGCGGAAGGCCGCCCACGCCATGCTCTCGCCGGCGGTGTCCGCAGCGGCCAGGCAGGTCGCCGCGTCATCCACGCACTGGCGGATGAATTCCCGCTCGAAGCTGTCACCCATGCCCAGCGACGCCAGTTCGTCCAGCACGCTGGCATCCAGCACGCCGTCGGCACTGGCGCTGGCGCGCAGCACCGGCTGCGCGGCCGGTTTCAGGTCACGGTTGCTGGCGATGTCGGCCAGCGTGTCCAGCAGGCGCACGGCAACCACCGGCTTGGCCATGAACGCGTAGGCGCCGGCCTGGGTGCAGCGCTGGATCGCCTCGGGGGTCACATCGGCGCTGAGGATCATCACCGGCGTGCGCGGGCCGCCGCCGGCCTGCATCACCCGCAGCTCCTTGAGCATGTCCAGGCCGCTCATGCCCGGCATGTGCAGATCGACGATGGCCGCGTCGAAATCAGTCTCGGCCAGGGTGTCCAGCACTGCTTCGGCGCCCTCCACGCACATCACCTTGTGCCCGGCCTTCTGCAGCAGCCGCTGCAGCACCATGCGGTTGGCCAGGTGGTCGTCGGCGACCAGGATGTTCATGCTGCGCACGCGGGCGCGATGGCGCAGGAACGGGTCGGCGAAGGCGATCACGTTGCCGGTGTCGCCGTCCCCGGCCTGCCCGGCCACCGCCGGCACCGGCTCGCGGGCCTGCGGCAGTGGCGGCAGGAACGGCAGCTCCACCCAGAAGCGGCTGCCCTGCGGCGGGCTGTCCTCGTAACCGATCTGCCCGCCCATCGCCTCCACCAGCCCCTTGGCGATGGTGGTGCCCAGTCCGCTGCCCTCATGGCGCCGCGCCATGCTCACGTCGGCCTGTTCAAACGCCTCGAACAGGCGCGGGCGCATCGCCGGTGGCACGCCGATGCCGGTGTCGACGATATCGAAACGCAGACGCACCGCACCGGAGATGTCGGCGTGGGTGACCGCCACACGGACCTCCACCCGGCCACGGTCGGTGAACTTGACCGCGTTGCCGGCCAGGTTGAGCAGGATCTGCCGCAGGTGGCCGACATCGCCGCGCAGCCGCGCCGGCACTTCCTCGGCCACGTGCACCCGGTAGTCCAGCCGCTTGGCCTTCGCCTGCGGCAGCAGGATCAGCCCGATGGCCTGGATGACGTCGGCAACCGCGAATTCCTCCGCCGACACTTTCAGTTTGCCGGCCTCGATCGCGGAAATGTCCAGCACTTCCTCGACCAGCGCGAGCAGACTGCGTGAAGACGCCTGGATGGTGTTCAGGCACTCGCGCTGCTCTTCGTCCAGGCGGGTGGTCGCCAGCACCTCGGTCATGCCGGCCAGGCCGTTGAGCGGGGTGCGGAACTCGTGGCTCATGTTGGCCAGAAAACGGCTCTTGGCCTCGCTGGCGCGGCGCGCCTCGTCCATGGCCGCGGTGAGCTGGCGCAGCAGCGTGGAAAAATACAGCGGCACTGCCGCCAGGCCCAGCCACAGGCCCAGCGCCAACCCCGAATTCACCCGCCAGTACGGGGTGAGCACGGCCGTGCAGCCGAAGCTGACCAGAGCCATCGCCACCGCCAGGTAAAGATAGTTGTTGCCGAACCGCATGCCGTTGCCCACGGTGACCCACATCACCACGATGTAGACCCACGCCAGCGGCTCGCCCATCTGCACCATGCCGGCAGCGATCAGGCCATAGTCGGCCAGCATGCCCAGGATCCGCCGGGGCTCGGAGCGCTGAGGCCACCCCAGCAGCCACCCGAACAGCAGCACCGACACGGTCAGGCCGCTGAGCACCACGGCCAGCACGCTGCGGTACTGCGCCGGTGGCAGCTCCTCGCGGACGCCGGGCAGCAGCACATACCCCAGGATCAGCGTGATCAACACGATCCGGACGATCTGCTGCGCGTGCTCGCTGTCCTGGCGGGCGGCCAGGCGCTGGCGGAGCGTGCGCAGCAGCGCGGCGGCGTTCATTGCCCGGGGCGCGCGGTGGCCACGGAATGGTCCAGGCAGATCTGCTCCAGCGCCGGCCTTCCGCGCAGCAGCGCGTCGACCACGCGCGGATCGAACAGGCGCCCGCGCTGTGCGTACAGATACGCCAGCGTGGCATCCAGCGTCCACGCTTCCTTGTAGGGGCGCGGCGAGATCAACGCGTCGAACACATCGGCCACCGCGACGATGCGGGCTTCCAGCGGAATGGCATCGCCCACCAGCCCATCGGGGTAGCCGCTGCCGTCATAGCGCTCATGGTGACGCAGGGCGATCAGCGCGCCGATCTGGATGAAGCGGTTCTGGCTGCCACTGAGCAGCTCATGGCCGATCCGCGGATGCCGGCGCATGATCGCCAGCTCTTCGTCGTTGAGCTTGCCCTGTTTGAGCAGCACCGCGTCGGGAATGGCGATCTTGCCCATGTCATGCAGCGGCGCCGCCGCTTCGATCAGGCGGACCTCTTCTTCCGGCAGCCCCAGCTGCTCGGCGATCAGCCCGGCCACCCGCGCCATGCGCTCCAGATAGGCGCTGGTACCGGCGTCACGGAATTCGATCGCACGCGCCAGGCGCGACAGCGTCTCGCGTTCGCGCTCTTCCACCTCGTGCATGCTGGCCAGCAGACGCTGCTCCAGCGACAGCGCACGCTGCTTGACCGTTTCCGACTGCTGGCGCAGCTGCAGCAGGTTGTAGCAGCGCGCACGCAGTTCGCGCGGGCGGATCGGTTTGACCAGGAAATCGATGACGCCCGCTTCCAGGGCCGCTTGGCGGATCGGCTCGTCACCCACCACCGTCACCAGGATCACCGGAATGTCGCGGTGCTTGGGCAGCCTGCGGAAACGCCGGGCGAACTCCAGCCCATCCATTTCCGGCATGCGGTAATCCAGCAGCAGCAGGTCCACGCCGTGCGCTTCACACCACGCAAGCGCCGTCAGCGGGTCACCGAAATCATGCACGCTCAGTTCCGGGGCGATGTCTTCAATGACATGCCGCAGCATCGTCCGGGCGGACGTCTGGTCGTCCACGATCACAATGTTCAAGGCTGCTTCCGCTTGCTTGTTCGACCACCCCGGTATCAGGGTCGGCGAGGATAACCCGCCACCCTGCATGCTCGCACCCTGCATCAGCACGCCTCCCGCCATGAGCGTCACGGACCATGATCGACGTCACACTTTTCGCCGACCGCTGATCGGCACGCCGGCCGCCCCGCAGCCGGGAGCGACAGACACCGTCAGCATCATGCCGCCACGATACTCCAGCGCGGTGAACAGTCAACGCCCGGCGCCGCGGAGGACGCCGGACGCAGGTCTCACTGTTCGGGACGCATGTACGGGAACAGCAGCACGTCGCGGATCGAGCTGCTGCCGGTCAGCAGCATCACCAGCCGGTCGATGCCGATGCCCAGCCCCCCGGTGGGGGCCATGCCGTACTCCAGCGCCCGGATGTAGTCGGCATCGAAATGCATCGCCTCGTCGTCACCGCCGTCCTTGGCCGCCACCTGGGCCTGGAAGCGCTGCGCCTGGTCTTCCGGATCGTTCAGCTCGGAGAAGCCGTTGGCCAGTTCCTTGCCGTTGATGAACAGCTCGAAGCGGTCGGTGTAGCCCGGATCAGTGTCGTTGGCGCGGGCCAGCGGCGACACCTCCACCGGATGATCGGTGATGAAGGTAGGCTGGATCAGGGTGTGCTCGACGGTGGCCTCGAAGATTTCCAGCAGCAGCTTGCCCCAGCCATAGGACGGCTTCACGCGGATCTTCAGGCGCTCGCAGTGGCGCAGCAGCGCGTCGCGGTCGGTACAGTCGGCCGCGCTGATCTCCGGGTTGTGGTGGCGCACGGCCTCGTCCATGCGCCAGCGGCGGAACGCCGGCGCCAGATCGATGCTCGCACCGTCCCACTCCACGGTGGTGGTGCCCAGCACCTGGCTGGCCACGTCACGGATCACCCCTTCGGTCAGGTCCATCACTTCGGTGTACGTGGCGTAGGCCTCGTACAGCTCCATCATGGTGAACTCCGGGTTGTGCCGGGTGCTGACACCTTCGTTGCGGAAGTTGCGGTTGATTTCGTACACGCGCTCGAGCCCGCCCACCACCAGGCGCTTGAGATACAGCTCCGGGGCCACGCGCAGGTACAGATCCAGGTCCAGCGCGTTGTGGTGGGTGGTGAACGGCTTGGCCGTGGCGCCACCGGGGATGTAGTGCATCATCGGCGTTTCCACTTCCAGGAAATCGCGGTTGTCCAGCCAGGCCCGCATGGCACGGATGATCCGCGAGCGCTTGATGAACACCTCGCGCGATTCCGGCGTGACGATCAGGTCCACGTACCGCTGGCGGTAACGCTGCTCGACATCGGCCAGGCCATGCCACTTGTCCGGCAGCGGGCGCAGCGACTTGGTCAGCAGGCGGATGCTGCTGGCCTTCACCGACAGTTCGCCGGTACGGGTCCGGGTCAGCCCGCCTTCCACGGCGATGATGTCGCCCACGTCCCAGCCCTTGAAGGCGGTATAGGCGTCACCCAGCACGTTGCCCTGCAGGAACAGCTGGATCCGGCCGGATTCGTCCTGGATCTGCGCGAAGCTGGCCTTGCCCATCACCCGCTTGGCCATCAGCCGGCCGGCCATCCGCACCTGGCGGCCACTGGCTTCCAGCGCGTCGGCCGTCCACTGTGCGTCGTCTGCGTACTCGGCCTGCAGCGCACCGGCAAGGTGCTCACGGCGGAAATCGTTCGGGTAGGCGATGCCCTGCTGGCGCAGTGCGGTCAGTTTCGCGCGGCGCTCGGCGATGAGGCTGTTCTCGTCGGCGGGAGTCGGCGGCGCGGCGGTCTGATCGTTCATGGGCGTGGTTGGTCGTTGTCGTGGGGTCGGGGGGAACGGCCCGCCGAGCATACGACGGACCGGGGGCGGCTGCGTGCGCAGCCGCCGGGCGGGTCATCGGACGATGACCCGCAGGCTCAGGCGTCGATACGTTTGGAACCGACGGCCAGGCCGGCCTTCAGGCTGGCTTCGACGAACTCGTCCAGATCGCCGTCAAGCACCTTCTGCGTATCCGAACGCTCGATGCCGGTGCGCAGGTCCTTGATACGGCTCTGGTCGAGCACGTAGTTGCGGATCTGGCTGCCCCAGCCGATGTCGGACTTGGTCGCTTCGACCGCATCCTTCTCGGCGTTGCGCTTCTGGATCTCCAGCTCGTAGAGCTTGGCGGCCAGCATCTTCATCGCGTTGTCGCGGTTCTGGTGCTGGCTGCGGCCGGTCTGGCACGCCACCACGATATTCGTCGGGATGTGGGTGATGCGCACCGCCGATTCGGTCTTGTTGACGTGCTGGCCACCGGCACCGGAGGAGCGGTACACGTCGGTGCGCAGGTCGGCCGGATTGATGGTGATGTCGATGTTGTCATCGATTTCCGGAGACACGAACACCGAGGTGAAGCTGGTATGGCGGCGGTTGTCCGAATCGAACGGCGACTTGCGCACCAGCCGGTGCACGCCGGTTTCGGTCTTCAGCCAGCCATAGGCATAGTCGCCTTCCACGCGCAGCGTGGCGGACTTGATGCCGGCCACGTCACCACCGGAGACTTCCATCAGCTCGGTCTTCCAGCCGCGCGATTCGCACCAGCGCAGGTACATGCGCAGCAGGATCTCCGCCCAGTCCTGGGCTTCGGTACCACCGGCACCGGCCTGGATGTCGACGAACGCGGCGGCGTTGTCCATTTCCCCGGAGAACATGCGCTGGAACTCCAGCTTCTCCACGTGGGCCTGGTGCTTGTCCAGGTCGTCCACCACGGCCAGCGCGGTGTCCTCGTCCTGTTCGGATTCGGCCAGCTCCAGCAGCTCGCTGGCATCGCCCAGCCCTTCCAGGATCGTGGCGATGCCGCCCACGGTCTTTTCCAGGGTGGAGCGCTCGCGGCCCAGGTTCTGCGCGTACTCGGCGTTGTTCCAGACGTCGGGGCTTTCCAGCTCCCGCGTTACTTCTTCAAGACGCTCTTTCTTGGCGTCGTAGTCAAAGATACCCCCTGAGCGACACCACACGATCGGTCAGATCGGCGATGCGCTGGCGGACAGGATTCAGTTCGATCATGTCGGCGGTTCATGCATGAATAAATGACTGCGCATGATAGCGCATCCCGGCCGCGCCGGCCCCAGCGTGCCGCCGGCCTGCGATGACGTTTCCGCCATCACAGCGCGGCCGCTAGACTCCCGCCTGGCCGCGCGGACCCCTCGCGTGGCCGTACCCCCGTTTCCAGGAGCCTTACATCAATGAAGATTGCACGTCTCACCCTGGCCGTGGCCGCCCTGCTGGCCGCCGGCAGCGCCACCGCCATCGACCTGAAGGGCCTGACCAGCAGCGCCCTGAAGGCCGGCAAGGCAGTGACCCTGTCCGACCAGGAGATCGTCGCGGCCGCCACCCAGGCCTGTGCCCACATGGACCAGCAGAACACCCCGCTGCCGGCCAGCGACCCCTATGCCCAGCGCCTGGCGCGGATCACTGCCGGGCTGGCCAACGAAGACGGCCTGCGCCTGGACTTCAAGGCCTACCGTACCGATGAAGTGAATGCCTGGGCGATGGCCAATGGCTGCGTGCGCGTCTACAGCGGCCTGATGGACATGGCCACGGACGATGAGATCCGCGGCGTCATCGGCCATGAGATCGGCCACGTGAAGCTGGGCCACAGCCGGACCAAGATGCGCACGGCGCTGCTGGCCTCGGCCGGCCGCGATGGCCTGGCCGCCACCGGCAATGAGAATGTGACGGCGCTGAGCCAGGGTCAGCTGGGCGAAGTGGCCGAAGGCTTCATCAACGCACAGTTCTCGCAGAAGGAAGAAAGCGCGGCTGACGAGTACGGCTACCGCTTCATGAAGCGCCACCAGCATGACCCGGCCGCGCTGGCCAGCATGTTCCGCAAGCTGTCCAGCCAGGGCGGCCTGATGTCCTCGCACCCGGGCTCGGAAGCCCGCGCCGCGCGCATCGACGCGATGATCAGCAAGGGCCAGTAAGCCTCCCGGCGCCGCCGCAGCCCGCGGCGGCCGCCGCTCCACGGTAGCGCCGGGCCATGCCCGGCGAGCACGCACACCCCACCGTCGCGGTCAGCCCTGCGCGCCCAATGCCTGCCGCAACAGCGGCAGCTGCCGCCGGCTGCACGGCACCCGGGCGCCATCGGCCATGTGCAGCACCGCCTCACCGCCGTCCGCCGGCTCGATGGAGCGCAACTGCGCACGCTGGATCATCCAGCTGCGATGCACCCGCAGGAAGCGCGTGGAATCCAACCGCTGCTCCAGCGCGGCCATGGTGATGCGCAGCGGATAGTCGTGGCCGCGTACCCGCAGGTTCACGTAATTGCCCGCCGCCTGGGCATAGTCCACATCGGCAGTGGCGACCAGGAACTCACGCCCCAGCTTGCGCACCAGGAAATGCTCGGGGCGGTCCACCGGCTCCACCGGCGGGCCCTCGTCGGGCGGTGCCAGCAGGTGCGCCTCCCCCTGCCGCCGGCGACCGAACCAGGCCAGCGCGTGCACGGCCGACAGCAGGATGGCGTAGGTCTGCAGATCCTTGAACAGCTCATAGAACCACTGCTGCGGCCACTGCCCGAAGGTGTAGTGGCTGCCGGCCAGCGCATGCACCAGCTTGCGCAGCCCGACCATGCCGAGCACATGCAGCAGCCACCACAGCACCGCCCCGGCCAGATAAGGCAGCAGCCGCTGCCGCCAGGTATCGGCATGCAGCGGCCAGCGGGCGGTCACCCGGATCAGGATCGCCAGCAGCAGCAGCGACACCGTGGCGCTGCTGAACTCATCGATGGCATGCCGCATCCAGGCAAACGCCAGCCCGTCACGGGCATCGGCCATCCAGCCGGCCAGCACATTGGCCAGCGCGGTGCCGTAGAACAGTGCCAGCCAGAACCCGGCCACGGCCAGGCCCGACCCGGTAGCGGCCGTGGCGGCGGAGGGGGATGGCGCCCGAGGCAGGGTGGCCGGCGACGGTGCGAGGGGGGCGGAGTCCATGGCGCATTATCACCGCCGATGGCCGCCCCTACCCCTGCCACCGGTCCCTGTGCAGCCACCACCGGTCACTGCCGGCGCCGTCCTCGTCCCCCCGGACCCCCGCGGCAGCGGCTGCCGCGCCAGGCTGCCCCCTCTTCCCGCCGCGCAGCCCCTGCATGCCCACGCCCCGACGCCACGACATCGACAGCCTGAGGGTGATCGCCCTGCTGCTGCTCATCCCCTATCACGTCGGCATGGCGTACGTGGCCGACTGGGACTTCCACCTGAAAAGTGCCTGGACCTTCGAGTGGCTGCAGTGGCCGATGATCGCCCTGAACCGCTGGCGCATGCCGCTGCTGTTCGCGCTGTCCGGGGTGGCACTGGGGCTGGCCCTGCCCGCCCGCGGCCTGCCGCGCTTTGCCGTGCGTCGGACACTGCGGCTGCTGGTGCCCCTGCTGGCGGGCATCGTGCTGGTGGTCAGCCTGCAGGCCTATGTGGAAGCGCGGGACCACGGCGACGTCGGCGCGGGACTGCTGCCGTTCCTGTACCGCTACTGGCAGTTCCGGCCATGGCCGGGCGCCACGTTCACCGGCGCCGCCTTCGGATTCACCTGGAACCACCTGTGGTATCTGGCGTACCTGCTGCCCTACTCGCTGCTGCTGATCACCGTCGTGGCCGCACTGCGCCTGCTGCGGCTGCCACGCTGGGCGCCGCCGCAGGGGCTGTGCACGGACCGGATGATCGGCATCGTCGGCCTGCTGCTGCCGGTGGCGTGGCTGGCCTGGGCGATCCTGTACGTGCTGCCCGACCATCCGCCCACCCACGCGCTGCTGGACGACCCCTTCGTGCATGCCGAATCCCTGCCCCTGTTCGCACTGGGCGTGGCGGCGGCACGCTGGGAACGCGGCTGGAACCTGCTGCAGCGCTGGCGCTGGCGCACCCTGGCTCTGGCGCTGTTGGCCCTGACCGTGGAACTGGGCATCCGCGCGCTGGGCCGGCTGCCGCAGCTGGACACCTTGGACGCCTGGGTGCTGGCGCTGCCGTGGGCGCAGACCGAACGCATCGCCCGGGCGGCCTACACCTGGACCGCGGTGCTGGCCGCCTTCGGCTGGGCGCGCGCGCACCTGCAGCAGCCTTGGCGCGGGCTGCCCTACGCACGCGACGCGGTGTTCAGCGTGTACATCCTGCACCAGACCGTGCTGTTGCTGCTGCTGTTCTGGCTGCGCCCGCTGCAGCTGGGTCCGTGGCTGGAGGCCGGCAGCGTGCTCGCCGGCACCCTGCTCGGCAGCCTGCTGATCCATGAGCTGCT
>Ga0207791_1000286_pt1 | contig 13465 bp, 11 predicted proteins | sample HigsolmetaGSP16D_FD_184844 | JGI IMG/M metagenome (GOLD analysis project Ga0207791, IMG submission 184844) | High solid enriched microbial communities from the Joint BioEnergy Institute, USA - SP1-6-D (SPAdes) | ecosystem: Engineered > Bioreactor > SSF (Solid state fermentation) > Aerobic >...
GTTCGACGATCGCCACGTCCGCGACCTGCCGGAGCTGCTGCAGCCGGGGGATCTGCTGATCTTCAACGACACGCGCGTGATTCCGGCGCGGCTGTTCGGGCAGAAGGACAGCGGCGGGCGCGTGGAAATCCTGATCGAGCGCCTGCTGCCGAACAACGAGGCGCGCGCGCAGATCGGGGCCAGCAAGTCGCCCAAGCCGGGCGGGCGCATCCAGCTCGATGCCGGCGGCAGCGCCGAGGTGATCTCGCGCGACGAGGGCTTCTATCACCTGCGTTTCGAGCTCGACGACACGCTGGAATCCTGGCTGCTCAAGGCCGGGCGCATGCCGCTGCCGCCCTACATCCGCCGCGAGCCGGGCCAGGACGACGCCGAGCGCTACCAGACCGTGTTCGCGCGCGAAGTCGGCGCCGTGGCCGCGCCGACGGCCGGCCTGCATTTCGATGACGCGTTGCTGGCACGCCTGCGCGAGCGCGGCGTCGAGTTCGGCCACGTCACCCTGCACGTCGGCGCCGGCACCTTCCTGCCGATGCGCGTCGAGGACGTGCGCGAGCACCGCATGCACAGCGAGTGGCTCAACGTCGGCGCCGAACTCGTCGCGCAGATCCGCCGCACGCGAGAGGCGGGCGGTCGCGTGATCGCGGTCGGCACCACGGTCGTGCGTGCGCTGGAGAGCGCCAGCGTCGACGGCGAGCTGCATCCCTTCGCCGGCGAGACGCAGATCTTCATCTTCCCCGGCTACCGCATCCGCAGCGTCGACGCGATGGTGACCAACTTCCACCTGTCCGAATCCACGCTGCTGATGCTGGTCTCGGCCTTCGCCGGCAAGGACCGCGTGTTCGCGGCCTACGACCATGCCGTGCAGGCGGAGTACCGCTTCTTCTCCTATGGCGACGCGATGCTGCTGTGGGGAGGCGGTAATTCGTGAGTGGTGATTGGTGATTCGGCACAGCACCAGCCGACGCCATCCGCCTTTTCGAATCACCAATCACCAATCACCAATCACGGCTCCACCATGTCCCGACTGCACTTCGACCTGCTGGCCACCGACGGCGTCGCGCGCCGCGGGCGCCTGACGTTCCCGCGCGGCACCATCGAAACGCCCGCCTTCATGCCGGTGGGCACCTACGGCACCGTCAAGGGCGTGCTGCCCGAACAGGTGCGCGCGCTGGGCGCGGAGATCATTCTCGGCAACACCTTCCATCTGTACCTGCGGCCGGGCCTCGACGTGATCGAGGCGCACGGCGGCCTGCACGGCTTCGCGCGCTGGGACAAGCCGATCCTCACCGATTCGGGCGGTTTCCAGGTGTTCTCGCTGGCGCACAAGCGCAAGATCACCGAGGAAGGCGTGACCTTTGCCGCGCCCACCGATGGCGCCAAGGTGTTCCTCGGGCCCGAGGAGAGCATGCGCATCCAGAAGGTGCTCGACTCGGACATCGTGATGATCTTCGACGAATGCCCGCCGGTGCAGATCGACGGCAAGCCGGTGCATCCGCGTGTGGTCGAAAAATCCATGGAACTGTCGCTGCGCTGGGCCGCGCGCAGCAAACGCGCGCACGAGGGCAACGATGCGGCGCTGTTCGGCATCGTGCAGGGCGGGGTGCACCACGACCTGCGCACGCGCTCGGCCGAGGGGCTCATGGACATCGGCTTCGACGGCTACGCGATCGGAGGCCTGGCGGTGGGCGAGACCGAGGACGAGCGCAACGCGATGCTCGACCACACCGCGCCGCAGCTGCCCGAAGACCGCCCGCGCTATCTGATGGGCGTGGGCCGGCCGGAAGATCTGGTCGAAGCGGTCGCGCGCGGCGTCGACATGTTCGACTGCGTGATGCCCACCCGCAACGCGCGCAACGGGCATTTCTTCACCTCGACCGGCGTTATCCGCATCCGCAATTCGAAGTTCGAGAAGGACCTGCGCCCGATCGAGGAGGGCTGCGGCTGCGAGGCCTGCAGCGGCGGCTTCACCCGCGCTTACCTGCGCCATTTGGACCGCTGCGGCGAGATGCTGGGCCCGATGCTCGGCACCCTGCACAACCTCTGGTATTACCAGACGCTCATGGCCGACATGCGCGCGGCGATCGCCTCGGGAACCTTTGCCGCGTTCCGCGACTCCTTCTATCGCGCCCGGACGGGGAATCCGGACGCCTGAGCCGTCCCCCGCGACGTCCCGGACGCCGTCACCACCCATTCACCGGCCTTCCGGGCTGCGCCTGCGCCCGGCCGTGCCATAATTGCCCGCTGTCTGTTATCGACCCATGGATGCTCCGATGAATCTGCTGGACCTTGTGATCGCCCCCGCCCACGCCGCTGCCGCAGCTCCGGGCGCAGGCCCCAGCCTGCTGTCGACGCTGGCCTTCCCGATCATCCTGATCGCGATCATGTACTTCCTGATGATCCGCCCGCAGATGAAGCGCACCAAGGAGCATCGCTCGATGCTCGAGAAGCTCTCGGTCGGCGACGAAGTCATCACCAACGGCGGCATCGCCGGCGTGGTGCGCAACATCGGCGACAGCTTCATCACCGTCGAGGTCGCCACCGGCGTCGAGATCCGCGTGCAGAAGGGCGCGGTCGGCAACGTCCTGCCCAAGGGCACCCTGAAGTCGGCCTGATCCCGGTCGCCGGTTCCGTCATCTCTCCAAGGCGCCGGCGATCCGCGCGGCGTCCGAGGCAAGGCAATGCTTGAATTTCCGCGCTGGAAGTACGTCCTGATCCTGCTGGTCCTGGCCGTGGCGACGCTGTATGCGTTGCCCAATGCCTACCAGAAGAACCCCTCGGTACAGATCACGCCGAGCACGAGCGAGGCCCGCATCGACGAGGCGCTGAAGGCGCGTGTCGACGGCCTGCTCAAGGAAGCCGGGGTGACGCCGGTCGGCACCGAAATCGACGAAAACCACTTGCTGGTGCGGCTGCACGATTCGGACACGCAGACGCTGGCGTCCGACACGCTGCGCCCGGTGCTGGGCGAGAACTATTCGGTCGCGCTGAACCTCGCCTCGACCGTGCCCGACTGGTTGTCGAACCTGGGCGCGCGTCCGATGACGCTGGGTCTGGACCTGCAGGGCGGCGTGCACTTCGTGATGCAGGTCGACCAGGCCGCGGCGCTGCAGAAACGCGTCGAGGGTTACGCCGACGGCATCCGCACCGTGCTGCGCGATGCGCGCATCGGGTATTCCAGCGTCGAGCGTCGCCCCGACAACAGCATCGGCGTGGTGCTGACCGAAGGCGCCGACGTCAACGCGGCGCGGACGCAGATCGCGACCAGCCTCGCCAGCGCCTCCGGCCAGACCGTCGGTGGCAGCGGCCCGCAGATCACGGCCGAAGGCAACCGTCTCACCGTGCGCCTGTCGGCGGGCGAGGTCGACCGCATCGCGGCCGACGCCGTCGAGCAGAACCGCACCGTGATCTCCAACCGCATCAACTCGATCGGCGTCGCCGAGCCGGTGCTGCAGCGCCAGGGCGAAGACCGCCTGGTCATCCAGCTGCCCGGCCTGCAGGACACCGCCGAGGCCAAGCGCCTGATCGGTGCCACCGCGACGCTCGAGTTCCGCGCCGTGACCGGCGACGAGAACCAGGCCGCGGCCGCGGTCGCATCGGGCAACATCCCGGCCGATTCGCGCATCTACTACAACGAGGCCGGCGCGCCGCTGCTGCTGTCGCGCCGCATCCTGGTGTCGGGCGACCAGCTGATCAACGCCAACCCGCAGACCGATTCCAAGACCGGCATGCCGTCGGTGGGCATCACGCTCAACAGCGCCGGCGGCAAGCGCATGCTCGACCACACGCTGCAGAACGTGGGCCAGCGACTGGGCATCGTCTACGTCGAGCGCATTCCGACGGTGCGCATCGTCGACGGCCAGGAAGTCCGCTCGGCGCGCTCGGTGGAGCGCGTGATCAGCTCCTCGACCATCCAGGGCGTGTTCGGTCGCGAGTTCCAGACCACCGGTCTGTCGCGCGAGGAGGCCAACGATCTGGCCCGCCAGCTCAAGGCCGGTGCGCTGGCCGCGCCGATGGATTTCGTCGAAGAGCGCGTCGTCGGCCCGAGCCTGGGCGCCGAGAACGTCGAGCGCGGCGTGACCGCGGTGCTGTATGCGTTCGTGTTCACCCTGATCTTCTTCATGCTGTACTACCGCATGTTCGGCATCGTCACCTGTCTGGCGCTGATCCTGAACCTGCTGATCGTGGTCGCGGTGATGTCGCTGTTCGGGGCCACGATGTCGCTGCCCGGCTTCGCCGGTCTGGCGCTGTCGATCGGCCTGTCGGTCGACGCCAACGTGCTGATCAACGAGCGCATACGCGAAGAGTTGCGGGCGGGCATGCCGCCCAAGGCGGCGATCGTCACCGGCTACGAGAAGGCGTCGGACACGATCTTCGACTCCAACCTCACCGGTATCATCGCGGGCATCGCGCTGTATGCCTTCGGCACCGGTCCGCTGCAGGGCTTCGCGGTCACGTTGATCATCGGCATCGTCGCGTCCATGTTCACGGCCATCGTCGTGTCGCGTGCGCTGGTGACGCTGATCTACGCGCCGCGCAAGAAGCTCAAGTCCCTGGCGATCTGACGGGAGAGACCCCATGAAAATTTTCCCGTTGACCCTCGTCCCGGCGAACACCCGCATCGATTTCATGCGGTACCGGCACATCTTCATCACCATCGCGCTGCTGGCGTTCGTCGGCGCCTTCGCCGTCATCGGCCTGAAGGGCTTCAACTTCGCGCTCGATTTCACCGGCGGCACCGCGGTGAACGTCCGTTTCGAGAATCCGGTCAGCGTCGACGACGTCCGCGAGCGTCTGGAAGCGGCCGACATCGAGAACGCGCAGGTGCAGACCTTCGGCAGCGGCAACGACCTGCTGATCCGGGTGCGTGCCGCCGAGGACATCGCGCACATCGACGACAATGCCGAACTCGCCCAGCATGTGCTGGAAGCCGCGACGACGGCCGACAATCCCGGCCGCATCCTGAGCACCGAGTCGATCGGTGCGCAGGTCTCGGGCGACCTGCGCAAGAACGCCATCTACGCGGCGATCTTCGTGCTGGTGGGCTTCCTGCTGTACATCAGCTTCCGCTTCGAGTGGAAGTTCGCCGTGGTCGCCAGCGTCACGACACTGTTCGACGTGGCAGTGGTCGCGGGCCTGTTCGCGTTGACCGGTCGCGAGTTCGACCTGACCGTGCTGGCCGGCCTGCTGTCGGTCATGGGCTTTTCGATCAACGACACCATCGTGGTCTTCGACCGCGTGCGCGAGAACTTCCGCGGCGTGCGTGCCGAGCCGCTGGAGATCTTCAACCGGTCGATCAACCAGACGCTCTCGCGCACCATCATCACCTCGCTGGTGTTCTTCCTGTCGGTCCTCGCCCTGTTCCTCTATGGCGGTGGTTCGCTCGAAGGCCTGGCGCTGACCCAGATGCTGGGCGCGGTGGTGGCGACGTTGTCGTCGATCCTCATCGCCTGTCCGCTGCTGACCTACGGCGTGCTCAAGGTGACCAAGCAGGACCTGCTGCCCAAGGCACGGGACGAGGCGGCGCTCGAGCGTCGCCCCTGATCCGCAGGCGGTCTCGCAAGACTGGAAAAGCCGCGCGCGAGCGCGGCTTTTTCGTGGTCGAAGATCCGGACCGTTCCGTCACCGGACGGTCGTAGGATGGGTAGAGCGCAGCGAAACCCATCGTTGCGATTTCCCGCGCCTGCGACGACAACCAACGGAACCGCAGGACGTCCAGGCAGCGCTGTCGCACATGCGATCTTCGATGATCGCCTCCGAGCGCGCATCCATGGCGATGACGGATTCCGCCACGCTCGACCCGTCTGCGGTGCCGCAAGCGCAGAAGGCCGCGCAATGCGCGGCCTTCCTGGACAACGGTGAAGCTTCGCGTCTTACGCGAATTCTTTCGCGTAACCCGAATCGACCAGCGCCTTCTGCAGCGGCTCGACGATGCGCACGTTGCCGGCGACGATCTCGCGGCCACCGGCGAAGGCGACGTTCATCGGGCCGGTGGTGCGGCCCTTGAAGTCGCTGATGCGGCCACCGGCCTCGCGCACCAGCAGCACGCCCGCGGCGATGTCCCAGGGATGCACGCCGGCCTCGAAGTATCCGTCGCTGCGGCCCGCGGCCACGTAGGCCAGGTCCAGCGCGGCCGAACCGGTGCGCCGGACGTCCTCGGCCGATTCGAGCAGGGTCTCGATCGCACGCAGCTGCGCACCGACGCGCTTGCGCTCGCGGGGGGCGAAACCGGTGCCGAGGATCGCGCCGTTGAGTTCCTTGCGCTCGGACACGCGGATGCGGCGCTCGTTGAGCTGCGCGCCGGCGCCGCGGGTGGCGGTGAACAGCTCGTTGCGCAGCGGGTCGAAGATCACGCCGTGCAGCGGTTCGGCGCCCTCGACCAGCGCGATCGACACGCACCAGTGGGGAAAGCCACGCAGGTAGTTGCTGGTGCCGTCGAGCGGGTCGATGACCCAGGTGTAGCGGCTCGGACCGCCTCGACCCGGCTTGGCCCCGCCTTCCTCGCCGAGCACCGCGTACTCGGGGTAGGCGCGGCGCAGTTCCTTGACGATCGCCTCTTCGGCGAGGCCGTCGACTTCGCTCGCGTAGTCGTGGCGCGCCTTCTCGACGACGTTGAGCGCATCGAGCTTGTGCATGTTGCGCAACAGGACGCCACCGCCGGCGCGCGCCGCCTTGACCATGACGTTGACAGCAGGTTGAAGCATCGCGGACGACTCCGGGCGCGGGCAGGATCGAGGGGAGAAAGAGCGGTGCCGGCGCTTGGCCGGTCGGGCAGTTTACCATTCGCGCCATGCAAGCGCCCCTGAATCCCGAGCCCGCAACCGTCACCGCCGCTGCCGACGGCCCCGCCGACCGCATCCGCATCGTGCTGGTGGGGACCCAGCATCCGGGCAACATCGGCTCGGCGGCGCGCGCGATCAAGACCATGGGCCTGCACCGGCTGGTTTTGGTGGCGCCGCAGAAGTTCCCCCACGCCGAGGCCGATGCGATGGCGGCCGGTGCCGACGACATCCTGGCCCACGCGGCGCGGTTCGACACGCTGGCCGAGGCGGTCGCCGATTGCCGGCTGGTGCTGGGGTGCACGGCGCGCAGCCGCCGCGTGCAGCTGCGCGAGCTGCGGCCGCGCGACGCCGCCGCGTCCGCGCATGCGCAAGCGGTCGCGGGGGCCGAGGTGGCACTGGTGTTCGGCCGCGAGCGCACGGGCCTGGACAACGAGGAGCTGCAGCTCTGCCACGCCGCAGTGCACATCCCGGCCAATCCGGACTACAGCTCGCTCAACCTCGCCGCGGCCGTGCAGGTGCTCAGCTACGAACTGCGCCTGGCCCTGCTGGGCGAGGGCGACATCGCATCCGCGGCGATCGCGCCGGTCAATCCGGAGGCGGTGCCGCATGCCGAGCTGGAAGGGTTCTTCGGGCAGTTGGCCGAGACCCTGGACGCGATCGATTTCCACAAGGGCCGGGCGCCGGAGTCGGCGATGCGCAAGCTGCGCCGGCTGTTCGTGCGGACGGGCCTGGACGAGAAGGAAGTCCGGCTGCTGCGCGGGATCCTGGCCGATGCCCAGCGCATGGCGCGGCTGGCGGGCGAGCGGAACACCGGTTGAGGCCCGTTTTCGGCTAGGCTTTGGGCTTCGTCCCCGCCGCCCGGACACTTCTTGGACCTGCGCCCCTTTCTCGGCTGGTTGATGTCGGGCGTGCTGTCCGCGCTGCTGGTGGCGTTTCCGGCACAGGCCGCCGAGCCACGCAACGTCCTGGTGCTCGGACGCATCAGCGACGACCCCAAGGCCCATTACGAGCAGCTCAAGCCGCTGCTCGACTACGTGGTGGCGCGGATGGGCGATGTCGGCATCACCGAAGGCCGCATCCTGATGGCGCGCGACGTCCAGCAGATGCAGAGCTACCTGCGCCGCGGTCGCGTGGACTGGGTGACCGAGACCGCCAGCGGCGCGATGCTGCTCGAGGCCCGCGCCGGCGCGCGCACGCTGCTGCTGACCGAGCGCAACGGCGTCAGCCGCTACCACACGGTGTACTTCGCCCGGCGCGACAGCGGCATCCGTTCGCTGGAGGACCTGCGCGGTCGCAGCATCGTCTTCCAGAACCGCCAGTCGACCAGCGCGTACTTCGTGCCCGCGGCCGAACTGCTGGACCGGCACATGAAGCTCGAGATCCTGCTCTCGCCGCGCGATGCGCCCGAGGCCAACTCGGTGGGCTACCTGTTCGCCCGCTCCGAACTCAACATCTCCTCGTGGGTGCACAAGCGGCTCGTCGACGCGGGCGCGATGAGCAACCTGGACTGGGAGAGCACGCGCCGGGTGCCGCCGTCGTTCAAGCGCGACTTCGAGATCTTCCGCGAGACGCCTCCTTTCCCGCGCGCGCTCGAGATGGTCCGCGGCGACCTCGATCCCCGCGTCGCGGCCCGGCTGCGCGAGGTGCTCGCGCAGGCGAGTACCGACCCGGCGGCCGCGGACGCGATGCGCCAGTTCTTCCGCACCACCGCGTTCCTGCCGGTGGATGCGCAGACCCGCGCCGAGCTGGACGTGCTGCGCACGGGCGCCGTGCGCGTCGTGGCGGACGTGGAATGAAGCTGCGCAATTCGCTGCAGGCGATGTTCCTGGCGCTGGTCGGCACGGCGATGGTCGTCGGCCTGGTGTCGGTGGCGCTGGTGCTGCAGCAGCAACAGCAGGCGCAGCGGCAGATCCTCACGCTGAGCCAGCGGTCGATGCACGCGCTGGCCTCGCAGCGGCTGCTGCTGCGCGGGGAGGCGGTGTCGGCACAGGTCGCCGAGGCGCTGGTCAATCCGCTGTACTACTTCGACCTGGAGGCGATCGGCGCGACCGTCGGCAACGTGCTGCGGCAGCCCGACGTCGGCTATGTGATCGTCTACGACGCGGAGGGCAACATCGTCCACGACGGCAGTCGTGACATCGAGCGCTACGGCCAGCGCATGGACGACCCGTTCGCGCTGGAAGTGGTCGCCGCGACCGCGCAGCACATGCAGAGCGACGGCAATGTACTCGACGTCTCGATGCCGATCCGCATCGGCGACCAGCGTCTGGGCGGGGTGCGGATCGGCTACTCGCTCGCGACGGCACGCCAGGACGAGGACGCGATGGCGGCGGCGATGCAGGCGCGGCTGGACGAGATCGCGCGGCGGCAGCTGATCTCGGTCGGCCTGCTGCTCGCGCTCCTGCTCGCGCTGGGCGCGACGGTCGCCGCGCTGCTGCAGCGACGGCTGGTCCGGCCCGTGCGGCGCCTGGCCGAGGCCGCGCAGCAGATCGAATCGGGCAACTACGACGTCGTCGTGCCGGCTGACGACCGGCGCGACGAGATCGGCGACCTGGTGCGCGCCTTCGACCGCATGCGCGACGGTATCGCGCGGCACGACCGCGACATCCGCCGCATGGCCTATACCGATTCGCTGACCGGGCTGGCCAACCGCCTGGCGCTGCGCGAGTCGCTCGACCGGCGCCTGCTCGCGATGCAGGGGGCCGCCGGCCGGCTGGCCCTGCTGTTCGCGGACGTGGACGATTTCAAGCGCGTCAACGACACGCTGGGCCACGATGCCGGCGACGCGGCCCTGATCCAGTTCACCGCCCGCATCGACGCCGCGGTGCGCGAGTTCGACGTGGCCGATGCGCTGCTCGCGCGCTTCGGCGGTGACGAGTTCGTGGTGCTGCTGCAGCTTCCCGAGAGCAGCCCGCGCGACCTGCGCGCCGTGGCCGCCGAGCTGGCCACGCGCCTGGTGGAGGAAGTGGCGCGCCCGATCGAGATCGAGGGGCGCCGCGTGTTCCTCGGCATCTCGATCGGCATCACGCTGTTTCCCGACGATGCGCCCAGCGCGGCGATGCTGCTCAAGAACGGCGACATCGCGATGTACCAGGCCAAGCTCGCGGGCAAGAACGGCCACCGGTTCTACAGTCTGGCGATGGACCAGGCCGTCGAGCGGCGCATGCAGCTCGAGCACGAGCTGCGCGGTGCCTGGGACCGTGGCGAGCTGAGCCTGGTCTACCAGCCGGTCGTGCGGATGTCGGACCGGGCACTGGTGGGCGTGGAGGCGCTGCTGCGCTGGCAGCATCCGGAGTTCGGCGACGTCGCGCCGCCGGTGTTCATCGACGTGGCCGAGCAGAGCGGCCTGATCGACGTCATCGGGCCTCAGGTGCTGCAGGCCGCGTGCGTGGAGGCGCGCGGCTGGCAATCGCGCCATCGCGCGGCCGCCGAGCTGTTCGTGGCAGTGAACGTCTCGCCCCGGCAGCTGCGCGGCGGCGGCTTCGCCACCGAAGTCGAAGCGGCGCTGCAGGCCTCGGGGCTGTCGCCGCGGCACTTGCACCTGGAGCTCACCGAGACGGCGGTGATCGGCGACGAAGCGCGCATCGGCCAGCTGCTGGGCGCGCTGCGCACCCTGGGCGTGAAGATCTGGCTGGACGATTTCGGTACCGGCTTCTCCGGACTGAGCCACCTGCGCCGCGTGCCGGTGGACGGGGTGAAGATCGACCGCAGCTTCGTCGCCGACGTGCTGCGCGATCCCGACGATCTGGCACTGACGACGGCGGTCATCTCGATGGCGCATTCGATCGGCATCACCGTCGTCGCCGAGGGCGTCGAGAAGGAAGGCCAGTACGAGGTGTTGCGCGACCGTGGATGCGATCTCGGCCAGGGGTTCTGGCTGGGCGTGCCGATGGATGCGAAGGCCTTCGGCGCGCTGCTGGGCTGAGGCGGGCGGACCGCGCGTGCCCCACCGCGACGATCAGAAAATTCTCACGTTTCCGGCCACAGGCGGCGCGCTATGCTCGCGCTCCGGTGCGTGCATGGATTCGCAGTGGCCGACTGGTCTCCACTCGAACTGTTCTGTCTGCTGGCCGGCCTCGTGGTCTGGGCCGTGGCGGGCATCGCGTGCATCCGGCTGGTCCTGGCGCACCGGCGCGCGTGGCCCCCCGATGCGGAGATGCGCACCGTGCAGTCGTCCGGGGTGCTGCCATTGCACGCGCGCCTCGCGGCGCTGGACGCGCTGCTCGACGACGGCCGGATCGACCCGGCCGAGTACGCGGCCCGTCGCAGCGACCTGTTGACCGGGCCGGCCTAGAAGACGCGTCCGAGCCAGTCCCCCGCGGCGGTGGCGAGCGCGCCGCTGAGCACCCCGAAGACGCCGATCGCGACCGCACCGCCTGCCCACGCCCACAGCATCAGGGCGCCATCGCGCTCGAGCAGGGCGAGTGCATAGGCCAGCAGCAGCAGGCCGAACACGTAATTGGTGAACGGAATCGGCAGCGCGAGCAGCACGCCGAGCAGCACCAGCAGCAGGCCGGTGAACATGGCCGCCGCCCGGTGGTCGAGCACGCCGGGCATGCGCGGGCGGCTGAACCGCTCCAGGCGGCGCAGCCAGGGCTCGAGCACGATCTCGAATCGCTGCACCGCGCTGCGATGCGGTCCGCGTTCGGCCAGCCAGCGTGGCAGCCAAGGCTTGCGCAGGCCGATCAGCAACTGCGCCCCGACCAGCACCACCAGCGGCCCGCCGATCGCGCCGCCCACGCCGGGAATCGGGATGAAGGCGGGCAGGGTGGCCACGAACAGCATCATGCCGAACACCCGTTTGCCCAGCCCGATCAGCAGGTCGGCGAAGCGCAGCTGGTCGCCCGGATCGCCGAGCGCCATCGCCGCGAGCAGCTCGCGCGTGCTCGCCTCCTCGCGCGCGGCCGGATCATGCATCGTCCGGACCCGACTCCGACCCGGCATGGCGCTGCAGCAGCAGCTTGTCGACCCGCGGTCCATCGAGATCGACGATCTCGATACGCCAGCCGTTCCAGTCGAAGTGCTCGGCGACATTGGGAATGCGACCGAAGCGGGCGATGGTCATGCCGGCCGCGGTGTGGAAGATGTGCTCGTCCTCGCCCGGCAGCTCGCCGCCGCCCAGCAACTCGCGCAGGGTCTCCACGGGCAGGGTGCCGTCGACGAGCAGGGAACCGTCGTCGCGCTGGACCACCAGCGGCGTTGCGTCGAGCCCGCTGCTCTGGGTGCGGCCGATCACCGCTTCCATCACGTCGTTGACGGTCACCATGCCGGTGATGTCGCCGTACTCGTCGACCACCAGCGCCAGCGACTGCTGGTTCTCGCGCAGGATCTCCAGCAGCTTCATCGCCGGGGTCGATTCGGAGACGAACAGCGGTTCGCGCAGATACTTGAAGAGGTCGAACTCCTGCTTCTCCAGCCGGTCGATCAGCGACTTGATCTCCAGCACGCCGACCACGTCGGCGTCGCTGCCGCGGAACACCGGATAGCGGGAGTACGGCGTCTGCCGCATCTCGGCCAGGTTGTCCTCGAAGCCGGCGGCGATGTCGAGCCATGCGATGCGCGTGCGCGGTGTCATCAGGCTTTCCGCATCGCGGTCGCCGAGCGTGAGCACCCGGTTGACCATGTTGCGCTCGTCGGCATCGATCACGCCCTGCTCGTGGCCTTCGCTGACCAGCATGCGGATCTCTTCTTCGGAGACCTGCGCCGCCTCGGTCTTGTCCAAGCGCAGCAGCTTCAGCAGCCCGCGCACGCTGGCGCTGAGCAGCCAGACCGCCGGCGTGGCGATGCGGGAGAGCCAGTGCATCGGCACCGCCACCAGCGAGGCGAGACGCTCGGGCGCCAGCAGGGCCAGGCGCTTGGGCAGCAGTTCGCCGAAGACGATGGTCAGGAACGTGATCAGGCTGACGGCCAGCACGGTGCCGACCGTCGCGGCATAGCTGCCCAGGATGGGCAGGCTGGCGGCGAGCCAGGAGCCGATCAGGTTGCCGAGCGCATCGCCGCCGAGCATGCCGGTCAGCACGCCGATCAGGGTGATGCCCACCTGCACGGTGGAGAGGAAACGCTCGGGGTGTTCGGCCAGCTCCAGCGCGGTGCGGGCGGCGCGGTGCTCGGTCGCCATCTGTTTCAGTCGCGGCTTGCGCGAGGTGACGACCGACATCTCCGACAGCGCGAAGAACGCGTTGCAGGCGATCAGTGCCAGGACGATGAGGATCAGTTCGAGCATCGGGCCGGGCCTCCTGCCGGGGCGACGATGCAGGGCATCGGGAGGGACGGCGGCGATTGCGTCGCACGCGGCGGCGCGGGGGGCGGTCTAGAGTCGTCTTCCATCTGGAATATGAACAGCGCAGGGGGCGCGCGGGGACTATAGCAGTCCGTCGCGTGACGGCCGCGGCAGCCCGCCATCGGCCGGCAGCCGTGCGCGGATGTCATTGAACCGTCATAATTCGCGCCTTGCGCAGAGCGCCCGGCCCGGGCGCGCGATCCAAAGGCGTCCCGGCATGTTCTCCCTGCAAACCATCTTCGGCCAAGGCAACCAGTTCTACACGCTGCTCGAGGAGGCCGCCGTGGCCGCCCACGACAGCGCCGTGGCCCTGCACGCGATGCTCCGCGAGTCGGACCGCCAGCCCGCGCTCGACGCATTCAAGCTGGCGCGCATGCGCGAGCGCGAGGCGTCCGACAAGATCAGCCAG
>Ga0207791_1000288_pt1 | contig 13443 bp, 6 predicted proteins | sample HigsolmetaGSP16D_FD_184844 | JGI IMG/M metagenome (GOLD analysis project Ga0207791, IMG submission 184844) | High solid enriched microbial communities from the Joint BioEnergy Institute, USA - SP1-6-D (SPAdes) | ecosystem: Engineered > Bioreactor > SSF (Solid state fermentation) > Aerobic >...
CAATCTGGGCGAGGGCGCCAGTATCGATGCCGCGCGCGTTGTGCTGACCAAGGCGCAGCCGACCCTGAACTATGACGTCAGTGGTCAGAACATTGCCGTCAAGGTGCCTGAAGCTGAGCTCAAGCAGATCGCCAGCGGTGCGATCGAGCAGAATCTCACCACCTTGCGCAACCGCGTCAATGCGCTGGGCGTGTCCGAGCCGACCATTCAGCGCCAGGGCGAAGATCGCATCGTGGTCGAACTGCCGGGATTGCAGGACACCGCCGAAGCCAAGCGTCTGATCGGTGCGACCGCGTCGCTGGAATTCCGCGCCGTGGTCGACGGCAACGCCGAAGATGCCGTGCGCACCGGCATCATCCCGCCGGAGGCCAAGGTTTATCGCCTGCGTGACAGCAATACACCAGTGCTGTTGAACAAGCGCGCGCTGGTAACTGGCGACCAGATGGTCAGCGCATCGGTCAGCACCGACCAGAATGGCTTGCCAGCAGTTGCAGTCACGCTCAACAGCCTGGCAGGCCAGCGCATGTTCGATTACACCAGCGCCAATGTCGGCAAGCTGATGTCGGTGGTCTACATCGAACGCATTCCCACCGTGACCATGATCGACGGCAAGGAAGTGCGCAGTGTGCGGGTCAAGGAAGAAGCATTGCCTCCCACACGCATCGCCGGTGTGTTCGGCAAGAACTTCCAGACCACCGGTTTGGAAAAGACCGAAGCCGAAAACCTGGCCAAGCTGCTGAAATCCGGCTCGCTGGCTGCACCGATGGATTTTGTCGAGGAATACGTGATCGGCCCGAGCCTGGGTGCGCAGAACGTGGAGCGCGGCGTCACTGCGGTGGTCTACTCGTTCCTGTTCACGCTGGTGTTCTTTAGCATCTATTACCGCGTGTTCGGCGTGATCACTTCGGTGGCGCTGCTGTTCAACCTGCTGATTGTGGTGGCGGTGATGTCGTTGTGCGGCGCCACCATGACGCTGCCGGGTTTTGCCGGTCTGGCGCTGTCGGTTGGCCTGTCGGTAGACGCCAACGTGTTGATCAACGAGCGTATCCGCGAAGAATTGCGTCTAGGGGTGCCGGCTAAGTCGGCAATTGCGGCTGGTTACGAAAAGGCCGGTGGCACCATCCTCGATGCCAATCTGACTGGCCTGATCGTGGCGGTGGCTTTGTATGCATTCGGTACCGGCCCGCTGCGGGGCTTCGCGTTGACCATGATGATCGGTATTTTCGCCTCGATGTTCACCGCCATCACGGTCTCGCGTGCGCTGGCGGTGTTGATCTACGGCAGCCGCAAGAAGCTGAAGTCCGTCGCTATCTGAGAGACGCCTCTGGCCCCGACCGGTGCAGTCAAACTGTGTTGGGTCGGGGAATGAATCCCTTCGCAAGCGTTTCGCGTCCTGGCGATGCTGACGTCTTAAACGGAAGATCTTTTCCATGAAACTGTTTCCGCTGCATCTCATTCCCAACGATACCAAGATCGATTTCATGCGCTCGCGCAAGCCGGTGCTGGTGTTGATGCTGGTGATTGCTGTCGCTTCAATCGGCGTGATCGTCGGCAAGGGTTTCAACTACGCGCTGGAATTCACGGGCGGTACGCTGGTGCAGACCTCGTTCCAGAAGACTGTGGACGTGGATCAGGTGCGTGAAAAGTTGTCCAAGGCGGGCTTCGAAAACGCCCAGGTGCAAAACGCCCGAGGCGGCAATGAAGTCATGATTCGCCTACAGCCGCATGGCCAGAGCAACAATCGCGACGACGCCGCTCGTACAGTGGCCGAAGACGTGCGCAAGGCAGTTACCAGCGACGAGAATCCGGCGACGGTGCAGCCCGGCGAATTCGTCGGTCCCCAGGTCGGCAAGGATCTGGCCTTGAATGGCGTGTATGCCACGGTGTTCATGCTGGTGGGCTTTTTGATCTACATCGCGTTCCGCTTCGAGTGGAAGTTCGCTGTGGTCGCCAGCCTGACCGCATTGTTCGATTTACTGGTCACAGTGGCTTTTGTGTCGCTGACCGGTCGCGAGTTCGACCTGACGGTGCTGGCCGGCTTGCTGTCGGTAATGGGTTTTGCGATCAATGACATCATCGTGGTGTTCGACCGTGTGCGCGAAAACTTCCGTGCCTTGCGCGTGGAGCCGCTGGAAGTGTTGAACCGCTCAATCAACCAGACCCTCTCGCGCACGGTGATTACTGCGGTGATGTTCTTCCTGTCGGCATTGGCGCTGTACATCTACGGCGGCGAGTCGATGGAAGGCCTGGCCGAGACTCACATGATCGGTGCGGTGATCGTGGTGATCTCCTCGGTGATCGTGGCCGTACCGATGCTGAGCATCGGGCCGTTTGCCGTGACCAAGCAGGACCTGCTGCCCAAGGCCAGGGACGTCGAGGCGCTCGCGCGCCGTCCTTAGAGCGGATCAAGCAACGCCGCGCAGCCGACGGGCGGTTGCTGTGTTGGTCGCTCCATGCTGCCGGAGCGACGTCGCCGGATTTGACGCACTGCACGACACTGCAGCAGTGCGCCAGACCATCCGCACGAGGCAAGGAGCGCGCGTCACCCGCCCAGCACAACGCGGCCAACGCGGCCAACGCGCCAAGCGTGCAGCCTTCCCAAGTTACAAATTCCAGTCGAACCGCAGGCCGGCAATCAATGCGTTCTTCAGATCGTTGGTGCGGGTCGGTTCGTTGAACTGATCCGGGTTGATCACGTAGTGCACGCTTGGCGCGATGCGGAATTGCCTGGTGACCTGGATGCCGTAGCTCAGCTCCATCATGATCTGGTTGTCGGCTGGGGTGCCCGTGCCGCCAGCAGAGGCGCGCGCCAAACGCAGATTTTCGATCGCGTCATCGCTGTATTTCTGTTGCGTGATCACGAATGCGATGTCGTCCTGCGGGCGGTTGGCAAAGGTGCCTTTCTGCACCAGGCCCAGTTGCAGGAAATGGTCTTCGATGGCTTGGCCGCCGGTGTTCTTGAGCATGGCGCCAAACACGGTAAGCCCGCGCGTGCCAGATGGGTCAGGATTCGTCACCTGCTGCTCGAAGCGTGCGAACAGGCCAGAGCGGCCTTGCTTGTTTTCATACTCCAGGCCGCTCAGCACGGCCGGGTTGCCATTGCGGTCGCGCAGCGGGTCGGTGTAGTCAGAGTTGTCCTGCCAGCCGCCCAATTCGTACATGGCGGCCATGCTGCCGTCACCGCCCTTGTTTTTGTAGCCAACGGCATAGGGCACCACCACGCCGGTGGCGCCGTTGGTACTCCAATTCAAGCCGTGTTGACCGTCCTGAGCCTGCACCGGATTCACCTCATAGGCACCGATGTGGACGTAAACCTTGGGGGTCACCCAAGCATTAGCATCCGCAGCCCAGCTGGAGACTGGCCAGTGGGTGAAGTTGCTGTTACGGAAGACCAAGGTCGGATTGCCACAGGCCGAGTTGCCCTGGAAGTATTGGCACAGCTCCGAACCCAGGAAGTGGACGTTGGCAATGCTGCGACCGGCTTCCAGCTCCAGGCGATCGTTGAAGAGTTTCTGCACCAAGGCGAAGCGGGCCAGACGCGTGCCCTGTCCGCCGTAGATTTCCTGCACCGAGGTGCTATTGCCGATGCTGCTGTTGGCAAGGTTGGTGCCGTGGCGATTGCTGACGTACAGCTTGACCGTGGCGCCATTCCAGCCGAACAGACGGTCCATGTCGACATCGGTGCCGACCATCAATTGGCCGGCGTAGGCATCGCCGCTTTTACGGCCACCGTCGATCATCGAGGCAGCTTCGCCGGTGTAGCCCAGTTTGAGCTTGAAGGCGTCGGCGGCGTCCTGCGCGTGAGCGAGCTGGGGTAGTGCCAAGGTCAGCGACAGGCACAGCAAGTGGGGGCGGCGGGCACGTCGGAGGGCGAGGGTGGTCATGGCAGAATTCCGAAAAGAAAGGAGTGTTATTGGTGGACGCGACAGCAAGTGGGAAGACAGGCGCAGTATGCGACGCAACGGGCAAAGCCATTCAGGGGCACGTGCGGTCGAACTCAGGTGCAGCGGAGACGGCACCAACTCCATGCCGCCGTTGGTACGGCTCAGGCGATAATGTTGGTAACCGGCTTCTTTAGCAAACGCAGCGCAATGGCAGTGGTCACTATGCCCACCACCAGGGCCACCACGTAATTGATCAAGTGCGTGACGGCGTTGGGGATCAGCAGCACGAAGATGCCGCCATGCGGCGCTTTTAGTTCCACACCGGCGGTCATCGAAATCGCACCGGCCACGGCCGAGCCGATCATCAAGGCTGGAATGGTGCGCAACGGGTCGCGTGCGGCATACGGGATGGCGCCTTCGGTGACGAAGGCCAGCCCAAGCATGCCAGCGGCGGTGGCCGAGCCGCGTTCTTCAGCGGTGAAGCGATTGCGGAACACCCAGGTGGCCAGTGCGATGCCTAGTGGCGGGGTCATGCCGGCAACCATCGCGGCGGCCATCGGCGTGTAGACCTGGCTGGCAATCAAACCGGTGGCAAACGCATAGGCGGCCTTGTTGACTGGGCCACCCATATCGAACGCCATCATGCCGCCAAGCAATAGGCCCAGCAGCAATGCGCTGCCGCCCTGCATGCCGCGCAACCACGCGGTGAGCCAAGCCAGCAGATCGGCCACCGGCTGGCCGAACACGTACATTAACGCCAGCCCGACCAGCAGGGTTCCCAGCACCGGCAGGATCAATACCGGCTTGAGCCCTTCCAGGTTGCGCGGCAGGCGGATGAAGCGGTTGAGCGCGGCCACGCCGTAGCCAGCGATGAATCCGGCAATGATCCCGCCAAGAAAACCGGCATTGAGATTGGCTGCGACCAATCCGCCGATCATGCCCGGTGCGATGCCGGGGCGATCGGCGATGGAGTAGGCGATGTAACCGGCCAGGGCAGGCACCATCAAGGTGAAGCCGGCTTTGGCGCCGATCTGGAACAACGACCAGGCCAACGTGCCTTGATGCGCATCGTCGCCGGCATAGATGCCGCCCAACGCAAATGCCAGTGCGATCAGTAGACCGCCAGCCGTGACGAACGGTAGCATGAACGAGACACCGGTCATCAGATGCTTGTAGGCACCGGTGCGGCTGCTGCTCTTGCTCGCGCTGGTGGCCGTGCTGCTGGTGGGCACTGCGCCGCCCTGCAGGCTGGCCTCGGCAAGTGCCTTGTTGATCAGCGCCGGACCGTCGTTGATCGCAGGCTTGGTGCCGCTCTTGAACACGCGCTTGCCGCCGAACCGGGCCAGATCCACTTCGCGGTCGGCGGCGATGATGACCACGTCCGCCGCACGGATTTCATCCTCGGTAAGTGTGTCCTGCGCACCCACCGAGCCCTGGGTTTCCACCCGCATCTGGTAGCCAAGCTTCTTGGCGGCTTGCTGCAGACCTTCGGCAGCCATGAAGGTATGCGCGATGCCGGTGGGGCAGGAAGTGATCGCAACGATGCGCGTACTGCTTGCATTTGTGCCGGCCGATGCGTCTGCGGCAGAGGGCGCAGCGAGCTGCCGCACGGCGGCAGCTGGGTCGTCCAGCACTGCGCCCAAGCTCACGCGCACCAAGTGCGCATCGCCAAAGCGGGTGGTGTCGGCATCGGCCTCGCCGACCACCATCACTTCGGTCGCGGTGCTGGCGAGTTCGCCCGATAGCGCGCCTAGAACGCCCTGATCGCTGCGGATTTCGATCGTCACGCTGCGCCCGGCGGCAGTGGCCGCTCGGCGCAGCGCCTCGGCCGCCAGCACGGCTTCGGTGCTGCGTTCGCCGGCGGCGATGACCACGATGGAAGAGGACATGGCAAAACTCCTGCTGCGTTGCGGTCGCCGGTGTCACCGGCAGGGAATTTTTTAAGCGTTATGCGTGGCGGTGGCGCGCGTGAACTATGCCGCTGTCTGTGACGACGGCATCCCCCGAATACCTGGATGCAGACATCGGCGGCTGCCAGTGGCTGCTCATGACAGCGCCTCGATGACGACGTCGTTTGCGGCGCGGCGCACGCCTACCGGCGTAATACGACGCGCGTCGCCGCTTTCCAGCCGGCTCATCGAAAACGCCGTGGCCAGCCGTGCGCATTGCTCCAGTGTGGTCGCGGCATCGAGCAGCGCGGCGGCCAGACCGGCCACCATCGCATCGCCTGCCCCCACACTGCTGCCGTGTGCCAACCGCGGTGGTCGGGCGATCAAGCGCTGATCGCGCTGCAAGAACAGGGCGCCTTCGGTACCCAGCGAGATAACCACCAGTTGGATGCCGCGAGCGATCAGTTCGTGCCCGGCTGCACTCAGTGCGGCGCGCTCGTTCAACAGGCGACCGGTCCAGGCTTGGAGTTCTTGTCGATTGGGCTTGACCGCGTACGGCAGCACTTCGCGCGGAGCATTCAGCGCTGTCACCAGGGGCATGCCGCTGGTATCCAGCAGCACGCGTGCACCGGCGGCACTGGCCTGAGCCTGCAACTGGGCCCAACTGCTGTCGGGCAGTCCGGCTGGCAGGCTGCCCGACAGCACGACCGGCAGGCCGGGGCGCAGCAGCGGGGCCAGGTGGTCGGCCACGCCTTGAAGATGTGGCTGTCCCAAGCGCAGCCCGGGTAGATTGATGTCAGTGGTGTCATTGCTGCGCGCGTCGACCAGCTTGAGATTGGTGCGGGTTTCGCCGGCAATGCGTTGGCAGTGATCGGTGATGCCGCGTTCGCGGAACAACGCTTCGAACACCCCGGCATTGTCGCCGCCAAGTACGCCCAGCGCGGCGACTTGGCTGCCCCAATCGGCCAGGCAGGCGGCCACATTGATCCCTTTGCCGCCGGCATCGTTGCGCACGCTGATGGCGCGATGCACGGCGCCCGGCTGCAGCTGTTCGAGCTGGATGGTCTGGTCGATCGCTGGATTCAGCGTGACGGTGATGGCCTGCAGACTCACGCCATGTCCTCGCACCTGGCTTCCAATGCGCGAACTTGTTCGGCGGTTTCACAGGCAAGCGCTTGTTCGGCCAGTTGCTTCAGCTGGCTCAACGCTGCGCCGCGCAGGCGTGCTTTGACCGCCGGGATGTCGTTGGGCGTCATCGACAATTCCTGTACGCCCAGGCCGATCAGCAGGCTGGCGCCGAACGCATCGCCAGCCAGCCCGCCGCACACGCCGACCCAGCGGTTGTGTTTGCGCGCACCTTCGATGGTGCTGTGGATCATACGCAGCACCGCCGGGTGCAGACTGTCGGCTTCGGCTGCCAGTTCCGGGTTCTGGCGGTCGATCGCCAGCACGTACTGAGTGAGATCGTTGGTGCCGATCGAGAAGAAGTCTGCGTGGCGCGCCAGCACGTCGGCCTGCGCGGCGGCGGCCGGCACTTCGATCATGATGCCGATCGGCACCTCGGGCGCATCGAGGCCGGCGCGGATGCGTGCGCATATGTCGCGCAAGGCGATCAGCTCCGGTACCGATGTGATCATCGGAAACATGATCGACAGCCGTGCACCTTCTTTGGCGGCGCGATACAACGCACGCAGTTGCGGCTCCAGCAAATCGGGGCGACGTAGCAGCAGACGCGCGCCGCGCACGCCCAGGAACGGGTTTTGTTCATGCGTCAATTCCAGATGTGCAACCTGCTTGTCGCCGCCGATGTCCAGTGCACGCACGATCAGTGGGCGGCCGTCCAGTGCCTGTGCCATCGCAAGATACGTGGCGTGTTGTTCGTCTTCGCTGGGAGTGTGGCCGCTTTCCAGGAACAGGAATTCGGTGCGCATCAAGCCAACGCCTTCGGCGCCCTGGGCCAGTGCCATCGCCACCTGGTCAGGCAGATTCACATTGGCGCCGATGTCGATGTGGTGGCCGTCGGTGGTGTCGGCAGGCAACGCGCGCTGCGCGGCTTCGCGCTCGCCGATGGCGTGTTGTTCGGCCATCTGCAGGCGTGCGGCGTCGAGATCCAGCTCGGATGGGTTGATGTACAGGCGCCCGCTGCTGCCATCGATGATGGCGGTGACGCCGTCTTCGATTTCCATCAACTGGCCGCCGGCTGCAACCAGCGCCGGCAGGCCGAGCGTGCGCGACAGGATTGCAGTGTGCGAGGTCGGACCGCCCTGCGCAGTCGCCAGGCCAAGGACACGCGCGGTATCCAGATGTGCGGTGTCCGACGGCGACAGGTCGCTGGCGAGCAGGATGCACGGCTGCGCGGGCAGGTCGGTCAGACCTGCGCCGGCGGCGGTCGGGTCCAGCTGGGCCAGTACGCGGCGACCGACATCGCGTAGGTCGGCGGCACGGCCAGCAAGCACAGGGTTGCCGAGTGCAGCCAGGCCAGAGGCGATCTGTTCGACTGCCTGATGCCACGACCACGCCACGCCGTGGCCTTGGACCATCAGCTGGCAGGTACGGGTGATCAGGTCGGTGTCGTTGAGCAGTTCGGCCTGGGCCTTGAAGATGGCTGCGTCCGAGGCGCCGAGACGGCGCTGGGTGTCGTCCTGGATCGCTGCCAGCTGCTGGCGGGTGCGGGTCAGTGCGTCGTGAAGCTGTGCGCCGCCATCGCCCAGTCCGACTGGTTGATCAGCTACCTCGGTTTGCGCCGCGCGCAAGCGATGCACGACGCCGATTGCCACGCCCGGACTGGCGCCGATGCCGACGATGGCTGGTTGCGCCTGCGGCGGCGTCCATCCGCTCACCGGTGCGGCGCGACGTTGCGCCGCACGCTCGGCATCGGCCTTTTCTTGCGCGGTGAGGCTGTCCATCACCGTGCGCAGCCGTTTGAGCAACGCGGCTGCATCGCTGCCTTCGGCCGAAACGGTGATGCTGTCGCCGGCACGCAGGCCGAGTTTGAGCAAGCCGACCAGGCTTTTGGCATCGGCGGCCTGGTCGCCGGCCCGCACTTGGGCACGTGCGCTGAAACCGCGCGCGGTTTCGGCCCAGCGGGTCGCCGGACGCGCGTGCAGGCCGCCGGGATAGGTGACGGTCCACTCGAATGTTTCGGCCAGATCGGTGGCCGGTGCGGTACTTGTGTCGGGTGCGCGGTCGTCGGTGAGTGCGGCGATGATCACACCGGGGTCCTGGGTGGTGAACAGCGCTTGCAGCTGGGTTGGATTCTGGATCAACCGGGTCAGCCGTCGCAGCAAGGTAATGTGGGTATCGGACTGCGCGGCGATGCCGACTACCAGCCGGGTCATCTGGCCGGGATTCCATTCCACACCATCGGGTAGTTGCAGGACCGCGATGCCGTCGCGTCGCACCAAGTGCCGGTCTTCGCCCATCCCGTGCGGGATCGCCAAGCCGTGGCCCAGGAAGGTGTTGGCCACGCTCTCGCGGTGCCGCATGCTGGCCTCATAGCCCGGTGCGACGCAGCCGGCTGCGACCAGCAGCTGTGCGGCCTGGGCGATGGCGTCGTCCTTGTCGCGGGCAAACGCACGCAGGCGTACAAGGTCTGGGGTGACAGGGGCGAGCGACGGAGAGGACAAAGCGGGCTCCGGGGGAGATCGGACTGGAATGTGTAGTGAGAACGTTCCCATTGTTGGCGTCAATGTGCACTGCACAAGAACGTTGTAGCGCTCTGCGGTTAGCATCAGGCTAATACAGTACCTGGATCAAGGTGCGCAAATTGAGCGGGAACGGTCCCAGTGAGTATCAGCATCAATGACGTGGCCCGTGTGGCTGGAGTCTCCAAGTCCACGGTCTCGCGCGCCCTAGGCACTGGCCCGGTCAGCGCGACAGTGCGCGCCAAGGTCCAAGCGGCGGTACGCCAGACCGGTTATCGCCCCAATCTGATGGCGCGGCGGCTGCGCTCGCAGCAGTCCGGCATCCTTGGGGTGATCGTGGCCGACATCCGTAACCCGTACTTCACTGCGCTGATTCGCGCAGTGGAAGAGGTCGCTTACCGTGCCGGTATGCGCATCACCCTGTGCAATACCGATGAAGATCCTGAGCGCGAGGCGTTGTATCTGGAGCTGATGCAGGAAGAACGCATCACAGGACTGATTTTTGCGCCGACCCGGGTCACGGTGGGGCGCATGCATGAGGTGTTCCTGGATTACCCCACCGTGCTGGTGGACCGCGCCGGTCCCGGCAGTCGCTACGATAGTGTGGTGCTGGATAACCCCGCAGCCATGGGGGAGCTGGTCGCGCACCTGCAGGCGCAGGGGTATCGGCGCATTGGTGGGCTGTTCGGCAGCACCAGCACCACTGCCGCCGAGCGCCGCGACGGTTACTTGGCCGCGATGCGTACACAGGGGCTGGAGCCGGACTACCGCGAAGTGGCGCCCACCGCCGAGGCGGCGATTGCACAATTAGGTAGATGGTTGGCCAACGACGACAGGCCCGAGGCCATCGTCGCCAGTAACAGTCTGCTCCTGATGGGGGCAGTGAAAGCCGCCCGCACCGCTGGCTTGCGCCTGCCGCAGGATCTGGCCCTTGCTGGATTCGACAACGAGCGCTGGACCGACTTGGTCGAGCCCGGGATCACTGTGATCGAGCAGCCGGTGGAAGACATGGGGCGTGCAGCTATGTCGCTGCTGCTGGAAAGGCTAAGCAACCCGCAATTGCCGATCCGCCGCTTGGTCATGACCGGGCGCTGCGTGGTGCGCGGGTCCACGCAGCGCATGCCGGGCATCTGAGGACCTGTTTACGATCTTTCTCAGGCCGTGCAAATCGCTGTGACGCGCGAGAAGACCTATCGAAGTGACATGAAGCGTGAGCGGTTGGAGCAAATCCTCACGGCGTTGGACCACGCCTGCAAACACGCCACGCCTGCGACGGTGGATCTGTTGCCGGGTGTAGTGTGCAGTGTTTTATCGACTGCAAACAGGTTGCCAGCAACGGACATTGCCCGGTGAATTGCCGCAGTGGGCGCACACTGCGTTCCTACGTTTCTGGCACCGCTGCTCAAGCGATCGCCAACACGTTTTAACGCCGTTCGATGGGCTTGAGCAAACGAAATCTCTGGCTGGATTGCATGTAGATCCACGTCCACTTTTCGAACTTGTGAGCCCTTGCGCAGATTTGTAAGAGCAGTCTGCGGACCAGAGCTATTAATGTTCAGGCGACGTCGTTTTCTTGAATGAGGAATGCCCGTTGGACACCATTCGTTCTCGCATGCCAAGGCTTGCCCGAGAGCATCCGACTGGATTGCAACCGGATGCGGCACAGCCGAGTGAGCCGAGTGCAGATCGGGAGGCGTCCACGCTTGCCGCTAACCCACCGGATGGCTTGCCTGCGCGACGTCCGCTGTCCTGGACCCGGCGACAGCCTTCGCCCGCAGGCAGCTCCGGCGGCCTGTTACAGCACATTGATCAATCGATTTCCCCGGCATCGCCTTCCTTGAGCGCTCAGCATGCAGAAGCTGCAAACGAAGCGTTGAATCATTTGAAATCGCCGCTGCGTGCAGCCGACGTGGATTTGGCTCCCGCGCTGCCGCAGCTGTCCGCTCGAACCTCTTACGCTTCGCCCTCGACGCAGGCGGATCTGAGTATGCTCGGCTACAGCCAGCATCAACGGGAGACGATCAAACCGAAGGTGCGCTCGACCGTGGCGCAGCATCACCAGGCGCTGGTCAGCCATGGGTTTACGCACGCGCACATCGTTGAGCTCAGTCAACACCCGCCAGCCTTGGGAGCTGTGGCGGCCAAATATCCGGACATCATCGCGGCGTTGCCAGAAGCAACGCACGCACACATCGTTGGCGTCGGCAAGCAGTGTTCTGGCGCACGGGCGCTGGAGGTTTTGCTCGCGGTGGCGGCAGAGTTGAGACAGCCGCCGCTACAGTTGGTCACAGGCCAACTGCTCAAGATTGCAAAACGTGGTGGCGTTATGGCGGTGCAGGCAGTGCATGCATGGCGCAATGTGTTGACGGCTCCCCCCCTGAACCTGACCCCGGCTCAGGTGGTGGCCATTGCCAGCAATGGGGGTGGTAAGAAGGCCCTGGAGACGGTGCAGCAGCTCTTGCCCGTCCTCTGCACGGACCATGGCCTGACCCTGGATCAGGTGGTGACTATTGCCAGCAACGATGGTGGTAAGCCGGCGTTGGAGACGGTGCAGCGGCTGTTGCCAGTCCTCTGCAAGGACCATGGCCTGACCCCGGATCAGGTGGTGATTATTGGCAGTAACGGAGGCGGTAAGCCGGCGTTGGAGGCCGTGCAGCGTCTGTTGCCTCTCCTCTGCAAGAACCATGGCCTGACCATTGAGCAGGTGGTGGCGATCGCCAGCAATGGCGGCGGCAGACAAGCGCTGGAGACGGTCGAGCGTCTTCTGCCGGTCCTGTGCAAGGACCATGGCTTGAGCCCAGATCAGGTGGTGACCATTGCTAGCCACGACGGAGGCAGGCAGGCGTTGGAGGCTGTGCAGCGCCTGTTGCCCATCTTATGCAATCACCATGGTCTGACCATGGAACAGGTAGTGGCCATCGCGAGCAATATCGGCGGCAAGCAGGCGCTGGAAACGGTCGAGCGTCTTCTACCGGTCCTGTGCAAGGACCATGGCCTGAGCCCAGATCATGTGGTGACTATCGCCAGCCACGACGGAGGCAGGCAGGCGTTGGAGACCGTGCAACGCCTGCTGCCCGTCTTGTGCAATGACCATGGTCTGACCCCGGAGCAGGTGGTGGCCATCGCGAGCAACGGCGGCGGCAAGCAGGCGCTGGAGACGTTGCAACGGCTGTTGCCCGCCCTGTGCAAGGATCATGGCTTGGCCCCGGCCCATGTAGTTGCCATTGCCAGCAACGGAGGCGGTAAGCAGGCGCTGGAGGCTGTGCAGCGTCTGCTGCCAGTGCTGTGCAATGACCATGGCCTGACCCCGGCCCATATAGTGGCCATCGCCAGCAATGGCGGTGCCAAGCAGGCACTGGAGGCGGTACAGCGACTGTTGCCGAGGCTGTGCAATGACCATTGTCTGTCCCCTGAGCAGGTGGTGGCCATCGCCAGCAATGGCGGCGGCAAACAGGCTCTGGAGGCGGTGCAGCGCCTGCTTCCCGTTCTCTGCAAGGGCCATGGTCTGACCCCGGAGCAGGTAGTGGCCATCGCCAGCCACGATGGCGGTAAGCAGTCGCTGGAGACCGTGCAGCGCTTGCTGCCGCTGCTGTACCAGGAGCATGGTCTGACGCGAAACCAGGTAGTGGCCATCGCCAGTCATGGCGGCGGCAAACAGGCGCTGGAGACGGTGCAACGGCTGTTGCCTGTCCTGTGCAGGGACCATGGCCTGACGCGGAACCAGGTAGTGGCCATCGCCAGCAACACCGGCGGCAAGCAGGCGCTAAAAGCGGTGCAGCGCCTGCTGCCCGTCCTGCGCAGGGAGCATGGCCTGTCCACGGCCCAAGTGGTTTCCATCGCGAGCATTGGCGGCGGCAAGCAGGCGCTGGAGACCGTGCAGCGCCTGCTTCCCATCCTATGCAATGACCATGGCCTGACTCCGGCGCAGGTGGTTGCCATCGCCAGCAATTTCGGTGGCAAGCAGGCGCTGGAGACGGTGCAGCGGCTACTACCCGAGCTGTGCAATGATCATGGTTTGACCCCAGG
>Ga0207791_1000289_pt1 | contig 13392 bp, 11 predicted proteins | sample HigsolmetaGSP16D_FD_184844 | JGI IMG/M metagenome (GOLD analysis project Ga0207791, IMG submission 184844) | High solid enriched microbial communities from the Joint BioEnergy Institute, USA - SP1-6-D (SPAdes) | ecosystem: Engineered > Bioreactor > SSF (Solid state fermentation) > Aerobic >...
TCATCGCTCACCGTCAGCACATTCAAGATCACCGGTGGTGCGGTGGCGACGGCGAGCGATGACCGCAGCACGGCGGTCGGCTCGGGCGCTGCTGCCACTGGCGTACGCAGCGTGGCAGTTGCCTCCGACAGCCGTGCCTCGGGCGCCGGTGCCAGTGCGATGGGTGTGGGCAGCCGCGCCAGCGGCGTGAACAGTAGCGCGCTGGGGCGGCAGACCAACGCGATCGGCGAAAACGGCGTTGCGCTGGGCTACAACGCGTTCGTGCGCGAGAGCGGCAGCAGTGCCTTGGCACTGGGTGCGAACGCCGGTGCCAGCGGTGCCGATTCGGTGGCCTTGGGCTCGGGCTCGCGCACCTATGATCCCAATACGGTGTCGGTTGGGAGCGGCAACGGTCGCGGTGGCCCGGCTACGCGCCGCATCGTCAACCTCGGCGCTGGTGCGATTGCCAATGCCAGCACCGATGCGATCAATGGCGGCCAGTTGTTCCAGTCGTTGAGCAACGCGACCAGCTTCTTCGGCGGCGGTGCGTCCATTGGAGCTCAAGGCGTGTTCGTGGCGCCGACCTATGTCATCCAGGGTGCCAGCTACAACAACGTCGGTGCGGCACTGACAGCGTTGGACAGCAAGGTCACCGAGTTGGATGCAAGCAGCGGTGGTCTTCCCACCAGCGCCGCGGCGCGCACGATGTCGCTGCGCACCGCAGCACTGCCTGCAGTGGCGGCAACTGCGGCCAGTGATGTCGCAAGCAATGTTGCAAGCACTGCGAACCAGGCAACGGCGTCGGTACAGGGCACACCGAGTCCCACTGTGGTCGGCAGCATCGCCCCGGTGGCTACGTCAACGGCGGTCGGCACGGCTGCGGCGGCCAACCACAAGACCGGAACGGCAATTGGCGGCAGCGCATATGCGCATGGCCCCAACGACACCGCCATTGGCAGCAAGGCACGCGTTAACGCCGACGGCAGCACAGCGGTAGGCGCCAATACGCAGATCGCGGCAGTGGCGACCAATGCCGTCGCGATGGGCGAGGGCGCGCAAGTAACGACCGCTTCCGGCACCGCCATCGGGCAGGGCGCATATGCCAGTGCACAAGGTGCAGTCGCACTGGGTCAGGGGTCGGTTGCTGAGCGAGCCAATACCGTGTCGGTGGGCAGTGTCGGCGGCGAGCGTCAGGTCACTAACCTGGCCGCCGGTACGCGTGCCACCGACGCGGTCAACAAGGGGCAGTTGGACAGCGGTGTTGCCGCTGCCAACCGCTACACCGACAGCCGCTATAACGCGATGGCCGACAGCTTCGAAAGCTACCAGAGCGAGATCGAAGACCGTCTGCGCCGGCAGAACCGGCATCTGGACCGTCAAGGTGCGATGAGCTCGGCGATGTTGAACATGTCCGCCAGCGTGGCGGGCATCGCTTCGCAGAACCGCATCGGCGCCGGTATCGGCTTCCAGAACGGAGAATCGGCATTGTCGGTGGGGTACCAGCGGTCCATCAGCTCCCGCGCCACCGTCACCGTGGGCGGCGCATTGAGTGGAGAGGACCGGTCAGTCGGTGTGGGCGCAGGTTTCGGCTGGTAAGTAGGCTTGTATCAATGCGACGGCGCCATGTGCGCCGTCGCGATGCGTAACGCTGGTTAGCGCAGCGCGTGCGTTCTGGCGCAGCAACGTTGCTGGCACGGCGGGCACGTCTCGGGTGCCGTGGCCGAGGCGACCGATAACGTAAGAGGCAAGGTTGGTGCTTATCACATCAAGTTGATTGGCGTTTCAAGCTATGCGAAGCTAGCGCTCGCTAGACGGCGGCGATTTGTGAAAAGGATGCAACTACTGCCGCCGGTCAATTCCCTGGGCAGTGTTTTTCAGTAAGATTCAGATGCGCGCGGCTGATCGTCGCGGCAAACTGCTACAGTCGGCGCCGGACCAGTGGAGACGAGTGTGAACGCGGTTGCCGTCGATCCAATCGAGCATCGAACTGCGCAGATGCGCATTGTCGATGCGCTGCTTGAACGCCGTCGTCTGAAAGACACAGATTTGCTGCGCGCGCGCCAATTACAGGCTGAATCCGGCATGGGGTTGCTCACCTTGCTCGGTCGCCTGGGTCTGGTGTCCGAGCGCGATCATGCAGAAACCTGCGCCGATGTCCTGGGCCTGCCGCTGGTGGATGCCCGCCAGTTCGGCGATACGCCGCCTGAAATGCTGCCCGACGTGCAGAGCCTGTCGCTGCGTTTTCTCAAACAATTTCATCTGTGCCCGGTTGGCGAACGCGACGGTCGGCTGGAACTGTGGATTGCTGATCCCTACGAGGATTACGCCATCAATGCGGTGCGTCTTGCCACTGGCTGTCCGCTGCTGTTGAAGGTTGGATTGCGTTCGGAAATCGACGATCTGATCGAGCGCTGGTACGGCCAGGGCCGCAGTGCGATGGGCACCATCGTCGAAACCGCCGATGGCGATGCCAATAGCAGTGACGACATCGAAGCGCTGCGCGATCTGGCCTCCGAAGCGCCGGTGATCAGGCTGGTGAATCTGGTGATCCAGCACGCAGTGGAACTGCGCGCCTCCGACATCCATATCGAACCGTTCGAAAGTCGGCTCAAGGTGCGTTACCGCGTCGATGGCGTGCTGGTGGAAGGCGAAAGCCCGCCGGCAAAGCTCACTGCCGCGGTGATCAGTCGCATCAAGATCATGGCCAAGCTCAACATTGCCGAACGCCGGCTGCCGCAGGATGGTCGCATCATGCTGCGGGTGCAGGGCAAGGAGCTGGATCTGCGCGTGAGTACCGTGCCCACTGCGCATGGCGAGAGCGTGGTGATGCGTCTGCTCGACCGCGAAACGGTGGTATTCGACTTCTACAAGCTCGGTTTCACCGAAGATTTTTTACCCCAGTTCCGCAAGGTGCTGGAGCAACCGCACGGCATCATGCTGGTCACCGGCCCCACTGGCTCGGGCAAGACCACGACGCTGTACACCGCGTTGAGTCAGCTCAACACCTCCGACGTGAAAATCATTACTGTCGAAGACCCGGTGGAATACCAAATCGAAGGCATCAACCAGATTCAGGCCAAACCGCAGATCGGGCTGGATTTCGCCAATGCATTGCGCAGCATCGTACGTCAAGACCCGGACATCATCATGATCGGCGAAATGCGCGATCTGGAAACCGCGCGTATTGCGATCCAGTCCGCGCTCACCGGCCACCTGGTGCTTTCCACGCTGCATACCAACAACGCTGCCGGTGGCATCACCCGTCTGCTCGACATGGGCGTTGAGGACTATTTGCTCACCTCCACCATCAACGGCATCCTGGCGCAGCGGTTGGTACGCAAACTCGATCTGGCCAATGCCGAACGCTACGTCGCGTCGCCGGAAGAAGTTGCCAAGTTCGATTTGCGTCGCCTGCAGCCGGAGGGCGAGATCTTCCTCTACCGCCCGCGTCCCTCTGCCAGCGCACCCACCGGTTATCTTGGCCGCACCACCATCGTCGAATTTCTGGTGATGAACGACGCGTTGCGGCGTGCGGTCATGCGTCGTGCCGGCATGGGCGAGATCGAACAACTGGCCCGTCAGGCTGGCATGCGCACCATGTACGAGGATGGGTTGTGCAAGGCGCTGCGCGGCGAAACCACCATCGAAGAAGTTCTGCGTGTCACGGAGGATGCGTGAGCGGTGGAGTGACGGGACTCGTTGGTCGGAGATCGGCAAGCGCGCATGGCAAAGGCCTGGTTGTAGCTGCTTCATGTGCAAACCAGCGCGTTGCCAACCGGCAGCTTGGCTGCGAGCCGCTGTTGCCGGATTTCCAATTCCGCTTCGCCAAGCCCAGTTGCCAGGCCTGATGCCTCTTTACCGCTATAAAGCGCTCGATGCCCGCGGCGAAATGCTCGATGGACAGATGGAAGCGGCCAGCGATGCCGAGGTCGTGTTGCGTCTGCAGGAGCAGGGGCATCTGCCGATGGAAACACGTCTGGCCACCGGCGAAAACGATTCGCGTTCGCTGCGCATGCTGTTGCGCAAGAAGCCGTTCGACAACGCGGCGCTGATGCAATTCACCCAGCAGCTAGCAACGCTGATCGGTGCTGGGCAACCGCTGGATCGTGCGCTGTCGATCCTGATGGATCTGCCCGAAGATGAAAAAAGCCGGCGTGTGATCGGCGATGTGCGCGATACGGTGCGTGGTGGTGCGCCGTTGTCGTCCGCGCTCGAGCGCCAGCACGGGCTGTTTTCCAAGCTGTACATCAATATGGTGCGCGCAGGCGAAGCTGGCGGCAGTATGCAGGACACCTTGCAACGGCTGGCCGATTATCTGGAGCGTAGCCGCACGCTCAAGGGCAAGGTGATCAATGCGTTGATCTACCCGGCGATCTTGCTGGCGGTAGTGGGGTGTGCGCTGCTGTTCCTGCTCGGCTACGTGGTGCCGCAATTTGCGCAGATGTACGAAAGCCTGGATGTGGCCCTGCCATGGTTTACCCAGGTCGTATTGAGCGTGGGTCTGCTGGTGCGCGACTGGTGGATCGTGCTGGTCGTGGTGCCCGCCGTGCTCGGGCTGTGGCTGGATCGCAAGCGTCGCAATGCCGCATTCCGTGTGTCGCTTGACCACTGGCTGCTGCGCCAGAAAGTTGTCGGCGGCCTGATTGCGCGGCTGGAAACCGCGCGTCTGACACGCACATTGGGGACGTTGCTGCGCAACGGCGTTCCGCTACTGGCGGCGATCAGCATCGCGCGTAACGTGATGTCCAATCTGGCGTTGGTGGAAGATGTTGCCAATGCGGCAGACGACGTCAAGAACGGGCATGGACTATCGATGTCGCTGGCACGCGGCAAGCGGTTTCCGCGGCTGGCGCTGCAGATGATTCAGGTGGGCGAAGAATCCGGCGCACTGGACACGATGCTGCTCAAGACCGCCGACACCTTCGAACTGGAAACCGCGCAGGCCATCGACCGCGCTCTGGCCGCGCTGGTGCCGTTCATCACGCTGGTGCTGGCGTCGGTGGTGGGGCTGGTCATTATTTCGGTGCTGGTGCCGCTGTATGACCTGACCAATGCAATCGGTTGAGAGCGCAGATCAATGCCACTGCGCGGTGGGAAAGCGAGCGCAGTCACTGCTCGGCATCGGTCGGGTCCATTTGTACACTGCGGTTCCCGCGCGCGGTCCATGCCCAAACGCGCCCGCGGCGCAACGCGATGCAGGCCACCGTCTTGACCGGCCAGCGTCTTCACAAAACCGTTCCGGTGACCGCACGACACCCATGCGGGAACCATTGCAATGTCCGCCGTGTCATGTGTTGACGGCAGCATCCTTCATCGTCGTGCAAGGAAATCGTTCATGATCAAGCGTTCCATCACCCGCAGTCCGTCGCCCGTCGGTCAAGCCGGCATGAGCTTGCTGGAAATTATCATCGTCATCGTGCTGATCGGTGCGGTGCTCACGCTGGTGGGCAGTCGCGTGCTCGGCGGTGCCGATCGCGGCAAGGCCAATCTGGCCAAGTCGCAGATCCAGACCCTGGCCGGCAAGATCGAAAATTTCCAGCTCGACACCGGCAAGTTGCCGGGCAAGCTTGATGACCTGGTCGCCCAGCCCGGCGACAGCAGTGGTTGGCTGGGTCCGTATGCCAAGCCGGCCGAACTCAACGACCCGTGGGGCCATGCCATCCAATACCGCGTGCCCGGCGACGGTCAGCCGTTCGATCTGATCAGCCTGGGCAAGGATGGCAAACCTGGTGGCAGCAGTTACGACGCGGACATCAAGTACCAATAAGCTCTGATCATGCGCGTTGCGTGTCAGCCTTTGTGTCATCCGTATGGTGTGGTCGGTCCTGCTCCGGCACGCACGCGTGGCACCTCGTTGCTGGAGATGCTGCTGGTCATCGCGTTGATTGCGATAGCCGGCGTGCTCGCCGCGGCGGTGTTGAATGGGGGCATCGATGGCATGCGCCTGCGCACCGCTGGCAAGGCAATCGCATCGCAACTGCGCTATACGCGCACCCAGGCAATTGCCACCGGCGCGCCACAGCGATTTCTGATCGATCCGCAACGGCATTGCTGGGAAGCGCCTGGCGGCCATCATGGCGATCTGCCGACGTCGCTGGAGGTCCGCTTTACCGGCGCACGCCAGGTGCAATCGCGTCAGGATCAAGGCGCGATCGGCTTCTTTCCTGATGGTGCCTCCACCGGCGGGCGCATCGATCTGCAGATCAAGAACGCCAGATGGCGTGTAGACGTGGGTTGGATCACCGGCGAGGTGCATTCCGGCCCTTTGCGGACGCCGTCGCCATGAAGCATCAGCGCGGGTATACCTTGATCGAGGTGATCGTTGCGTTCGCGTTGCTGGCGTTGGCGTTGAGCCTGTTGCTTGGGTCGTTGTCCGGCGCGGCACGCCAGGTACGCGCAGCCGATGAAAGCACGCGCGCCACGTTACACGCGCAATCGCTTCTGGCCGCGCAAGGCATCGAGAAGCCGCTGGAGCCAGAGCAGCAACAAGGCACCTTCGAAAACGGCCACTTCCGCTGGTCGATGGATGTGCGCCCCTACGATGAACCCCGGCGCAACCCGCAGGCGCCGATATCGCCCGGCGCGCGTCGTCTGCTGCAAGTGACCTTGGTGGTGCGTTGGGGCGAGCAGCCCAATCAGGTGTTGCAATGGCGCACGTTGCGGCTGGTGGCGTCTGCCGCGCCGGGTAGCCAACCATGAAGGGGGCGCGCAGCGCGGGCTTCACCTTGATCGAAGTACTGCTGGCCACGATGTTGTTGGTCGGTGGGCTGGCATTGGCGTTTGCCACCTTGCGCTCGGCCAGTGCGGTGAGTCAGCGCGGCGAAGCGATTGCACAACGCAGCGAGCGCGTGCGCGCAGTGGAACAATTCCTGCGCGGGCGCTTGGCTGCGGCATTGCCAATCGCCATGGGCATCGATCAGCAAAGTCAGCAGCCGATCCTGTTCATCGGCGAGCCGCAGCGCCTGCGCTTTGCCGCTGACGTACCGGATTACTTGGGCCGCGGCGGGCCGTATCTGCACGACCTGTCGGTGGCCGGCGATGGTGATCAGCGTAACCTGCTGATCGCTTTGACCATGCTGCAATCGGGCAAGTCCATCGAAGAAAGCAGCCCGCTGCCGCCGGAAAAACTTGCCGAAGGCGTGCAGCAGGTGAGCTTTCGTTATCGCGGTATCGATCCGCAAACCGGTCGGCTGAGTGACTGGCTGCCGCAGTGGGAATGGCACGACCGCTTGCCGTTGATGGTGCGCATCGAGATACGCAGTGACGATGCCGCATGGCCGCCGATGGTGGTGGCGTTGCCACAATCCGGCACCGCAGGTGCACTGCAATGAGCCGCTCGCGCGGTGCTGCGCTGGTGTTAGTGTTGTGGTTGATCGCGTTGCTCACCGCAATGATCGGCGCGTTTGCGCTCACTGCACGCGTGGAGGCGTTGCAGGGCAGTATGTTGCGCAACCGTGCGCAGGCGCAGGAATACGCGCGTTCTGGCCTGGAATACGCATTGTTTCGCTTGCAAGACGCCGACACCCAGGCACGCTGGCGCGCAGACGGTCGGCGCTATCTCTGGCAAATGGACGATGCAAGCGTGGAGATTCGTATGACCGATGAAAGCGGCAAGGTGGATCTGAACATGGCCGAGCCCAGCGTGCTGGCCGGTCTGGTGCGTGCGGTGGGTGGTGAGCCAGACAAGGCCACGCGCATCGCTGGTGCTATCGTGGATTGGCGCGATACCGACTCGTTGACCCAGCCCGGTGGCGGCGCGGAAGATCGCGATTACGCCGATGCCGGGTTACCGTACGGTGCAAAGGACAGCCCCTTCGAAACGCTGGGCGAATTGCGTTTGGTGTTGGGCATCGATGGCGAGCTGTATCGCAAGCTGTTGCCCAACGTCACCCTCTACAGCGGTCGTTCGCGGCCCGAAGCGCGCTTCGCGCCCGGCCCGGTGCTCACCGCGATGGGGCTGGATGCGCGGCAAGTACTGGCGCAGCGTGACACGCCGCCGGGTTTGCCGGGCAGCGAGGCGACGGTCGGTGGCTCAGGCACTTATAGTATAGAGACCCGGGTGCGACTGCCTCAGCGACGCGAAGCCGTGTTGAGGGCGGTGGTGTCGACCAACGCGTCTGCAGTACCAGGGTCGGCCTATACCGTGTTGCGTTGGGAAGAGGGAGCAGCAGTGCAATGACCGCATGGCGGGATACCTTGGGGCGTATCGGCGGACGCGCCATGCCGGGAGCCGGTGGCTTTTGGCATTGGTGGCAACACGCGCTGCTGGCCTGGCTGCCGCAGCGGTGGCAATGGCAGTTGGGTCTGGCGCAGGCACGCTTGTTGTTGCAACAGGACGGCGACACGCTGCACCTGCTGCGCCAGCGCGATCACAACTGCGATACCGTCGTTAGCCTGCCGTGGCCGGTGCATCCGCAGGAAGTGACTGCCTTGCTGCCGACCCCACTGGAAGGCCTGCCGCGGCATTGGTTGCTGCCGGCCGCACATGCGCTGCGCCGCTCATTGCGTCTGCCTGCCGCGGCAGCGGCACGCCTGCAGGATGTGGCGCGGTTCGAGATTGATCGGCAAACCCCATTCACCCTCGACCAGGTGTATTTCGATGCGCGCGTGCTTGAGGTGCGCGAAGACGGCCAGCTCGATGCAGAATTGGTGGTGGTGCCGCGACGCATGATCGATGGTCCGACCGGCGTGCCTGAGACATGGAATAGCGCGCTGTCGGGGATTGATGTGGCCGACGCCAACGGTTTGCCGTTGGGTGTGAACTTGCTCGCGCCGACGCGCCGCCTGCGCCGCAGCGACCCGATGCAGCGCTGGAATCTGTTGCTTACGGTCGCTGCGCTGGTGTTGCTGGCCGTGGCAGGTTGGCTGCTGCTCGACAATCGCCGGCAGGCAGCCGACGATCTGCGCGCCAGGGTGCAGGCCAATGCTGCGCGCGCGCGTCAGGTCGCCGCAGAACGGCAGCAATTGCTGGATCTGGTCGAAGGCGCGCGGTTCTTCCAGCAACAACGCGCCACCCGCCCGACCTCGGTGGAGATCTGGGATGAACTGAGTCGGCGTCTTCCCAGCGGCACCTATCTGGAAAAATTCTCGGTCGAAGGCGGACAACTGCAGTTGATCGGATTGAGCAACGAAGCCTCTTCGCTGGTACGTCGTCTGGAAGGCTCGCCGCTGTGGCGCACGCCCTCGCTGACCGGTGTCCTGCAGAGCGACGCCGGTCGGAACGTCGACCGCTTTACCATCACCGCCGAACTTGCCGGCTCCGATGCAAAGGAGGCGGCCGATGCCACGCAGCGTTAAACGCGATCGCTGGATTGCTTTGGGCTTGCTGTTGCTGGTGGTCGGCGTGGCCTATCTGGTGTTGGTGCACCCGTGGTTCACCCAACCGATGCTCGCGGTGCAGGACGAGCTGCAAGTGCTGCGCGAGCGTGAACTGCGCGTGCGCGTGCAATTGCAGCAGGCCCCGGAAATCAGCAAACGGCTGCGGCAGGCGCGTCAGACGCTGGAAAGCCGCCCGGGCTTCTTGCCGGAAACCTCGGCCGAACTCGCCTCCGCCGGGCTGGTGCAGCGGCTGGAACGCGCGGTGGTGGAAGCCAGCCCCGGCAACCGCAGCTGCGCCATCAGCAACCGGTCGCCGCTGCAGCCGGAGAGCAAGAAACGCTTCACTCGCGTAGCGGTACAGGTACGTTTGCGTTGCGGCACGCCGGAACTTGCCTCGGTGCTTTACAGCTTGGAAAACGGTACCCCGCGGCTGTTCGTGGACAACCTCAACGTGATGGCGCAGCGCTACCAGCTCTCGCCCACCGAAAGCGGCAACGGGCTGGATATCGCCTTCGAACTGGCCGGTTATCTGCGTCCCGGCGCCACCGCCGCACCACTGAACAGCGAGGCTACGCCCGCAGCTGCCGCCGTGGAGGCCAGCAATGCGCCTTGACATGATCGGCTTGCGGACCTGGTTGCTGGCCACCGTCGTCGGCTGGGCATTGCTTGTGTGCGTGCTGGCCCTGGTTGGCCTGGGCAAGCGCGTTGAGCTGTTGCCCGATGACCCGGCGCTGGTGCAGCGCCTGCCAATGCTGCCTGCATCGGCACCCGAGCGCCTGGGCGCGTTCGAAAAGTATTCGGAAATCGCCGCCCATCCCGTGTTTGCCGAAGACCGCCTGCCGCATCCGTTCTTCCTGTCCGGCAACGACGGCAGCAGTGCGGCCTCCACGGTGCGCCTGACCGGCGTGTTGCTGACCGATCACTTCAAGATGGCGACATTGACCCTGGACCCGCAAGACTCGGTGCGCGTGCAGTTGGGCGGCGACGCGGTCAAGGGCTGGCGCCTGCTCGCCTTGCAGCCGCGTAGCGCAACCGTCGAAGGCCCAGGCGGGACGCAAACGCTGGAATTGCGCGTGTTCAATGGCCAGGGCGGGCAGCCGCCCACCGCCAATGCCGCCGCACGTGGTGCCGCCACTGCGATATCCGCGGCACCGTCTCAAGACGCCGCCGCGGCTGCTACGCCGCAATCGCCGCAGCCACAACCCGTCACGTCTGTGCAACAGCCCGGCGGGCAGGCTCCGTCGGCGGTGCCACCGCAGCGCAGCGACGGTGTTCAGGAAGCCCCACGCCCTTCCGACGATCAAATGCGTGCCATCCGCGAACGCATCGAAGCCCGACGCCGCCAGCTGCAACAGCAGCGCCAGAGCGGCTCTCCCCCCGGTCAGACCCAATGAGTGAACGCATGACGCTGCGCCTGTTTCCCGTCTCTGTGCTGATTGGCCTGCTGGCCGGTTGCGCCACCACTCCGCCGCCGGACGTGCGCCGCAACGCGCGTCTGGATCCCCAAGTCGGCGCTGCCGGCGCCACCAGAACCACCGCCGAACAGCCTGCCGACGGCAACGGCAACGGCAACGGCAACGGCAAGGTCAGTCCGGTGATCCGTCGCGGCAGCGGTACCATGATCAACCAGAGCGCTGCGTCCGCGCCGGCGCCGACCCTGGGCATGGCCAGCGGCGGCAGCGCCACCTTCAATTTCGAAGGCGAGTCGGTGCAGGCAGTGGTCAAGGCGATCCTGGGCGACATGCTCGGGCAGAACTACGTCATCGCGCCAGGTGTGCAGGGCACCGTGACCTTGGCCACGCCCAAGCCGGTGTCGCCAGCGCAGGCCTTGAACCTGCTGGAAATGGTGCTGGGCTGGAACAACGCCCGCATGGTGTTCAGCGGTGGCCGCTACAACATCGTGCCGGCCGATCAGGCGCTGGCCGGCACTGTCGCGCCCAGCACTGCATCGCCGTCGGCCGCACGCGGTTTCGAAGTGCGCGTGGTGCCGTTGAAGTTCATCTCCGCCAGCGAAATGAAGAAGGTGCTGGAGCCGTACGCGCGTCCGAATGCCATCGTCGGCATCGACCCGGCGCGTAACGTCATCACCCTCGGCGGCACCCGTGCCGAATTGGAAAACTACCTGCGCACCGTTCAGATCTTCGACGTGGACTGGCTGTCGGGCATGTCGGTGGGCGTGTTCCCGATCCAATCCGGCAAGGCTGAAAAAGTTTCCGCCGATCTGGAAAAGGTTTTCGGCGAGCAGAGTAAGACGCCTAGCGCCGGCATGCTCCGTTTCATGCCGCTGGAAAACGCCAACGCAGTGCTGGTGATCACCCCGCAGCCGCGTTACCTGGACCAGATCCAGCAGTGGCTGGACCGTATCGACAGTGCTGGCGGCGGCGTACGGTTGTTTTCGTACGAGCTGAAATACATCAAGTCCAAGGACCTTGCAGACCGTCTTTCTGAAGTGTTTGGTGGCCGCAACAACACCGGCGACTCCAATGCATCGCTGGCGCCAGGTTCGGAAACCAGCGTGCTTGGCGGCACGTTCGGCAACCGTGACGGCAGCATGGGCAGCAGTTCTGGTGAAGGCGGCGATGGTAGTGGTTCACCCACCATCTTCTCTGCCACCAATGGCATTGTTGGTGGCGGTAACAGTAGTGGCAGTGGTGGCTTGAGCAGCGGCAGCCTGCAGTTGTCGCCGCGCAGCAATAGCAATGGCGCAGTGACGCTGGACGTGTCCGGCGACAAGGTAGGCGTGTCTGCGGTGGCAGAAACCAATACCTTGCTGGTGCGCTCGACGCCACAGGCATGGGGCTCGATCCGCGATGTCATCGAGAAACTCGACGTCATGCCGATGCAGGTGCATATCGAAGCGCAGGTGGCTGAGGTCAACCTGACTGGCGATCTGCAGTACGGCGTGAATTGGTACTTCGAGAATGCAGTCAATGCCGCGCCGGACTCGACATCGAACGGGCCTGGACTCGGGGGAGCTGGTCTACCCAGCGCCGCCGGGCGCAACATCTGGGGCGATATCGCAGGGAAGGTCGGCGACGGCGGCGTGGCCTGGAGTTTCCTCGGCAAGAATGCCGCTGCAATCATTAAGGCGCTCGATAAGGTGACCAACGTGCGTCTGCTGCAGACCCCGTCGGTGTTCGTACGCAATAATGCCGAGGCGATCCTCAATGTAGGATCGCGTATCGCCATCAACTCGACATCGGTCAATACTGGCATTGGGGTGGACAGTAGCTACTCCTCAGTGCAATACGTCGATACCGGTGTGATCCTGAAAGTGCGTCCGCGCGTCACCAAAGACGGGATGGTGTTCTTGGATATCGTGCAGGAGGTCAGCAGCCCAGGAGACCGGCCGACTGCTTGCCTGTCTGCCACGGCAACCGTCAATCCAGCTGCCTGCAACGTCGACATCAATACGCGTCGGGTCAAGACCGAGGCGGCCGTGCAGAGCGGCGATACCATCATGCTGGCTGGTCTGATCGATGACAGCACCACCGATGGCAGCGAAGGCGTGCCGTTTCTGAGCAGGTTGCCGGTAATCGGTGGGCTGTTCGGGATCAAACACCGCAACAGCAGCCGCCGCGAAGTCATCGTGCTGATCACTCCCTCGATCGTGCGCAACCCGCAGGAAGCACGCAATCTCACTGACGAATACGGCCAAAAATTCAAGGCCATGAAACCCCTGAAACCAATCCAGAAGCCCCAATGAGCGCAGCGCTGCCGGTCGTGCTGGTGCCGGTCGGCACCGACGACGAGGCGCTGGATGCATGCCTAGGTGCGCTGGATGCCGCCACACCCGCCGGTACGCGCGTATGGCTGGCCGATGATGCGCAGGCCGGCCCGCGTGGGCGCACCGTAATCGAACATTGGCTGGTGCGCACGCAATTACAGGCGCACCACACCCGTCGCCAGCGTATGCTTGGCGAGGTCGCGCATTTGGACGAGATGCTCAGCGCCTGTGGCGATGCCGACGTGGTGGTGCTGGGAGTGGACGCCTGTCCATTGCCTGGCTGGTTGCGACAACTGGCCGCATGTTTCGCGCGCGATGCCGCGATTGCCACGGCCACCCCCTGGAGCAATGCTGGCGAGGCCTGTAGC
>Ga0207791_1000290_pt1 | contig 13365 bp, 11 predicted proteins | sample HigsolmetaGSP16D_FD_184844 | JGI IMG/M metagenome (GOLD analysis project Ga0207791, IMG submission 184844) | High solid enriched microbial communities from the Joint BioEnergy Institute, USA - SP1-6-D (SPAdes) | ecosystem: Engineered > Bioreactor > SSF (Solid state fermentation) > Aerobic >...
GTCGTTCGCGCCAACGCGGTGGCAAAGCGGCAGTCATGGCAGTCAGCCCAGCAAGGTCGGTTGACGCGTGGCGCAGTGCGCAACGCACTGTTGGATCTGCTGGAAATCTTCCAGCCCGTACCAGAACACTTTCCACTTCTCCTGCTTGATACAGCCGTCGGATTCCGCGTAGTAGAAAATATTGACCTGATTATTATGACGCGAGCGCCAGAACAGTTGCCCGGTCTGTTCGCGCATCACATTCCATACCGCCCGGCCAAGACCTTCGCCTTGCGCATCGTCGAGCACGGCGAATTTGTCCAGATAGGTCAGTCTGCCCGCACCGCCCTGATCTTCGTCCGTGAGGATGACCGCCGCACGGTAATTCTCACTGACATACGCGCGCAGCAGCTTGGTATTGGTGAAATAATCCGGTACCAGCGTGCGCCCGAAACTGGATTCGATCAACGATCTGAGCCGCGGCAGATCCAGTTGGTCCCACGCGGTTGCACGCAGCACGCGCTCACCGCGCCGCACCAGCGTACCCGACCCCTTGTGGGTAAACAGTTCCTTGGCCAGATCGGCCGGCCGGGTGATCGACACCGACGATTCCAGCGGCAAACGATCGAGCAAGTCCTTGATCTGCTCGATCTTCACCCGCATGCCGCCGTTGATCCACGGCTGCTGCATCAGATGAGCAAACTCGGTGGACAGGTTGATCGAATCGATCAGCTTGCCATCGGCATTGAGCAGCCCGCCGGTGCCAGTGAGGAAAATGATCTTGTATGGCTGTAACTCTTGCACTAACTCGTTGGCGGCAAAATCCGCATTGACGTTGAGAATCTGCCCGCTGGGCGTTTCGCCCAGGCTGGTGATCACCGGGATCGAGCCGGCCTGCAAACTGGCTTCGATGGGCGCCAGATTCACCGCCTTGATCTCCCCGACCAGCCCGTAGGTCTCACGATCCAGATACTCGGCCTCGAACACGCCACCGGTGATCGAGGTCGCACGCGCGCCGTTGTGCTGCAGGGCTTCCACCAGTTTGAGGTTGGATGCCTGAAATACCTTCCGCACAATCGCCAATGCTGCCGGTGATGTCACCCGCAGTCCATTGACGGTATGCTTTTCGATACCGGCAGCCGACAGCTCCGCATCCAGCTGCGGGCCGGCGCCGTGCAGCACGATCGGGGTCAGCCCCACTTCCTGGAGGAATGACAGCGACGAGGTCAGCGCGTCCAGATCGTCACGCAGCACGGCGCCGCCCACCTTGACCACTGCAAAGCGCTTGGCATCCACTTGCGAAAAACGCTTGAGATATTGGCTGATTTCCTTCGCGCTAGCCATGCTGGAAAGCAGGCGCACGATGGTTTGACGGGTCTGTTTGTGGGGCTGTGCTGGAAGGGACATTGCCGTGATCAAAAAAGGAAGGAACGCGTCAAGCGCTGGAGAAGGCTTAGTGGGCGCCGTTGATAATGCGATGCACCGAGTTGGCGTAACGCTGCAACTGTTCCAGCGTGACGAATTCGTCGGCGGTATGCGCCTGCGCGATATCGCCAGGGCCGTAGACCAGTGCAGTGTAGCCACCGGCAGAAAACAGCGATGCTTCTGTCCAGAAGTCCACCGCGTTGCCAATCGGCAGGTCCAGCGCATCGGCCACATCGCGCGCAGCTAGACGACGTTCTTCTGCACGCGCGATGTCGCCCGATGGCAAGCTTGGCCCGCGAAAGGTTTCTTCGAAGTGCGCTGCAGCCGGCTCGGCAAACCCGGCAAAGGTTGCCAACAATCCATCCACGTCCATCGACGGCAGCGGACGAAAGCCGAAACGCACTTCGGCCGCTGGTGCGATCATGTTGGCCTTAATACCACCTTCAACGCGACCGATGTTGAAGCGCAACCCAGTCAAACCGCCGAAGCATGCGTGCGCCAGCGACTCGACATGATCCAGTGCCTTGTCCCCCCAGCGCATTGCCTGATGCAAGGCACTTGCCGAGGGCTCCTGCTTACCCGAAGCATGCCCGGCGCGGCCAGCGAACCGCATCAGCACCGAGCTGATGCCACGATGCGCCAGCACCGCTTCGCTCATGGTCGGCTCGGCCACCAGCACTGCGTCGAACGGCACGCCACGCGCAAGAAACGCTGCGATACAGTGCGGGTCATTGGCTTCTTCGTCCGAGGAAAACAGAAACGCGGCATCGCCGTCGCCGGCATTGGCAGCTGCCACCAGCGCCGCCGCGGCGCCCTTGATATCGCAAACACCCAGCCCGATCACGCGGTCCTCGGTGCGCCGCATCACGCACGGTTCGGCACTCCAACGCGGCGAATCCGGCACGGTGTCCAGATGCACATTGAACAGATATTTCGGCGTACCGCGCACCGCGTACAAACTCACCGCGCCGGCACCGTGGTCGATCACCTCAACCTGAAATCCCGGTAGCCGCAGACGCAGATAATCGAAGATGCCGCCCTGCGCAGCAATCGCTCGTGGCGGATTGCGAGTGTCGAAAGACACCAGCTGTTCCAGGTGTTTCACGGTGGAGTCCAACAGATCGGTCATTGTGATTTAGGTGATGGTCTGACGCAGAGCCTGAGTAAACGCGAGAACGATGTGAAGCACAGATTGCAGGTGAATGGCGCGCAGCGTCCTCCGTCCCTTCATCCCCCTCGCCCGAGGAAAGAAGCACTAGCCATCTGCCTGCGCAAGAACAGGAAACCTCAGCGATTCACCTGCGCATACAATGTCGAGCTCAACCCAAACAGCTTGATAAAACCTTCGGCCTCTTCCACACCCCAATCAGCCGATTGCGCGTAGGTTGCTCCCTTGGTGTTGAGTAGGTGCGGCGAACGCACGGCCACCGCGTCGACGCGGCCACCGCGGGTTTCCAGCGTGACCTCGCCGTTGACCTTGGACTGTGATGACTTCAGGAACGCCTCGATATCGGTCTTGAGCGGGTCGTGATAGAAACCTTCGTAAACCAGCTCCACCCACTTGCGCGCCACGTCCGGCTTGAAACGGTTCTGCTGCTTGGTCAGCACTGCATCTTCCAAGGCACGGTGCGCAGTCAGCAGCGAGATCAGTCCTGGCGCTTCGAACACGATGCGGCCCTTCAAACCAATGACGGTATCGCCAGTGTAGACGCCGCGGCCCACACCGTACCGCGCGAACAAGGTGTTGAGCTTGGCCAACATTTTTGCGCCCGGCAGTGGCTGGCCGTCCAGCTCCACCGCTTCGCCCTCAGCGAACGTCAAGGTCACCGTCAGGGCTTGGGTTGGCCATGCGCTGCGCGGCGCGCACCAGCCACATGCGCCCTCGCCCGGTGCTTCCCAGCGATCAATCTCACCTCCGGACATGGTCAGGCCCAGAAGGTTCTCGTTAATGGTGTAGGCCTGCTGCTTGGCGCGCACGCCGAAGCCCCGCGCTTGCAAATACTTCTGTTCGTAGGCGCGGGTCTGGGTGTGTTCTTTCTGAATCTCGCGGATCGGCGCCACGATCTGGTAATCGCCCAACGCCTTCACCGCCAGATCGAAACGCACCTGGTCGTTACCCATGCCGGTACAACCGTGCGCGACGATGCGCGTGCCCAGTTCTTCGGCTCGCTTGAGTGTGGCATCTACGATCAGGTAACGATCGGACACCAGCAGCGGATACTGGCCCTGATACCCCTCGCCTGCCCACACGAACGGCTTGACGAAGCCTTCCCAGATCGCCGGGCCACCATCCACCGTGACGTGACTGGCTGCTCCCAGTTCGGCAGCGCGCTTCTCGATGAACTCACGCTCTTCGGCATCCACGCCACCGGTGTCGGCGAACACAGTGTGCACCGCGTAACCACGCTCTTGCAGATACGGAATGCAGAAGCTGGTATCCAGACCGCCTGAGAACGCCAGCACGATGTCTTTGGTGTCGGCAGTGGTGGTGATAGATTCGGAATTACTGTAAGAGGTCTGCTGCGACATTGGGGTCTCTTGAAAACGTTGACGAAATAGGAGCGGGAGCCGAATGCCCCGTGGCCAATCCACGATCCCCAATCAGGGATGGTTGCGACCGTGGCCGACCAGGGCCGCCATGATCGCTTTCTGTACGTGCAGGCGATTTTCAGCTTCATCGATGGCGATACAGTTGGGCGAATCCATCACCGCATCGGTGGCCTTGACGTTGCGACGCAGCGGCAAGCAGTGCGAGAACACGCCGTTGTTGGTCAACGCCATCTTGCGTTCGTCGACGATGAAATGGCGGTACTGGTCGCGAATCGGCTTTTCCAGTTCCCAGTTGCCGAAGAACGGCAAGGCCCCCCAGCTCTTGGCATACACGACATCGGCGCCGGCGTAGGCACTGTCGATGTGATGGCTCACCCGCACGGAACCGCCGCTTTCTGCAACGTTTTGCGCGGCCCAGTCCATGTAGCGCTGGTCCAGAATGTAATCAGGCGTCGGGCACAGCAGGGTCACATCCATGCCCATACGGGTAGCAATGGTCAACGCAGAATTGGCGACCGCGGTATTGAGCGGCTTGGGGTGATACGTCCAGGTCAGCACGTACTTCTTACCGCGAAGATCCTGCGTGCCGAAGTGTTCCTGCAGCGCCAGCACATGGGCCAGTTCCTGGCACGGGTGGGTGATGGTTTCCATGTTGATCACCGGCACCGGCGAGTACCTGGCGAAGCTCTTGAGTACGTGATCTTCGCGGTCTTTGGACCAATCGACAAACTTCGGGAACGCGCGCACACCGATCAGGTCGACATAGCGCCCCAGCACGCGCGCCACTTCGGCGATGTGCTCTTCGGTGTCGCCGTCCATCACTGTGCCCAGATTGAATTCGATCGGCCACGCATCCTTGCCCGGCTGCAGTACCACCGCATGCCCACCCAATTGGAACGCGCCCAGTTCGAAGCTGGTGCGGGTACGCATGGAAGGATTAAAGAATACAAGCGCGATCGACTTACCTTTCAGCTCGCTTCCCGGCGTGTTGCGTTTGAACGACGCAGCCTGGGTCAGCAACGCGTCCAGGTCGGGGCGGCTCCAGTCCTGGGTGTTCAAGAAATGCTTCGGTAACATCGAACGATCCTTTACTGCGTGTGACTGCTGCATGGTCCGCCAGAAATGGCGGTGTGCGCGACATGCGCGTTTCTTGCGGTTGAAACTTTTGTGACGCTAAAACGAAAAAACCCAACCTCACGGCTGGGTCTTCAACATCGGAACAGCGAAACGCCCCGGTTTACCCAGCGAAGAAGTTGGATTCCGGTCGGCGGGCACGCGAGGTCATGCCAGAGGCCATCCGGGCTGCGCTGGTACCGTGCTGAAAGGCGTTTGCTCGCATAGGGCGCGAATCCTCGCATGCATGCGGGCACGGCGCAACCGCTGTTCTGGTCATCGCGGTGGCACGACCACCGCATCGGGAATATAGGGCGTCACCGAGACACGCAGACGCAGCCGGTTACCCGGATCTTCCGGCAGCCGGGAACGGTACTTGGTGCCCTTGTAGACATAGTCCACGTCGAAGGCAATCGGCCGGCGGAACTCGCGTGGCACTTCCACCACCTTACAATTGCGACGCGTGCTGGTGGGCGGTACCACGACCGAAGCGGCTGGTTCGACACGACGCGAGAACATTTCCCTGACCGAGTCCACCATGCGATTGAGGCGGCCCTGATCCTCGACGGGAGCAGCGGCGGCATGTACGCCCTGCTGCTCGGCTTGGCATTGTTCCTCGACCCGTGTGGCGCGCAGGGTCTGGTAGACCGGCTCGACGTTGAGTACCTGGGCGTAATCCAGTTTCACGTTTTCGATTAACACAACCCGGCTCTTGGGGTCAGATTCTGCTGCATACGCCGGAACTGCTTGCAAGGCAAACGTATACAGCAACATCAAGGACGGAGAGAGTCGCATCAGGACCAAGAGTGCGGAGCCGGACAATACCTGAGTCTATGGAGCTTGTGGCAGCGTGGGCTGAACGCTGCCCATCCAGTTGCTGTTGGCTGGCTCGCGATTCGCCAGCGCGCCGCAACCGGCTAGAATCGCGCGATCGCCTTTCTTCGGATGCCGATGAGCCTGCGCCTGCACAACAACCTGACGCGACGGGTCGAGCCGTTCGTGCCGCTCGATCCGTCTCGCCCTACCCTGTATGTCTGCGGCCCGACCGTTTACAACTACGCGCACATCGGCAACGCCCGTGGCCCGGTGGTGTTCGATGTATTGGCCGCGCTGCTGCGCCGGCGCTACGGCACGCTGCGCTACGCGCGCAACATCACCGACGTGGACGACAAGATCAACGCCGCCGCACAGGCGCAGAGCGTTCCGATCTCGACGATTACCGATCGCTTCACCGCGATCTATCGCCAGGACATGGCCGCACTGGGCGTGATGCCGCCGGACATCGAGCCAAAAGCCACTGCGCATCTCCCGCAGATCGTGACGATGATCGAGCAGCTGATCGCCAACGGGCATGCTTATGCCGCCGAGGGCCATGTGTTGTTTTCGGTTTCCAGCTTCGACAGCTACGGCAAGTTGTCGCGGCGCGACCGGGATGAAATGCTGGCCGGCGCGCGCGTGGACGTGGCACCTTACAAACGCGACCCGGGCGACTTCGTGTTGTGGAAGCCCTCCAGCGACGACCTGCCCGGCTGGCAGTCCCCTTGGGGCCGCGGTCGCCCGGGCTGGCACATCGAATGCTCGGCAATGGCCGCGGCGCACCTGGGCCGCACCATCGACATCCATGCCGGTGGCGTGGACCTGCAATTTCCGCATCATGAGAACGAAATTGCGCAGAGCGAGTGCGCGCATGGCGGCGCCACCTTCGCGCGGTTCTGGTTGCACAACGGTATGCTCAATTTCAGCGGCGCGAAGATGAGCAAGTCGCTGGGCAACATCGAGACCGTGCACGAGCTGATCGCCAAACATCCGCCCGAGGCCTTGCGCTGCGCTCTACTCAGCGCGCAGTACCGCCAGCCACTCGATTGGTCCGAGGGCTTGATTGAGGAACAAGTAAAAAGGCTTGATGGCCTCTACGGAACCTTGAGGCACCTGAAAAAAATTGCTGCCGATCCGTTCATTCCAAAACAAATCGAAGATGCGCTAGATGACGATCTCAACACGCCATTAGCGCTTGCAGAGTTGGCAAAGCTTGCGAAGAACGCGCGCCGGACGCTGCATGATGACGCAGCTGCGGGCGGGGCGGACGATGAGCAGGTCCACGAAAATCACGCGGTAATGCGCAAAGCCAAGTCCGAGTTACTTGGAGCGGGAATGGCATTGGGATTGCTGCAACAGGACCCGTCTGCCTGGTTCTCACGCAACACCGATAGCGACGACGATGCGCGCATCACCGCATTGGTGGAAGAACGCAGCGCCGCAAAAAAAGCCAAAGATTTTGCCCGCGCCGATGCTATTCGCAAGCAACTTGCCGACGCAGGAGTCGTAGTGGAAGACACGCCGCACGGGGTGCGCTGGAAGCGTGCATGATATTTTCTTCTTCCGCCCGGAGAAGGTACCCCGCACCGGCGCGTTGGGGTGCGCCAAACATGTGTGGAGCACTTCTTGACGCTGGGCGCAGTACTGTCGGCATATCCTTCAAAAGCCGCATGCGTTGCTGCGTTTGCCGAGGTTTCGCCCGTGCCCTCGCAAACCCCTGGCCATGCTCCGATGCCCGATTTCCCAGTATGAGAGGGGCTTGATCGAATGATTTTGGATGCTAGATGACAACCTCCCGCTTCCCACTCGAACCCACAGCCGTTGAAGCGCAGGCCGCGGTTGCCGAGGAGTTTTCTTTCTTTAGCGACTGGTCCGAGCGCTACCAATATCTGATCGATATCGGTCGCAAGTTGCCCGCCTTTCCGGAACAGTGCAAGAGCGAAGAACATCGCCTGCATGGCTGCCAGTCGAGGGTATGGATCGTGCCGGAAGGCAACGTCGAGCGGCTTGACTTCCATGCCGCCAGCGATTCGGCTATCGTCTCGGGCCTGCTCTATCTCGCATTGCGCGTGTACTCAGGGCGTAGCGCGCAGGAGATCCTCTCGACGGAGCCTGATTACATCAACAGGATCGGCTTGGCCAAGCACCTGTCACCCACGCGAAGCAACGGCGTGGCCGCGATACTGTCATTCATCCGTGACACTGCGCGCGCCCAGCAGTGAAATGCCAATCCCCTTGCCTGCCAATTCGCTGCGCACGCTGTTCGTCCATCCAGAGTTTGGCCTGGTACTGTTTTACCGTGTGTCAGCAATACTCTCTTACCAGATCGTCGCAGTGACCGTCGGTTGGCATATTTACGGCATCACCGGCAATCCGTTATCGCTCGGGTTGATCGGCCTGGCCGAGATCGTGCCATTTGTCTGCATCACCCCGTTCGCCGGCTATCTGGTCGATCATCTGCCGCGCCGCCGGCTTGGCATGGTCACGGCGCTGGGCCTGGCTGCCACAGCGCTGTTGCTATTTGCGATCACACAACAATTGCTACCGATCAAAGGTCTGTGGCCGATCTATGCCGCCATCGCACTGACCGGCGCTGTACGCTCATTCCTGTCACCGGTCTACAACGCGTTGTTTGCATGTGCGCTGCCGCGCGAAACGTACGCGCGCGGCGCGGGTATCGGGAGCGTCGCCTTCCAGGCTGGCATGGTGATGGGCCCGGCGCTGGGTGGCGTGCTGGTGGGCCGGGGTGGCAAGGGGCTGTCCTATGCCGTTGCCGCCAGCGTGGCGATCGTGGCGATGCTGGCATTGGCGCTGTTGCGCGTCAGCGAGCCGGTGAGCCAAGGCACGCGTTCGCCGATTTTCCGCAGCATCGCCGAAGGCGCACAGTTTGTGCTGTCCAACCAGATCATGCTGGGCGCGATGGCACTGGACTTGTTTTCGGTGCTGCTCGGTGGTGCGGTGTCGATGCTGCCGGCCTTCATCCGCGACATCCTGCACCACGGACCGGAGGGCCTGGGCTTCCTGCGGGGCGCGCCGGCCTTGGGCTCGATCATGATCGGTATGTGGCTGGCGCGGCATCCACTGCAGCGCAATGCCGGGCGCGTGCTGCTGCTAGCGGTGGCCGGCTTCGGGCTGTGTACCATCGCCTTCGGGCTGTCGCGCCATTTCTGGCTATCGGCGGCGATTCTGGTGGTATACGGCATGTGCGACGGGGTGTCGGTGGTGGTGCGTCAGACCATCCTGCAGCTGTCCACGCCCGACGCCATGCGTGGCCGCGTTTCTTCGATCAGCGCCATCTTCATCGGCTCGTCCAACGAGTTGGGCGCATTTTACGACGGCGTGATGGCACGCCTGGTGGGACTGGTGCCAGCGGTGCTGCTCGGCGGCTGCGTGACTTTGGGCGTGGTGGCCACCACTGCCTGGAGAGCACCGCGTCTGCGCAAGCTGGATCTGCGCGACCTGCAATGAGCTGGCCAGTGTGGCGATGACCCGTGCCTACTAAGCGAGTACGTTGCCAGCGCTTTTCGCACTGTGGGATGCGGTGACTTGGATGCAATCCAGCTGCGCGCGAGACCTCACGCAGATGCGCGTTATTTGACCATCGGCCATTGCACTAGATCAGGCAACCATAAAAAACCCCGCACATGGCGGGGTCTTTCAGAGAATCAGGCGGACGATCAATCGCCCTGCTGCTTCTGCAGATGCTCCCAACGTTCCTGAGCGTCGATGGTGCGCTCGGCGGTCAGGCGTGCCTCCAGGCGGTCCAGGCCGATCTCTTCACCAGTATCGACACAATAGCCGTAGTCTCCATCTTCCAGACGCTTGAGGGTACTGTCGATCTTGGAAATCAGCTTACGGGCGCGATCACGCGCACGCAGTTCAAGCGAGTTTTCAGTTTCACGGGTAGCACGTTCGGCTTCGTCGCCGATGTCACGGACCTCTTCGCGCAGGTTTTCGATGGTCTGCTTGGATTCCTCCACCATCTCGTTGCGCCAGCTCTGCAGACGCTGCCGAAAGTATTCCTGCTGCAACTTATTCATATACTCCTCGTCCGCGGAAGGCTTGTAGCCCTGCGGCAGGATCGGGCGACCAGTTGCTTCGTCGGTCTTGTACTCGACGACCTTGTACTTGGTCTTGGGTGCCGAGCTGGAAGGCTTGGAGGTCACAGCCACAGCCACCTTGCCGACCGGACGGATCGCAGCAGGCCTTGTGGGGGCTTCGGTTTTGGTCGGCGTTTTTGCGGAAGATTTCGAAACGGGCACGGGATTCTTAACTGGCGGGGTCGCAGGCGTTGCCGGCTTCGCAGGAACGGCCTTGAGGGCCGGTGCGGGCGCGGGCTTTTCAGCCTTGACCGGGACTGACTTGGCCGGAACCGGCTTGATCGCCGGTTTCGGTGCGGACTTGGCCGGAACCGGCTTGGCAGCCGGTTTGGCGGCAGCCGGGGTTGCCTTCTTCGCCGACGGCTTGGCAATACTCTTGGCCACGGGTTTCAACGACGTTACAGGTGCGGGCGCGGTGGTCTTGGAGACAGGCACCAGCTTGGCAGCAACCTTCTTCGCTGGCGTCTTTTTCGCCGACGTCTTTTTCGCAAGCGCCTTCTTCGCAGGCGCTTTCTTGGCAACCGACTGCTTGGTTGTCGGCTTGACAGCCGATTTCGCAGCGACGGAAGCCGCTGCCTTTTTCGCAACGGGTTTGGCGGACTTCTTGGCAGCCTCTACGGCTTTTTTTGCAGATTTTTTAGCAACCACGAAACGCTCATCCTTGTGTTCTCCCGGGGCCCGGGAAAGCAGGCTTTTATAACGTACCCCGCCCCCACCGGCAACCACCTATTAATCTAAGTGACATATCATTGGCAAGTGATCCGACGCCTGCTCATCGCGCTGCTGCGCTTCTACAAGCTTTGCATCAGCCCCTTGCTGGGGCCGCGCTGCCGTTTCGAGCCCAGCTGCTCGGAGTACGCGATGGCCGCCATCGACCGCTTTGGTCCGCTCCGCGGCGGCTGGCTGGCCGCGCGCAGGCTCGGCCGCTGTCACCCTTTCCATCCGGGCGGGTTCGATCCAGTGCCCGAGGCGCCCGCGCCGGCCTGCCCGCCCCATTCTCCTTCCCATCGCTGCAAAGGACCCCATCCATGAGCCGAACCGTCATCGTCAATGCCCGCCTCGTTAATGAAGGCAAGGAATTCGACGCCGATCTGGTGATCGAGAGCAATCGCATCGCCAAGATCGACAGCAGCATCTCACCTTCCCCCGGCGATACCGTCGTGGATGCGGCCGGGCGCTGGGTGCTGCCAGGCATGATCGACGATCAGGTGCACTTCCGTGAGCCCGGCCTCACGCACAAAGGCGACATCGCATCCGAATCCGGCGCAGCGGTCGCCGGCGGTTTGACCAGTTTCATGGACATGCCCAACACCAATCCGCCGACGCTGGACGCCGCTGCGTTGCAAGCCAAATACGACGCCGCTGCCGGACGCGCCTGGGCCAATTATGGCTTTTACATGGGCGCCAGCAACGACAACCTGAGCCACATCCAGTCGTTGAACCCTAAAACCGCACCGGGCATCAAAGTGTTCATGGGCGCCTCCACCGGCAACATGCTGGTCGATAACCCGGAAACGCTGGATGCCATCTTTCGCGACGCGCCCACGCCGATCATCACCCACTGCGAAGATACTCCGACCATCGATGCGACGATGGCGCAGTACAGAGAAAAATACGGCGATGCGCTGACACCGCAGATGCATCCGGATATCCGTTCGCGCGCAGCCTGTCTGAAGTCCTCGCAGTTGGCAGTGTCGCTGGCACGCAAGCACAATACCCGCCTGCATGTGCTGCACATTTCCACGGCTGACGAGCTGGCGCTGTTCGAAGCTGGCCCGCTGGTCGGTGCCGACGGCAAGCTGCGCAAGCGCATCACCGCCGAGACCTGCATCCATTTCCTGCGCTTTGACCGCAGCCACTACGCGCCGCTAGGCAACCTGATCAAGTGCAACCCCGCAATCAAGGACGCCGACGATCGCCTAGCACTGATCGATGCGCTGGCCAAAGACGTCATCGATGTGCTGGCGACCGACCATGCCCCGCACACCTGGGAAGAAAAGCACAAGCCCTATGCACAAGCGCCCTCGGGTCTGCCGCTGGTGCAGTACGCGCTGGTCGCAGCGCTGGAGCTGGTACACGAAGGCAAACTGCCGATCACCCGCATCGTGCAAAAATTCGCGCATGCGCCGGCGCAATTGTTCGATGTAGCAGAACGCGGCTTCCTACGCGAGGGCTACTTCGCTGACGTGGTGATGATCGACAACACCCCGTTTACCGTCAAGCGCGAGCAAGTGCTGTCCAAGTGCGGTTGGTCGCCGTTTGAGGGCACCACCTTCCGTTCGCGCATTGCCGCAACCTGGGTCAACGGCCAGAAAGTATGGGACGGCGTGCACTTGGTGGGCAGCGCTGCAGGCCAGCGTTTGACCTTCGACCGCTGATGCGTGCAGCCCTGTTGGGTGCCTGGTTGATCTTGGCCCCGGGATCGTTTGTTGCTGGGCGCGCTGAGGCGCAAACAGACAACCCAGCTGGTGTCGTCTTTCCGCAACACGTATCGCAAGGTGCACTGGTGATCGGCAAGGTGCCAGCAGACAGCACGGTGCAGTTCGCCGGTCGCACCCTGCGTGTGAGTGACGATGGACGCGTGGTGTTCGGTGTCGGTCGCGATGCCACCGATCCATTGCGGGTACAGATCACGCGGCCCGATGGCAGCACGCAGACCATCAGCATCGCAGTGACGACCCGCGACTGGCCGGTCGAGCGCGTCGATGGCGTACCGCCCAAGACGGTCAACCCGCCAGCGGAGATTGCCGCACGCATCAAACGCGAGCAGGCACAGGTGACGGCGGCGCGCAACCGCGACGATGCGCGCACCGACTTCGCGCATCCGTTTATCTGGCCCGTGCACGGTCGCATCAGCGGTCGATTTGGCAATGCGCGTGTCTACAACGGCCACGCTGGCACTGGCCATTCGGGCATGGATATCGCCGTGCCCACCGGCACGCCGGTGAAGGCGCCGGCTGGCGGCGTGGTGACCTTCGCGGCACCGAATCTGTATCTGACCGGTGGCACGGTGCTGCTGGATCATGGCTTCGGCGTGAGCTCGAATTTCTTGCACTTGTCGCGGATCGACGTGAAGGTGGGAGACCGGATCGAGCAAGGCCAGGTCATCGCTGCGGCTGGAGCGACCGGGCGGGTCACCGGGCCGCATGTGCACTGGGGAATGAATTGGTTCGATGTGCGGATCGACCCGCTGTTGGTGCTCGAGCGTAGTAAGCGCGAATAACCACACCCTGACGCAGAAACGTAGAACCACCATCCAGCTTTGGCTAGACTCCTCTATCACGCCACGGACGACAGGAAGGACCGAATGGCCACTGGCAGCATCAGTCATGGCAGAGCCCACAGCAACGATGTTGCCGCGTTGCTCTATGCAACCGACGAG
>Ga0207791_1000291_pt1 | contig 13326 bp, 7 predicted proteins | sample HigsolmetaGSP16D_FD_184844 | JGI IMG/M metagenome (GOLD analysis project Ga0207791, IMG submission 184844) | High solid enriched microbial communities from the Joint BioEnergy Institute, USA - SP1-6-D (SPAdes) | ecosystem: Engineered > Bioreactor > SSF (Solid state fermentation) > Aerobic >...
AACCCGAACCTGCTCAACGGCATCGGCAACCTGCAGGCCCTGGTCGGCTCGACCAGCAATGCCGGTCTGGAAGTCGATCTGCTCAACAACAACCTGAAGGCGCCGTACTCCGACCAGTTCAGCCTGGGCATGAGCAACCAGGTCGGCGAGTGGCTGACCGACGCCACCATCTCCCGCACCCTGAGCTACGACGGCTTCGCCTTCACCCTGGGCAACCGTTACCCGACCGGCCAGTTCTTCGATGACCCGCGGCTGTGCGGTGGCACGGAGGCGGGCCTGAGCCAGGCCTGGAGCTGCAACGTGCCGGGCTTCGGCAGCATGATCATCGGCCAGCAGGGCATCAAGACCCGCGCCACCCAGGTCCTGCTGTCGGCGCAGAAGCCGTTCACCAAGGAAAGTGGCTGGGGCACCTCGGTGGCCTACACCTGGACCACCGCACGCCACAACCGCGACATCAACGAGAAGTACGCCTTCGACCGCGGCCTGATCGAGGATTATCCGACCATCCGTTCCAACGGCGCGCCGCGCCACCGCCTGGTGGTCACCGGTTCGTATGCGGGCTTCTGGGGCATCACCTTCGGTGGCAAGCTCACGCTGGCCACGCCGACCGCCGTCAACGACTGGTACCCGATCCCGCAGGCCAGCGGCTACAACCTGCCGACCCCGCAGGCAGCGGTGCCCACCGCCAACGGCAAGTTCCTGCTGGGCGGGAAGATCTTCGGCTACCGTTCGGTGGATCTGCAGGCCACGAAGACGTTCAAGATGCCGGGCGAAACCGAGCTGTACGCTCGCCTGGACATCATCAACGTGTTCAACTTCGACAACTTCTCCACCTACAACTACGTCAAGAGCAACGGCAAGCTGCAGGCCAGCTACAACGAGACCGGCGACATCATCGGTACGCCGCGCCAGGTCAAGGCGGAAGTGGGCTTCCGGTTCTGATACCGGGCTGCAACGCGCGGTGGCCTCCGGGCTGCCGCGCGCTGACGATGACCGGCCTTCGGGCCGGTGCATTGTCCAACCCACTGCCTCGGAGGGGGCAGTGGGTTGGGTGATGGAAAACGATATGCCGCGGCCACTTGACGTGGCTTTTTTCGAAGCGGTTCTGTAAACGATTTCAATGGACGGTATGCTTTACCGAACCCAAACCCGACGAAGGAGTTGGCCGATGCAGGTACGCCACCTGTTCTCCGCAGCCGCAGTCACCCTGGCCGTGGCGGCATGCCAGCCGCAGGCCCAGCCGGAACCGGCCAAGCCGAGGCCCCAGGTGATCCTGGTCGAAGCCGATGCGCCGCCGCGCGCGATGAAACCCGACCTGCCGCCGCTGTTCGATGACCTGCAGCGCCGCACGTTCCAGTTCTTCTGGGACACCACCAACGAACTCAATGGCCTGACACCGGACCGGTATCCTTCGCGCCCGTTCGCCAGCATCGCCTCGGTGGGTTTCGCGCTGACCGCGTACCCGATCGGCATCGAGAACGGCTGGGTCAGCCGCACCCAGGCCGTGGACCGCACCCTGACCACGCTGAAGTTCTTCCGCGACCTGGACATGGGGCCGCAGCGCACCGGCAAGGGCGGCTACAAGGGCTTCTATTACCACTTCCTGGACATGCAGCAGGGCCACCGCTATGACAGCTGGGTCGAACTGTCCTCGGTGGATACCGCGCTGCTGATGATGGGCGTGCTGTTCGCCCAGTCGTATTACGATGGCGGCGACTCGCGCGAGAAGGAAATCCGCGATATCGCCGAAACGCTGTACAAGCGCGTGGACTGGACCTGGCTGCAGGAGCGTTCGCCGCTGATCTCGATGGGCTGGTTCCCCGAGAGCGGCATCATCGAACACGACTGGATGGGCTACAACGAGGCGATGATCGTCTACATCCTCGCCCTCGGCTCGCCGAGCCATCCGGTCAGCCCGGATGCGTGGACGGTCTGGACCCGCACCTACGACAATGACTGGGGCGTCTACCAGGGCCAGGAATACCTGTCCTTCGGGCCGCTGTTCGGCCACCAGTACAGCCACGTCTGGATCGATTTCCGTGACATCCAGGATGCGTACATGCGCGAGCGTGGCAGCACCTACTTCCTCAACAGCCGGTCGGCGGCGTTGGCGCAGCGCGAGTATGCGATCAACAACCCGATGAACTGGAAGGAGTACGGCGAGAACGTGTGGGGCCTGACCGCCAGCGATGGTCCGCAGAACACCACGCAGGAGTATCGCGGCGAGCAGCGCCAGTTCCGGCACTATTCCTCGCGCGGTGCGGGCCTGCGCGAGAACTTCGACGACGGCACCATCGCCCCGACCGCGGCCATTTCCTCTATCGTGTTCGCGCCTGAGGAAGTGATTCCGGCCACGCAGGAAATGCACAAGCGTTTCGGCGATTACATCTACTCCAGCTACGGCTTCCTGGATTCGTTCAACCCGAGTTTCAGCTACGACATTCCCATCAAGACCGGGCGCCTGGTGCCCGATCGCGGCTGGGTCGCCAGTGATTACATCGGCATCGACCAGGGCCCGATCCTGACCATGATCGCGAACTACCGCAATGATTTCGTGTGGGACGTGATGAAGAAGAACCCGCACATCCGCAAGGGGCTCGAACGCGCCGGTTTCTCCGGTGGCTGGCTGACCCCCGAAGGCGAGCAGCAGCCGCTGCAGCTGCAGAAAGATGAGCAGGCCGCCGCCGCCCGATCGGGTGGCATCGCAGAGTCGCGCGCCGCGGCCGCACAGGAACAGAAGAATGCATCGCGCAGTAATTCAACCGGCAAGTAGGCCGGTGCCTGAAAAAACCTCCCGGGGCCGGCAGCGCCTGCGCTGGGCCGCGCCACTGCTCGCTCTGCTGGCACTGGCCGGCTGCGGTGGGCAGGACGACAGCACCACCGTGCGCTTCTGGGCGATGGGTCGCGAGGCGGAAGTCGTCGCCGAGCTGATCCATGAGTTCGAAGCGGAAAACCCGGGCATCAAGGTGGATGTGCAGAACATTCCCTGGACGGCCGCACACGAGAAGCTGCTGACGGCGTTCGCGGCCGACGGGCTGCCGGACGTGTGCCAGCTCGGCAATACGTGGATCCCCGAGTTCGCCGAACTCGATACGCTGCAACCACTGCAGCCCTACATCGACCGCTCCAGCGTGGTGCAGCCGGCCGATTACTTCCCCGGCATCTGGGACACCAACGTGGTGCATGGCGAGGTGGTCGGCGTGCCGTGGTACGTCGACACGCGCCTGCTGTATTACCGCAAGGATCTGCTGGCCAAGGCCGGCCATGACCACCCGCCGCGCACGTGGGCCGAATGGGAGCAGCAGATGGCCGACATCAAGGCCATGCAGGGACCGAACCGCTATGCGGTGCTGATGCCGATCAACGAATTCGAGCAGCAGCTTTCGCTGGCCCTGCAGCAGCCAGATCCGTTGCTGCGCGACGACGACACCCGTGGCAATTTCCGCAGCCCGGGCTTCCGCCGCACGCTGGGGTTCTACGCCAACATGTTCGAGCAGGGGTGGGCCCCGAAGATGTCCGAAACCCAGATCTCCAACGTCTGGGACGAGTTCTTCCGCGGTTTCAACGTGTTCTATATCTCTGGGCCGTGGAACATCCGCGAGTTCAAGAAGCTGGAGCCGAAGGAACTGGCCGGGCAGTGGGGCACCGCCGCGCTGCCGGGCCCGGATGGCCCGGGTGCCGGCATCGCCGGCGGCACCAGCCTGGTGATCTTCCGCAAATCGTCGCAGAAGGAGGCCTCGTGGAAGCTGATCGAGTTCCTTTCGCGCCCGGCGATCCAGGCACGCTTCCATTCGATCATTGGCGACCTGCCGCCGCGCCGCAGCACGTGGGAAGCGCCTTCGCTGGCCAACGACCCGCTGGCGGCTGCGTTCCGAGACCAGCTCGAGCGCGTCAAACCGACGCCGAAGGTGCTGGAGTGGGAGCGAATCGTGCAGGAAATGCGCATCGTCACTGAAAAGGTGGTGCGTGGTGGGCAGTCCCAGGAGGCTGCGGTAACTGAACTGGATGACCGCGTGGACAAGGTGCTGGCCAAACGCCGCTGGATGCATGAACGGGACCAGGGAACGGCGGCCGGCGATGCGCCTGCACCGGGTAGCGAAGGGGAGCAGCCATGAACCGTCCCTCGCTTGCGGGGTGGATCTTCGCTGCCCCGGCGGTGATCGTGCTGGGCGTGTTCTTCGGCCTGCCGGTGGCCTCGGCGCTGGCACTGAGCATCACCGATTTCGATCTGTATTCGCTGGCCGACGGCGGTAACCTGCGCTTCGTCGGCCTGGGCAATTACATCGATCTGCTGCAGACCCCGATGTTCTGGAAGTCGCTGTGGAACACCACGTACTTCGTGGTGATCGGCGTGCCGCTGTCCATCGCCGTATCGCTGGGCGCGGCGATCCTGCTCAACGCACCGGCGGCCCGGTTCAAGGCACTGTTCCGCACCGCGCTGTTCGCCCCGGTGGTGACCACGCTGGTCGCCGTCGCGGTGATCTGGCGCTACCTGTTCCACACCAGCTACGGCCTGGTGAACTACGGGCTGGCGCAGATCGGCATCGATGCGGTGGACTGGCTCGGTGATCCGCGCTGGGCCATGCCGACGATCATGATGTTCGCGGTGTGGAAGAACTTCGGCTACAACATGGTGATCTTCCTGGCCGGCCTGCAGGCGATCCCGCACGACCTGTACGAAGCGGCGCGCATCGATGGCGCATCGCGCTGGAAGCAGTTCCTGCACATCACCCTGCCGATGCTCGGCCCGGTGCTGCTGGTGGTGGGCGTGATCACGGTGTCCGGCTACTTCCAGCTGTTCGCCGAGCCCTACGTCATGACCCGCGGCGACCCACTGCAGAGCACCGTCAGCGTGCTGTACTTCATGTTCGAAGAAGGCTTCAAGTGGTGGAACCTGGGCCGTGCTTCGGCCGTGGCGTTCCTGTTGTTCCTGATCATCCTGGCGGTGACCTCGGTGATGCTGCGCTTCGGGCGCAAAAGGCAGATGGTATGAGTCGCGAAATCGGCCAGTCACGCTGGCACCCCTGGATGATCAACGGCGCGCTGGTGGTGCTGGCGCTGATCAGCCTGGCGCCGCTGTTGTGGATGGTCTCGGTGTCGTTCATGCCGACCGGTGAAGCCACCCACTTCCCGCCGCCACTGACGCCATCGCGGATCACCTTCAACAACTACCATGAGCTGTTCGCCCGCACCGGCATGGGCACCAACTTCGCCAACAGCCTGCTGGTGTCGGTGGCGATCACGCTGGGCTCGCTGCTGCTCAACACCATGGCCGGTTATGCCTTCGCCAAGCTGCGCTTCGTCGGCCGTGACCGCCTGTTCCAGGTGCTGATGGCCGCGCTGGTGATCCCGGCGCAGGTGGCGATGCTGCCGCTGTTCCTGCTGATGAAGCAGCTCGGCCTGGTCAACAGCTTCGGCGGCGTGATCGTGCCGGCGCTGGCCACCGTGTTCGGCATCTTCCTGGTGCGGCAGTACGCGCGTTCCATCCCCGACGAACTGCTGGAAGCGGCGCGCATGGACGGGGCAGGGGAGCTGCGGATCTTCTTCCAGATCGTGCTGCCGATGCTCAAGCCGGTGCTGGTGACCCTGTCAATCTTCACCTTCATGGGCTCGTGGAACGACTTCATGTGGCCGCTGATCGTGCTGACCGACCAGGAGCACTACACACTGCCGGTAGCGCTGGCCACGCTGTCACGCGAACACATCATGGACGTTGAGATGATGATGGCCGGCGCGGTCGTCACCGTCGTCCCGGTGCTGGCGCTGTTCCTGCTGCTGCAGCGGTATTACATCCAAGGTCTCATGCTGGGGAGTGTCAAAGGGTGAAACGTTCGATCGTCGCCGGCTCGGCGCTGTTGTGGTCCTGCGTGGCGCTCGCCGCCGCGCCTACCCCCATCCCAGCGCCGAAAGTCATCGACGATTTCGACGATCCCTCCGCATGGAAGCTGGTGTTGTCCGACCAGGTCAGCGGTTCGCTGCGGCCGGTCGCCGGTGCCAACGGCGGCCGCGCGCTGTGCCTGGATTACGATTTCCACGAAGTCTCCGGGCATGTGGGCATCCGCCGCGCGCTGGCGGTGGAGTACCCGGTCAACTACCAGTTCGGGTTCCAGCTCCGTGGCGATTCGCCCGCCAACGACCTGCAGTTCAAGCTGATCGATGCCAGCGGCGACAACGTTTGGTGGGTCAACCGGCCGGGCTTTTCGTTCCCCAGGGCATGGACGCCGGTGCAGTACCGCAAGCGCCATATCGACAAGGCGTGGGGACCCTCGCCGGAGAGGGAGCTCAAGCGCAGCGCGGCCATGGAGTTCACGATCTACAGCAAGGTCGGTGGCCGCGGCACGGTGTGCTTCGACCGGCTGACCCTGCAGGGGCTGCCCGCGCAGGACGCCTCGCCGCTGCGCCCGCATGTCCTGGCCGATACCGCCACGGCCCTGCAGGACCGCATGATCGATGGCAAGCCGGACACGTTCTGGGTCAGCGGTGGCGTCAAGCAGCAGACCGTCAGCCTGGATCTGGGCACCACGCGCGAGGTAGGCGGCGCGGTCATCGACTGGCTGCCGGGCCTGGAAGCGTCGCGTTACACGGTGCGCGCCTCGCAGGATGGGCGTGACTGGCGGATGGTCCGCGAGGTCACCGCCGGCGGCGGTGGCCGCGACTGGCTGGCGTTGCCCGAGACCGATGCGCGCTACCTGCGCTTCGACCTGCAGGATGGCCCGAACTGGCGGTATGGCATCCGTGACATCGCGCTCAAACCGCTGGCGTTCTCCTCCACGCCGAACGCGTTCCTGTCCTCGGTGGCCGGCGACCTGCCGCGCGGCTCGCTGCCGCGCGCGTATGTCGGCGAGCAGCCGACGTGGACGCTGCTGGGCCTGGACGGGGGCCGCGAACAGGCGCTCATCAGCGAAGACGGCGCCGTTGAAATGGCGCGCGGCAGCTTCAGCGTCGAGCCCTTCGTCAAGCTCGACGGCAAGGTGCTGAGCTGGGCCGATGTGGCCTCCTCGCAGTCGCTGCAGGACAATTATCTGCCCATCGCCAGCGTGGACTGGACGCATGCCAAGGCGGCGCTTTCGGTGACCGGCTTCGTGCAGGGCGGTGCGGAGGCTTCGCAGCTGGTCTCCCGATATACCCTCAAGAACCCCGACAAGGTCGCCCACGCGTATACGCTGGCCCTGGCCGTGCGGCCGTGGCAGGTCAATCCGCCCACCCAGTTCCTCAACACCGTGGGTGGCTTCAGCCGGATCGACCGGTTGGACGTCGGCGCCGACCGCGTACTGGTCAACGGTGAGCCGCGTGTGTTTCCGCTGCAGGCGCCGGACAAGCGCTTCGCCACGCCCTTCGATGCCAAGCTCGACGTGACCCATCTGGCCGGCGATGCGGTGCCGGCCACTACCAGCGTGAGCGATCCGACCGGCATGGCCTCCGGTGCGCTGCTGTATACGATCAAGCTGGAGCCGGGACAGAGCCGCGAGGTCGCCCTGGTGTTCCCGCAGACCGGAAGCTTCAATCCGCGCGGTTTCGATCCGGCCAAGGCGCAGGCGCAGGTCGCGGCAATGTGGCGGCAGAAGCTCGACGGCCTGCAGCTGCAGGTGCCGGCGGCCGGGCAGCCGCTTGCCGATACCCTGCGCACCGCGCTGGCGCACATGCTGATCTCGCGCGTGGGACCGCGGCTGCAACCGGGTACGCGGTCCTACGGTCGCAGCTGGATCCGTGATGGGGCGATGATTTCCGAAGGCCTGCTGCGCATGGGCCGCAGCGACGCGGTGCGCGATTACGTGCAGTGGTACGCACCCCACCAGTTCGACAACGGCAAGGTGCCGTGCTGCGTGGATGACCGCGGCAGCGATCCGGTACCGGAGAACGACAGCCATGGCGAGCTGATCTACAACATCGCCGAATACTGGCGCTATACCGGCGACGACGCGTTCCTGGAGGCGATGTGGCCGCATGTGATCGGCGCGTTCCATTACATGGAACAGCTGCGCGCGAGCGAGCGCACGGAGGAAAACCGGGCCCGCAACCCGGCGTTCTACGGCATGATGCCGGCCTCGATCAGCCACGAAGGGTATTCGGCCAAGCCGATGCATTCGTACTGGGACAACTTCTGGGCGCTGCGCGGGTACAAGGATGCGGCGATCATCGCCGAGCATCTGCAGAAGATGGAAGTGCTGGCGATCACCGGTGCGCGCGATGAGTTCCGAACGGACCTGCAGGCCTCGCTGTACGCCGCGATGGCGCAGCACCGCATCGACTTCCTGCCGGGCTCGGCCGAACTGGGTGATTTCGATGCCACCTCGACCACGATCGCGCTGGCACCGGGCGGCGAGCAGGGGCGCCTGCCGCAGCCGCAGCTGGACGCCACCTTCGAGCGCTACTGGAACGAGTTCGTGCAGCGCCGCGATGGCACGCGCGAGTGGAAGGACTACACCCCTTACGAATGGCGCAACGTTGCCGCGTTCGTGCGCCTGGGCTGGCGTGAGCGGGCATGGCAGGCCACCGAATTCTTCTTCAAGGACCGTTCGCCGCAGGCCTGGAACCAGTGGGCCGAGGTGGTCTCGCGGACCCCGCGCAAGCCGTTCTTCGTCGGTGACCTGCCGCATGCGTGGGTGGCCTCTGACTTCGTGCGCTCGGCGCTGGACATGTTCGCCTACAGCCGCGACGTGGATCAGTCACTGGTGCTCGCCGCTGGCGTGCCGGTGCGCTGGTTTGACGGCGATGGGATCGGGGTGAAAGGCCTGCGGACGCCGGAGGGCCTGCTCGACTACCGCCTGCAGCGCCGGGATCGCCAGCTTGTGCTGGAGGTGCGGCCCGGCGTGGTGCCGCCTGCCGGCGGCCTGATCCTGGCATGGCCGTATGCGGGCGAGCCCGGCGCGGCGACGGTCAATGGCGAGCCCGCCGAATGGATCGACAACGAACTGCACGTGCACGCCGTGCCGGCGCGCGTGGAGATCGAGATTCCTGCGGCCGTGCGCCGCAGCGAACGCCGGGGCAACTGAGATGGACCGCATGGGAAGGTGGGTGCGGGCGTGCCTGTTGACACTAGCCCTAGGCGCCGCGCTGGCGCCAGGCGCGCTGTACGCCGCCGAGCGCAGCGTCTCCCGCGGCAGCGCCGGGGCCGATGGGACCGCGACCGCTGCCGCTGCGGGCATGACCTTGGTGACGTTCAATCTGCACCATGACCGCGAGGACTGGCCGGCGCGGCGCCGTGCCATCGTGGCCGAGCTCGCCCGCCTCAGGCCCGATGCGATCGCGTTGCAGGAGGTGATCCAGAAGCGCAACGTCCGCAACCAGGCCGAGTGGCTCGCCGCCCGGCTCGGGTACACCTGTGTTTTCGTTTCCACCGATCCGGTGGGCGCACCGAAACGCTATGGAAACGCCCTGCTGACGCGGCGGCCGGTGCTCGCGCGGGGCCAGCACCTGCTGCAGCCGCGCGACGACTACCGCACCGTCGCACACGTGCGCATCGAGGTTGATGGCCGGCCGGTGAACCTCTATGCCACGCATCTCAACGAGCGCGCCGATGAGCGTGGGCAGCAGATCCGGCGCGTGCAGGTCGAAGACCTGCTGCGCTTCGTGGCCGAAACCTCGGCTGATGCCCCGGTGGTGATCGCCGGTGATTTCAACGCGCTGGTGGACGCCGGTGACCTGGGCGCGCTGCGCAGCCGCTTCGGCGACAGTTATGGCAGCGTGCACGTCAATACCGACCTTGCGGCCACCAGCACGCTCAACCGGCATTATTTCCAGACCCCATCGCGGATCGACCACATCTTCTTCCAGCAGGACGAGATGGTGGCGCGCGAAGCCCGGCTGCTGTTCGACCAGCCCTTTGAAGAAGGCCGCTGGGCGTCAGACCACTACGGTGTGTGGACGCGTCTGCAGTTTGCGCCGGACTGAGACATTCCCGTCCGGCGCGGGCGGCGCTGTGTCAGCCGTCGCAGGCCAGCCAGATGGCGAGGTTGTTGCGCACCAGCTCGTCCCAGAAGCCCGCCGGGCGGTCAATGAAGTCGTCCGGCACCAGTTCGGCGGCCTGCCAGCGCAGGTTGCTGAAGCCGGCGCGCTGGAACGCGGCCTCGTAATGCGCACGCTCCCAGCGATAGACCGTGAGCTGGGCGGGCGGTGAACCCGGTACCGCCATCGTGATGCATGCACCCTCCTGCCACGGGACCTCGGTCTGCACCGTGATGCCGTAGCGGGAGAAGTCGCCCAGTGACAGGCGGTAGTCGGGGTTGATGGTCTCAAGCACCAGCCGTCCGCCCGGTGCCACGTGCCGGCGGACCCTCGCGGCCATCTCGTCCAGTTGCTGCAGCGACTGGGCGTAGTTGAACAGGAACGCGGCCACCACCACGTCGAACTGGCCGGTATCGCTGGCCAGATCCAGCACATCGCTGGCCTGGAAGGTGGCGGTGTCACCGAGTGCGTGGGAGATGGCCCGCGCCTGTTCGATCATCACCGGGGACTGGTCCACCCCATGCGAGCTCGCGGCACCTTCCTCCAGGAAGCGGCGCCCGTAGTAGCCGGATCCACAGGCAAGATCCAGCACGCGGGCGCCGCGCAGGTCGCCCGCCAGGCCGCGCATCATGCGGTATTCGGCAGCACGGGTAGGGGAGGCGTTGACGTAGGCGAGATAGTCGGCGGCGATGGTGTCGTACTGGGGACGGGTCATGGGAAAGCCTCTGTGTGAGGGCGTTCACGCTACGTGCCGTGCCGCTCGGCATGAAGAGGCGTCCCCGTCGCAGGACGTCGCATCGGAAGTTGGTCGCCAACCCGTGCCTGCCGGCGCGCGCGAGTTCCGTAGATCGACACGTTGCGCTGCGTGTGGAATGCAGACCGGGATGCCCGAGTCGGCGTCAGGAGCAGGTAGGCGCGTCAGTCCCCGCTGAGCATCGCGACGTCTGGCAATGGTCAGTTCGGGCAGCACGACATCGGGTCGCCGGAACGAACAACGCCCCTTGCGGGGCGTTGTTCGTTTTCACGGCGCGTGCGGTGCGGATCAGCCCTGCGGGTGATCCGTCTTCGGCGCCTTTTCCTCATCGGCCTCGGCATCTGCGTCAGGGGCCATCTGCCCTGCGATCGCCGCTTGTTCCGCAGCGTCGGTGCCACCGGCCAGGATGGCCGGCTCGGCCGCTTCGACCGCCTCGACCACCGCCGGGGCGGCGACCGTGGCAGGAAGCTCGGCAGCCGCTGCCGGTGCGACCACCGGCGTCGACGTCACCGACGGCGCTTCGGCCGGCGTCTCGTCGATCGGCGCTTCGCGTGACGTTGCCGCATGGCCCGCATCGATCATGCTGGCCTGGACGGGCTGCGGCGGCGTGGCGGCCGGGACGTGCTGCGCGGTCTCGACCGGCGATGCCTGGACGACCGGGGCGGCTTCCACGACAGCGTCGGCCTGGGCCGGCGTCTGCGGGGCGGGCTGCCAGCTGGGCGCTTCGACCGCCGTGGGCGCGGCGGGCAGGACATCCGTCTTCGGTTCCGGCGCCCTGGCGGCATCCTGCACCGGGGCCGGTGCCGACGCCGCGTCCGGGCTCGCCGCATGGATCGGCGTCGCAGCCTGGGGCTGGGAGGTCCCCGCATCAGCGGCCGGTGTTTCCATCATCTGCGGCGGCGCCGCAGCCACGGACGGCGCCGGTGCCGGGGCGGCTGCCGCGATGCTGGCGGCGACCGGGGTGATGGCCGCTGCGCTCAGTGCCGCTGGCGAACGCTGTGGCTTGCTGGCGGCCGTTTCCGGTTCATCATCGAAGTCGAACTCGGGCTGGGAATGCAGCGGACGGGCCACGCGGGCTTCCGACGGCGCATCATCAGTGCCGCCATGCGACGGGTCGTGATCCTGGTCCTGGTCACCTGCATCGGTGTCATCGCCCTGGTCGTCCTGCCCCAGTCCATCGGCACCGGCATTCTCACCGGCACCACGGCGACGACGACGGCCACCCCGACGACCGCGGCGACGGCGCGAACCGCCTTCGCCTGCGCCTTCATCATCCGCGGGCGTGTCGCCCGCTTCGGCGGCTTCACCACGGACGGCGGCATCCTCCACCCCATCCGCAGCTGCGGCCTTGCCCGCCGGTGTGGCCTCCGGGGCGGCAGCGGCAGGCGCCGGCACCGGTGCAGCAGCCGCCGGTGCGGCAGCCGCCGCATCGATCTCACCACGCAGCAACTGGTTGGCCAGGCGCGACGCAGCTGCCGCGGCCGCTTCGTCCACGACCGTGACGGCGGCGGCGGGCGCGGCCACCAGGGCGGCGGCGTTCTCGGCGGGCACGTTGTCACGCGCCGCTTTCTCGGTGTCCTGACGCGGCTGACGCGGCTGCTTCACCTTCGGCTGCGGCTGCTCGGCGCGTTCGCCACGCGGGGGCCTGGGCTGTTCCTGACGCTGCTTGGCCGGCTGTGCATTGCCGTTCGCAGCAGCGTTCGCAGCGCCATTGCCGTGGGTGGGTACACCGTTCTGGGCATTGCCCTGGCGGCGCTCGCCACGCTCCTTGCGCGGCTGACCCTGTTCCTTGTCCTGCGAACCATTGCCCGTGGCGCCGGCGCGGGTGTCGTCGCGACGGTCCTTGCGGTCCTTGCTGCGGTCGCGGTTGCGGTCCTTGTTGCGGTCCTTGCGGCCTTCATCATTGCCGGCGCCGCGCGCGCCCGGCGTCGGTGCGGGGGCCGGTGCAGGAGCGGTCTCGCCGCCGAAGATGCGCTTCAGCCAGCCCACCACGCCGCCACTGGCAGCCGGAGCGGGCACCGGAGCGGCCACGGGTGCGGGCGTCGGAGCGGCCGGCGCTGGCGCTTCCTCGCGGACCGGAGCCGGTGAGTTGTGCTGCACCTGGGTCACCGCCGGCGGCGGAATGTTGAGCTGGCCCTTGGTCAGCGCGTGCACCGGCAGCTTGCGCGGCGTACCCCGCTGATAGCTCGGCTTGGTGCTGTCTTCGCCCAGCTCGTTCTCGCGCAGGCGGGTGACGGTGTAGTGCGGGGTGCGCAGCTGCTCGTCGGCGACGATGACAATCGGCGCTTCGTGGCGCTGCTCGATCTCGCGCAGCGCGCTGCGCTTCTCGTTCAGCAGGTAATTGGCGATCTCCACCGGGGCCTGCACCAGCACCTGCCCGGTGTTCTCCTTCATCGCATGCTCTTCGGCGACGCGGATGATCGACAGCGAAAGCGACTCGACGCTGCGCATGCGGCCGTGGCCCTCGCACTGCGGGCACACCAGCTGGCTCGACTCGCCCAGGCTCGGACGCAGGCGCTGGCGGCTCATTTCGAGCAGGCCGAAGCGCGAGATGCGGCCGACCTGCACGCGGGCGCGGTCGTACTTGAGCGCGTGGCTCAGGCGGTTCTCGACCTCGCGCTCAAGTA
>Ga0207791_1000292_pt1 | contig 13295 bp, 9 predicted proteins | sample HigsolmetaGSP16D_FD_184844 | JGI IMG/M metagenome (GOLD analysis project Ga0207791, IMG submission 184844) | High solid enriched microbial communities from the Joint BioEnergy Institute, USA - SP1-6-D (SPAdes) | ecosystem: Engineered > Bioreactor > SSF (Solid state fermentation) > Aerobic >...
CCCCGGCCGCACCGGCTGCAGCGGCTGCAGCGGCCGCCGCCAGTGCCGCACCTGCCGCCGCCGCGCCCGCCGCGGCCGAAGCGGAGAGCTCCATCCGGGTCAGCGTGGACAAGGTCGATGCCCTGATCAACCTGGTCGGCGAACTGGTCATCACCCAGGCCATGCTCAAGCAGGTCTCACACGCGATCGATCCTGCCCACGCCGAGCAGCTGTTCGCCGGCCTGGACCTGCTGGAGCGCAACACCCGCGACCTGCAGGAAGCGGTGATCGGCGTGCGCATGCTGCCGGTGGACGCGGTGTTCCGCCGCTTCCCGCGCCTGGTCCGTGACCTCTCCACCCGCCTGGGCAAGCAGGTGCGCCTGCGCACCATCGGCGAGGGCACCGAGCTGGACAAGGGGCTGATCGAAAAGATCGCCGACCCGCTGGTGCACCTTGTCCGCAACTCGATCGACCACGGGCTGGAACTGCCCGACGTCCGTCGCGCCGCCGGCAAGGACGAGACCGGTACGATCACCTTGGCCGCCTCGCACCAGGGTGGGCATATCGTGATCGAGGTAAGCGACGACGGCCGCGGCCTCAACCGCGCCAAGATCCTGGAGAAAGCGCACGAACGCGGGCTGGCCGTTCCGGACAACCCGACCGACAGCCAGGTCTGGGACCTGATCTTCCAGCCCGGCTTCTCCACCGCCGATGCGGTGACCGATCTGTCCGGCCGCGGCGTCGGCATGGACGTGGTCCGCCGCAACATCCAGGCGCTGGGCGGCGAGGTGCAGATCGAGAGCCATCCGGCCAGCGGCACCCGCACCCTGATCCGCCTGCCGCTGACCCTGGCCATCCTCGACGGCATGACCGTTTCGGTGGCCGGTGAAACCCTGATCCTGCCGCTGGCGTATGTGCTCGAAGCGCTGCAGCCGCAGCCGGAAGACGTGCGCAGCATGGCCGGCGACGGCCGCGTGCTGCGGGTGCGTGGCGAGTACCTGCCGATCCTTTCGCTGAGCGAATATTACGGCTACCAGCAGCGCCGCAACGAGGACTCGCTGGTGGTGGTGGTGGAAGGTGACGGGCAGAAGATCGCGCTGGAAGTGGACGAGCTGCTGGGCCAGCAGCAGGTGGTCGTGAAGAACATCGAAAACAACTACCGCCGCATCAGCGGCGTCTCCGGGGCCACCATCCTCGGCGATGGCCGGGTTGCCCTCATCGTCGATATCGGCGGGCTGGTCCGCTCGCTGCGGGTGCCGCAGGCCGCCTGACCCGGGTCAGGGCACCACTGTCCAGCAAAGGGCCGCCACTGTGCGGCCCTTTGCACAGGCTCAAGTTCGGCCGCGCAGCGCCGTTAACACGATCATCACTCCCGATGTGATCGTCATGGATTCGACAGAACACGCCGCGCACACGATCCGCGTCCCCGCGGGCACGGCCTTGACTGGGCTTGTCCTGCTGGCGCTCTGGCTGGGCTGGACCCTGCCCGTGCTGTGGCAGCAGCAGCGCCCGGCGCCGCGCGGTCACTGGAGCCCGGAGCAGATACTGGCCCGGGTGCCGGCGCATCTGCTCGCCCGCGCTGGCAACGATGCCGCTGCCGTGCTGCTGCGTGGCAACCCCGGCTGCTCCTGCGCCGACCCCGCACCCGCGGACCCGTTGCTGACCGAAATCGGCCGCACGGCCGCGCTGCCGTTCGAGTGGATCGTGCTCGGTCCCGGGAACCGCCTGGTCTACGCCGGCCCCGCCCGTCTTTCCGATCTCTGTGGCGGGGGCCGTCCCTCCGCTGTTCCTCTGGTCACCCGCCTGCTTGCCCTGCCGCAGCAGGCCGTGGTGCTGTCCGACCGTTGTTCCTGCCCTCAGGAGTAATGCGCATGTCCGCCTCCCCGCTGTCCGCCCCCTCGTTCGTGGGCGCTGAAAAGATCCCGTTCCTGCAGGCCCTTGCCGCGCAGGCCGACCGCCTGTGCCTGGCGGTGAGCGCGCTGCTCGGGCTGGCCAGCCTGGTCCTGTGCCTGCGCAGCGGGCACTGGGCGCCGTTGCTTGCGGTCAGCCTGCCCGCCGTCCTCGTGGTGGCCGCGCAGGTCCATCTGCTCCCCGGCACACGGCTGTCGCGCTGCACCGTGGCGCTGGCCTGGATGGTCCAGGCTGCAACCCTCATCCACCAGACCCAAGGCCTGGCCGAAACGCATTTCACCGTGATCGTGCTGATCGCGCTGCTGCTGTGCTATCGCGACTGGCTGCCGCTCGTGGTCGCTGCAACGGCCATCGCGCTGCACCACGGGGTTTTCTTCGTGCTGCAGCAACGCGGCCTGCCCTATCCCGTCTTCGCCGCGGGCAGCGGTATCGGCGTGCTCGCGCTGCATGCCGGCTACGTGGCGGTGGAAACCACGCTGCTGGCGCTGATGGCGGTGCAGATGCGCCGGCAGCTGGTCCTGCTCGGTCACGACCCCGGCCAGCTGGCCGTGCTGGCGCGCGGCCTGGCCGCCGACCAGCCGCTGCCGGCCGGCGTGCATGCCGGCCAGTTCCCGGAGCACTCGCTGGCGCGCATGCTGGTGCAGAGCAGCGAACAGCTGCTGCAGCGCCGGCAGCAGGAATCGGCTGGCCAGGCGGATACGCTGCGCATCCGCACCGCGCTGGACGATGTGACCACCCATGTGATGATCGCCGACCGCGACCGCAACATCGTCTTCGTCAACCGCCCCCTGCAGCAGATGCTGGCCGGGGTGGAAGCGGACCTGCGCCGCGACCTGCCGCAGTTCGACGCCAGCGACCTGATCGGCCGCAACATCGACATCTTCCACCGCAATCCCGCGCACCAGGCCAAACTGCTGGATACGCTCAGCGGCACGTACCGTGCGCAGATCCGCATCGGTGGGCGGCTCATGCGGTTGATCGTCAACCCGATCATCGGCGATGACGGGGCCCGCCAGGGCTTCGTGGTGGAATGGTCCGACCGTACCGTCGAAGCCCAGGTGGAAGAAGAACTCGGCCGTATCGTGCAGGCCGCCGCCAGTGGCGATTTCAGCGCCCGCGTGAGCGACGAGGGCAAGGAGGGCTTCTTCCTGCAGCTGGCCCACCAGCTGAACGGCCTGCTGGATGCCAACGCGCGCAGCATCGCGCAGGTGTCCGGCCTGCTCTCCTCGCTGTCACGCGGTGACCTGACCGCGCGCATGGAGGGCGATTTCCAGGGCGTGTACGCGCAGATCCGCGACGATGGCAACGCCACCATCGCCCAGCTCACCGCCATCGTCTCCAGCATCCAGAGCGCCTCGGCCAGCATCAACGGCACGGCCGCCAGCCTCGCCCAGGGCAACAGCAACCTGGCCAGCCGCACCGAACAGCAGGCGGCCAGCCTGGAGGAAACCGCCGCCACCATGGAAGAGCTGACGGCGACGGTGCGGCAGAACGCCGACCATGCACGCCGGGCCAACCAGCTGGCCAGCGGCGCCGCCGAGGTGGCCTCGGCCGGTGGCGAGGTGGTCGGCAACGTGGTCACCACCATGAGTGGCATCGAACAGTCCTCCCGACGCATCGGCGAGATCATCTCGGTGATCGACGGCATCGCCTTCCAGACCAACATCCTGGCCCTGAACGCGGCCGTGGAGGCGGCACGCGCAGGCGAACAGGGCCGTGGATTTGCCGTGGTGGCGGCCGAGGTGCGCACGCTTGCCCAGCGCTCGGCCGAGGCGGCCAAGCAGATCAAGAGCCTCATCGATGAATCGGTGGGCAAGGTGGCGCATGGCGCCGAGCTGGTGAACCGGGCCGGCACCACCATGGACCAGATCGTCGATGCGGTCCGCCAGGTCAACCAGATCATGGGCGAGATCGCCGCAGCGTCGCAGGAGCAGAGTTCCGGGATCGAACAGGTCAGCCAGAGCATCACCCAGATGGATGCCACGACCCGGCAGAACGCCGCGCTGGTGGAGGCCTCCACCGAAGCCACCCATGGCATGGGCGAACAGGCGGCGCAGCTGGCCGACGCGGTGGCGCGCTTCCATCTGGACGACAGCAACGTGGTCACCCTGCACCGGTTGCGCCAGCTGGCCGAGCTGCGCGCCTGAGCGGTGGGTGCCAGCGCTGAAACAACCCTTCAGCGATGCGGGCGGCGGCCGATAGACCAGAGGACGCCGCCCGAATCCGATTGCCCAGCCGATGTCCGAAGGTCGCCCGCACCACGAACACCACGAAGATCCCGCGCACGACGGTGACGATGAGCGCTTCCTGGTCCGCAACCCGCTGCAGATCCGCCAGCTGATCCGCTCGTTGATCGACCAGCGGTCGCTGATCAACGCCCATATCGACGGCCGCGACCAGCACTTCCCGACCGCCGTGCTGGAACTGGAAGAGGACGAGGACGTGCTGGTGCTCGATGGCAGCCCGCTGGAGGCGGCCAACCGTGCCGCCGAGGTGGCGGGCAACCTGCTCTGCTTCGCCCAGCTGGAACGGGTGATGGTGCGTTTCCGCGTGGACGGACTGCAGCGCGTGCAGAACGGCCCCCACGTGGCCTTCCGCACGTCGCTGCCGGACGAGCTGGTCCACCTGCAGCGGCGCGAGATGTACCGGCTGGAAACGCCCATCACCGACTCGCCGCATCTGCTGCTGTCCGGTGCCGCCGTGCAGGGGCAGGAGCCGCTGTCCCTGCGCGTGGTGGACATCAGCGGCGGCGGCCTGGCGGTGACGCTGCCGCTGGAGAGCCCGCTGTTCGCGCTGCAGCGCCTGTACGAAGCCGAGCTTGCCCTGCCCGACGGGCCGCAGCTGCAGGTCGGGCTGATCGCCTGCAACATGCGCGAACAGCGTCTGCCCAACGGCACCGAGGTGCGTCGTGTCGGCCTGCGCTTCGACCGCATGCCGCGCGGCGCGGACAGCGCCATCCAACGCTACATCTTCCGCATCGACCGGCAGCGCAGTGCGCGCAAGAACGGTGAACTCTGACGCCAGCGCCTTGCGCGTGCCTGCCCCCAACCGGCGCTCAAGTCCCCGCCGCAGCGGCCGATACCAAGGCGGATACCGGGATTGCCGGCCGAACCAGGAGCCCTCCATGAACGACAAGAACCAGGCCGACACCACCTCGGGCGGCGAGTACCTCAGCTTCACTCTCGGCGCCGAGCACTACGGCGTGGACATCCTCAAGGTCCAGGAGATCCGCGGGTACGACGCCGTCACCCGCGTTCCCGACGCACCGGACTACATCAAGGGCGTGATCAACCTGCGCGGCACCATCGTGCCGGTCATCGACCTGCGCCTGAAGCTGCGCCTGGAGGAGGCCCGCTACGACGCGTTCACCGTGATGATCGTGCTGAACGTGGACAACCGCGTGGTCGGCATCGTAGTGGACAGCGTGTCCGATGTGATCCCGCTGGCCGCAGAGCAGATCCGTCCGACGCCCGAGTTCGGCGCCGCGGTCGATACGCGCTTCATCTCCGGCATCGGCACCCAGGACGACCGCATGCTGATCCTGCTGGACATCGAAACGCTGCTCGACAGCGCCGACATGGGCCAGCCCAACATGCTCGAAGACGCCGCGGCCTGATCACGCGAGTGTGAAATAGAGCCTTCAGTTAGCGCCGCGACGGCCGATACGTGCAACAAGCGCCGACGGAATCGGATCCGATCCCCCGTGGCACGCCCTTTCCAGATCCGGAGATTGTGTTCATGAAGTTCCTGCCCTGCTTTGCCACGGCCGCCCTGCTGGCCACCACCGCCCTGACCGCGTCCGCCCAGTCGGCCATGATTCCGCCGGAACTGGCCGCCCGCCAGGTCGGCAAGGAAGGCATGGTCTGCGGCAAGGTCGAAAAGGCCCGCTTCGCCGAGGGCTCCGAAGGCCAGCCGACCTTCCTGCACATGGGCGGCGCCTTCCCGCGCCACACCTTCTCGGCCCGCATCGCCGGCGCCAACCGCAGCAAGTTCTCCTTCCCGCTGGAAACGCTGGAAGGCAAGAACGTCTGCGTGATCGGCAAGATCGAACGCGATGCCTCGCGCGCCGAGATCGAAGTGAGCTCGCCGGCCTCGCTGAAGCTGGCTGAAATCAAGTAAGCACCGACCGCCGCGCCGACCTGGCGTGGCTGCTGCATGCGGGCGCACAGCGCGTCCGCCTGCGTCTGTCCTTGGAGATCGCAACGCCCATGCACTGGATCAAAAACCTCAAACTGATGCCGAAGCTGATGCTGACCTTCGGCATCGTCCTGCTGGTGATGCTGCTGCAGGGCATCGTCGCGTACCGCGGCCTGCACTCGCTCAACAACGTCACCAGCGACCTGGCCGAGCGGCGCATGCAGAGCATCCGCCTGGCCGGTGAGATCCGCGGCATGATGGGCGAATACCGCAACTCCGAGTACCAGGGCCTGATCCGGGCCAGCGACGCGGTCAAGGCCGATGCGCGCGACCGCGTCACCAAGCTGCGCGGTCGGCTGGACGAAGCCCTGGCCGCCTATCCCAAGCTGATCGACAACGCGCAGCAGAAGAAGCTGTTCGACACCTACGTTGCCGATTGGAAGAGCGCGCTGGCTTCCTACGCCAGCGTGCATGAAATGCTGGAGCTGGAGCTGCCCGACGATGCGGTGGACACCTTCGTCGGTGACACCCGCACCAAGCACCTGGCCGCTTCGGCCGCGCTGGAAGCTCTGATCGCCGAAGACAACCGGCTGGCACGTGCCGCCGCCGACCAGGCCTCGAGCACCTACGCCGCCTCCTCCACCCTGATGGTGATCGCCCTGCTCGGCGGCGCCGGCCTGGGCCTGGTGCTGGTGTGGCTGTTCGCCCGCTCGCTGTCCAGCAGCATGCGCGGCGCCGTGTCGGTGGCCAGCGAAGTGGCCAGCGGCAAGCTGGACGGCCACATCGATGTCAGCCGCAAGGATGAAGTGGGCGAACTGCTTCAGGCCATGCAGCGCATGCAGCGCGATCTGCGTGAGCGGATCGAGCGCGACCAGCGCATTGCCGGCGAGAACCTGCGCATCCGCACCGCACTGGACTACAGCTCCACCGGCGTCTACCTCACCGACGCCAGCAATACCATCGTCTACGCCAACCGTGCCCTCGGCGAATCGCTGCAGGCGCATGAAAGCGAGGTGCGTGGCGCCCTGCCGGAGTTCGATCCGCAGGCCTCGCTGGTCGGCCAGCCGGTTACCGTGCTGGAGCACGGCGGGCGCATGGACGAATCGCTGATGGCCACGCTGAAGACCCACGGCAAGACCCAGCGCGCCATGCAGTACGGCCGTGCCGAGTTCGCCCAGGTGGTGTCCACCATCAAGGGCGAGGACGGCGCCACCGTGGGCTACGTGGTGGAGTGGCGTGACCGCACCCCGGAAGCGCGCGTGGAAGAGGAAGTCGCCCAGGTGCTGGCCCGTGCCGCCGCCGGCGATCTGTCCGGCCGCATCGATGCCGACGGCAAGCAGGGCTTCTTCCTGCAGCTGGCCCAGCAGCTCAACGGTCTGCTGGATGCCAACGCCGGCAGCATCGAGCAGGTCTCGCGCCTGCTGTCCGCGCTGTCGCAGGGTGACCTGACCGCACGCATGCACGGCAACTACCAGGGCGTGTTCGCGCAGATGCGTGATGACGCCAACGCCACCGCCGAACAGCTCAGCAGCATCGTCACCCGCATCAAGGAATCCAGCCGCGCGATCAGCGGTGCTGCGGGCGAGATCGCCAGCGGCAACAGCGACCTGTCGCGCCGTACCGAGCAGCAGGCGGCCAACCTGGAAGAGACCGCTGCCTCGATGGAGGAACTGACCTCCACCGTGCGCCAGAATGCCGAACACGCCCGCCAGGCCAACCAGCTGGCGATCGGTGCCCACGGCGTCGCCTCCCAGGGCGGCGAAGTGGTCGGCCAGGTGGTCACCACCATGTCGGCCATCGAATCGTCGTCGAAGAAGATCGCCGAGATCATCTCGGTGATCGATGGCATCGCCTTCCAGACCAACATCCTGGCGCTGAACGCCGCAGTGGAAGCTGCCCGTGCCGGCGAGCAGGGCCGCGGCTTCGCCGTGGTCGCCAGCGAGGTGCGCACGCTGGCACAGCGTTCGGCTGCTGCCGCCAAGGAAATCAAGGGCCTGATCGACGACTCGGTGGGCAAGGTCAACGACGGCTCGGCGCTGGTGCGCAAGGCCGGCGCCACCATGGGTGAGATCGTCGCCTCGGTGCAGCGCGTGACCGACATCATGTCCGAGATCTCCGCAGCGTCGCAGGAACAGAGCGCGGGCATCGAACAGGTCAACCAGACCGTGATGCAGATGGACGAAACCACCCAGCAGAACGCCGCGCTGGTGGAAGAAGCCACCGCCGCCGCACGGGCCATGGAAGAACAGGCCGGCCAGCTCAGCGAAGCCGTATCGGTCTTCACCCTGGATGAGCCCGCCGCAGCAGAACCCGCTCCGCTGGCCCGCAGCCGCCCTGCCGCCGCAGCCAGCGCCGCCCCGGTGGCGACGCCGCGCCGCCCCGCTGCCCGCGCGGTCGCCGCGGAACTGGCTGACGGTGACTGGCAGGAGTTCTGAGGCCTGCCGCCGCATCACGGAACGCCCTCCCGGCGGCGTGACGCGGCGCCTGTAACGACAACGCCGCGATCCGGGCCCGGATCGCGGCGTTTTTCATTCCGTGTTCATCCACGGCAACAGAACGGTCAGCTGCGGCCCTCAACTGTGCGCCTGCCGTGCCGATAACGGAGTATCCGTATCGACAGGCAAGACCGCGAAACGGGCCCATTCCTCGTTCCGGTGTACCTTCATGACGCACACGCACTCCTGGCATCGCCACTTCGACAATCTGCCGGTCAGGCGCAAGCTTGGCCTGCTCACCCTGCTCATCGCGCTGGGCGTGGTCGTCCTGTCGATCCTGGCCGCGCGCATGCAGTATCTCGACCTCACCGCGACCAAGAAGGACTCCCTGAAGGTCCAGGTGGAACTTGCCCAGGGCGTGCTGACCCATTACCACAGCCTCGCCGAATCCGGTGAGCTGACCGAAGCGCAGGCCAAGGCCGCCGCGTTGAAGGCGCTGTCGGCCATGCGCGCGCAGGGCCAGGACTACTACTACAACGTGCTGGACACCAACTACACGTTGCTGCTGCACCCGTTCCGTCCGGAACGCGTGGGCCAGAGCCAGAAGGACTACCTGTCCGTCGACGGCGTGCGCCTGTACTACCAGGCAGTAGGCATGGCGCGGCTGGGCGGCGGCTACACCACCTACAAGGCACCCAACTACGGCAACGCTGGCGCAGAAGGCGAGCCGATCGAGAAGGTCAGCTACTCGCAGCTGTTCAAGCCGTGGAACTGGGTCGTGTTCAGCGGCGTGTACATGGACGAAGTGCAGCACCAGGCGCTGGCCTTCACCGGCGTGATGGCTGTCGCCGGCGGCGTGATGGTGCTGCTGGTGCTGGCGCTGAGCTGGTTGATCGGCACGCGCATCAGCGAGCCGCTGCGCAAGGCCACCCATGTGGCGCAGAGCATTGCCGGCGGCAAGCTGGACAACGCCATCGGTGCGCAGGCCCGCGATGAGCCCGGCCGTCTGCTGGAGAGCATGGCGCAGATGCAGCAGCAGCTGCATGCCGTGATCGGCGGGCAGCGCGAAATGGCACGCCGTCACGAGGCCGGCGAGCTCAGCTACCGCATCGATGCCAGCCAGGTGCCGGGCGAATACGGGCAGATGGTGGCCGAAACCAACACCCTGGTGGGCAGCCACGTACAGACCCTGCATGACGTGCTGGACGTGGTGCAGCAGTATGCGGTGGGCGACCTGCGCGCCGACATTGCCCGCTATCCGGGTGAAAAAGCCGCCATGACGCGTGCGGTCGACACGGTGAAGGGCAACCTGAGCCGCATCAACGGCGAGATCAAGCGCCTGGCGGCCGCCGCGGCAGCCGGCGATTTCACCCAGCGGGGCGAGGCCGACCGCTTCGAGCATGACTTCCGCTTGATGGTGGAGAACCTCAACGCGATGATGGCGGTGAGCGACGAGAACCTGGGCAAGCTGTCGGCCCTGTTGTCGGCCATTGCCGAAGGCGACCTGACCGTACGCATGCAGGGCGAGTATCTGGGCGTGTTCGCCCGCATGCGCGACGATGCCAACGCCACCGTGGCCCAGCTGACCCAGATCGTCAGCCAGATCCAGGCCTCCACCAGCAGCATCACCCTGGCCGCGGGCGAGATCGCCAGCGGCAACAGCGACCTGTCGCGCCGTACCGAACAGCAGGCCGCCAACCTGGAAGAAACCGCCGCCTCGATGGAGGAACTGACCTCCACCGTGCGCCAGAACGCCGAACACGCCCGCCAGGCCAACCAGCTGGCGATCGGTGCCCACGGCGTGGCGACCCAGGGCGGCGACGTGGTCGGCCAGGTGGTCACCACCATGTCGGCCATCGAATCGTCGTCGAAGAAGATCGCCGAGATCATCTCGGTCATCGACGGCATCGCCTTCCAGACCAACATCCTGGCGCTGAACGCCGCGGTGGAAGCCGCCCGTGCCGGCGAGCAGGGCCGCGGCTTCGCCGTGGTCGCCAGCGAGGTGCGCACGCTGGCACAGCGTTCGGCCGCTGCCGCCAAGGAAATCAAGGGCCTGATCGACGACTCGGTGGGCAAGGTCAGCGAAGGATCGAGCCTGGTCCACCAGGCCGGCGCCACCATGGGCGAGATCGTCGCCTCGGTGCAGCGCGTGACCGACATCATGTCCGAGATCTCCGCAGCCTCGCAGGAACAGAGCGCGGGCATCGAACAGGTCAACCAGACCGTGGTGCAGATGGACGAAACCACCCAGCAGAACGCCGCGCTGGTGGAAGAAGCCACTGCCGCCGCGCGGGCCATGGAAGAACAGGCTGGCCAACTGGCCGATGCGGTCGCCATCTTCCGGCTGGACAACCAGGTGGGCGACGCCGTGCGCGCACTGGCGCCCCAGGCGATACCGGCAGCCCGCACCGTGCCGGCCGCCGTTGCCCGCACCGGCAAGGCAGCGCCGGCCGCGCCCACCGCCCCTCGCCCGCCAGCGCGCAGCAGCCGGCCCCTGCCGGCCGCCGATGACGGCCAGTGGGCCGAATTCTGACCTCCCCCAGCGCGCCCGCATCCGCAGGCGCGCCCCAGCCGGACCGGACCCACGTGACCTCCCCCACCTCTCCCGCCGCACGCAGCGATGCACGCGAGTTCGAGTTCGGCGACCGCGACTTCCGCCGTGTCTGCGAACTCATCCACGAGCGCGTGGGCATCGCCCTGGCACCGGCAAAGCGCGACATGGTGTACGGGCGCCTGTCCCGCCGCCTGCGCGCCCTGGGCATGCGCAGCTTCCAGCAGTACCTGGACCAGCTCGAACGCGACGGCGGGGAGGAGTGGCAGGCGTTCACCAACGCGCTCACCACCAACCTCACCGCATTCTTCCGCGAGCCGCACCACTTCGAGCGGCTGCGTGAGGAACTGGAGAAGCGCGCGGCCCACGCGACCAGCAGCCAGCCGCTGCTGCTGTGGTCGTGCGCGGCCTCGACCGGTGAGGAGCCCTATTCGATGGCCATCACTGCCTGCGAGGCGTTCGGCAGCCTGAAGCCGCCGGTGCGCATCGTCGCCACCGACGTCGATACCCAGGTGCTGGCCACGGCGTCGCGCGGGGTCTATGCCATCGACCGCGTCGCCGGGCTGGACATCGCACTGCGCCGCCGCTATTTCCAGCGCGGTACCGGACCCAACGAGGGCCAGTGCCGGGTGCTGCCCGCCCTGCGCGAACTGATCGAGTACCGTCCGCTGAATCTGCTGGCGCCCCGCTACGACGTGGGTGGGCCGTTCACTGCCCTGTTCTGCCGCAACGTGATGATCTATTTCGACAAACCGACCCAGCGCGACATCCTCGGCCGCCTGGTGCAGCACCTGGCCGACGACGGCATGCTCTACACCGGCCACTCGGAAAACTACCTGCACGCGGCCGACCTGATCCAACCCTGCGGGCGTACCCTGTACCGCCGCGCTGGAGCCGGCCGATGAGTCTTCCGCTGCGCAACGATGACGTCATGCGCTACAAGGACGCGCGCTTCAAGGTGACCGCGGCCAAGCTGCTGCCGACCCAGTACCTGGTGGTTGATGACGATACCGCCCTGACCACCACGCTGGGGTCGTGCGTGGCCGCCTGCGTGCGCGACCCGGTGCTGAAGATCGGCGGCATGAACCATTTCCTGCTGCCCGACGGCAACGTCGGTGACGGCGCCCCGGCACGCTATGGCAGCTACGCGATGGAACTGCTGATCAACGACATGCTCAAACGCGGCGCGCACCGCAAGCGCCTGGAAGCGAAGGTGTTCGGCGGCGCCAACGTGCTCAAGGGGTTCACCTCCAACCCGGTCGGCACCCGCAACGCCGAGTTCGTGCGCCAGTACCTGCACGCCGAACATATTCCGATCATCGCCGAGGACCTGTGCGGTATCCATCCGCGCAAGGTCTGGTTCTTCGCCGATACCGGGCGTGTGGTGGTGCAGCGCCTGCCGCATGCCCACGAGGCCGAAGTGGCCGCCACCGAATCGGCCGTGCGCGCCCGCCTGTCCAAGGCACCGGTCACCGGTGCGGTGGAGCTGTTCGAATGAGTCTGACCGCCCCGTGCCGCGTGCTCATCGTCGACGATTCGGCGGTGGTGCGGCAGATGCTCAGTGAAATCCTGGCCAGTGACCCCGGCATCGAGGTGGTCGGCACCGCCGCCGATCCGCTGCTGGCGCGCGAGAAGATCAAGCGCCTGGCCCCGGACGTGATCACGCTGGACGTGGAAATGCCGCGCATGGACGGCCTGGCGTTCCTGGAAAACCTGATGCGCCTGCACCCGCTGCCGGTGGTGATGATCTCCTCGCTCACCGAGCGCGGCGCCGACACCACCCTGCAGGCGCTGGCGCTGGGCGCGGTGGACTTCGTGTCCAAGCCGAAGGCCGATGTGGCGCGCGGCCTGCAGGGCTACGCCGAAGAAATCATCGCCAAGGTGAAGATGGCCGCGCGCTCCCGCGTGCGCACCCTCGCCCGCGCCCCCGCGCCGAAACGTCTGCTGGACGCGCCGGTCGCGGCGGCCGTGGCGCGGCCCGCCGCGCTGCAGTTCCGCACCACCGACAAGCTGATCGCCATCGGCTCGTCGGCCGGGGGAACCGAAGCGCTGCGGGTGGTCCTGGAAGGCATGCCGCCGGACGGACCGGCGGTGGTGATGACCCAGCACCTGCCAGCCAGTTTCAGCGCGGCCTTCGCCGAGCGCCTGGACCGCCATTCGGCCATGGCCGTACGTGAAGCCACCGACGGCGAGGCGGTGCTGGCCGGCCACGCCTACCTGCCCCCGGGCGGCAAGCACCTGCGCATCATCCGCGATGGCGCGCGTTGGCGCTGCCGGGTGGA
>Ga0207791_1000294_pt1 | contig 13237 bp, 10 predicted proteins | sample HigsolmetaGSP16D_FD_184844 | JGI IMG/M metagenome (GOLD analysis project Ga0207791, IMG submission 184844) | High solid enriched microbial communities from the Joint BioEnergy Institute, USA - SP1-6-D (SPAdes) | ecosystem: Engineered > Bioreactor > SSF (Solid state fermentation) > Aerobic >...
CGAATAACTGGTGCCGCATGTCACCAAAATTGATGAGCCGCTCCGGACGGACCCGGCTTAGCCAGTCCACCATGAACGGCTGGCTGGTAGGCGCGAGCAAGAGGCTCGCCGGCAGGATCAAGACCAGGCGGCCATTCGCCGTAACGCTATCCACAGCCCGCTGTGCGTACGCCGCAGCGATTTGGCGACGCACCAGTGCCCGGCCCTCGCGCTTTGCCCACGCTTCATAGCCGAGCGGTGCTTCTCCGGCGGCGCGGAGATCATCGGGCTCGCTCCACGGAGGATTGGAGAGCAGTACGGAGAATTTGGCCCTTCCGGCGAAGGGATTGGTCGCAGCGAAGAAATCGCCAGGCTTGCCTGCGATCAAGTTAGATCCAAGCAATTCCGGTAGCTTGACGTTGGGGGCGCTAGTCAGCTCAACCAAGTCGCGAGGGACCAGCTCCTCCAGCAACGAGAGGTACAGGCTAAACGCGCTGACACGACACGCCGGCTCAGACACATCCGAGCCGAAGATGCGCGACTTCAATAGCGCGATGCGCTCAACCAAATTAAGTGGCTCGCCGCGTGCGGCTTGCGCGTGACCGAGCATTCGGCGAAAAGCAGTGGTTAACAGGATGCCCGAGCCGCAGGTGCCGTCGAAAACGGTCTCCTGCGACGGATCGACAACACCCTTCCACAAATGCGACCGTCGGCGTCCCGCCGACATCGAAGACCGCCTTGGCTTGAATCAGTCCGTCGGGTGCGAGCAAGGCTCGCAACTCTGCCGCGTAGCGGTGGGTGGGTGGAACGTTCTCTGGCGCGCGAAAAAGCGACGCGCCGTGCTGGGCGTAGCCGAGGTCTTTCAGCCATTGCTCAGTCCGAACCTGTCCCATGCCCAAAGCCTAACTCTGTGTTATCCGAATATACAACAGAAAATGAGTATTGCAACATCTATGCGTGAGGTACATATAATGCGTGGCATGAGAGCATCCCGGCCAGCAGTAGACGCGTTGCCCTACGCGCAGCGGCAGCGCCTGCAGTTCGTTGAATCCATTGCGCAGTGGGAAGGTGTCGTACAGCGACAGCGCGTTTGCGAGGTATTTGACGTGTCGGCGAATCACGTCACCCGGGACTTATCGCTGTACCGTTTGCTGAGCCCGGGGAATCTGGAATACGACGTATCGCGAAGGGCATATCGACCGACCGCAAAGTTCCGCCCGTTGTTTGCGTCCGGAAGTGCTGATGAGTACCTGGCGCTGCTCAAGCTAAATCTGGAAACGCAGGGACTGACCGGAATTCCAGTCTGGGCGGAGGGGATACCGATATCCGGACTGCCCACCCCGCAACGCACAGTGAACGCAACGGTACTGCGCGTGTTAACGCACGCTCTGCGCGAACAGGGGGCGGCGGAGGTTGAGTATCAATCGCTACGCACGCCGCAGCCTGCTGCGCGATTAATCTGGCCGCATCATCTTGTGCATGTCGCCGGTCGCTGGCATGTGCGCGCATACGATGCCAGGAGGGAACGGTTTGCGGATTTTGTGCTAGCGCGCCTGACTGAAGCGCGGGCGTCGGAACAGGTACGGCCACCACAGGCGAGTCGCGACAGTGAGTGGGAGACTGAACTGACGGTGGAGATCATTCCTAATCCAAAGCTTTCGCCACCCCAGCAGGCAGTAATTGCGCTTGAGTACGGGATGGTCCATACCAAGCATCACTGGGTGTGGGCCGCTAAGATGCGACGAGCATTGGTTCCATACTTTCTGAAACACCATCGTCTGCGCCGCCCCGGCGCCCGGGCGCCAGTGATAGCTCGAAACTTGGAAGCGCTGGATGTTCGTAGTTTTGAAGATCCCGAATCCTAGACCTGGCCAAGTATCTGCTCTATCGTGAACCGATCGCTGGTCAATCCCAAGCGTTGGGCTGGTGTCTTCTTGTCTTGTCCGGCGTGATGGTAGTTGTAGGACACGCGAAGTAGATCAAGCACCGATTCCACCACCCAAGGGCGGTATGGGTTGTTGCCTAGAAAGGTGCGGCCTGTTGAGCTGGCGCTGCTGATAGGGCGTTCCAACAACGATTGACGCCGGCGAAGCACCATGAAGAAGCGGTCAATCCCGTGCATGCTGCCCCACAGATGCAGATCCGCGCGACGCGTATCCGTCATGTCCGGCCGGTCGATGAGGTAAAGCAGCTGCTTCTCAGGCTCCCCTTGGTCGGGGACTGGATGTTCCAGCCAACGGTCCTGCCAGCGGGGTATGTATCCACGCCGAGCGATTTCCTCTTGCAGGTGTATCCGTCCAGCCAAAGAAGTCGCTATCCCGCGTTCTTTGGCAAATTTCGTCATGTGTTGCTTGGCTTGCGCAACTGCCAGCGCTTTCTTGTCGATGGTCATTTCCTTGTTGATGCGCACTAAGAATGTATCCGCGCTGCCGGCCTAGATACGTTCACGAAATGCAGAATGAGCGGCGGCTCGCAAGCTGGCGTCCCGATCCATGTACAAGACCACGTGGGGGCTGCCGCTGCACAAGCGAGCCACAAGATGCAAGTGGCCGAACATGCTGTAGTCATCTCGCACTTTCATTCCACGGCCCGGCAACTTGGAATCATCGTTGCCCCACTTTGTGGCAACCATTTCCCCATCCAGTTCCGAAGTTGGAATACCGCGCCGCTTGGCTGTGTCATGTCGCCGACGCAGCATCACGTCAGGCGCATTCCAGTCCCGCTTCAGCCACAGGCGAGCGAACTTACGAAACGGCTGCAGGACGTTGTAGTCGTCGCACTCCAGAGCCGTCATCTCGATATCGCCAGGGTCTAGGCGGCTGTCGTAGTCCAAGTGCATGCCAAAGACATAGGACGTTCGGTTGTCGGCTGTCCCGACTCCGTGCAGACGGGTATTGCGCCGATCAGCGCTAGTACCCCAGTTGAGCAGGTAGTCTTGGCGATCGGTTGACAGCAGCAACGGCGGCAGTTCTTTACCGGTAAGCAGCGGAGCCTCATGCTCACGTGCGAAATGTCGGGCCCGCTCCGCGATGAATTCCAGTTTTGTGTAGAGAGTTTGGACGCCAATTCCCGCGGTCTCGCAGATCCTTCGCATCGGCATCTTGTTGATTAGCAGCCGGTAGACCATCGCGTTGATGTCCGACCGCTTTTGCCGCGGCGTCGCCGAAGTCGGCACGGAGAAAAGCTTGCCGCAGGCCTTGCAGCGCAATCGAGCTGATCCTGCCGACGTTTTGCCGAATCGCTGGTAAAGCTTGGGATGCTGTTCAGCCCCCATGCCATTCTGCTCGCAAGTGGCCTGCGGACAACCCGGCCCGGTCGGCGGAGCCAAGTAGGCCGATAGCCGCTCCAACTCCTCGCGGACCCCGACATTGCTCTTGAGTGGGAACGATTCCTGGCATATCCCACACACCGCAACCGGCGCCAGCGAACCGGCGCCACCAATCATTGCGTAAGCGGGCTGGTCGACGGTCGCTGCCTTATTGCGGCGATCGCCGTCACCGGGAACGACCCCAAAATTGGGGCAGGTAGCGTTGCGACAGAAGTTGACCTGGATACCGGCGGCCGCCGGCGGCACTCGCGACGGGCGCCGAGGCTTAGGCGTTTCGATCAAAGCAAAGGCCCCATGGAAAGTGGGGCCCAGCTTAGCGGTTCAGCTTTTCAACAGATAGTCGGAAAGGCTAGCGCTAGGCGCCCTTTTCTTTTGCTCAAAAGCCTGATGCTTGAGAGAACCGGTTGCGGTTTCCCACTGCTTATTCTAAGTGTCCTGCTTAATTGCGGGACTGCAGCTTCGACAGCAGACGCAGGAATTCGATGTACAGCCACACCAGCGTCACCATCAGGGCGAATGCGCTGTACCACTCCATATGCTTGGGCGCACCCTGCTCGACCCCACTCTCGATGAAGTCGAAGTCAAGCACCAGGTTCAACGCTGCCACCACCACCACGACCAGGCTGAAGCCGATCCCAATTAACCCCGAGTCGTGGAGCAAAGGCATGCGCACACCGAAGATTCCCAGCACCATGGTTGCCAGGTACACCAACGCAATGCCACCAGTTGCCGCTGCAATGCCCAGCTTGAAATTCTCGGTGGCCTTGATCATGCCGCTGCGATATACCAAAAGTAGCGCCAACAGTGTGCCGAAAGTGAGCAACACTGCCTGAAAGACGATGCCGTGGAAGCGCGCTTCGTACACTGCCGAGATCGAGCCAAGGAATAAGCCTTCCACCAGCGCGTAAATCGGCGCGGTGATCGGCGCCCAAGTCGGCTTCAAGCTGGTCGCAAGGGCGAATATCAGGCTACCTATCGCCCCGGCGATCATGTAGATCCCCGCAGCAGGCGACACCATGCCATCGGCACTGATCGATTGCGACCAGGCAAAGGCGGCTGTGACCACAGCCATCAGCAACAGTGCCCCGGTCTTGTTGACAGTGCCGTTGAGGGTCATCGCCTGACCGTCGCGGGTGATCATCAAGCCGGAGCCAGAATCGAGGAATGTGGATTCCCGAAGGACGGGGTTACCGCTACGCATGCGTATTCTCCATGAAAGTAAAGTTCACTGTACTGGCGAACGTTGTGGCGAGGATAGCTGATTGCTCAATGTACACAGGGTGATTGACAGCCAGGCCAATCGTTCCCAAAATAGCCGACCTTTCCAGCCTTCGGGTTAGAGAGGTCCCGCCGGGGTATAGCGCAGTCTGGTAGCGCGCCTGCTTTGGGAGCAGGATGTCGGGGGTTCGAATCCCTCTACCCCGACCACTTCGAGCTCTTGGCGGCGTGGGGATGCGAAGTTCGGTCCGGGCGCCCGTAGCTCAACCGGATAGAGCACCGGCCTTCTAAGCCGGCGGTTACAGGTTCGAGTCCTGTTGGGCGCGCCATCGGCGGTACGATAAAAGCAGGTTTTCAGTGGTGGCTGTAGCTCAGCTGGTTAGAGTACTGGATTGTGATTCCAGATGTCGGGGGTTCGAGTCCCCTCAGCCACCCCACTGATCACACGCGATAGCTCCGGGTCGTTTTGCCCAATGTATTGCTGGGCGTTGCAACGAAGCAGAAATGCACATACGATGTACCACTAGGTTTCAGGGCCGTTAGCTCAGTTGGTAGAGCAGTTGACTCTTAATCAATAGGTCCAAGGTTCGAATCCTTGACGGCCCACCAATTAAAGCAGCCACTTAGCGCAAGCCAAGTGGCTGCTCTTCTATGTGTCGGGAAAATTGCCGGGGAAATTCTTGAGGAACAGGCATGTTGGCTTCATCGGTGTCCTGGCAGGAGCTTGAGAGCCGCTAATAAAACCCAGTTGAACGCAGATTCGCAGGTGGCAAAATTGGCGGCATGGCCCGTCGCAAAGAGATCCCCGCCGCGCTGTGGACGCGCATCGAATCGCTGATCCGTCAGTAAACCCCTCGCCCAAAGGAGGGCGGTCTCGCGTCAGCGATCAGCAAGCCCTCGTGCGTTGACCAGCCCACAATGCGCTGGTCGTACAGATCCAATACGACGCACAGATATAGCTTGCCCTGCTGGGTCTTGATCTCGGTGATGTCGATGATCCACTTGGTTTCCGGCTCCAGCGCGAAAAAATCGCGCTGAAGCAGGTGAGTCCCCCCTGGTGGTGGCGTCACGGCTGGACCTGCAGGCTGCCCGCGACGCTTGCGCCGGAGCCAGCCCTGCAGGCCTTCTGCAGCCATCAGGCGCGCAAACCGATTCAGAACGTCGCCGCTTCTCGCAAAAAAATCACGTTCCTTCTTCACCCGCGCCAACTCGCGCTTGATGCGAGCCAACTCTTCGTCCCGTGGCTTCCCGGTGCCGGCGAAAGTGGCCGCTCCCGGATGCTGTGCCTCCGGCTTCCAGCGGGTCAGCACGGTGTCGCGAATTCCCAGCTCCCGGGCCACCTGGGCGCGCTGACACCGGGTTGGCTCGCCTGCTCGACCGCACCGCGCTTGAACTCGGCATTGAACTTCCTACGCTTTGACATGAACACTCCTCATGGCCTGAATCGACCTTTTTGTAAGTCTCCGTGAGAAGGGGGGGGACCGTTGAGACCGCCCTGTGAATCCACGTCTGTCGCACTTGCGAATAGGAATGACTCTGCTTCCATGGCTGCGCACCCATTGCCGCAAGTGGCGCTTTTTCTTTGCGAGTATCCCTGCAACAATAGTCTGGTATCAGCAGCATTGCGAAAGTGGCGGAATTGGTAGACGCACCAGATTTAGGTTCTGACGCTGTAAGGCGTGGGGGTTCGAGTCCCCCCTTTCGCACCAATGCCGGTCGGTCGTGCGGGTGCCGGCTGCGGCATGTTCCGCAAACAGTTTGTCGCCGTTCGTAACTCCTTAGCCTGCATGCCGCTGGCAGCGGTTGCCGTTATCGGCGAAACTACAGGGCTCGGCGGCATTCCCGCCCTCAGTCAACCCGCATCTTCCATCTCGTACCGACGCTCGCTGTCGGTGGCAGGAGTCAACATGCAAGCATCGATCGAGTCCATCGGTAGTCTGGAACGCCGCCTGACCTTCACCCTGCCGCAGGAGCGCCTGGAAACGCACGTCGGCGGTCGCCTGCGGGAGCTTGCGCGGACCACGCGCATCAAGGGCTTCCGTCCCGGCAAGGTGCCGACCAAGGTGATCGAGCAGCGCTTCGGTCAGCAGGTGCGCGCCGAGGCGATGGAAGGCCTAGTGCGTGAGACCTTCGATTCTGCGGTACGCGAGCACTCGCTGCGTCTGGCCGGCAATCCTCGTATTGACCAGGGCGAAACCGATTTCGATTTCGTCGCTACCTTCGAAGTGGTGCCGGATTTCGGCGATATCGACGTGACAAAGCTCTCGGTGGTGCGCGCGAGCGCTGAAGTGACCGATGCCGATATCGATCAGATGATCGAAAACCTGCGCCTGCAGCGCCGCACCTGGAATCCGGTCCAGCGCGGTGCGCAAGTTGGTGACCTGGTTGCGCTGGAGACCTGGTCGCAGGCGGGCGAAGAGCGTCTGCCTGTCGAAGGGGTTGAGACCGGCAGCAGTGTGTTGGGCTCGGGCGTGATGTTCGATCAGATCGAAAAGGGTCTTGAAGGCTTGACCAAGGGCGAAGACAAGACCCTGAGCGTCGATTTCCCTGCTGAGTGGCGCGTGCCGCAGCTCGCTGGCAAGACCGTGCAGGTGCACGTCAAGGCGGTCGAGGTATCCGAGCCGGTGTTGCCGGCAGTGGACAAGGATTTCATCAAAAGCTTTGGTGTAAAGAGTGGCGATGCCGAGCAGTTCCGCGCCGATATCCGCACTAACCTGGAGCGCGAGCTCAAGGGCGCGTTGATGAGCCGTCTGCGTCGCGAGGTGGGGGAGCAGCTGATTGCCGCTTACGCGCACGTCGAGATGCCGCCGCGCCTGGTCGAGAACCAAGCGCGTTCGATGCTGGAGCAGCAGGTCGAGCAGGTCCGTCGCAGCGGTCGCGATCCGGGCCAGGTGCCGGCCGATGCTCACAAGAGATTCATGGACGCCGCCACCAAGCGCGTGCTGGTCGGTCTGCTGGTGGCTGAAGTGGCGCGGCGCAACCAATTGCGTCTGGACTCCAAGCGTGTCAACGAAACGCTCCGTCTGATCGCCTCGACCTATGAAGAGCCCGAGCAGGTCATTGAGATGTACCGCAACGACCCCCAACTGATGCAGGAATTGCAGAGCCGTGTGATGGAAGAGCAGGTGATCGACTGGATCGCCAAGCGCGCCCAGCACACTGAACAGTCGCTGTCGTTCCAGGACGCCATCCGGGTCTGACCAGCAGTTGAGAGAAGAACCGCACCCTGCAGCCCGGGGCGCGGACGTCGAACACGGGCATCGGCTCAGGCCGCTGCCACAACGGGAAGACTGATGAGCATTGTGACAAAAGCCCTGAATCTGGTGCCCATGGTGGTCGAGCAGACCAGCCGTGGCGAGCGTGCGTACGACATCTACTCGCGTCTGTTGAAGGAGCGTCTGATCTTCTTGGTCGGTCCGATCGACGACCATATGGCTAATGTAGTCGTGGCCCAGTTGCTGTTTCTGGAAGCCGATAACCCCGAGAAGGACATCAGCATCTATATCAATTCGCCCGGTGGCGTGGTCACTGCCGGCATGGCGATCTATGACACCATGCAGTACATCAAGCCAGATGTGAGCACCATCTGTGTCGGCCAAGCCGCCTCGATGGGGGCGCTGTTATTGGCATCTGGTGCGGTGGGCAAGCGCTACGCGCTTCCGAACTCGCGGGTGATGATCCATCAGCCGCTGGGCGGCTTCCAAGGCCAAGCGACCGATATCGATATCCACGCGCGCGAGATCCTGAGCCTGCGTTCGCGCTTGAACGAGATCCTTGCCAAGCATACCGGCCAGGCGCTGGAGACCATCGCGCGGGACACCGAGCGCGATAACTTCAAGAGCGCGGTCGATGCCCAGGCCTATGGTCTGGTGGATCAGGTGCTCGAGCGTCGTCCGGACGAGTCGATTCAGCCGTCCTGATTGCCAGGTCGTTGTAATTGCAGGAAAAACCGGCAGGGTCGGGTGGGGCGAACGTCCTCTCGACCCTGTGCTATTCTCGAAATCGAACCCCCGTGCATCGGGTAGGGTAACTGGGTAACAGAAGCATGAGCGAAGACCGCCAAGGTCGTTCCGGCGACAGCAACAAGATTCTCTACTGCTCGTTCTGCGGTAAGAGTCAGCATGAAGTCCGTAAGCTGATTGCCGGCCCCAGCGTATTCATCTGCGATGAGTGCGTTGAATTGTGCAACGACATCATCCGCGAGGAACTCGAAGAGAAGGCACAGTCGGCGCGGTCCAGCCTTCCCAAGCCGCGTGAGATTCTTGAGGTGCTGGATCAATATGTGATCGGCCAGCTGCGCGCCAAGCGCACGCTTGCGGTGGCGGTTTACAACCACTACAAGCGCATCGAGAGTCGCACCAAGAACGATGATGTGGAGTTGGCGAAATCCAATATTCTGCTGGTGGGGCCGACTGGTTCGGGCAAGACGCTTCTGGCCGAAACCCTGGCGCGCCTGCTCAACGTACCGTTCACGATCGCCGATGCCACGACGTTGACCGAAGCCGGTTACGTCGGTGAGGATGTGGAAAACATCATTCAGAAGCTGCTGCAAAAGTGCGATTACGACGTCGAAAAGGCACAGCAGGGCATCGTCTACATCGACGAAATCGACAAGATTTCGCGCAAGAGCGAGAATCCTTCGATTACCCGCGACGTGTCAGGCGAGGGCGTGCAGCAAGCGCTGTTGAAGCTGATCGAAGGCACGGTTGCATCGGTGCCTCCGCAGGGTGGCCGCAAGCATCCGCAGCAAGAGTTCCTGCAGGTCGATACCAAGAACATCCTGTTCATCTGCGGCGGCGCATTTGCCGGACTGGACAAGGTGATTCAGCAGCGCTCCAACGATGCTGGCGGCATAGGCTTTGGTGCCAAGGTCAAAAGCAGCGAGCGCAAGCAGGAAGTTGGTAAGATTCTGGCCGGAGTCGAGCCGGAAGATTTGATCAAGTTTGGTCTGATTCCCGAGTTTGTGGGCCGCCTGCCGGTGGTTGCTACGCTTGAGGAGCTGGACGAGCCTGCGCTGATCAAGATTCTGACCGAGCCGAAAAATGCCATCACCAAGCAGTTCAAGAAGCTGTTTGACATGGAAGGAGTGGAGCTGGAGTTCCGCCCAGATGCCCTGTCTGCGATTGCCAAGAAAGCGCTGAAGCGCAAGACCGGTGCGCGCGGCCTGCGCACAATTGTCGAATCGGTGCTGCTTGACACGATGTACGAGTTACCCTCGCAGGAAAACGTCAGCAAGGTGGTGGTGGACGAGTCGGTGATCGAGCACAAATCCGAGCCGTATCTGATCTACCAAGCGCAGCCGGCGCCAGCCAAGGCGGCTTCCGGCGACTGAGTCCTGTCGCCGATTCACCTGGCCCTTGCCTCGCTCTCGGATAAAGGCTTTCCGAACGCGACTTGCAACCCTTGGCCGATGGCCCCATAACGGGGCCATCGGCTTTTTATCGCCCCACAGTCCCGTTTCCTGCGGAGTGCCCCATGGCCCAGTCCCAATCAGAAGTTCTCGATCTGCCAGTGTTGCCGCTGCGCGACGTGGTGGTGTTTCCGCACATGGTGATTCCGCTATTCGTCGGTCGCGACAAGTCGATGCGCGCGCTGGAGAAAGCCATGGAGGCGGACAAGCGCATCCTGCTGGTGGCGCAGAAGTCGGCTGAAACCGACGATCCGGCTGCCGGCGATCTCTACACCGTCGGTACGTTGGCGCATGTGCTGCAGCTGCTCAAGCTCCCCGACGGGACGATTAAGGTGCTGGTTGAGGGCATGTCGCGGGTCACTGTCGACAGGATCATCGAACAGGACGGCGCCCTGCAGGGGCTGGGCACCGAGGTCGAAGCCAGCGATGCGCGCGAACCACGCGAAGTCGAGGCAATTGCCCGTTCGCTGATGTCGCTGTTCGAACAATACGTCAAGACCAACCGCAAGTTGCCGCCGGAATTGCTGCAAACCTTGGCTGGCATCGACGAGCCGGGACGCCTGGCTGACACCATCGCTGCGCACATCGGCGTGCGCTTGGCCGACAAGCAACGCCTGCTGGAACTCACCGAAATCGGCGAGCGACTGGAATTGTTGGTTGGTTTGGTGGATGGCGAGATCGATGTGCAGCAGATGGAAAAGCGCATCCGCGTTCGAGTGAAGTCGCAGATGGAAAAGAGCCAGCGGGAGTACTATCTCAACGAGCAAATGAAGGCGATCCAGAAGGAGCTGGGCGACCTGGACGATGCGCCGGGTGAGTTGGAAGAGCTGGCACGCAAGATCGCCGAGGCAGGCATGCCCAAGCCGGTTGAGACGAAGGCCAAGGCTGAGCTCAATAAACTCAAGCAGATGTCGCCGATGTCCGCCGAAGCGGCCGTTGTGCGTAACTATCTTGATTGGTTGCTGGGTGTGCCTTGGAAAAAGCGCACCAAGGTGCGCAAGGACCTCAAGGTTGCCGAAGACACGCTAGACGCAGATCACTACGGCCTGGACAAGGTCAAGGAGCGCATCCTTGAGTACTTGGCTGTACAGTCGCGCGTCAAGCAGATGAAGGGGCCGATTTTGTGCTTGGTCGGGCCTCCGGGCGTGGGCAAGACCTCGCTTGGGCAATCGATTGCCAAGGCGACCAATCGCAAATTCGTGCGCATGAGCCTGGGTGGCATTCGTGACGAGGCCGAAATTCGCGGTCACCGCCGGACTTATGTGGGTTCGATGCCAGGTCGCCTTGTACAGAATCTCAATAAGGTCGGCAGCAAGAACCCGCTGTTCCTGCTCGATGAGATCGACAAAATGTCGATGGACTTCCGTGGCGACCCCTCATCTGCATTGCTGGAGGTGCTCGATCCGGAGCAGAACAACTCCTTCAATGACCACTACCTGGAAGTGGATCTGGACCTGTCGGAAGTGATGTTCGTCGCCACCTCCAATTCGCTCAATATTCCCGGTCCGCTGCTGGACCGCATGGAAGTGATTCGTATCCCCGGCTACACCGAGGATGAGAAGCTCAACATCGCGATGCGCTATCTAGTGCCCAAGCAGATCAAGGCCAATGGTTTGAAGCCGGAAGAGATCGAAATTGGCAGCGACGCGATCCAGAACATCGTGCGGTACTACACGCGCGAATCGGGTGTGCGTAACCTCGAACGCGAAGTTGCCAAGATTTGCCGCAAAGTAGTCAAGGAAATCGCGCTCGCAGGTCCGCGACCTGCTGCCAAGAAGGCGGTTGCCAAGAAGGGCAAGCCGAAGGCGCTGGCCACTGTCTACGCGAAGAATCTCGATAAGTATCTGGGCGTACGTCGTTTCGATTTCGGTCGTGCCGAGGAAGAGAACGAGATCGGTCTGGTGACTGGTCTGGCATGGACCGAAGTCGGCGGCGAGCTGCTGCAGGTCGAATCCACGTTGGTGCCGGGCAAGGGCAATCTGATCCTGACTGGGCAGCTCGGCAATGTCATGAAGGAATCGGCGTCGGCTGCGTTGTCGGTGGTGCGTTCGCGTGCTGAGCGACTCGGGATTGATGTGGATTTCCTGCAGAAACAGGACGTGCACGTACATGTGCCTGATGGTGCTACCCCGAAGGACGGCCCAAGCGCGGGTATCGCAATGGTGACCTCGTTGGTGTCGGTGTTGACCAAAGTGCCGATCCGCGCCGATGTCGCGATGACCGGAGAGATCACCTTGCGTGGGCGAGTTTCTGCGATTGGCGGATTGAAGGAGAAGTTGTTGGCCGCTCTGCGCGGCGGCATCCGTACCGTATTGATCCCCGACGAGAATCGCAAGGATCTTGCCGACATTCCGGCGAACGTGACCCGCGATCTGAACATCGTGCCGGTGAAGTGGATTGACGAGGTGCTCGATCTGGCTTTGGAGCGTCCGCTGGCGCCGAGGAGGTCCAGTAAGGAAAAAGCACGCAAGACGGGCTCGCGCGTCGCTGTGCGTGGCAAATCGCGTAACACACCTGGGGCCCGCGTCAAGCACTAATGTGGGCTGTCTGGACTCCGGCGAAATAAGCCAAAACCCGCGTCGTTATTGGGTTTTGGCTTGCGTGTGGTTGTGGGCGCTGGTATAAATGCAGGACTCGTGGGCGCGGTAAATGTGATGCGTCACGCGATACCACTTGTGTCGGGTTCTTAGCTAACGGCAAGAGCGCCGATTGTCGATTCCGCGGCATCTGCCGCAAAGGGAGTTTCAAGAATGAATAAAACCGAATTGATCGACGGCGTTGCCGCTGCCGCTGACATCTCGAAGGCTGAAGCCGGTCGCGCTGTTGATGCGGTTGTGAGCGAAATCACTAAGGCGCTGAAGAAGGGCGATGCCGTCACCCTGGTTGGCTTCGGTACGTTCCAGGTCCGCGAGCGCGCTGAGCGCACCGGGCGCAACCCGAAGACCGGCGACAGCATCAAGATCGCTGCTTCCAAGAATCCTGCATTCAAGGCTGGTAAGGCCTTGAAGGATGCAGTAAACTAATCGACTCGCTGGGGTGCTTAGCTCAGCGGTAGAGCGTCTCCCTTACACGGAGAGGGTCGGGGGTTCGAAACCCTCAGCACCCACCATTAGGCATCAAGCAAACGTTTCAAGCGCGGAGCGGTAGTTCAGCTGGTTAGAATGCTGGCCTGTCACGCCGGAGGTCGCGGGTTCGAGTCCCGTCCGCTCCGCCACTTATGCAGAAGCCCCTGAGCAATTGGGGGCTTTGTTTTACCCACGATATTTGTGTTGCGAGTGGATGAGAGAAAGGTTTAAAGCGGA
>Ga0207791_1000297_pt1 | contig 13102 bp, 9 predicted proteins | sample HigsolmetaGSP16D_FD_184844 | JGI IMG/M metagenome (GOLD analysis project Ga0207791, IMG submission 184844) | High solid enriched microbial communities from the Joint BioEnergy Institute, USA - SP1-6-D (SPAdes) | ecosystem: Engineered > Bioreactor > SSF (Solid state fermentation) > Aerobic >...
CTGCAGGAGAAAGCGATCTGGCTCGATCTGCGCAATGACTATCTCGCTGCGTTTCTGCTGCGTCTGCTGCAGCAACAGGGACTCAAAGCGGCGGCATGGCAGGGGCAGGCTGAAAGCGACGATGTGGTGATAAGCGATCACGATGATTCACTGATGCAGGCGGTGCGCGCGCGCATTCTGATCTGCGGTGAACATATCGACATGCCGCAGGAACGGTCGCCGGGCGTCTGGGTGCAGAGCAGCGCAACGCTGCACGACCTGCCGCTGCTGCTGGGGCGTATTTACCGCATCACGATTGACAGCGATACCACCACGCCACTGCCGCCGCCTGCAGCTGAAAATGCCAGCAGCAATGAAGATATTACTATTCTGATTGTGGATGATCATCCCATCAACCGTATGCTGCTGTCGGAGCAGCTCGGCACGCTGGGTTACCAGACCAAAACGGCGCAGGATGGCGTTGATGCGCTTAACGTGCTGAGCCGCAATCATATCGACATCGTGCTGAGCGACGTCAACATGCCGAACATGGATGGTTATCGCCTGACGCAGCGCCTGCGCCAGCTGGGGCATGTCTTCCCGGTAATTGGCGTCACTGCCAATGCGCTGGCGGAAGAGAAGCAGCGCTGTATGGATGCCGGTATGGATAACTGCCTGTCAAAACCGGTGACGCTGGATGAGCTGAAAGTCACTCTGGCACGCTATGCTGCGCGCGTGCGTACCGGGCGCCAGACATAATGTGTGCGGTTCAGTAACCGCATGCTGTTGTCAGGCCGGAGATCAGCGAAGAAGACGATAGCGGAAGAGGAGAGGGCGAGGCGTTGCGGTGTGGATCACCGGAGCGCACAGGAAGAATCGGACGGCCCGCAGGCCGCCCGCAAAGATTAATCTTTGTCGATCTGCGTGGCGCTGACCGAGGAGAGATAGTTCAGCAGCGCAATATCGTTATCCACACCCAGTTTCATCATGGCTGATTTCTTCTGGCTACTGATGGTTTTGATACTGCGGTTCAGCTTCTTGGCAATCTCAGTCACGAGGAAACCTTCAGCAAAGAGACGCAGTACTTCACTCTCTTTCGGCGACAGACGCTTGTCACCATAGCCGCCTGCGCTGATCTTCTCCAGCAGCTTAGCGACGCTTTCCGGCGTATATTTTTTGCCTTTCTGCAGCGCGGCCAGCGCTTTTGGCAGATCGGTCGGGGCGCCCTGTTTCAGCACAATCCCTTCGATATCGAGATCCAGCACGGCACTCAGGATCGCCGGATTGTTGTTCATGGTCAGAACAATGATCGAGAGATCGGGGTAGTGACGCTTGATGTACTTAATCAGGGTAATGCCGTCGCCATACTTCTCGCCAGGCATAGAGAGATCGGTGATCAGAACATTCGCGTCCAGCTTAGAAAGGCTGTTGATCAGTGCTGTAGAGTCTTCAAACTCACCTACTACGTTAACCCATTCAATCTGTTCCAGAGACTTACGGATACCAAACAGAACAATGGGATGGTCGTCGGCAATAATTACGTTCAGGTTATTCATCTTATTGGTTACCTTGCTGCAGCAGTTGATTGACATAGGCGTCAATTTCACTGGTGGTATTTTTAATGGTTAAATCGTCGCACATTTTAATATGCTGTTCTAACGCTTCACAAAGCTGTTTACCCGGCAGCAAATTGAGCATGGCAAAAACGCCTTTCAGGCGATGCGCTGTCTGAGCAAGAGAAGGATAGTCACTATCCGACGCTTCAGTATACAGCCTCCTGACATCAGGCGGTACTGTCTCGGTAAACAGCTGGAAATAGCCGCCGCTTAACAGCGGTGTGGCAGCCTCATTTTCTTCACTCTCCTCCATCAAATCACTGGCCAGCTGCTTCTCAATCAGGGCCAGCAGTGCGTCAAGCAGGGCGTTGCTGAGGTTATAGTTCACGCGATACTGCCTGTCGCTCAGGGCGTGGTGCCCCAGCTCATCGCCCGCCAGCAGTAACGCCCAGCCGCTGAGACGTTCAGGGTCGTCCGTGATCAGAACGTCATGCTCCTGACCAGAAAGCCGTTCATCTGAGGTCAGGCACTTCGCCCCCCAGTTCTCCAGATGGCGACAGACGATTTTCTGTACATCTTCAACTGCTATATCGACCAGGGCAGTCACGCCCTCCAGTAATTTTTCTTCCTGCTCATCCAGCAGCGGCTGCAGCGCGAGCGGCAGCTGAATGTTATAGCGCGTGCCGATATCGGGTTTAGCGATAATGTCTAACTGACCGCCCATCTGTTTGCAGAGCTGTTTACACAGGAAAAAGGCCATTCCGGAAGCCTGGCCGAAACGATCCTGTGACGTCTCACCAAGGTAGGGAAAATCGGCGTTCGTCAGTTCATCCGCGGTCAGCCCGGAGCCGGTGTCGACCAGCTGGAGCTGCAGTACATCGGGTTTATCCGCCGGCGTTTTAACCTCCAGCGTGATTTTGCCCCATTGCGTGGTGGTCAGCGCATAATGCATCAGGGTGGTCAGCACCTTGCGCAGCGCGCGGCGATCGCCGCTGCGCATTTCATCATTCGCCAGCTGATTATTGACGACCAGCGTCAGGCCCTTGCGCCGCAGCAGCGGCAGGCTCTCCAGCGCGATTTCGTCCAGCAGATCCTGCAGATTAAATGCGCTCGCTTCCGGCGACCAGTCATGCGCTTCCAGCCGGTTCAGCAGCACAATGTCATCCACCAGGCGGGCCAGCCGCTGGCTCTCATCCAGCAGATCCAGCACGCTCTCATCGTCGCTACGCTGGCTGAGCTGGACCAGGCGCGTCACCATATCCTGCAGCGGGCGATTCAGGGCATGGCCGAGCTGCTGCATCAGCTGCTGACGCATCTGGTGATTGCGGTCCAGTACCTGCTGTGCTTTCTGCAGCTTCTTATTGACCAGCAGTTCGCGATCCTGATCGCGCATCATAAACAGCTGCGTATGCGGTGACAGCACGCTGCGCGCATGGCGGATCTCATACACTTCATTATTGATAGTCGCCTGCAGCACGCCCTGATGCTGGTCAGACATATTAATAATCTTCTGCAGATTCAGGTGCGGCAGCAGGTGATCGGCAATCTTATTGCTAAGCAAAGTGCGGTTAGTGGCGAAATCGTACACCAGCAGCCCGACCGGCAGGCTGGCGACAATTTCTTCATTCAGCATACGCAACGAATCGAGCTCTGCGCTCTGATTCTCATTCGGGCGCAGCGCCTGCTGACGCAGCAGGGTCATGCCGGCAATCGACAGCAGAAAGAGCAGCAGATTGATCAGCAGCGGCCACATCAGGTTATGCAGCGTATCCAGCGCGAGGTTAAGCAGCGGTACGCGATAAACCAGCTGCAGCGGCGTACTGGGCAGCGAGGCGGCAATCTCCAGATCGGGGTTGACCAGGGTAACGCTGGTGGTGCCGTCGCTGCCATCATCAGTGCTGCTGCTCTGGGTAGCATCCTGACGCAGCTGAAAATTCTCCAGCGGCAGGTTCTGCGGCACCAGATCGTTAACCGGCAGATCAAACGCAACCACTGTCGCCAGGTGACCCGGCTGGTTAAAGGTCGTGCGCAGCGTAAAATAGTGATCGTTCTGCCAGGTGAAATGACGCAGCGGCGAGAAGCTTTCGCGCTCATCCAGGGCGTTAGCCTGCTGCAGCATCTCAGCACGGCGGCTGTCGACCAGCGTATTCAGCGCGCTCTCTTTGTAGCGCGTCGCCATATCTTTCAGCGGCAGGGTAGAGATCATGATCAGGCTGTTATCCTGACCATTCAGAAAATACATCGACCACGCGGGGTTTTCTGCCCCCCATAAGGTATCGAGGTAGCCGGACATACGCATGGTCATATCCAGCGTACTGCCGTCATGCGAACCAAAGATCAGCGCTTCCGTTTTACGGCGCGTTTTTTCCAGATAGTAGACATCCGGGCGTAGCCGGGTCTCCTGCAGCGTGCTGTTGGGAGCAGAACCGGCAGCACTGGTAGCGAGGTTTTCGTAAATCTGCCAGGTGGCGAAGCGGTAAGCATCGATGCGCTTTTGCATATCACGCGCCAGATCGGTCATGGCATAGCGCTTCTCAGCGATCCAGGCGCTGACGCTGTTATGTACCATCGCACCCAGTGCCAGCAGCAGCACCAGGTTGAACACCACGACAAAGCGTGTAACGTTGCCGGAAGTCAGTGGAAATTTATAAAGCATAGTGAGTCTCAGGATCCTGCAATTAACGCGTAACCCGTCGTGCGCTGGCAGCGACAGCCAGCAGCATCAGAGCAATCAGCAGGAATGCACCGCTCAGTGTGAGCCACTGGGAAATAAAGCCGATCAACGCCGGGCCTGAGAGAATACCCGCATAGCCTAACGTTGTCATGGCCGATATCGCCAGATTAACAGGCATGGTCTGCTGGTTGCCGGCGGCATTAAACAGCATCGGCACCGTATTCGCCAGTCCGAATCCTACCAGCAGAAATGCCAGCAGTGCCGCTTGCGGCCAGGGAACCAGCACGGCCAGCGTCATACCTGCACTGGCAGCCAGCGCGCCGGTAAGCATGACCCGATAGCGGCCAAAACGCTGAATGATTTTATCGCCGGTCAGCCGTCCAATCGTCATGGCAACCGAGAACACCGCATAGCCCAGCCCGGCATAGGCCACGCTGATGCCCGGACTCTGCAGCAGCAGCAGGGCGCTCCAGTCCAGCACGGCGCCTTCGGCGAGGAACAGAATAAAGCAGAGACAGCCGAGAAAAGCGACCCAGCCACGCGGGATCACCAGCCAGGGCTCATCGGCCTGACGCAGTCGCTCGCTCATTAACGTTGGCAGACTGCAGCAGAGCAGCACGGCAATCAGCACCATCATAATACTGATGGCCTGCAGCGGCGTCAGCCCGGCCCCCAGCAGCAGACTCACCGCGCCGGCGCCAATAATACCGCCCAGGCTAAAAAAGCCGTGAAAGCCGGACATCATGGGTTTGCGTGCCGCTTTTTCCACATGAACCGCCTGCACGTTCATGGCAACATCCAGCATGCCGAGTCCGGCGCCAAACAGCATCAGCGTCAATGCCATCAGCCAAAGCTGGTCCAGCGTGGCCAGCAGCGGCAACACGGCCAGAATCAGCAGCGCAGAGCAGGTCATGATTCGGCGGCAGCCAAAACGACCAATCAGCGTGCCGGTAACCGGCATCGCAGCCAGCGAACCGATGCCCAGACATAGCAGAAGCCCGCCGAGAGAGGCACCACTCAGCTGCAGGCGCTGGCTGGCGTAAGGCACAAGCGGCGCCCAGGCAGACATACTCAACCCGGCGATAAGAAAAACAGTACGCGTGCCGAAATTAACACGCTGATGCAGTTTGGCTGGCTGTGCGGCGTCCAGTGCAGTCATAGAAGTTATTTTGATCCGCTGTTAAAGCGTCGAAGTTTAGCATTAAAGCAGGGGGTGCAGCGGAATTAACGCGCAATTTGCCTTGCCTGCTGCTGCACAGGAATCGGACATCTTACCGACATTTAGCCAGGCCGGAATTTTTTCCAGATATTTCCTGGTACTGCCTGATAAACATTAAGTGACTTAACGCAAATTAAGTCGGTCAATTGATGACATATACTGATGCAATCAGCGGCAGGCGGTTAGCTGACTGTGGTTTTAGCCGGGTGCGCAATTCAGAACGATTTTCCGGATTTTTGCCACCAGACAGCAGTCAGAAAAACGCGCTAAGATAAGGCAGGTCACCGCTAAAGGTGCCGCTTATAGCAAGATCGTCACGCGTGCCAGCCCGACCGGGAGCACGCATTTAACGTCATACCTTTAACCTTGTTACCTGCGGGTAACCCGTTTCCATCAGGCGAAACGGGCCATACTGTTATGGCCTGTATAGCGCACCACTCTGCCTGAAACATTAATACAGGTAATCACTGGTGCAATACGTACTCTGTAACGAGGTTACCTATGTTTTCAGATCAATCCACTCTATCGTTCGCGTCGTTATTTACCTCTGGCACTGAGGGTGCCAGCCCGGTTATGGCCAGTCAGCAGCGTCGTGCCGACACCACGCCGCCGGCCGCACTGCACCCCTATGAGCCGCTGGCGCAGGATGGCGTTATCGCTGCCTGGGAGAGCAGCCGCGCCATCCACCTGCGCGGTCGCGCAGAACAGGAACCGGGCGCAACGGTAACAATCAGCTTCAACGGTGAAAGCTGGCACAGCACGGTCAATCACTGGGGTTACTGGAATGCAACTATGCCCCCCTCAGTATTACAGGGATTAGCGGATGGCAACTACAGTCTGACGCTGACCATCACTGATAAAGCGGGTAACAGCACCGCGACCGAAGTGGGGTTTGGCGTTTACGTAGATAAAACTCTCAGGCCGGAGATCAGCGTACATCCCGTGAGCGGTGATAACGCCATTAGCGTAGCGGAGGGCATTTATGGCGTGGAGATCAGCGGGCAGGTCACCCATATGCCGCTTAACAGCCATGTCACTCTGACGCTGGGAAACAAAAGCACCACTGCCCTCGTCGATGAGCACGGCGCATGGCAGGCGACGTTTACGCCGCAGGATCTGCAGGCGCTGTCGGATGGGATATATCAGCTGCAGGTCAGCGCCCGCGATCCCAATGGCAAAACCAGTACGGTACAGCATGAGCTGACGCTGGTAACACACCCGGAAAGCCTGCCACACATCAGCTTCGACAGCGTTACCGCTGACAACGTCATTAATTTTGCCGAGAGCCAGCAGGACCTGACGCTGAGCGGTACGCTCTCAGCACTGGCTCCGGGCCAGAAGCTGGAGCTCTGCGTCGGAGAGACAGTCTTTCATGCGGCTATCGATGCGCAGGGTCACTGGCAGGCGATCATTCCTGCCAGCGAGGTCAGCAGCTTTATTTCGACCGGCGAAGTGCGCGTTTATGCGCTCGACGCCGCCGGCAACAGCACCGACAGCACGCTGACGCTTAACGTCGTGACGCAGTTGCCCGACATTTACTGCGAAATGAATATTGGCGGCGATACCATTCTGAACGCGCAGGAAGCGCAGCATACGCTGAGTTTTTATCTTGAGGGCGTAAATCAGCTGACGCTGAATGGCAAGGCGTACACGCCAGTCGATGGCATGGTCACGCTCAGCGTGGCCGATCTGCAGGCGCTGCCGGATGGGCCTGTCAGCGCTATCGCTGAGCGCTGGGACAGCTACGGTAATCACGATAGCCAGACCCTCAGCGATCTGTTCACCGTGGCGATTCATCAGCTGCCGTCGCTGACGCTGCAGCAGCCGTTTGGCGATGGCGTTATTGCGCATGATGAGGTGGATCACTGGCATCTTATCCAGGGCAGTTCTCTTCATCTGGCACAGGGAAGTCTGGTCACCGTGACGCTGGGCGATCAGCACTACAGTGCCGCGGTAGAGGAGAGCGGAGAGTGGTCGCTGACCATTCTGGCGGGCCAGCTGGCGACGCTGGAGCCGGGCAGCTATCAGATGAGCGTCAGTGCCCAGGACAAGGCCGGCAATCTGGCCAGCGCCGTCCAGACGGTCACGGTAAATGGCGATGCCGGGAGCAGCGATTTCAGCGCAACGGCTATTGATACCCTGCTGGCGCACTATGGTGCCGGAGACGCCATACCCGGGGCCACGGCGATGGTCAGCGAGCCTGATCACCATTACGGCAGCAGCGACACTGCCTGGACGCTGGCCGATCATCTGCAGCAGCAACCGGTAGCGGCACTGGTATAAGTTACCTGCGGCACAGGCAGGCCATCATTCTTTTTTATAAGGCGACTCAGGGATGCGTTCACCCTCGCATACACGCGACGAAGCGATTGCTGCGCTGGACCGGGCTGCGGCCGTGCTGGGGATCGCCACCGATCGCCGCCGCCTGAGCTTCAGTGGCTGGCAGCAGCATCGCCGCAGGCGCAGCTGACCGACCTGGCGCAGCGCATGGGGCTGGTGCTGCAATTTGTCAGCGCACGCAAACTGCGCTGGCGTCAGGCCGTGATGCCGCTGCTGCTGCGCCTGAATGACGGCACGCTGGCGCTGGCAGAGTCGGCAGATGAGGAGGGCAGGGTGCAGTACTGGCTGAGTGCGGGCGGCGACGGTGTGCGCTCAGCCCCACTGAGCGACCTGCTGGCACAGGCGCAGCCGGAAGTGGGCGTGATTACGCTGGCGGCCCGCGCACGGGATGTGCGGATGGATACGTTTGTGCGTCCCTGGCAGCCACACTGGTTCTGGCAGCATTTTCGGCCCATGAAACGGCGTCTGGCTGAAATCAGTCTCGCCTCGCTGGTCAGCAATCTGCTGGCGCTGGCGGGCATCCTGTTCTCAATGCAGGTGTACGACAGGGTCATACCGGCCCGCTCCCAACCCACGCTATGGGTGCTGTTCAGCGGGGTGCTGCTTGCTGCGTTGATGGAATATCTGATTCGGCTGGCGCGTACCCGGGTTGCTGACGGGATGGGCAAGCGGATCGATCTGGCCCTCTCGGCGCAGCTTTTTGCCCGCGCGCTGCGCATTCGCAACGAGGCGCGGCCGCGCTCAACCGGCGCTTTTATTGCGCAGCTGCGTGAGGTCGAGCAGGTACGCGAGTTACTGACGTCTACCACGGTCAGCGCTGCGGCAGATATCCCCTTTGTCGTGCTGTTTCTGTTTATTTTGTCAGCGATTGGCGGCTGGCTGGTGCTGGTGCCGCTGCTGGCGATCCCGCTGATTGTGATCCCGGGTTTGCTGGTACAGATCCCGATGGCGCGGCTGGCGAAGCAGGGCCAGCGTGAAAGTGCTCTGCGGCAGGCGCTGCTGGTGGAGACGCTGGAGGGGGTGGAGGATATCAAGGCGCTGCAGGCGGAGGCCTGGTTCCAGCGGCAGTGGGAACAGACGCATGAGGTCAGTGCGACGCTCGCCAGTCAGCAGCGGCTGTGGGGCGCGCGCCTCACCGGCTGGGCGGGCAGCGTGCAGCAGCTGACCTATGCGGGAATGCTGGTTGCCGGGGTGTATCTGATCCTGAACAACCAGATCACTACCGGTACGCTGGTGGCCAGCAGCCTGCTCTCCGCGCGTACGCTCGCTCCCCTGATGCAGCTGACGCTGGTATTTTCGCGCTGGCAGCATGCGCGCAGCGCCATGACCGGACTCAACGAGCTGCTTAAAAAGCCGGTTGACCAGCCACAGAACGGCATGCCGGCTTATGCGCCGGTGCTCAGCGGACACTATCAGCTGCAGCAGGTACGCTATCACTATGATGAAAACAGCCTGCGGACGATTGCTATCGATAGCCTGACAATCCGCCCCGGCGAGCGTATAGCGATTCTCGGCGGGGTGGGGGCAGGGAAATCGACCCTGCTGAAAATCCTGGCGGGGCAGGCGATGCCCGTCAGCGGGCGCATTATGATTGACGGCGTCAGCATGCAGCAGCTCGATCCGGCAGATTTGCGGCGGCAGCTCGGCTGGCTGTCGCAGGAGGCGCGCCTGTTTTTCGGCACCCTGCGGCAGAACCTGCTGCTTGGTAACCCGCACGCCACCGAGCAGGAGATGCTGCAGGCGCTGCGCATAAGCGGGGCGTTATCGCTGCTGCAGCAGGATGCCGCCGCGCTTGATCGTCTCATTCATGAAGGCGGACGCGGGCTCTCTGGCGGTCAGCGGCAGATGATTCTGCTCAGCAGGATGCTATTGCGTCAGCCGCAGATTGTACTGCTGGATGAGCCTACGGCGGCGCTGGATGAACCTCTGGAGGCGCAGGTGATCCGTCAGCTGGCGCAGTGGCTGCCGGGGCGTACACTGGTGCTGGTCACGCATCGTCCGGCGCTGCTGGGGCTGGTTGATCGGATTATCGTCATGAAGAACGGCGAAATCGTGGCTGATGGCCCGCGCGATGCCATTCTGCAGCGCAGTACTCCGCAGCCGGAGGTGGCAGATGAACACGGATAACGAGGCGGCGGCGTCGCGCATTATCTGGCTCTGCGCGCTTACGCTGCTGCTGCTGCTGATCTGGGCGCACGTGGCCGTGCTGGATGAGGTCACAACAGGCAGCGGCAAAGTTACGCCCTCCAGCCGGGCACAGATTATCAACAATCTGGATGGCGGGATCCTCAAACAGCTCAGCGTGCGCGAGGGCGATATTGTTCGTAAGGGCGAGCTGCTGGCCACGCTCGATCCCGCCCGCTACCAGTCCAGCTATGGCGAAGCCAGCGCCAGAGTACGCACACTGCGGGCAACGGCAGAGCGGCTGGATGCCGAGCTCAGCGATCGACCCCTGCAGTTCAGCACGGATATTCGCCGCTACCCGCAGCTGGTTGCGCGTGAAAGCCAGCTCTATCAGTCGCGCCGGCAAAATCTGGCGATAACGCTGCAGAATCTTCAGCAGTCGCTGACGCTGGTACAGGCAGAACTCAACCTGACTGAGCCGCTGGTGGCCCGCGGCGCGGCGGGGAAAGTCGAAGCGATCCGGCTGCGGCGCCAGGTCAGCGATCTGCAGGGAAAAATCGATGAGGTGCGCAACGATTACGCGGTGCGGACGCACGAAGAACAGGTCAAAAACAGCGCAGAGCTGGATGCGCAGCTGCAGGTTGCCGCAGGCAGAGAAGATCAGCTGACGCGTACTGCACTGCTTTCGCCGGTTTATGGCATCGTTAAAGCGATAGCGATTACCACGCCGGGCGGTGTGGTCGAGCCAGGCGGCAAACTGATGGAGATCGTCCCGCTGGAAGATCGGCTGCTGATCGAGACGCGCGTTGCGCCACGGGATATCGCCTGGATCCGTGCCGGATTGCCTGCAACGGTGAAAATCACTGCGTATGATACCGCTATTTATGGCGATCTGCCGGGCATCGTTGAGAGCGTATCACCGGATACGCTGGAGGGGAGCGACCCGCGCGAGCCACCCTATTTTCGGGTCTATGTGCGAACGCAGACGGCAACGCTGACCACCCGGCGCGGACAGCACTTTCCTGTGCTGCCGGGTATGCTGGCAGATGTAGAGATAAAAACCGGGCAAAAATCGGTGCTGGATTATCTGCTTAAGCCACTGAATAAAGCGACTGAAGCGCTGCGTGAGCGCTGATTGCGTTATTATACTGGCGGGAAAACAGAGCAGATAAAAAAATGCCGGACAAATATGTCCGGCGGGAATCAGGGTAAAACACTCATTCGGGGTGAATGAAGATAATAATAAAATAAATGATGATAGCGTTGATAATTGTAGAGGCTGACGGCAACAAAGTTTTATCATTCAGTGCGGCATTAAATTAACGCATTGTGTTGAGTTAAAAGGAATTTAATTACGTTTGTTTATTTGTGCTTTATTTTTTATCAATGCGTGCTGATTATTAGTTCCACGATATTTACATGTGGCAATAAATTTGTAATCAACTGAAACACTTTCGGAAATTTAGTATCATTTTCCTGATAGATTATTGCCCACTATAAAACAACAATGAATTGCCGGCTGAATTTTTAACATTCAGTTTGCAGTGGCATAACTATAAAGGCACATAACCGAGGGTAAATAAATGAATCGTCGCGTTCTCTCCCTGATGATCCCGGCACTGCTGGTGGCGGGTTCAGCAAGCGCAGCCGAGATCTATAATAAAGATGGCAACAAACTCGACCTCTACGGCAAAGTAGATGGTCTGCACTACTTCTCTGACAACGATGGCTCAGACGGTGACCAGTCTTACCTGCGCTTTGGTTTTAAAGGTGAAACTCAGGTGACCGATCAGCTGACGGGTTACGGTCAGTGGGAATACCAGGCCGCGCTGAACACGGCTGAGAGCGAAGGCACCAAAGACAGCTATACCCGCGTCGGCTTTGCCGGTCTGCGTTTTGGTGACGCTGGCTCTTTCGATTACGGCCGCAACTACGGCATTGCGTATGATATTGGCGCATGGACTGACGTCCTGCCGGAGTTTGGTGGCGATACTTATGGCGCGGACAACTTTATGTTCCAGCGCGGTAACGGTATGGCAACTTACCGTAATAATAATTTCTTTGGTCTGGTGGATGGCTGGAACGTTGCCGTTCAGTACCAGGGCAAAAATGACAACCCGACTGAATCCGCCTCTGGCCGTGATGTTCTGGGTGAAAACGGTGACGGCTGGGGCCTGAGCACCACCTATGATTTAGGTAATGGTCTGGCACTGGGCGGTGCGATGTTCCAGTCCGATCGCACCAATAACCAGAATGCTGCAGGTGTACTGGGTCAGGGTGATAAAGCGGAAGCTTATACCGGCGGCCTGAAATATGACGCAAACAATATTTATCTGGCTGCGATGTATACCCGCTCTTACAACGCAACGCGTTTTGGTTCAGTGGATTCTGACGCTTTCGGTTATGCCAACAAAGCGGACAACTGGGAAGTGGTTGCGCAGTATCAGTTTGACTTCGGCCTGCGTCCGTCACTGGCTTACGTCAATTCACGCGGTAAAGATATTGAAGGTTATGGCAGCCAGAACCTGAAAAAATATATCGACGTGGGCGCGACCTATTACTTCAATAAAAACATGTCGACCTATGTGGATTATCAGATCAATCTGCTGGATGATAACACCTTTACCAACAATGCCGGTATCAATACCGATGACATTGTGGCGCTGGGTCTGGTTTACCAGTTCTGAGTATCTGGCGCGCCGCCCTGCGGGCTGCGCGCCACCTTTCCTGCTTTATTCTGTGATATCCGCATTTATCCGCAGGCCGGCATTAAGCGGGCTCAGCATCTGACCTACTGTACGCCACGCCAGCGCCGGGCTTTTGCCGCCGGACGCGGTGCAGTCTGCGCCGCCGCAGCGGGCTGACCTCCCTCCAGCGCAATACCTGCCAGGGTAAAAGCAGAAAAGCTCAGCCACCGCTGCCACTTTTCACTCTGCGTTTTCGACATTGCCATACTGCACCTCGCTGAGAATAAACCTGCTCTCAACAATGCAGCATTTATGCCATGCTGCCGCTCTCAGCGTCACACGCCTCAAACGGGGTTTGTTACACTGCGCCAGCCCTGAAGTAGTGCAGAGTGGATAGTAATAGTGCAGGGCTTAACGTCGCCGTGCGCTGTAGCTTTCCAGTGAACGCTGACGCGCGTGCTGCCAGCTGCGATAACTGCCGTACAGGAACAGCGCGGCGGAGAGGGCGGCGATTAATACATAC
>Ga0207791_1000298_pt1 | contig 13071 bp, 4 predicted proteins | sample HigsolmetaGSP16D_FD_184844 | JGI IMG/M metagenome (GOLD analysis project Ga0207791, IMG submission 184844) | High solid enriched microbial communities from the Joint BioEnergy Institute, USA - SP1-6-D (SPAdes) | ecosystem: Engineered > Bioreactor > SSF (Solid state fermentation) > Aerobic >...
GGTTTCGGATTGGCACTCCTGCTACAAGTCGGCATTGGCCTGCTGCGTGGTTGGTCGGTGGTCTCCCTCTCTTCCCGGCTCGGATTGCAGTGGATGGGCAACGTGTTCGCGCACCTGCTCAAGTTGCCGCTAGATTTTTTCGAAAAACGGCACCTGGGGGATGTCACGTCACGCATGTCCTCGGTGCAGACCATTCAACACACGCTCACCACCAGCTTCGTCGAGGCGATGATCGATGGAGTGATGGCGATGGTGACGCTGGTGCTGATGCTGGTCTATAGCTGGAAGCTGGCATTGGTGACCCTGCTGGCCGTCGCGCTCTATCTTGGCATCCGCGCCATTGCCTATCGGCCCATGCGCGACCGCACCGAGCAACAATTGGTGGCCGCGGCCAAGCAACAGACGCATCTGCTCGAATCGCTGCGTGGCATGCAAAGCTTGAAAGTGGCCGGTGAAGAATCGGTGCGTCGTTCCACTTACGAAAACTTGCTCAACGACACCGTCAATCAGGACGTGAAGCTGGCGCGGATGTCCCTGGGCTTCAATACGGCCAGCCAGTTGGTGTTCGGCCTGGAGCGCATCGCGGTGATCTGGATCGGCGCCTGGTTGGCGCTGGACAACGTGTTCTCGGTCGGCATGCTGGTCGCCTACCTGGCCTATAAGGACCAATTCGCCACGCGCGTGAGCGGGTTGATCGACAAATGGATCGAGTTCCGCATGCTGCGCCTGCATGGCGAGCGGCTGGCCGATATCGTGTTGTCCCCGCCGGAAGACGATCACGCATTACCACACGCGCTGCCATCCGCCGAGCCAAGCATCGAGGTGGAAGGGCTGTCGTTTCGCTACGCCGACGGCGAGCCGTGGGTGGTCAAGGACTGCTGTTTCACGATTGCACCGGGGGAATCGGTGGCCATCATCGGTGGGTCTGGTTGCGGCAAGACAACGCTGGTGAAACTCTTGCTGGGTTTACTCACGCCCAGCGAGGGCACGATCCGGATCGGTGGGCAAGACCTGCACAAACTCGGCCCGCGCACTGTGCGTGCGATGATCGGCGTGGCGATGCAGGACGATCAATTGTTCGCAGGCAGTATCGCCGACAACATCAGTTTCTTCGATACGGATTTCGAGCTGGAACGGATCGAGGCGGCGGCAGAGTTGGCGGCGGTGCATGAGGATATCGCCGCGATGCCGATGGGCTATCACAGCCTGATCGGAGATATGGGGAGTTCGCTTTCGGGCGGCCAGAGGCAGCGGATTATTCTCGCGCGTGCGCTGTATCGGCAGCCGAAGCTGCTGTTCCTCGACGAAGCCACCAGCCATCTTGATGTCACCCGCGAGCGCTTGGTCAACGAGGCAGTGAAGCACTTGCAATTGACCAAGGTGATCGTGGCGCACCGCCCTGAAACCATTGCCAGCGCCGACCGTATCCTGATGATGGAGCATGGACGAATCGTGCAGGAAGCAAGGCCGCCGCAATCGCCCGAGATGTCATGTCCTGAAGATCACGTCTTGAGTGCGTGAAGACAGGCCACACGCGTGGATACGCAATGTTCGAGCCGCTGTAGCCCGCATGCATCTGCCTGGTTCGCCAACAGACCTGCCTAAGCACGCGAGAGACGGCGATGGGTGTCAGTGAGTGGCAAGAATCACTTTGGCAGCGCGGCATGTCCCTGGATCGAAAACCTCGCTGTGTTACCGGGCGCGCCGGTTCCAGGCTGCCCGCCGCCGACAAACAGCGCGTAGTCGCCAGCCTCCACCGCGCGCTGCCCGCGGCGATCCACATCGCTCAAGGCGCGTGCATCCAAGCGGAAGGTCAGCGTGCGTTGCTCGCCCGCCGCAAGATGCACGCGCTGAAAACCGACCAGGCTGCGCAACGGCGATTGTGGGCGATCCGGGTATTGCAGATACACTTGCGCCACTTCATCGCCAGCGCGCGTGCCGGTGTTGCGCACGGTGGTGCTCACCTGCAAGGTGCTGCCGGCCTGCAACGTGGTGCTGGAAAGTGTCGGCGTGGCGTAGGCAAAGCGGGTGTAGCTCAGTCCATAGCCGAACGCAAACAGCGGATCGCCCTTGAAGTAGCGATAGGTCCGGCCCTTCATGTCGTAACTGACGTACGGTGGCAGGTCCTTGGTGGAACGATAGAACGTCACCGGCAGGCGACCGCCGGGATTGTCGTCGCCGGCCAGCATGCGCGCGATCGCGGTGCCGCCGGACTGGCCCGGATACCACGCGGCCACAATCGCATCGGCATGCGCCTTGGCCCAGTTCAAGGCCACTGCGCTGCCGCTCATCAGCACGACCACCAGCGGTTTGCCGGAGGCCTTGACGCGTTCGAGTAGTGCTTGTTGTGCGGTGGGCAGGGCGATGTCGTTGCGGTCGCCGCCGTCGAAGCCGGGTACGTCGATACGCAATTCTTCGCCTTCCACATCCGGCGAGAGCCCCACGAAGGCGACCACCGCATCGGCTTGCGCCACGGCCTGCTCGGCTTCGGCCAGCTGCGCTGCGGCAGGGGCCAGCCATTCCAGACGCACGCCCTGGTCCTGGCCGCGGTGTTCCATTTCCAGACGGATCCTGTGCGGGCGGGTATCGTCGAAATGCAGCGTGGCGTCCACGCTGCGTCCATCTGCGTTATGCATGCCGGCGGGTACATGCTTGTCGTCGGCATTGCCGGCGACCATCAACGTGTCGTCGATATATAGCCGCACCGGATCATGCCCACTGCAATCGAAACAACGTGCGACGCGTACCGCCAGTGTGTAATCACCGGCGCTGGGTGGCAGCAGCTCACCGCTCCAGCGCACCGCATAGCGGTTGGCCGGCACACCCTTGGCCGGGGCGACCTGATCCCAGTTGAAGCTCACCACACGGTCCTGCCGCACCGTGCGCGCTGCACCGGTCATGTCGGGGTTGTCGAAATAGTCGCCACGCAACCCGGGCGCGCCATTGCTGCGCAACGCCGTCTCCGGGATCATGCCCGGTACGCCGGCGGCCAACGGCGCGCCTTGTGCGTAACGAATCCGTTGCGTACCGAAGCGCTGGCGCAAGCCCATCAGCGGTGTGACCGGTGCGGACGAGGTGCCCTGGTAATTGGCCTCCAGTGCGGCCAGTGCGTCGGCATTCGGGCCGATCACTGCCAGCTGTGTGCCGGCTTTCAGCGGTAGCGTGTTGGTATCGTTCTTCAACAGTACGATCGACTCGGCAGCGGCCTGCAAGGCCAGCGCACGATGCGCGGCGGTGTCGACATCCTTGGCGCCAAGCCGCGCATACGGGTCCTGGCGGGGTGCTTCCAGCTCGCCCAGGCGATAGCGGGCGGCGAACAGGCGCACCAGCGATTGGTCGAGCAACGTCTCGTTCACTTCGCTGCGTTCGATCGCGGTGCCGAGCTCGCGATAGGCATGCCCGCAATTGAGATCGTGCCCGGCCTTGAGCGCTGCGGAGGACGAGCCGGCGTTATCGGGGCGGAAATAATGGAACTGGGTCATGTCGTCCACCGCATCGCAGTCGGAAACGACAAACCCCTTGAATCCCCAATCGCCCCGCACGCGGCCATTGAGCAGCCAGTCGGCCGCACATGCGGGCGTGCCGTGCAGCGCGTTGTACGCGCACATCACCGAGCCGGCCTGGCCTTCGACCAGCGCGGCGCGGAACGCTGGTGTGTAGGTCGCTTCCATATCGTGCGGCGACACATCCACATCGAACCCATGCCGGCCCGGCTCCGGGCCGCTGTGCACGGCGAGATGCTTGGGCGTGGCGATCGTGCGCGGGTGGTCGAGATCCTCGCCTTGCAGGCCGCGAATGAAGCCCACCGCCAGTTGTCCGGTGAGGAACGGATCTTCGCCGTAGGTTTCCATGCCGCGGCCCCAGCGCGGATCGCGAAAGATATTGATGTTTGGTGACCAGATGGTGAGGCCGGCATAGCGCTTATGGTCCTTGCCAGGGCCGCCTGCCTGGTTGAACTTGGCGCGCGCCTCGGTCGAGGTGACCGTACCCACTTGCTTCATCAGCCTGGTATCCCAGCTGGCTGCCAAGCCAATGGCTTGTGGAAACACTGTGGCGTAGCCGTTACGCGCGATGCCGTGCAGGCCTTCGCTCCACCATTCATAGGCCGGGATGCCCAGGCGCGGAATCGCTGGTGCATCATTCATCGCTTGCGCCACTTTCTCGTCGCGGCGCATTTGCGCCACCAATGCGGTGGCACGTTGTTCGGGCGAGAGTGCCGCGCGCTCCGCAGCCGATGCGATGCAAGGCATGGTAATGCTCAGGCCCAGCGCGAAGGCAAGGCGGGACATGATGGACACGGGCGACATCGAGTGACTCCTGCGTTGCTGCAATGCAGCCTCGCGTTGCAATGGTTCGTTGAAGTTGGAACGACATCAGGCACAGGTCTGGATCACACGTTTTGAAGCAGCTGTCGTCACGTTGCCGCGGTGCAGCGCCTCTCGCTGGAGCAGACGCATGCCCGCATGCCAAGGCAACGCCGCATCATTTCGCGTCGGCAGGCTCCGGCGGCGCTCCCGCCAGCGTGGCGGCCAGATCCCGCACTTGCAGCGTGGATTGCAGCTGCGCCAGCGTAGCCTTGCTGCGCACGCGTACGGTCAGCGGCTCGCCCGGCAGCAGGTCGAAGGCGTTGTCCGACAGCGTGGCATCCACATCGCCAAACGACAGCCACACCTCGCGCGCCAGTGTGTTGCTGGTCAAGGTGAGTACATCCCCATCGCCATCGGCTCGCCACTGGCGATTGATGTTTGCGGTCGGCAATTCGAGCTGCTTGGCGGGGGCAAAGAACACCAGCGCACGCGACAGCAACGTGTTGCCGTCGAATACCTCGAACACTGCATAGGTGCGCTTGGGGTCGGCGCTGCCGAGCAATTGCTTGTCGCTGAAGATACCGACTTGCAGACTGCTCAGCGGTTTGACGCTGGCTTTTTCCTCGCGCGTGCTCAGCACCTTGCCGTCCATGCGCATCACCCGCATGCGCCAGCGTGCCGCCAGCGGCGTGGTGCGGTCGGACACCAGCGACACCTCGGTCTGGCCCTTGTCGTTACGCAACGCGGCGATCATGTCCGGCGCATAGAACCGGCGTGCGTGGTAATGCAGCGCCTTCCAGCGGCCGTCGTAATCCACGCTGGACCACGATGCGCCCGGCCACACATCGTTGAGCTGCCAGTACAGCGAGCCCATCGATTGCGGACGCGAGGCGCGCAGGTGCGAAGCGGCGAGAGTGATGCCTTCAGCCTGCATCAGCTGGCTCAGGTAGACGAAGCTGTCGAAGTCCTTGGATTCGCCAAATTCGCGACGTATGTACAGCATCAGCCGCTTGTTGCCGTTGCCCTTGTCGAACTTCTGGTGCACGCGCATCACCGGCGATTCCGGATTCATGTCGCCGGGCTCGGCGAATGTGCGCACGGTGCGCATGTCCGGGAACGATTGCAGGCCATATTCGGACATGAAGCGCGGGGTGACGTTGAGATAGTCGGCAACCGGCAGGGCAGGGCCGCCCCACACCGTCCAGTAGTGCATGTCGCCGTCGTTGGCCTGGTCGGCAGCGCCATCGAAGTCGGTGCCCGGCGAGGTGGCCCAGTACGGCACGTCGCTATCGTAGGTGGCGACGACTTCGCGGAACACGCTGCCGAACAAGGTCGTCATACCGCGCTCGATACGGCTGCGTTCTTCCGGATCCAAGGATTGTTTGAACGTGACCCGGTCGCCCCAGTGTTCCCAGCCGGTCTGCACTTCATTGTTGCCGCACCACAGAACGATGCTGGAGTGATCACGCAGCCGCTTGACCTGCTCGATCGCTTCCTGCCGGGTGTTCTCGCGGAACGCCAGATCGTATGGAGGCACCGCGCCGCCGAACATGAAGTCCTGCCAGATCATGATGCCCAGTTCGTCGGCCACGTCGTAGAAATAGTCGTCCTGGTAATGCCCGCCGCCCCACATGCGCAGCATGTTCATATTGGCCTGGCGCGCATCCTGCAGGGTGCTGCGCATGCGCTCGCGCGTCACGCGCGCGGGGAAGGCATCCAGCGGAATGAGATTTGCGCCCTTGGCGAAGATCGGGATGCCGTTGACCACGAACGCCATGCTCTTGCCGAACTGATCTTTTTCGCGGCGCAGCTCCACCGAACGCAGGCCAGTGACACGTTTGATCTGTTGAGTGTCGCCATTGGCCTCGCGCAGGTGGGCCACGAAGGTGTAGCGGTCCTGCGCGCCGTAGCCAGCCGGAAACCAGCGTTTGGGCTTGGCGATACGTACAGGCAGATCGATGCGGTTCTGGCCTGGATCGATCACCGCATCCTGGGTGAACTTGCCGACGGTTTGCCCATCCGGACCCAGGACATCCAGCGTCACCTGTACCGGGCCGCTGCGGCCAGCCTGTAGTTCCAGCTGCGCCTGCAATTGTGCGCTGTCGGCATCCACGCGTTGCTGGGCGATATGCAGGCTGTCCACACGCACGGCGTCCCACGCTTCCACGCGCACATCCTTCCAGATGCCGGCGTTGACCATGCGCGGGCCCCAGTCCCAGCCGAAGTTATACGGGGCCTTGCGCACATAGGTGGAGCTGTGTCGCGCTTGGGGTTCGTCGCCGAATGCCGAGTCGTAGGCACCCGGCAGCGCGTACGGCTGCTTGGCCAGCCACGGCTGGATCTTCTTGATCGGCGAATACAGCGTGACTTCAAGCACGTTGTCGCCACGCGTGAGCAAGGATTTCGCATCCACGCGCCACTGCCGGAACATGTTGTCAGCGCTGAGCAGCGGCTTGCCGTTGAGGGTGACCTCGGCGAACGTATCCAGGCCGTCGAACACCAGCTCGACATGTTCGCGCTTGAGCGTGGCTGCATCCACATTGAAATGGGTCTGGTACTGCCAATCGCTCAGGCCGGCCCACTGAATCTTGCTTTCGTTGTCGCGATAGAATGGGTCGGGCACGATCCTGGCGGCGATCAGATCTGTCTGCACCGCGCCCGGCACTTGCGCCGGCAGCCACCTCGCTGCTTTCGGATACGTCTTGCCTTGCTCCTGGCCTGGCACCAGCCGCACCTGCCAGCCGGTATCCAGCGTCATGGCGGTGGGTGGCGCTGCCCAGGCGTGCGAGATGGCCAAGGCCAGGGCAAGCCCGAGCCGGGCGGGGGCGGGCCCAAAACGATGACGGAATAGGGGCATGCGTGACTCTCCTGGAATGGTTCAGCGCGTGGCGATGGGAGGCGCCTGCTGGGTGGTTTCAATCAGTTGAACGGCGCCGATGGCATACAACGGGCCGCGGATCGGCGCGGTGAAGCGCAGGCATAGATCGTGAATGCCGGTGCGCGCAGGCAGTACGGTTTCCAGCGTGAATTGCTCGCCCACCGTGTCGCTGCGTGGCAGCTGGACGCTGGCGATCAATTCGCCAGCGCAGCCAAGGCGCACTTCCAGTTCACCACGATGCGTCTGGGCTGGGTACTGCACGACCTTGGCTTGCTCGTGTGCCAGGCCGAAGTTGTTGGGCAGGCGCGCGGCCTGGATGCGGATGGCGCCGATGCCGTCCAGGCGCGCTTGGGGATAGATGCGGCACGCATGGAACAGGTCGAGGTTGTACACCGGTGTGTCGGCAGCAGTCATCTCCGGCAACAGCGGCAAGCGCAGGCCAAGCGCTCCGGTTTCGACGCAGTGCTGTAACTGGTGCGTATCGACGTGCAACAGGCTGGCGCGATCGAAGGTGCGGCTGCGCGTGGCTGCTAGCGGGATGCCGTTGGTATCGAACGCAGTGGCCTTCACTGTCGTCGGCAATTGAATCGTCAACGGCGTTTGGTAGCGTGGCGATGCCGGTGTGGGCTCGCTACCGTCGATGGTGTAATGCAGCGTGCCTGCGCCGGTCTGCGTGTTCAGCACCACCTTGGCCGGGCCGCCGGCGAGTACCGGGTTGGGGCCGCTTTCCAGGGCGATATCGGCGGCGAATGCGCCATCGCTGTAGTCGATGCCCAGTGCCCTGTAGCGTTGCAACTGTGCCGGCATACGCGCCAAAAAGCTGTTCCAGCTGCGCGCTGCCGGCAGCGACCAGGTCATTTCCGCCACGGCAGACAGACGTGGGAACAGGGCGTGATCCACATGCCATCTGGATGGGATGTATTCAGACCACAGCGCGCCTTGCGCGCCCAGCACGTGCTGGGCCTGTTCGGTGCTGAGCTCGACCGGTACCGGCTCGAATGCGTAGACCTTCGACAGCGGCAATATTGTCAGGCGACCGTTCGGTTCGTCGTTGCGCGTGGTCTGCAGATTGTCCAGGTACAGCCAGTCGCCGGGCGCAAGCACCACATCGTGGCCATGTTTGGCTGCGGTGACCGCGCCATCGACGCCGCGCCAGGACATCACCGACGCATTCGCCGGAACGCCGCCTTCCAGAATTTCATCCCAGCCGATCATGCGCCGGCCGTGCTTGGTGAGATAGTCCGCCAGCTGTTCGTTGAACCAGCCCTGCATCGCATGCGCGTCCCTGACTCCGAGCTTGCGCATCTGCGCGCGCACCGCCGGCGAGGCTTCCCATTGATCTTTGACTGCCTCATCGCCACCGATGTGGATGTAGGTCGACGGGAACAGCGTCAGCACTTCATCCAGCACATGGGTGATGAAGGTCAGGCTGCCTTCGCTGGTATTGAACAGGTACGGGTTGACACCCCAGTCCACGCCTACCTGCGCGCGCACGCCAGGGACGCCCACCTCTTCCGGGTAAGCGGCAACGGCCGCCTGCGCATGCCCGGGCATGTCCAGTTCGGGCAGCACGGTGATGTGCAGGCGCGCCGCATACGCGACGATGTCGCTGATCTGTTCCTGCGTGTAGAAGCCGCCATACCGCTGCGGTGTGCCGTGCTGGCCACCGCCGGGTGGGGTGCGCCATGCGCCAACCTCGGTGAGTTTGGGATAGCGCTTGATCTCGATGCGCCAGCCCTGGTCATCGGTGAGATGCCAATGCAGCACGTTGAGCTTGTGCAGGGCCATCGTATCGAGCACATGCTTGACCGTGGCCACATCATGAAAATGGCGGGCCACATCCAGATGCTGGCCGCGCCAGCTGAAACGTGGCCAGTCGCCGATGGCGACCGACGGTAGCTGGACCGGGCCCTTGTGCGCATCCGGCGTCATCAATTGCCAGGCGCTGATTGCCCCGTACAACAAGCCGGCACCGTCGCGCGCGGCAATGCGCACGCCCTTGGTATCGACATCCAGGCTGTAGCCTTCGGTATGCGCCACCGGCGCCTGTGCGCTGCGCTCCAGGCGGATGCTGCCAGGCGATGCGCTGGTTTCGGCACGCACTCCCAACCGCAGCTCGCGGCTCCGCCGTAGCAACTCGGCCAGCTGTTCGGCACTGCGGCGTGCCTCTGCATCGCCGGGCATGATCGAGATCACCGTCGCTGTGTCCACCGTGAAGCTGCCGCTTCCGCGTTCGACCTGCGCTGCTGCGGGAATCAACGGCAACGGTGTGCCGGTGGTAACGGCTGTTTCAGCGGCAGGTGCGCCCGTGGTGGCTGCGACCGGCGAAGTGCCTGGCGCACGTTGACCGCAGCCGGCCAGCGATGCCGCTGCGAACACACATGCAAGCAGGCGCGAAGATACCGGCGAGCCTGGTGTCAAGCGTGCGGTGGGTGTGGAGGTCGACATCATGCAATCACATTCGGATGTGGCGGCGGTACACGGCAGCCACGCACAGTAGCAAAGCCGTGTTGCAAGGCGCAGTGACTGGCGCAGGCTTCGTCCCGGCGCGCGAGGTGGCAACGGTGTGCCGCGCTCGGTTGCACTTAACGCTGTGCGGTCGGCAGCGCGTCCCACACGTTCGGGTCTTCGGCACCCAGCACCCAGCAGCTGAAGCCTTCCAGGCCGTACTGCTTGGTCAGTTCGTAGCGTGCCTTGAAGCTGCGTGCGTCCGGGCGGAACACCCATTCGCGCATGTCATCGCGATAGAAGTAGAACCACGATTCCTGCTCGACCGGATCCCACTGCACCGTGGCGTTGTGTTCCAGTGCCAGGGGGAACGACTCGTCGGCATCGATATACGTGGCGGAAATATTCGACGCCTCGGTGCCGTCTTCCTTCACCGGATTACCGGTGTACCAGCGATAGCCGTAGGTGGCGATGCCCAGCGACAGCTTTTCTTTCGGTACCTGGGTGATGGCGTACTCCAGATGCTTCTTCATCCAGACCATGCCGTCGACCGGGCCCGGCGTCGTCCAGCGCGTGTGCTGGTCGTAGGTCATCAGGCTGACCAGATCCGCCGCCTTGCCCAACGCCTTGATGTCGTACGCACCGCGCCAGTATTCCCACATCCATTTGGAGAACGGGCCGCCTTCTGCGTAGCCTGGTGCATTGGGGACCACAGCGACCGACATCTTGAAGCCGGCCTTGTGCAGTGCATCTGCGGTCTGCTTGACCATCAGCGTGTAGGCGTCGCGGTCGGTCCAGGCGATGTTTTCGAAATCGAACTGGAAGCCATAGTAGCGGTGCTGCTTGGCGTGGATCAGCAGCGATTCGATCATGCGCTTCTTGGCAGCTTGGTCATGCAGCAGCTTGTGGAAGCCGTCGCGGCCGGTGGTCATCGACAGGATCGGCATGACCCGCAGCTTGTGCTGCTTGGCGATGTCATACAGATACATATTGGGGGTGCCGTTGACCAGGCCGTTCTGGTCAACGCCATACCAGGTGGGCGCCACCACATCGATCTTGTCGAGGTTGGCAATAAATGAGTTGGTCGATTTCTGCGTGTTCATTAGATAGAACAACGCAGTGGGATTCTTGGCCAGGGCCGGGGCGCAGGCAAATGCCAGCGCAAGCAATATCCAGATCAATCGCTTGCTCATGAAAAACAACATCCGTCAGGGGGTGGGGGAGGAAAGGTCGATGCGGAAGACGTAAGCGCTTTGGCCAACCGGCTTGGCCGGCAACTGTAGGTGCAGGCCATCGGCGCGTTGTTCGAACGGGATCTGCTTGCCGTTGGCCAGCAAGGTCACGCCGCGCACGCCATCGCCAGCCTTGAGCGAGCGGATCAGCGCTTGGCCATTGCTCGGCCAACCGAGTTCGATCGCATACAGCGCGCCAGCGCGCGTAGTGAAGCGGAAATCTTCGGCCGTGTACGGCTTGGTCTTGATGTCCTGGAAGGTGCCGCCCACCACCTCAGTGGGACCTTCGCCGTACACGCGCCACGGCGTGCTGTCGTAGATCGCGGCACCGTTGGTCTTGAGCCACTTGCCGATCGTCAGCAGGATGCCGCGCTCGGTGTCCGGGATCGAACCATCGGCGCGCGGGCCGATGTTGAGCATCAGGTTGCCGTTCTTGGCCACCACATCGGCCAGCATGTGGATAATGAAGGTGGGCGACTTGTAGGTGTCGTTGTCGATATAGCCCCACGATGCGTTGCTCACCGAGGTGTCGGTCTGCCAATGCGTGGGGTGGATTCCGGTGAGCTGGCCGCGCTCGATATCCAGCGTGCCTGCGCCTTCGGGGAATGCACCGAGCTTGTAGTTCACCACCACGCCACGGTCGGCTCCGGTGCGCGCTGCGCCCTGGTTGTAGTAGTACGCCAGCATCGTCGGCAGGCTGCGGCGGAAGGTGGGGTGGGCAATCCACCAATCGAAATAGATCAGGTCCGGTTGATAGGTGTCGATCAACTCGGTGGTGCGTGCCAACCAATCGTCCAGCCACGCCTGGGACACCGGTGTCCAGTCGTTGGCCACATCACTATCGTCCTTTCCAGCAAGACGCAGTTGCGCCGGGCCATACAGCGCGGCGTAACGCGGGTTGTTGACGTCCGAGTCGAACTTGCGCCCGCCATCGAAGAACCAGTTGTGTTCGGCGCGGTGCGATGACAACCCGAAATGCAGCCCCTGTGCGCGAATGGCCTTGGATAATTCGCCCAGCAGGTCGCGTTTTGGCCCCATCTTCATCGCGGTCCAGTCGGACAACTTGGAGTCGTACAGCGCAAAACCGTCGTGGTGTTCGGCGACCGGCACCACATAGCGCGCGCCGGATTCGCGGAACAGCGTGGCCCAGCCACTTGGATCGAACTTGGGCGCGGTGAACTTGGGAATCAGATCCTTGTAGCCGAAGCTCGCCTGCGGGCCGTAGGTGGCCACGTGATGGGCGAATTCCTTGGAACCTTCCAGATACATGTTGCGCGAATACCACTCGCTGCCGAATGCCGGCACCGAGAACACGCCCCAGTGGATGAAGATGCCGAACTTGGCGTTGTCGTACCACGCCGGCGATTGATATGCCTTCAGTGCCGCCCAGTCGGGGCGGAACGGGCCCTTGCGTGCGCCGGCTTCGGCTTCGCGCACCAGGCGCTCGCGTTCGGGCGCATAGGCAGCGGTGGCATCGAGCCACTGCTGGTCGATGACTTCAGGGCTGAGCGTGGTGGCGGTCGGGGCGGTCGGCGATTGCGCCGCATGGACCTGCAACGCCGGCAGCGCGAGCACTAGAGCGAATGCAAGCATGCGGGTCCTGGGTGCAGCTCCGACGTGGCGGCGGGAGGGAGCCGCGAACTGGCGGCTATCGGGCGTCATGGGAACTGCACTCCTGTAAGCGAAACGCATCGGTCATGGTGCAGCCGCGCGTGGATGGCAAAAGCGGATCTGGCCATACTCCCTCGGCGGCGAAGGGGCGTGGCCAGTACCACTCCTTGGTGCAACAACGACCTGCCGCTGCAGACAGCGGACAGGTCAAAAAAAAAGCGCGCCACCGTGGAGGGGCGGTGGCGCGCTCTCGCTACATCAGAACTTGAAGTTCAGCTGGGCCTGGTAGCCGCGGCCGTTCTTGTAGAACGCCGTCGGGGTGTCCCTGGTTCCGCTGTACAACTTATACGTGGAATCCAGCAGGTTGGTGGCGCCGAAGGTGAGACCCATGTAATCGGTGATCTGATACGAGGCGGTCAGATCCAGCTGCTTGTAGCTGTCTGCGAAGTCTTCCGATGCCAGCCGCCCCAGCTGGGTGAAGTACTTGGAGCGGTAGCTGTAGTTCACGCGCACCGTCCAGTCGCCATGTTCCCAGTACGGGATCACGTTGTAGGTGTCGCGCGACAGGTAGGGCAGGTTCAAACCGGTGCTGGCG
>Ga0207791_1000300_pt1 | contig 13032 bp, 13 predicted proteins | sample HigsolmetaGSP16D_FD_184844 | JGI IMG/M metagenome (GOLD analysis project Ga0207791, IMG submission 184844) | High solid enriched microbial communities from the Joint BioEnergy Institute, USA - SP1-6-D (SPAdes) | ecosystem: Engineered > Bioreactor > SSF (Solid state fermentation) > Aerobic >...
TAGCCAATAAAAAAGCCACTTATATAAGTGGCTGATTTATAACAAGAATTTTGGTGGAGATGGCGGGAGTTGAACCCGCTAAAGCTTAACTCTATCAAAATCTATCAAATATAATTGTTTGTATTTTCAATAATTTATATAATTTCATTTGATAGTTTTTGATAGGATTTAAAAAAAGTGTGGCAAAAAATGTGGCAATTATTTTTTACCCAATGTGAACCCAAATTTGATTTAGTGCATTGAATCATAAAACTATTATTGTCTAAATCCCCCTAGGATAATGCAATGATAAAGACTCAGAGAACTAACTGTAGTAAGAGATTCTTTTCTTTGAGAATCGCTCAAGCTGCTTTAAGAAACCATCAAAGTAATCTTTGTCTTTTTCATCCGTTCTAAAACCAGCATATAAGGTACGACGTAAACCTTCAGGTGCAACACAATTAAGACGTCGTGAAGTGACCCAACCTTTTTGCTCATATTCATTCACCACCCAATCAGGCAATGCGGCAATACCACGACCGCTAGCAACAAGTTGAATCAACATTTGGGTTAAATCTGTAGTTCGAATATTTTTCGGCTGAATATTTGCAGGAATAAATAGCTTCGACATGATATCTAAACGATGTTTATCCACTGGATATGTAATAAGCGTTTCTTCAGCTAACTCTTGAACAGTAATGTGTTCTGCACGCACCAATGGATGTGTTGTCGATAAGACAAGTCGAGACTCATACTCAAACACTGGAAAGTATTCAACACCTTTCAAAGCAATCGGATCTGCAGTAATCAATAAATCAAATTCGCCATTTTGCAATAACTCATGTGGATTTTCTTCAAATCCTGATGCAAAATCCAAATCGACATCGGGATATTGAATACGGTATTGATTGAGTAAGGGCATGAGCCAATCGAAACAACTATGGCATTCAGAAGAAAAAGTAATCCGACCAGTTTGCCCATGAATAATACGGGTAATGTCGCTTTGTGCAATTTGAACTTGTGGCAATACTTCATCGGCCAATTTCAATAGACGTAAGCCAACATTAGAGAAACTGATAGGACGTGTACGACGATTTACTACTTCTACACCAAACCATTGATCTAGCTCTCGCAACTGGTGAGATACAGCCGAAGGAGTCAGACATAGTTCACCTGCTGCTGCAACCAATGAACCGTGCTCTCTCAAGGCTGTCAGTGTTTTTAAATGTCGTATTTCTATCATGTAAATCCCAGACAATAACTATAATGTTAGAAAAGCCCACACTGAGTGAGCCTGTTCTTCATATCAAATTAATTGAATATCTCTTAACTCAACCCTTTAAACAGGAAAAAGCATCCAACGATACTCAACAATACCGAAAAACATTTTTTCAGCATTTGCGGTGATAAAGCATGTGCCGCTTTTGCACCCAACTTAGCTGTAAAGAAACTCATCAGGCTAATGCCTAAGAATGCGTAAGTATGTACATAGCCGATACTGTTAGGTACAGCAGCATGCGCTTTCACTCCAAAAAGCATAAAACCTAACGCACCTGCAATCGCGATGGGTAAACCACAGGCAGCGGATGTTCCCACTGCCTTTTGCATGACGACGCCATAACGGTTGAGATACGGGACGGTTAAACTGCCACCACCGATCCCAAAAATAGCTGAAGCCACTCCAATCACTGAACCTGCAGCAACCTGTTTACCGGTTGAAGGCAGTGTTCTACTTGAGTCCACGACCTTTTTAGCCCCCATGAACATAGTATATGCCACCCAAATCAAGAATAAACCAACGATGAGTTGAAGATGTATTCCTGAGAGCCATCCCGCAATCGCAGCTCCGGCAAAACAGCCAATCGCCATCGGTGGCGCCAGATTTTTAAATACCGGCCACATCACTGCACCATTTTTATGGTGTGCCATGAATGAACTGATTGATGTCACAACAATGGTGGCTAATGAGGTTCCTAATGCCAAATGCATGATCACATCAGGACTGTAGTCCATCTGAGTAAAAACAATAAAGAGTAATGGGACGATGATCGTTCCACCACCAACACCAAATAACCCTGCTGCAAAACCAGCAAAAGCACCGATGATTAAAAAGGTTATAAGTTCCACAATAGACTAACTTTTAAAAAGATGAAGGAATTAAGGCATTGGGTTAAACGTGTTCCAATTGACCCACTTGATGATAAGCACGGTTAAAATACACCAGACTTTCTTCTTGATCGCTTTGTTGAACTTTAAGAACACGACACATGAAAACACTGTGTGTACCGACTTGCTGAATATCTTGAATCTCACAGTCAAAACTGACCAAGGCATCTTTCAAAATAGGTGAACCAGTTTCCATCGTACTCCAATCACCGAGTTTGAAACGATCTTCTGAGCTGAATTTACTTGAAGCAAAAGCATTTGAAAGCTGTTCATGCTGAGTACTTAGTACGTTTACAGCCAAGACTTTATTTTCAACAAAATGGGCATGTGAACGGGAGGATTGATTCATACAGACTAATAACATTGGCGGTGTATCCGTCACGCTACATACGGCAGATGCAGTAAATCCATGCATACCTGTTTCACCCGAAGTCGTAATAACATTCACTGCTGTGGTGAGTAAAGACATTGCATTTCTAAAGTCTGTTGCTTCAATCATCTCTTTCATCTCAAATGTATAATCACGTGCTTTTGCTTAGAACAGGACAAATGATTCAGTCACCATTTACCCTGCTCAGCATCAAACTACGTTTGATTTAAGCCTCTAATTCTTTACGAACAATGGCAGCACCTGCACTTAACGCCTCAAGCTTGCCACGTGCAACATTACGAGATAAAGGTGTCATACCACAGTTGGTTGAAGGATACAGCTTGTCTGCATCAACAAATTGCAATGCTTTACGTAAGGTATTTGCGACTTCTTCTGCAGTTTCAACTTGATTGGTTGCTACATCAATTGCACCAACCATGACTTTTTTGCCACGAATCAGTTCAATTAAATCCATCGGTACACGTGAGTTTTGGCACTCTAACGAAATGATATCTAGCTTTGACTTTTGTAATTTAGGGAAGGACTCTTCATACTGACGCCATTCATTACCCAATGTTTGTTTCCAATCCGTATTTGCCTTGATGCCGTAGCCATAGCAAATATGGACAGCTGTTTCACATTTGAGTCCTTCAAGCGCACGCTCTAATGTCGCAATACCCCAATCATTTACTTCATCAAAGAACACATTAAATGCAGGCTCATCAAACTGAATAATGTCGACACCTGCCGCTTCGAGCTCTAAAGCTTCTTGATTCAGAATTTTGGCAAATTCCCAAGCCAATTTTTCACGGCTCTTGTAGTGACCGTCAAAAAGTGTATCAATCATGGTCATCGGACCAGGCAACGCCCATTTAATCGGTTGATTGGTTTGGCTACGTAAGAATTTAGCATCGTCTACAAATACAGCTTTTTTACGTGATACTTCACCGACCACTGAAGGTACGCTTGCTTCATAACGGTTACGAATACGCATGGTTTCACGCTTTTCGAAATCCACACCTTCAAGATGTTCAATGAACGTGGTTACGAAGTGCTGACGGGTCTGCTCGCCATCACTGACAATATCAATACCCGCAGTCACTTGCTCATGAAGTGATAATTTTAAAGCATCACGTTTTGCTTCCAATAATTCTTCACCTTCAAGTTTCCAAGCAGACCATAATTTTTCCGGTTCTGCCAGCCAAGTGGGTTTCGGTAAGCTGCCTGCTGTTGATGTTGGGAGTAAAATAGCCATAGTCTTCTTTCTCTAAATTTGTATATCGTTAAATTGTGTCAGCTTAAGCAGCAGTATCTTGTTGTGCTGTTTCAACTTTAAAATTGGCTGCCCATTCATCAAGAATGTCTTTATAAGGCTTAATAAAGTTTTCTTCGGTCCATTTCCCTTGTTTCACTGCCAATTCGCCACGTTCTACACGGTCATAGACAACACGAGTCAAAGAATAATCGCCATAGCTGAGACTTGGTTGATATTCCACACCTGCAGGTGAATTGGTGTTGTAAATTTCAGGACGATAGATTTTTTGGAAACTTTCCATGGTCGCAATCGCACTGATCAATTCAAAATCAGTGTAATCACGTAATAAATCACCTGCGCAGTAGAATGCGAGCGGTGCATTGGCACCTTGAGGCTTAAAGTAACGAACACTTAAACCCATTTTGGCAAAATAGGCATCGGTACGTGAGTAATCGTCATTGGTATATTCAACCCCGAGTACTGGATGCACATTGGCTGTTTGGTAATAGGTTTTCGTGGTTGAGATACTTAAACAAATCACTGGGTTTTGCTTAAATTCTGCTTTAAATACGTCTGAATTCACCAAGTGTAAGTACAATTTACCGTGTAGATCACCAAAGCCTTCAGGTTGCTCATTGAACTTACAACCATGTGCTGGCAGTACCACGCTGAAGTCATAATCACGCACAAAAGAAGAAAAACTGTTACCAATCATACCCTCAAGACGTTCACCGGTTTTATGGTCGATCACGGTGCTTTTTAAAGTTTCAATGAATGGGAAAGTTTGACCATTACCTTCAATATCAATCGCCGCTGAAATAATATCAATTTCAAGTGAATAGCGATCGCCTTTAGGATTATCTACAGTTGCAAGGCTATTGAAACGGTTATTGATCATCGCCAATGTACGGCGCAGATTTTCTTGGCGGCTTTCACCACGGGCCAAGTTAGCAAAATTCGTGGTTAAACGGGTATTGTTTGCTGGTTCATAGTTTTCATCGAAACGAATGCGTTTGATTGAACATGCAAATTTCTGACTCATGGAGATTGCCACCTAAAAAATTTTACAAAATCTAAATTTCTGAATGGCTTTATTTAAACGTGAATCATAAAATGAGTAAAACGATATAAATTCAGGATAAGATGAGTAAATCTCATGTTGGTGTTTTTTTAACATGCAATGGATGAGATCGCCTCATCAAATATCCATATTGAAAGATCAAGTGTTGGACACGTATTAAATAGAAATCGAATGCATCTGTATATCGATACAATGATGAACATTTAATGATGAGAAAACGAGTTGGGATAAGGTGTATCTGAGTTGTGGGCTTATTCATTTTAAAATATACGATTGAATAAGCCCGAAATTGAGCATCATGTGCAATAAAACAATCAGCTCATAATGTTTTCATTTTTTGTTTCACGAATACACATGAAAGCACATAGAGAAACACCTGCCGCGATAGATAAATAATATCCCACAGCATGCAAACCATAATTTTGAGCCAATTGAGTTGCAATCAAAGGGGCAAATGATGCGCCTAAAATACTACCAAAATTATAAGACAAGGCTGTTCCTGTATATCGAACTGAAACAGGGAAAATTTCAGACAAAATGGTCCCAAGTGGTCCATAAGTTAAGCCCATAATACTTAAACCAAGGCACAGGAACACCAATACTGATAATACGTTATCAGCAACAAAAAATGTTGAGAAGAACAATCCAAAGATCATGGTCAGAATACAAATGGCAATGGATGTTATTTTTCTACCAAACTTCTCAGCGGATAATGCAGAGATAGGAATACACAGACCAAAACACACTGTTGCAATCAGTTGGATTTTTAAAAAAGTATCTCGACTATACCCTAATGCGGTTGTCCCCCAATTCAATGCAAATATCGTCATCAAATAAAATACAACCAAGGTACATACTGTCGCCAACATACCCAATACCACTTTTCCAATATGTTTGGTGAGCACATCCTTCAAAGGTACTTTAACTGCTGATTGCTTGTTTAAAACATTTTGAAAAGCTGGAGATTCGTGTAGTTTTAATCGAATATATAAGCCAACGAATACTAGCAATGCACTTGCAATAAACGGAATTCGCCAGCCCCATTGCATAAAGGCTTCATCTGATAAAAATGCACCTAATAATAAAAATGAGCTTGCCGCAAGAATAAAACCAATTGGAGAACCGAGCTGTGGGAACATGCCATACCATGCACGTTTACCCTTTGGTGCATTTTCTGTGGCGAATAATACCGCACCACTCCACTCGCCACTCAAACCAAGCCCTTGCCCTAAACGACACAATGCTAACAAGATGGGTGCAGCCACACCAATTTGTGCATGGGTCGGTAATAGTCCGATGCAAACTGTAGAAATCCCCATTAATAGCAATGCAGAAACGAGTGTGGCTTTACGGCCAATTCGATCACCAAGATGTCCAAAAATAATAGCGCCAATTGGACGTGCGATAAATGCAATTGAAAAAGTGGCTAAAGATTGCAGTAATGCGGCACTACCACTACTTTCAGGGAAAAATAAATGCGGGAAAACCAGTACAGCAGCCGTGGCATAAATATAAAAGTCGAAAAATTCAATTGTTGTACCTACCAGACTCGCAAATAAAACACGTGTTTTAGAATTTGGATTGACCGTGGAGGTGTTGTGTTCTACATATTCCATGAAAGACCATCATCATTCGATAAAAAATCAAAAGATATAAATAAGTCGGCTCTCATTTATATTTGTACAAAAAAAATGATGACGGCTTAGATATACACTGAACAAAATATGTTTAGAACCCGATTCAATTTTTTTATGACTTTTAGCGAAATTTAAGTATTCAAATTAATGAGCTATTTTTAGCTTTTCCAAAGAAAAAATAGCTCAGCCTTCAATTTTAAAATTTGGCTTCATTCAATTGATTTGTTTAAGCTCTAATCATATTTCACCAGTGCAATTTATACCCACACCAATACATGAGTAAAACGATATTTCCTCACCAAAAGATGAATTTAATTCACAACTTACATCCTGAAGATCACTCATTTAAACATGAGCAAAAATCACCTTAACCATGAGATTAGATTGTTAAGATGTAGGGTTTAGATTTAAGCCCTATTTCCATGTCAAATAAACTTGAACGTCAAAAACTGACTCTCCCAGAAGGTCATGACAAACTCCTGCTTCACTCCTGCTGTGCGCCGTGCTCAGGTGAAGTGATGGAAACCTTGATTGAATCAGGTATCGACTTTTCAATCTTTTTCTATAACCCTAACATTCACCCGATAAAAGAATATGAAATTCGTAAGGAAGAAAATATTCGCTTTGCCGAAAAACATAATATCCCTTTTATCGACTGTGATTACGATACTGACAATTGGTTTGCACGTGCCAAAGGTATGGAAAATGAACCTGAGAAAGGCATCCGTTGTACCATGTGCTTTGATATGCGTTTTGAGCGTACAGCTTTATATGCAGCCGAAAATGGCTTCAGTCTAATAAGTAGCTCGCTTGGTATTTCCCGTTGGAAGAACATGCAGCAGATTAATGACTGTGGTCATCGTTCTGCTTCACATTACCCAGGCATTACCTATTGGGATTACAACTGGCGTAAAAATGGTGGTGCTGTTCGTATGCTCGAAATCAGCAAGAAGGAAGAGTTCTACCAACAAGAATATTGTGGCTGTGTCTATTCCTTGCGCGACACCAACCGTTGGCGTATGAGCCAAGGTCGTGAACGGATTAAATTAGGTGTGAAATTCTATTCGAATACCATGGATGACGAGACTTAATACGCTAAAATAGCCAATCTATTTGGGTATCTCATCTTTGTAATTCAAAAGAGTTATACAGATCAAAACTCTCTAAGATTGGCTATTTAGCTTTCAATTTCATCATCAAATATACTGCGATCAAACGCCTTGAAACTTCATTTAATTACACTTTATCGCTTTATGATTGGCTTTGGTATTGGCTATCTATGCACTTATTTTTTTGCCCTCAATTTGATTCATTTATGCCAATCTTTTTTACCTAAAGCCGAATCTGTTTTGCTTGGCTCATTGGTCGCACTTATCTTTTATATCGCATTTGTCATTTTGATTTTTTGTATCAAGAACCTGAAATGGTTGTCTCTATTAAGCCTGATTGTACTCAGCATTTTATTTCTTACACACAAGTTTTTAGGATAATTCATGCTGAAATCGATTAGACAATCTACGGCAACTTTGCATTCTTGGCTAGGCTTAATTTTTGGTTGGTTGCTCTTTCTCATTTTTGTGATGGGATCATTGAGTTTGTATAAAACTGAAATCAATTACTGGATGCAACCTCAATTTGCAACTATGCAAACTAGCTCTAATGAGGCAGCTCAATCCGCTTTTGCCTATTTACAAACACATGCTCCCGATGCAAAAAGTTGGTTTATCCATGTTGCTCATGATAATGCACCTGTAAATCGTGTCTTTTGGCAAACGGCTGAAGGTGCTTTCGAAAATAGAATATTAAATGCTTCAACTGGCAGTGAATTACAGTTATTAAATACCCAAGGTGGTGATTTCTTTTATCGACTGCACTTTCAACTCTATGGCATGTCTTATATGACAGGACAGATCATCGTCACTTTTACTGCCTTTATTTTATTAATTTTATTGATTTCTGGTGTGATTACTCATAAAAAATTACTGATCGAATTTTTTACTTTACGTACTAATAAGGGACAACTCTCTTATCTTGACTATCATACTGTATCCGCTGTCACAGCGATGCCGTTTTTCTTTGTGACGGCATTTACAGGCTTGGCGATGTTCTTTTATGTACTCTTCCCTGCAAATTTAAAACTCAGCTATCCTGACAATCCTTTTCAGTATTTTGAAGAGATCCGTACAATACCTCAGCAGGATTTACTTTCAACTCCTGAAAAAGCAGAAATGCGCCCTATACAATACTTTTTAAAGCACACGACTCGACAATGGGGAGTTGCACCCTTAGATACAATTACAGTAAAAAGTCCAAATACATCATCGGCCCATATAACAATTAATAAAAAAGAAGATCGTACGATCACACGTAACCAAGATCAGTTTATTTTTAATGCACATACAGGTGAATTGCTTAAAAACAATCGAAATACAAGTGCATTAGCAACTTTGAATAATGGAATATATGGCTTACACATGGCACGTTATGCACAGCCGAGTTTACGATTCATCTTGTTTTTATCGGGCATACTCGGAGCAACAATGATTGCTTCAGGCTTATTTTTATGGAGCTTAAAAAGACAGATAAAAAATAAAAAACAAAGCTTTCATCTTGGTGCATATCTGGTCAACAGACTTAATATGACTGCAACTATAGGTCTTGGTATTGCCGTACTGAGTTATTTCTATATAAACCGCTTAGTGACAGCACCTTACAATTTACCCAATTATGAAATTACTACATTTTTCTCAGTGTGGTTCATTTGCTTTTTAATCGCTTGTTTAATGCCACAGCATCAACTTTGGAAAAGCTTACTCAAGGGCTTCATCATTCTCGCTCTTATACTACCTATCATAAACCTATGCTACTTATTCAATCATCATCTTATTTCTTCATTCTCATCGTATTGGATGTTCTTGAGAGTTGATCTACTCATTCTTCTGTTTGCTTTGTTGGCTATATTTTTACATCAAAAAATAGCACCAATTGCATCAAACCAAGTGACTCAAAATCAGTTTATAAACGGTATACGCTAAATGAAACTTATCATTGGTCTAGGCTTGATCATTTTAGCTATGCTGTTATTTTTTGCAGTGAGCTCAAAGCAGCGTATAAAAACACAACAAAGTCGCTTTGCTGTACTTAGTCAGTATCCCCAGATCTCTAGATTTCTAGGAATACTGCTTTTAGGATTATCCTTGTTTCCACTTTGCTCACATTATGGAAACAGTATTGGTTTTATTTCACTATATCTTTTGATCACGCCTATTCTTTTGATTTTGATATTCATTAAACGTAATTAATGTAATGAATTAAGCTTCTGTATACCAATTTTTCCAAGAACTAGTGCCACGTACTTCAAGTGGTACAGTTGGAATCAATTTTTCTTTTAGAACGTCAGTCTGTCCCACGGCTTTGGCAAGCCGGGCTTTCACAGAATGAATGCATTCTCGATCTCCAAATTCACAGCGGTCTAAGGTAGTCCCCCCACAAGGACCATTCGCCAATCCTTTTGGACAGGTTTCAGGACAGATATATAAAGTATCTCCTAGCCTGCATTGACCACAGCTTTCACAGCCCACAACGCCATGCTTAGAGATAAATTCAGTTTTCAGTAATGCTTTTGCAGCAGGTGTATGCTCCCAAAATGAGGCTTTAAAAATAAAGCGTCCGATACCCTTGGCAATTTTGGACTCAAACAATGCCTCATGCATGAAATGTAGTTGCTGATATTTAATCAACTGACTGGATGTCGGCTGACGGGAGTAATAAGGCAATTCTGGCATGAACTCTTTTCCAGTCTTCACTTGCCATAATGAATTCCAGAGAGCTTCAAGTGCATTCAAATCCAGATGCCGATATTGTTCTATATAGCTTTCCAAAAGCATCTGCTCTTCAGGCTTGTAACAGGCTGAAAGGTGAACTCCGGCAAACCCAAGATGTTTACACATCAGGATCTGTAAAGCACAGCGTAAATGAACCCGATCACTCAACCCATCCTGTTTTTCCTGAGCCAACACCCCTAACATATAGGGTGTAATCACAATACCAGCGACTTTATTTTTCACCATAAAATTGGCACGAGCAAAACTCAGCGGCATAACACAAGCAAGTATTTTTTGTTGGTAATGATGACGATTTAAAAAAGCCTTTACTTGTTTTAAAGCATCCATGTCATACCCTAATTGGGTAATAATAAAATCTGCGCCTGCCTTCATCTTTTTGTGTAGTTTTAGATATTGTGCGTCACGCTCAGCTTCAGCATATTTGAACGGGTTAAAGGCCACACCTAGATGAAATCCACCACGGCGCTTGGCTACCATCACGGCATTCACCGATTCTAGATATCGGGTACGTCCAGATTCATCCCCCCCATAACTGTGCTCTTTGAGCTTATCGCCTGTCAGCAATAAAAGATTCTTAATATTGGCTGATTTGGCTTGATCTAAAAATAATTCAAAATCCTGAATATCTCGATCTTTCCCAGAAAAATGCAGAACTTTATCGCTCGATTTTGAATAATGCTGACTAGCCTCAAGCGGTGCCATATCATGGTCTGAATGGACACGGTCAGCAATTGCAATAAAAGCTGAGAAACCCGCAATATCTTGTGCTACATGTTGAGTTTTAGATGAAGTCAAATATTCAACTAAAATACAAAATTTATAATGTTCTAAGTGTTGAAAAAAATTAAGCATGTCCCTTGATTAACCAAATATCCTAAAGCTAAAACATTATTTAAAATTCAGGAAAGAACATGTCATTGTAGATAAATACAATTTGAATGTTCTCTCCTGTTCACATTCTTTATTTTCTTTTAGCTGAGCTGATTTTAATTTGACGCCTAAGCGTATTAATTTTTTGCTCAAGTAGCTGAATGATCAGATCAGAACCGCTTATCCAAGTGTCGTGTTCATGAAATTTAACGTCATCTTTTAGCGCCGTTTCTGTTTGATCACCATTTAGGTTTTGTTTACATATCTCGAAACCTAAAATGCTATTTTCCTTAGAACGTATTACCTTGAATACACTAAAATCAATTGGGTTATTGGTATTTTTCATTCGACATACTCGACCAATAAACTCTTTATCCTTTAACATCTTTACTCTCAAGCAAACAGATTAATTACTTAAAAATTTTAAATATACTGATTAGTTTGAACATCTTGAAAAAAGATTCACTAGAGCATGTACAGTGATTAACAAGGTAATCATACACATACTTGGGGCTGATCACTTTTCCAAGACATCAATATTTAATTAAGGCCAGAACTTTTTTGCGACCTTATTCATTAGTTTGATTTTTTCCCACTGGGTATCATAGGAAACTTTGTTGCCCTCTTCAGTTGAAGCAAAACCACTCTGTAAACACAACCCTAATTGCTCAATGGGTAAAAATTGAGTTGCTTCACGAATACGCTGTGAAATGTCCTCTTCACTTTCTACATACTCTTTTTTGGAAGAGACTAAGCCCAAAAACACTTCTGCTTGAGTATTTTTGAGGAGCGAAATTGGTTCAAACCCACCGGCCCGATCTGTATCAAATTCCAATAAGTAACGATCGATATTGGTCAACTGTTTAAAAATGTATGTAGAGATAAAGTCATAATCACCTTGATACAACCAACTAGAACTAAAGTTTCCACGGTCAATATGCAATGATACGAATAAGTCTTCAGGCTTATCCTTGAGTGCAATATTGAGTATTTCTACACCGAGCGTTGCTAAGTCATGATCTGACATACCAGAAGTGATTTCACTTGCTCTATATGCTTCGTCACTTAAATACGCCCAGAACTCATCATTTAGTTGTAAATATCGACAGCCTTCTTGATACAGCGCTTGAATTGCTTCTCGATAAGATTGCCCAATGTCTGCAATATAGTCATTGATACGATCTGCATAAAAACGATTGTTTCTTAAGTGTGGAAAAAGCAACATGGTTGGACTTGGTATGCAATACTTAGCAGTTGCAAAACCTTCAATTACTTTATGTAGATAACGATAATGAATCAGACTTGTGTGTTCTTCTGACCAACCAATTTTTCCTGTGACACGGATATCAATCGGTTTACTGATCGCATCTTTATATTTCAAACCATCACGTGTTTTGTAGCTTTCTATGCCTTGCAATTGTTCAAGAAAATCGAAATGCCACCAAGTACGGCGAAAATCACCATCTGTCATAACGGTACAATCTAAATCAAGCTGAATATCGATCAGGTTGTCAATTTCTGCATCTTCAACCTGTCTTAATGTCTCTTCATATATGACCCGATCAGCAAAGTCGTAACGTGCTTTTTTGAGTTTTAATGCTCTTAAAAAGCTACCGATATGCTCTACCTTATTATTCGCATATTGACTCTTGGCTTGAGGAGATGTGTTACTTTGCATAAATAAACCAAATAAAAATGACTTCTGAAAAGCACATTTTGTAAAAAATAGAATTATCGTTGATGGATATACTCCCCCAACGGAAAAAGATGTCTTTCCAGTATTTTGTAGCTATGAATGAAAAACCAGACGACGAATCGTCTGGCTTTCA
>Ga0207791_1000302_pt1 | contig 12949 bp, 10 predicted proteins | sample HigsolmetaGSP16D_FD_184844 | JGI IMG/M metagenome (GOLD analysis project Ga0207791, IMG submission 184844) | High solid enriched microbial communities from the Joint BioEnergy Institute, USA - SP1-6-D (SPAdes) | ecosystem: Engineered > Bioreactor > SSF (Solid state fermentation) > Aerobic >...
CGCGCTGGAGACCAGCAACGCACGCACGATCTACCAGTACATCGTGCCGGCGACGTGCCAGTCCTCGCAGCTGCTGCTGGGCCTGACGATCCTCAAGCCGGGCAGCGTCTGGAACACGATGCCACCGCATCTGCACGACCGGCGCAGCGAGGTCTATTTCTACTTCGATCTCGGCGACGCCGACCGCGTCTACCACTTCATGGGCGAGCCGCACGCGCAACGCCACATCGTGGTGCAGAACCACGAGGCCGTGGTCTCGCCGCCGTGGTCGATCCACATGGGCGCGGGCACGTCGAACTACGGCTTCATCTGGGCGATGGGCGGCGAGAACCTCGACTACACCGACATGCACGTGCTGGACATCTGCCAGCTCAAATGACCGGCCGCCCGGCCAACTCACGCATCGCAACAGGGAGCAACGCAATGAGCAATCCGTTCAGTCTCGAAGGCAAGGTCGCGCTGGTCACCGGCGCCAATACCGGCCTGGGGCAGGGCATCGCGGTGGCACTGGCGCAAGCCGGCGCCGACATCGCTGCGGCAGGCATCAGCCCGCCGACGGAGACCGAAGCCAAGGTCAAGGCGCTGGGCCGCAGGTTCGTGTCGATCGAGGCCAACCTGACCAGCATCGAGCCGGTGCCACGCCTGCTGCGCGAAACGCTCGACGGCCTCGGCGGCGTCGACATCCTGGTCAACAACGCCGGCCTGATCCGCCGCGCCGACGCGGTCGATTTCAGCGAGCAGGACTGGGACGATGTCATGAACGTCAACATCAAGTCCGCGTTCTTCCTGTCGCAGGCCGTCGGCCGTCATTTCATCGCGCAGGGCAGCGGCAAGATCATCAACATCGCGTCGATGCTGTCGTTCCAGGGCGGCATCCGCGTGCCGTCGTACACGGCCAGCAAGTCGGGCATCGCCGGGATCACCCGCCTGCTCGCCAACGAGTGGGCCGGCAAGGGCGTCAACATCAACGCCATCGCGCCGGGCTACATGGCGACCGACAACACCGCGCAGCTGCGCGCCGACGAAGCCCGCAACAAGTCGATCCTCGACCGCATCCCGGCCGCGCGCTGGGGCGAGCCTTCGGATCTCGGCGGCGCGGCGGTGTTCCTCGCCAGCCGCGCGTCCGATTACGTCAACGGCGCGGTGATCCCGGTCGACGGCGGCTGGCTCGCGCGCTGATCCACGCACGTTTTCCGGCAGCCCCGTCCCATCGACGGGCCTGCCGCTTCTTCCCCTTTGAACACGCAAGGCAGACACGCAATGAAAATCGCACTGATGCAGGAATTCAGCCAGGCCGCCAAGAACCCGGTCGTGCTGGAGCAGCTCAACACGGTCGCCGCCGACAAGGGCCACACCGTCTTCAACGTCGGCATGGACGGCGACAACGACCACCGCCTGACCTACATCCACCTCGGCATCTGCGCCGCGCTGCTGCTGAACGCGAAGGCGGTCGATTTCGTCGTCGCCGGCTGCGGTACGGGGCAGGGCGCGATGATGTCGCTCAACGCATGGCCGGGCGTGTACTGCGGCTACTGCATCGAGCCGACCGACGCGTTCCTGTTCGCGCAGGTCAACAACGGCAATGCGCTGGCGCTGCCGTTCGCCAAGGGCTACGGCTGGGGCGCGGAAATCAACATCCGCTACATCTTCGAGAAGGCGTTCGACGGCGAGCGCGGCCAGGGCTATCCGGCCGAGCGCAAGGAATCGCAGATGACCAACGCCGGCATTCTGGCCGACGTCAAGAAGGGCGCGTCGAAGGATTTCGTCGAAGGCCTGAAGGCGATCGACCAGGAACTGGTGAAGCAGGCCGTCGGCGGCGAGCGCTTCCAGAAGGCGTTCTTCGACAACGCCCAGGACGACGCCATCGTCGCCTACGTCAAGGGCGTGCTGGGCAAGTAAGCCCTGCGCGGCACCGTTGCACGACGCAGGTCGCCGCCGACGCGGCGACCTGCGGTTTCGACCGGATTTCGACCGAGCGCCCGCATGAAGCAACACCTGTTGTCGCTGCTGCTGTCGGGTGTCGCGGGGACCGCGTTCGCCGCCTCGCCCGCACCGCACCGCATCTTCATCGCCGGTGATTCCACCGCGGCGACCTATGGCGCCGACCGCGCGCCGCAGGCCGGCTGGGGCCAGAAGTTTCCGGACTGGACCGTCGACGGCTGGGAGGTCCGCAACCATGCCGTGGGTGGACGCAGCACACGCAGCTTCATCGACGAAGGCCGACTCGATGCGATCGCCGGCGAGATCCGCGCAGGCGACGTGCTGCTGATCCAGTTCGGCCACAACGATGCCAAGCGCGAGGACGCGACGCGCTACACCGATCCGGCGACCGATTACCCGCGCTTTCTCCAACGCTACATCGAGGTCGCCCGCACGCACGGCGCCACGCCAGTCCTGATCACCCCGGTGGCCAGGCTGCTCTACGACTTCCGTTCGCTGGTCGACACGCATGGCCGTTACACGCTGGCGATGCAGGCCCTGGCGGAACGCGAAGGCGTTGCGCTGATCGATCTCAACGCCACGTCCAGCGACTGGATCCGCGTGCACGGGGAAGACGGCGCCAAGCCCTACTTCATGTTCACGCAGGGCAAGACCGACGGCACCCATTTCAGCGAGGCCGGCGCCAATGCGGTCGCCTGTCTCGTCGCGGCCGGCTGGCGCGGTCTCGATGTCGATGCTCCGGTGAAGGCCGTGACCGCGGACGCGTGCAATGCCCTGCCGGCACCGCCGCTGTCGCCGGTGTCGCCGTCGGTCGTCGTGCAGGAGCGGGACATCGCGATCGAGCAACCGGGGCCGCACGAGGGGCTGGGCACGACCACTGCGTACCCGTTCTTCGCCGATGCGACCGGCTTCGACCTGGTCTTCCGCAAGCGTGCCTTCCATCCCGGCGCGACCATCGGCGACCACGTCAACGACAAGGACGAAATCTATTACGTGCTCTCGGGCCGCGGCCGGTTGCAGTTGAACGACACCGTTCGCGAGGTCGGCCCGGGCGACGCGATCCTCACGCGCAAGGGCGATCGCCACGCGCTCGCGCAGCTCGGTGACGAAGAGCTGGTCATCTTCATCGTCTACCGGCCGGTCGTGCGTTGACCGGTGCAGCCGGCACGCGGTACGTCCCGCGTGCCCTCAGCCGCCGGCGTCGTCGATCGCCTGGCGCTGCTGCGCCGCGGCGTCCTCGACCGTCTTCTGCGTGTCGCGGGCGGCGTCCAGCGGTTCGCGGATCGCGTCGCGCAGTTGGGTGGCCGACGGCTCGACAGGTTTGTCGGTGGGCTCCTGCGGCGGTGGCGCGCAGGCGACGCAGGCCAGCGCGAGCGCACAGGGCATTGCGTTGGCCACGATGCGACGCATCGTGGTGCGCGTGGCGGACAACGGCATCGGCGGTCTCCGGGTGCGGGCTCGACGGTATGCTACGCCCATCGCAAGACGGGGTTCGACGATGGATCCGCACCGCTGGCGCCTGGATGGACAACTGGCCCTGGTGACCGGCGGCAGCGCCGGCATCGGCCGCGCGGTGGTGCGCGAACTGGTGGGCTTCGGTGCGACGGTGCTCATCGTCGGCCGCAACGGTGACGCGCTCGAGTCGACGCGCGACGAGATGCTCGAGGAGTTTCCGCAGGCCGATGTGCGCGCGCTGATCGCCGACGTCGTCGACGAGGAGCAGCGCCGCGAGATCCTCGACTGGGTCGAGGACCAGGGCGACGGTCTCGACATCCTGGTCAACAATGCCGGCGGCAATCTCACGCGCGCCGCCAACGACTACGCCGAGGACGAGTGGCGCGAGATCTTCGAGGTCAACGTGTTCAGCGCGTTCGAGCTCTCGCGCTACGCGCATCCACTGCTGGCCAGTCGCGGCAGCTCGTCGATCGTCAACGTCGGCAGCGTGTCGGGCATCACCCACGTCCGCAGCGGTGCGCCCTACGGCATGAGCAAGGCGGCCCTGCACCAGATGACGCGCAACCTTGCGGTGGAATGGGCCGAGGACGGCATCCGCGTCAACGCGGTGGCGCCCTGGTACATCCGCACGCGACGGACGTCCGGACCGCTGTCGGACCCCGACTATCTCGATGACGTCCTGCTGCGCACGCCGATGGGTCGCATCGGCGAGCCGGAGGAAGTGGCGGCGGCGGTGGCGTTCCTGTGCCTGCCGGCATCGGCCTACATCACCGGCGAATGCATCGCGGTCGACGGCGGATTCCTGCGCCACGGATTCTGAGCGGCGCGGACGCGACGCTCACGGCGCGGCCGGTCGTTCCGGCCCGGCGTCCGCCCCGTCCGGTTGGCCGCAGGTGCTGTTGCGCCAGGTATTGAACAGCTGTTCGTATTCGATCCGCAGCGGGTCCTGCGCGCGCCCGTGCGCGTAGCGCCAGCGGAACTCGGCTTCGCGCACACGCGTTTCCCAGGTCTTGCACAGGGCGTCGGCGGGGACGGCCTCGCAGGTGTCGGCCACCTGTTCGCAGGCCTCGCCCGCGCCCATGCCCGGCAGGCCGCCGATGCCCACGGTCTGCAACGGCCGGCACCGCAGCGGAGGCGTGTCGTCCTCGCGCCAGTAGCTGCTGTTGTCGTAGACCCTGCACGCGAACAGCGGCGGGGGCGGCGCTGGGGGGAGCGACGCGTCTGCCCGGGCGACGGCGCGCGGCGCGTCGCCCAGGCGCGAGATGAGCGGCACCTGTGGCGCCTGCACCGGCGCGGGCGGCGGCACGAAGACCGGCATCGGCGACGCCATCTCCACCACGCGCCGTTCCTGCCGATGCCCGGCCGGACAGGCGCTGCCGTTCTGGAAGGTGACCGCGCCGGACGGATCGGTGCAGCGGTAGATCACCGTCGTGGTCGCATCGGCCACGCCGCCGGCCAGTGCACCGGCCAGCACGATGGCCGCGCATGCCGACCGGCTCACCGCTCGCAGTCCTGCGCCAGGCGCGCGGTGATGCTGCGCTCCTCGCCGCCCAGTTCGGCGCGTTCGGTCGGCTGCGCATTGAAGAAGCGCCGCCTGATCTCCTCCCGGCGCGTGCCCAGGATGCTGCACACCTCCGACTGCGGCAGTGGCCTGCACTCGTCGCGGATCCAGGTCCCCGCGCCGTAGAAGCCGCGGTCGGGTACACGGCCGCCGCGGAGGCGGTTGTCGATCCCGACCCGGCCGCCGCCGCTGCCGGCGCTCACCTCGACCCGGGTCGACGTGCCGCGGCGGTACGCGCCGTAGCCTTCGGTCCACAGCGGGACCCAGCGCGGATTGCCGTCGGACGTGTCACTGGTGTACGTGGTGCCGTCGGGGCGCACGCAGCGGTACATCGGTTGCGGGGGCCGCAGGACGATGACCTGGGGCGCCGGCGGCGCGGCGACCGTGCCCGCAGGCGCAGGCGCCGGGCGCGCCATCGGCGTTCCATCCACCGGCCGCAGCATGGTGCGTACCTGCTGGCGCTCGCCGCTCGCGCAGGGCGTGTCGCCGATGGCGACGCGCCCGTCCGCACCGGTGCATCGATACACGGTGACCTCCGCCGGCGGCGCGGCGGCCGTGGGCATCGCGGTCGCACAGGCGAGCAGCGCACACAGCGACGGCATGGACAGCTGGGCATGGCGGAGGGACGGGCGCATGCGCCCATCATGCGCACAGCCGGCCGCGGGGGAAACCCGTCGCGGCGCTGCGGTCCGATGCGGTTGGGGTCGCATGGCCGTGGCCGGGGCGAGGGCGGGGGCGGGCGTCATGCTGCATTGCGGGATGTAAGCGTTTCCAAGCAGTGCTAGCGTCCGCGTCATCGACCCGGGAGCGGGGTCGGACCGGGGAGGGGCGCGATGGGCGATGCCAGACGTGCGACGCAGGCCTGCCGCTGTTCGGCCGCGCGTTGCGCGCGCGTAGACGGACGACCGCGCCGGCATTACGATGCGCGCCGAATCGCACCCACGCGTCGCGCTCCCGCCGGGGCGATCACGCGATGACGCGATCGTCGGCGCCTGGCCGTGCGCACCTGCTCCCGCGGTGGGCGTGGCCTGTCGTGACCGGTGGAACGCCGGTCCGGCCTGGCGGTGGATGCGAACGCGCAGCCACCGCCATCCCGCCGCTCTTCCGTATCGAGACGCTTCGGCAGTCGCCGCCGCGTCTTCGCGCATGGATGCGTCGCCGTGTTGTGCCCGCTCTCCCGCAGTCCATAACGATTCGAAACCACGTAACGGAAGTCCCTCGGAGGGGATCCCCATGAAAGCCAACCGCACCCTGCGTGCACCCAAGCCCAGCCTGCTCGCCTGCGCGCTGGCCGGCTGTCTCGTCGTCGCGACGCCCGCGTTCGCCCAGTCCACCGGTGCGACGCTGCGCGGCCAGGTGACCTCCCAGGCCGGTGCGGAAGCCGGCACCACGGTCACCGCGACCAACGTCGCCACCGGCGCCACCCGCCGCGTGCAGACGGGCACCAACGGCAGTTACTCCCTCGTGGGCCTGCCACCGGGCACCTACCGGGTCGACGCCGGCGGCGCCTCGCAGACCGTGACCCTGACCGTGGCATCGACGTCCACGCTCAACCTGTCCGGCACGACCACCGAGACCGGTACCGCCTCCGGCGACGTGACCGACATCGGCGGCGTGACCGTGACCGCGCCCGTGCTGCGCGAAGTGACGACGTCCGAAGTCGGCAACACGATCTCGCTCCGCCAGATCCAGCAGCTGCCGCAGGCGACCCGCAACTTCCTCGAGTTCGCCGATACGGTGCCGGGCATGGCATTCACGACCGATGCGCAGGGCTTCACCTCGCTGCGCAGCGGTGCGACCAACAGCTCCTCGGGCAACCTCTACATCGACGGCGTGGGCCAGAAGGGTTACGTCGAGGCCGGTGGCGTGGCGGGCCAGAACAACTCGCGCGGCAACCCGTTCTCGCAGCTTGCGATCGGCGAGTACAAGGTCATCACCTCGAACTACAAGGCCGAGTACGGCCAGGTCACCGGCGCCGCCGTGACTGCCGCGACCAAGTCGGGCACCAACGAGTTCGAGGGCGAGGCGTTCTACCGGTTCACCAACGAGAGCCTGCGCGAGAAGCGTCCGGACGAAGAAGCGCCCGGCAAGGACAAGGTCGAATCCCAGACCAAGGAATGGGGCATCGCGTTCGGCGGCCCGATCATCCAGGACCGCATGCACTTCTTCGGCGTCTACGAGAAGAAGGACCTGATCACGCCGCGCACCGTGGTGCCCGATTCCAACGCCTCGCAGTTCGTGCAGTACCTGCCGGCCGACATCCAGGCCCGCTTCGGTCCGATCAGTGCGCCGTTCGAGGAAGACCTGTACTTCGGCAAGATCAGCTGGAACATCACCGACGACGATCTCCTCGAGCTCAGCGCGCAGGTCCGCGACGAAGTCCAGGTGGACTCGGTCGGCGACCAGCGCGCCGCCGAGCATGGCCGCGACGTCATCAACAAGGACAAGCGCGTGACGTTGCGCTGGCAGCGCAGTGGCGCCGCCTATACCAACGAGTTCATCCTCAACACCGAGGACACGCAGACCAACCCGTTCCCGATGTCGCTGGGCAACGGCATCATCTACACCTACATCGAGCGCAATCCCAACGGCAGCGTCGCCAACGAGCGCACGCTCGTGGAAACGGGTCCGGCCGGTGGTTTCGACGCGTTCCGCCGCGAGCAGGACGGCTGGTCGGTGATCAACAACCTGACCTTCCACAGCTTCGAGTTCGCGGGCGACCACACGATCAAGACCGGCGTGAGCTACAAGGACGTCACGCTTGCCTCGCAGGATGCCGGCGCGATCAACCCGCAGTTCCGCTACGAGGTGACGACCGCCGGCGTGAAGCCGACGCCGTTCAACGTCGACTTCCTGTCGCCGTACAACGTGCCGGGCCAGCGTCCGACGGTGGAGACCGATTCGAAGCAGTACGGCTTCTACATCCAGGACGACTGGCAGGTGAACGACCACCTGATCCTCAACCTGGGCGTGCGCTGGGACTACGAGAAGAATCCGGCCTACACCGATTTCGTGACGTCGCAGGCGTTCGTCGATGCGCTGTACTCGCCTGACGCGGCGAACGGTGGACAGCCGTGGGCCAACCGCCTGCTCGCCAGTGGCATCGACGCGCGCAATTACATCAGCTCGGGCAACAACCGCGACGACTTCAAGGACGCGTGGGCACCGCGCTTCGGCTTCTCCTGGGATCTCGACGCCGACGAGCGTCACGTGATCCACGGCGGCGCCGGTCGCTCCTACGACCGCAACCTGTTCAAGCTGCTTTCGCTGGAAGTGAGCAAGGCCGCGCTGTCGCCGGTCAACGTGCGCTTCCAGGATCCGCTGACCGGCCAGTGCTACCGGCCCAACGAGTCGGGCCGTCCCTGCGTGGCCTGGGATCCGCGTTACCTCAACGGTATCGAGGAGCTGTGGAGCATTCCGGGCACCGCCGGCAGCGCCGAGCTCTTCATGCTCAACAATGACCTGCGCACGCCCTACAGCGACCAGTTCAGCGTGGGCATGGCCAACCAGGTCGGCGACTGGCTCACCGACGTGACCCTGCAGCGCATCAACAGCTACGACGGGTTCGTCTTCACGCTGATCAACCGCTACCCCGACGGCAGCTACTTCCAGGACGGCGGCGCGCCGTGGGGGCAGGCGGTGCCGGGGTATGCGAACACGATCCTCGGCAGCAACGGCATCGAGACCAAGAACGACCAGTTGCTGGTCTCGGCCGAAAAGCCGTACACGAAGGACTCGGGCTGGGGCGTGAGCCTGGCGTACACCAAGACCGACGCCATCCACAACCGCTCGCGCGACGAGGCCTACGCGTTCGACAAGGCGACGATCGATGGCTATCCCTTCATCTACGCCAACGACGTCCCCGAGCACCGCATCGTGATGGCGGGTTCGGTCGACGGCCCGTGGGGCCTGACGTTCGGTGCGAAGATCGTGCTGGAGACACCGCGCTACCTCAACGACATCCGCGACTACGGCGCGCGTCCGGCCGACGGCTCGTATGGCCAGCCGATCGCGTTCAAGCCGCCGGGAACGGGCAAGTTCCTGATCGGCGGGGACATCTGGGGCTATCGTACGGTCGACCTGCAGGCGACGAAGGAGTTCAAGCTGCCGGGCGACACCGCGCTGACTGCACGCCTGAACGTGCTCAATGCGTTCAACTTCAAGAACTACTCGTCCTTCAACCTGATCAGCGCAGGCAGCGGCGGCAACTACTCGCCGGAAGTCACGGTCAACGAGTTCGGCAACATGTACTACGTGCCGCGCACGCTGAGCGTCGAGCTCGGTCTGAAGTTCTGACGCGGTCCATCGCGTTCGCGTGACCACGACGGGACCTGCGGGTCCCGTCGTGCTGTGTGAGCCTTCAATCGAGTCCGGAGACCGCAATGGACCATCTGCAACGCATCGTCATCGTCGGCGGCGGGACCGCCGGCTGGATGACCGCCGCCGCCCTCTCGCGCGTGCTCGGACCCGCCTACGACATCGCCCTGGTGGAATCGGAGCAGATCGGGACCGTCGGCGTCGGCGAGGCGACGGTGCCGCACATCAAGGCCTTCAACCAGCTGCTGCGCATCGACGAGGCCGACTTCGTGCGCAGCACGCAGGGCAGCTTCAAGCTCGGCATCGAGTTCGTCGACTGGCTGGACGTCGGCGAGCGCTACATCCACGGATTCGGCACCGAGATCGGGCATCCGCTGGGTCTGCTGCCGTTCCACCAGTACTGGCTCAAGGCGCGCGCCCAGGGCCGTGCCGGTCCGCTCGGCGATTACACGCTCAATACCCTGGCCGCGCAGCGCGGCCGCTTCATGGTGTCGGCGACCGACGTGCCCGCGGGTTCGCCGCTGTCGAACATTGCCTACGCCTACCACTTCGACGCCGGCCTGTACGCGCGTTACCTGCGCCGCTACGCCGAGCAGCGTGGCGTGCGTCGCCACGAAGGCATGATCGATCACGTCGCCCAGCACCCCGAGAGCGGCTTCGTCACCGCGGTGCGTCTGCAGGACGGCACCGTGCTCGACGGCGACCTGTTCGTCGACTGTTCCGGCTTCCGCGGCCTGCTGATCGAGCAGACGCTGCAGACCGGTTACCACGACTTCACGCAGTGGCTGCCCTGCGACCGTGCACTGGCCGTGCCGACCGCGAACGTCGGGCCGCCCGCGCCGTTCACCCGCGCGACCGCGCGCCCGGCCGGCTGGCAGTGGCGCATTCCGCTGCAGCACCGCACCGGCAACGGCTACGTGTATTCGAGTGCGCACGTCAGCGACGACGAAGCCGCCGCGACCCTGCTGGCGAATCTCGAGGGCGAGGCGCTCGGCGATCCGCGCCCGCTGCGCTTCGTCACCGGCCGCCGCAAGCAGTGCTGGAACCGCAACGTCGTCGCGATCGGCCTGTCGAGCGGCTTCCTCGAACCACTGGAATCGACCAGCATCCATCTGATCCAGTCGGGCATCTCCAAGCTGCTGGAGCTGCTGCCGCGCGAGGGCTTCAATCCGGTGCTGGCCGAACGCTACAACGCGCAGCTGGCGTTCGAGTTCGATCGCATCCGCGATTTCATCGTGCTGCACTACAACGCCACGCGCCGCGACGACACGCCGTTCTGGCGCCACTGCCGGACCATGGAGATTCCGGCCGAGCTGCGCACGGCGATCGATCTGTTCCGCGACAGCGGCCGGTTCTTCCGCAACGCCAGCGAGATGTTCGACACCATCAGCTGGGTACAGGTGATGGTCGGGCAGGGGATCGTGCCGCAGGGCTGGCACCCGCTGGTGGACAACCTGCCCGACGACGAGGTCGCGCGTTTCGTCGACAGCGTCGGCCGCACGATCGCCGGGTGCGTCGACGTGATGCCGCCGCACCAGGCCTTCATCGATCGGCACTGCAAGGCGACGCCGCCGGTGTGAGCGCCGGAATTCGCTGCTGACCGAAGCCCTCCCCCGCATCGCGGGGGAGGGTTGGGTGGGGGCGAACTATCCGGTCGCAGCGCGACACGTCGCGTGCGGACGCGATGGGTCGTCTGCGCCTGGTGAATCGCGCTCGGTACGCCGAGCTGGCCCCCATCCCGGGCTTCCCCCGCAAGCGGGGGAAGGAGCAGATGACGGGCGGTCAGGCTGAGCCGAGTCCTGCGATCAGTCCGAACACGAGCCCTCAGATCGCGTCGAGCGCCGCCTTGGCAGGCCGCGCGGCCTTGCGCAGCATCCGCGCGATGCTGGCCGCGGCGTCGCGGCCTTCCTGCACGGCGGTGACCACGAGATCGGCGCCACGCACCGCGTCGCCGCCGGCGAAGAGCTTGGGATGCGCGGTCTGGTAGGGCAGGCGCCGTTCGCCGCCCACGCCGATGCGGCCGTTGCCTCTGGCTTCGACGCCGTGCGCGGTGAGCCACTCGGGCACGGTCGGCGAGAAGCCGAACGCGATGATCACCACGTCGGCCTCGATCACCGAGTCGCTGCCTTCGATCGCCACCGCGGCGCGGCGGCCGTTCGCATCCGGTTCGCCCAGCGTCGTTTCGATCATGCGCACGCCTGCGACGTGGCCGCTCGCGTCCGGCTCGATGGCCAGCGGCTGACGATTGAACAGGAAGCGCACGCCTTCCTCGCGCGCGTTGCCGACTTCGCGCGCGGAGCCGGGCATGTTGGCCTCGTCGCGGCGGTAGGCGCAGGTCACGCTCGCGGCGCCCAGGCGTACGGCCGAGCGCACGCAGTCCATGCCGGTGTCGCCACCGCCGAGCACGACGACCCGCTTGCCTTCGAGCTTCGGCAGCGTGAGCGTCGTTTCCCAGCCGGCGACCGGCCGGCCCCAGGTGTCGCCGCCGGTGACGACGCGGCCGTTGTGCACGAGAAAGGGCAGGGCCGGCAGCACGTCCGGCAGGTCCTGGCCGGGCAGGCCGCCGTCGGTGTAGCGGTAGGCGCCGGTGCCCAGGAACACCGCGTCGAACTCTTCCAGCAGCGCGTCCATCCGCACGTCGCGGCCGATCTCCACGCCGAGTCGGAACTCCACGCCCATACCTTCGAGTACTTCGCGGCGCTTGGCGATCACCGACTTGTCGAGCTTGAAGCTCGGAATGCCGAACTGCAGCAGTCCGCCGATCTGTTCGTAACGGTCGAACACCACTGCGCCGATGCCGGCGCGTACGAGACGGTCCGCGCACGCCAGGCCCGCCGGGCCTGCGCCGATCACCGCGACGCGCTGCCCGGTCGCGACGACCTTCGACAGGTCCGGTCGCCAGCCCTGTGCGAACGCAGTGTCGACGATGTACTTCTCGACCGCGCCGATGGTCACCGCACCGAAGCCGTCGTCGAGCGTGCACGCGCCTTCGCACAGGCGGTCCTGCGGACACACGCGGCCGCACATCTCGGGCAGCGGATTGGTTTCGTGGCACAGCGCCGCGGCCTCGAGCACGCGGCCTTCCTGCACCAGCTTGAGCCAGTTCGGAATGTAGTTGTGCACCGGGCACCTGGCTTCGCAGTAGGGATTGCCGCAGTCCAGGCAGCGATCGGCCTGGTGCGCGGCCTGCCGGTCCCCGAAGCTGCCGTAGAGCTCATTCCAGTCGCCGTCGGTGCGCAGCGGCAACGGCACCTTGGCGGGCATTTCACGCGGTTCGTTGAGGAACCGGAACACGTCGCGTTTCATGGGCCGTGATTCGTGATTGGTGATTCGTGATTGGAAAGAGCAGTCGTGCGCCAGCGGAGAGATGTCTGCGCGAAGTGCCCGGACGAAAACGCAGGGATCGGTCCGCCTGCGATGGATCGCTGTTCCGAATCACCAATCACGAATCCACCAATCACGGCCCTCATGCAGCCCTCCTGAGATCTTCGGCCAGCGCCTCGAGGCTCGCGGCCTTGGGCTTGACCAGCCAGAACTTGCCGACGAAATCGCGGAAGTCCTCGAGGATGCGCCCGCTCCACGCGCTGCCGGTCAGGCGGGCGTGGGTCTCGATCAGGTCGCGCAGGTGCGAGCGGTAGTTGTCGAAGGCTTCGGGGGTCACGCGCAGGATGTCGA
>Ga0207791_1000303_pt1 | contig 12889 bp, 11 predicted proteins | sample HigsolmetaGSP16D_FD_184844 | JGI IMG/M metagenome (GOLD analysis project Ga0207791, IMG submission 184844) | High solid enriched microbial communities from the Joint BioEnergy Institute, USA - SP1-6-D (SPAdes) | ecosystem: Engineered > Bioreactor > SSF (Solid state fermentation) > Aerobic >...
CGCCGAGCTGACCCGTGTAGTGCGGATCCTCGGAGTACCCCTCCTCATTGCGCCCCCAGGCCGGATGCCGGAGGGTGTTCACGACCGGCGCCCACACGTTGAGGTCGACGTCCGCACCCGAGGCGCGCTTGGCCCGCACCTCGGTCGCGACGAGGTCACCGACCCGCGTGACGAAGTCCGGGTCCCACGTCGCCGCGAGCCCCACCGGCTGAGGGAACACCGTCGCGACGCCCACCCACGCGAGCCCGTGCAGGGCCTCGCACCCCGTGTGGAACGGACGGATGCCGAGGCGCTCCACCGGCGGCATGGCCTGGTGGAGCATCGCGATGCGCTCGTCCGGGGTGAGCCGCTCGAGCAGGTCGCGGGAGCGCTCGGGCAGCGGCAGGTCGGTGCGCCGGAAGGCCTCGATCACCATCAGACGACCTCGAGCGAGACCGTCCCCGCCCCCACGACCGACGCCGTCCGCTCACCGATCTGCAGGCTCCACGGCGCTCGGGCGTCCGTCGACTCCGCGACGATACGGCCGCCCTCGCGACGCACGCGGAACACCGTCGCCGCGGCCCCGTCGTGCCCCGGAACGACCGTCTCGGCGTCGTACCCGTCGGGCAGCTCGAAGCACCGGAGCGTCACACCGTCCGCCCAGTCGTAGTCCGGCCGGTCCTCGCGTGCGCCCCACGGCAGCACCGTCCCCGGGCGCACCCGCAGGGGGACCGACTCGTAGCCGTGACGCTCCGCGTGCCACGTCCGCCCCTCCGCCACGTCGTGGGTCAGGAGCGAGGTCCACCGCCCCTCGGGCAGGTAGTACTCGACGCTGCCGTCCTCGGCGAACACAGGCGCCACCATGAGCGAGTCGCCGAGCATGTACTGGACGTCGGCGTCGTGCGTCGACCGGTCGCCGGGGAACTCGAGCACGAGAGGACGCATCATCGGGATGCCGCCCGTGTGCGCCTCCTCCGCGATCCGGGCGAGGTACGGCATGAGCCGCAGCTTCAGCCGTGTGAAGCGGCGCGTCACCTCGACCGCTTCGTCGTCGAACGCCCACGGCACACGCACGGTGCCCGAGCCGTGCAGGCGCGAGTGGGAGGACAGCAGACCGAACGCGAGCCAGCGCTTGAAGACACCGGCATCCGGTGTCCCCTCGAAACCGCCGATGTCGTGGCTCCAGTAGCCGAATCCGCTCATCGCGAGCGAGAGTCCGCCGCGGAGCGTCTCTGCCATCGACAGGAGGGTCGAGTCGTTGTCGCCGCCCCAGTGCACCGGGAACTGCTGTCCCCCGGCCGTCGCCGAGCGGGCGTAGAGGACCGCCTCGCCGACGCCGCGCTCCTCCTCGAGCACGCGGAAGACGATCTCGTTGTACAGCTGCGGGTAGTAGTTGTGCATGCGCTGCGGATCGGAGCCGTCGTGCCACACGACACCCTCCGTCGGAATGCGCTCGCCGAAGTCGGTCTTGAAGCTGTCCGCTCCCTGCCGCACGAGACGGCGCAGGTGCTCGGCGTACCACTCGGCGGCCTCGGGGTTCGTGAAGTCGACGATCGCCATGCCGGCCTGCCACATGTCCCACTGCCAGACGCCGCCATCCGTCGTCTTCAGCAGGAACCCGCGCTCCGCTGCCTCGGCGAAGATCGCGGAGCGCTGCGCGATGTACGGATTGATCCACAGCGAGACCTTCAGCCCCCGCTCCCGCAGCCGCGCGAGCTGCCCGTCGGGGTCGGGGAACATCCGCGGGTCCCAGGTGAAGTCGGTCCACTGGAACTCGCGCATCCAGAAGCAGTCGAAGTGGAAGACCGACAGCGGCAGGTCGCGCTCGGCCATGCCGTCGACGAACTCCGTGACGCTCGCCTCGTCGTACGCGGCGGTGAAGGAGGTCGTCAGCCAGAGCCCGAACGACCATGCCGGCACGCGGGCGGGACGCCCCGTGAGCGCCGTGTACCGCCGGAGCACGTCCTTGGGCTCGGGCCCGGCGATCACGTAGTAGTCGAGGGTCTCGCCGGGCACCGAGAACTGCACACGCGAATTGATCTCGGACCCGACCTCGAACGACACCGCATCGGGGCTGTCGACGAAGACGCCGTAGCCGCGACTGGTCAGGTAGAACGGGACGGACTTGTAGGCCTGCTCGCTCGAGGTGCCGCCGTCCGCGTTCCACGTCTCGATCGACTGCCCGTTCTTCGTGAAGGCGCCGAAGCGCTCTCCGAACCCGTAGACACGCTCCCCCGGTTCGATCGACAGCTGCTGGTGCACCCAGGTTCCGTCCGGCCCCGTCATGTGCCCGATCGAGCGCGGCAGCGACGTCGTGAGCACGCGGTCGCCCTGCTCGAACGCGACCCGCCACGCGCCGTCACGCGAGACGCGGACGCGGAGGTCACCGGCATCCAGCACCGCCTCCGCGTCGTCGACCGACACGGTCGGCGTGTACCCCTCCTCGCCGGTCACGGCGAAGTCCGGACCGCGGTGACGCGCACCGGCGTGACGCTGCACCCGCACCTTGACGACCCCCGGCGCGGGAGCCGAGAAGGTCATCGTGATCATGGCGCGGTTGAGCGTGTCACCACGGTGGCGGATGAGGGCGGTCGGAGCGAAGACCGTGAGGCTGCCCGCCTCGGAGTCGACGCGCACGTCGTCCACGGTGCTCGCGTACAGGCCGGTCACTCCGGGCCGCATGAGCCAGTAGCCGTCGGTGAACTTCATGTCCTTCGCCTTTCTGTCACGACGCGCGCATCCCCCCGGGGAATCGTCACGCGGTCGTCGATCTCGTCATTCGTCAACAGGTCGATCCAGGCTCCAGGCAGCGGGATCGTCGCATCGTCGTGGCCGCGGTTCAGCAGGAAGAGCGCGTCCCCCCGGCGGACGGCCTCGACCCCGTCGACCGGGTCGGCGAGCGCACCGTCGACACCCGCGGCATCCAGGACGTCCGCGATCACCGCGTCGAGCAGGTCGTCGGCGACGACGGCGCCCACGTACCAGGCCGCGCCCATCCGGGTGACGACAGGGCGCCCCGCGAGGTCGCCCGAGGCGAAACTCGCCAGCACCTCGGCACCGTCGGTGCGGAGGTTCTCGCCGAGGGTGTGAGCGACGGATGCCGCCCACCGCCCGTCCGTCGACGCGACGGCGACGCCGCCGTCGGGGAGCCCGACCCACTCCTCGCCGCTCACACCCAGGAGGTCGCGCAGCAGGACGGGCGACCGGCCGGCCAGGATGTGCCCGCGCTCGTCGGCGACCCCGCTGAACGGGCCGACGACGACCTGCGCACCGCGCGCGGCCGCCTCGCCGAGGCGGGCGGCGTCCTCGGGACGCAGGACGTAGCCGTGCGGCAGGAGCACGAGGTCGTAGGCCGACAGGTCCGCGCCGAAGGGTACGACGTCGACCGGGATGCCGCGCCGCCACAGCGGGCGATAGAACCGTCGCATCTGCTCGAGACCGTCGAAGCGCGACGTCGGCCGGGCGGGCTCGCCCGACGCCCACCACGACGGCCAGTCGAAGAGCACCGCCGTTCGTGCGGCGATCCGGCCGCCCACCACGGGCCGCAGCCGCTGCAGGTCGCGACCCTGACGGCAGACGCCCTCGAAGACCTCGGTGTCGGCCCCCGCGTGGGGCAGCATCGCGGAGTGGAACCGCTCCGCTCCCGCAGTCGATTGCCGCCACTGGAAGAAGCAGATCCCGTCGGCGCCGCGCGCAACCGCCTGCAGCGTGTCGAGCCGCGCCCGGCCGGGCGTCTTCGGGAGGTTGTGCGCCCGCCACTGGACGGCGCTGATCGCCTGCTCCATCAGCATCCACGGCCGGCCGGCGCCGAGTCCGCGCATGAGGTCCTGCACGAAAGCCGCGTCGAGCGGGCTGTCGGGGTCGGCGGGGTCGGGGTACTGGTCGTCGCTCACCACGTCGACGTCGTCCGCCCACGACCAGTAGTCCACGTGCGCGAACGCACCCATGAAGTTGGTCGTGATGGGCTGCGTCGCGCCCGCCTCGCGGATGGTGTCGCGGAGCTCGCGATAGCAGTCTCGGAGCTCGTCGGAGGTGAACCGGCGGAAATCGAGCGACTGGGTCGGGTTGATCAGGTACGGCGCGCGCCGGGGTGGCAGGATCTCGGCGACGTCGGAGTATCGCTGCGCCCAGAACGCCGTGCCCCACGCGCGGTTGATCTCGTCGATCGATCCGTAGCGGCGCAGCAGCCATTCGCGGAAGGCGCGCGCGGCCTCGTCGCCGTGGTCGATCTGCCCGTACTCGTTGCCGACGTGCCACATCCGCACGGCCGGGTGCTGCTTGTAGCGCGACGCGAGATCCGCCGTGATCGCGCGGGCCGCCTCGCGGTACACCCGTGACGACGGCGAGAACTGGTTCCGGGAGCCGGCGACGAGCCGTACGCCGTCGCGGTCGACCGGGAGGGTCTCGGGATGCCGGATCCCGAGCCACGGCGGCGGCGAGGCGACCGGCGTCGCGAGGTCGACGGCGATTCCGCCCGCATGCAGGAGGCCGAGGACCTCGTCGAGCCACGCGAACTCCCGCGCTCCCGGGGTGGGTTCGATCTCGGCCCAGCTGAACACGCCGACGGTGACGAGGTTGACACCGGCGCGCTGCATCAGGGTGATGTCCTCGCGCCAGACCTCGGGCGACCACTGCTCGGGGTTGTAGTCCCCACCGAAGAGGATGCCGCGCTCGGCCGGCAGGGCGCCGAAGGCCGAGTCGGGGGCGGATTTCATACGGGACGGGCCCTTCAGCGATTGTGGACGACAGTGTCGAAGCGCTTCAACGATCTCAACCTATACTAGCGATAACGACCGTGTCCATCGGCCCGCAGGGGCCACCTCGGAGCGGCCGAGCGAGCCGATACGCTCGATCCATCCGCGGTGTCGAGGTCGACGCCGCGGGAGAAGGAGGGGTCCATGACCACGATCGCCGACGTCGCTCAGGCCGCGGGGGTCTCGATCTCGACGGTGTCGTACGTGATGAGCGGTAAGCGTGCGATCTCGCAGGAGACGCGCGAGCGCGTGGAACAGGCGATGGCCGACCTCTCCTACAGCCCGCAGGCCAGCGCGCGCTCGCTCGCCTCGCGGTCGACGAGCATCCTCGGGCTCCAGGCGCCCATTCGAGCGGGCGTCGACGTGCACGTCGTGATGCAGGTCGTCGCAGGCGCCCTGAAGGAAGCCCGGGCGCACCACCACGACATCCTGCTGCTCACGAGCGACGACGCCGCCGGTGTCGAGCGCGCGGCACGGGCGGGCATGGTCGACGGAGTGCTGATCCTCGACGTCGAGACGAGCGATCCGCGTGTCGGTTCGCTCGCCGACCTCAGCATCCCGAGCGTCCTCATCGGTCTCCCCGACGCGGCCGACCAGCTCATCTGCGTTGACTTCGACTTCGAGGCCGCCGGCCGCCTCGCCGCCGAACGCCTCGCGGAACGGGGACACCGAACCGTCGCCCTCCTGGGCGCCCCGCCGCAGGTGCAGGCGCGGCACACCTCCTACTCGGACCGCTTGACCCGGGGCTTCCTCGCGCGGAGCCGCGAGGTGGGGCTCGCCGCGACGGTGTATCCGTGTCCCGCCGGCCCCGGAGCGACCGAGGTCGTCGACACCCTGCTCGCCGGCGCTCCCGCGACGACGGCGCTGTTCGTCCACAACGAGGCTGCGCTGCCGTTCATCGCGGCACGGTTGATGAGTACCGCTTCCGCGTCGCCGATCGAGATCGTCGCCCTGAGCCCCGCCGAACTCGCCTTGCACGTACCGGGGGTCTCCGACGTTATCGACCTCCCCGCCGAAGAGCTGGGCGCCGCAGGCGCCCGCACCCTGCTCGCCGCGATCCGCGGTGAGCGGCCCCTCGGCCCGGAACTCCTCGCCCCTCGATTCGCGCACGCGCCGGCGGAACCGGCGACGGTCTGAGATATGAAGATCGACCCCGAGAACCGCGCCGTCCAAGGCCTGTCATCGTTCCTCGAGTTCGTCGCCCTCAACATCCTCTTCCTGCTCTGCTGCGTCCCCGTCATCACGATCGGAGCGGCCACGAGCGCACTGTTGGAGGTGACCCGACGCTACGCCGACGAGGAGGGCGGTCGGCCGCTGCGCGACTTCCTCCCCGCCCTGGCGCGGAACTTCCTGCCCGCGACCGGACTCAGCCTCATCCTGCTGACGGCGAGCGTCGCACTCGCGTTCAGCGGCGTGTTCTGGCTGTCGGCACCCGAGCCGCTCCTCACCGGTCTCGCCGCCCTCGCGTTCGCCGGAGCCGCCTATGCCGTCGCTGCCTTCATCCACGCGATGGGGCTCGTCGCCGCATACCGGGCCCCGTTCCCCCAGACCCTCAAGAACGCCGTGCTCCTCCCGGCCGCGGAGCCGCTGCGCACGCTCGCGCTCATCGTGATCCCCGTCACCGTCGTGTGCCTCGTTATCGTCTTCCCGCCCACGATGTTCCTCGTCGCGACGATCGGCTTTTCGGTCGGGGCCTACGGCTGCGCGTTCCTCTTCCGGAGCATCTACCGCCGCCGCTCCGGCACCGTCGCCTGACGCCTCGCCGCGCTCAGAACCGCCATCGCTTCCAGGATGGTTGCCCTATCGCTCCTGACGTTGGCTCACAGGGAGCCACAGCATCGTCTGCTCCTGGATGATGAACCCACCGGGGGGAGTATCGGGGTCGTCGGCCTGCATCGAGCCGCCACCTGAGCGGAGCTGGGCGATCGCCGCGCTGCGCCGCCGGACCAGCTCGGCGCCGTCGGGGCGCTTCTCGAGCTCGCGCGTGAGCTCGGCAGTCATCCGCTCGCGCTCGGTGGCGATCTCCGCCGCGACGTCGAGATGCGCCATTTCCACCCCGTGGTCGATGTCCGTCGTCATCGAACGACCGCGTGCCCGCACGACACGGACGACGATCGCCGCGATCGCCGCGAGCGCGGCGCCGACGAGATAGGCGATCCGCACCCAGCCGTCCGCGACCACCCAGGCCACGCCCGCGGCGACGATCAGCAGGATGGCGAGCAGCGTGCTCTGCAAGGCGACCGGTCGTCCGAGCGGTCGCCCCCCAGCAGCTGCCACCGCCGCGACGACCCCGGCTCCCACGACCACGCTGACGATCGCGCCGGGAACCACGGTGTTCTCGATCCCGAGGCGGATGCCGTTGAGCATGCCGATCGGTAACACGGAAAGCAGCAGCAGGACGAACACGACGCGCAGGATCGCTCCACTGTGCGGGTCGCGCGCGCCGAAGCGCTCACGAAGATGCGCTGTGACGCTCCGCCGTGCCGCGCTGCTGGCCGCCGCGCCTTCGCGCCAGAGCCGGTCGACCAGGTCGCCGAGTCCCGCCGAACGCAGAACCGCGGCATCGACGTCCGCCCGGGTGAGTCGCTGGGGTGCGCGTGCACCGAAATCGAGGCCGGAGAGGCCGTCGGGCGACGAATCGGAACGTGACTCAGGCATCCGTGGCCCCGATGCTCGCGAGGAGCTGTTCGGCCACCGGCATCGCGAGAGCCAGCACAGGAGCGGAGAGAGGCGACATCTGTGCGACCGCGAGTTTGCCGTCGAGCGCAAAGACATACATGGTGCGGACCGTCTGGACGACTCGAGGTGCACCGTCTTCGGGGCCACGGTCGGTGACGACCGTCACGCGCCAGGCAGGCTCTCCGTGCAGCTCGAAAGGGGCGGCCATCGGCTCCCAGGTCGAGGGGGTCGCGGCCAGTGCGATCTGAACCGCTTCCGACTCGTTCGTGACGGCGGGGAGCCCCGGAACCAGCAATACGAGCGTTGCGTAGAGGCCGGCATCCGGCTCGCACAGGAACAGGACGGATCCGGACTGTGCGGCCTCACGGGTGAGGACGGCCAGCTCCGCCGCCATGAGGATGTCGGGGATCACCGATTCGTCGCGCCCGTCGCACAGGCTGTGAAGCCACGGCAGAGCATGCTCACGCTCGGGTACGGTCGACCAGATCCTGCTGTCGGCGGACAGCGTCAGCTCAGGCACGTCGCTCCCAGCGCACCGTCGAGACGATTGCGTGACTCAAGGTGGTCATTGCGGAGATCCCCTCATCATCGACAACGGCCGAATCTGCCGCCGCGAGCATCTCGGCGCGTAGGAGCAGACCGTGCGCAGGCTGGCCGGGAACGGGCAACAGGTAGTTCAGCGCGGTCGTCGAGACCTGTCCGTCCGCCACCATTACGTTGTCGTTGCTTCGCCAGTGCAGGATCCCGGCGATGTCTCCCAGCGGGGCAGCCCCGCGAGCCGCGATCAACTGCGCCCCGACCTCCATGATCGACCGGCCGACAGGCGCGTCCATCCGGGAGGCGGTGATCGAGAGGGGCAGGTAGTCATCGGGAGCGACGTCGACCTGCGCGAAGACGCGAATGATGTTCCCCTTGGCTGCTGATGAGGTCATAGTCTGGAACAGCTCCTCGAGCTGCGGGGCCACAGCGGCACGCTGCGCACCGGAAAGTGCCCGCAGTGACCGAGCGGCGCGCGCCCGCAACTCTGTCCCGTCCGGCGCAAACGACCCCCACCCGTCCGGAAGGACCACAGCGAAGCCCGGAACCTGCGGCGACGCACCGACGAGTTCGGCTCGGAGCGACATCGGAGACCTTTCTGAGAGAGGTGGTGCAGTCGAGCCTATCGAGCTTGCGATGCGGGTCCGGCCAGCACCGACTTGGCGTTCTGGCCGAGGCCGGCGAACTGCTGGATCGCCTGCATCGAACCCCAGAAACCCTCGGCGAGCGTCGACGGCATCGTCCCGGGTGCGAACCCGGCGAGGTTGCGGACGCTGTTTCCCCAGTTGCCCGTCCACTCGATGGTCTGCCACGCCGCCTGCGGTCCGAGGAACATTCGGAACATGTTGCGGGTGTTCAACCCATGATTTGTGAACGCGTCCGGCAAACGGGTGCGTAACAGGAGATCGTCGATCTGAGCGAAGCCTGCACGGGCATCGATGAACTCCGAGAACGTGAGGCGCATCGTCCGGGTGAACCGGGAGACGTCTCCGGCGGCGTCGAAAAGGGTCGACACCTTCGCGAGCTTGCCGAAGGGGAGCACCCCGAAGACTGCGAGCGCCACCTCACCCCACGAGCCGCGACCAGTATGCAGACGCGCGAGTTCACCCAGAAGCGAGATGACGCCGATGATTGCCGCTGCTGCCGCCGCGATCGCCGCCAACGGTCCGGTGACGACCAGCGCGACGACGAAGAGAATGACGCCGACGATCGCCAGGACGAACAGCATGCCCTCGATGAACGGCATGGCGTTGTCCCAGAATCCGTCGGAGACGCCATCCTCGTTGACGCGCTCCAGCCGGTCGACGGCGCGATCGTACGCGGCTTCCCAGGACTCGACCGGCGCGTCGTACCGCGACCAGTAGCTCTCGAACGTCTCGAGGGCGTTGTCGAAAGCGGCCTGCTCGCCAGCCGCGGACGGGCGCGGACCGAGATGCTCGACGTCGTTGCGCTCGTCGCGTTCGTAGTCGAGCACCTCGCCTTCGGCGCTTTCCAGCGACTGTGAGGCGACGTTGACCTCCGCCCACGCCGCGGCGGCGTTGTCGACCAGAGTGTCGGTGCTGGACTTCACCTCTTCGAGGGCGGTCGCGTACCAGACGAGCGCCTGGCCGCTGGGTCGATAACGGGACGCTGCCGTCGAGAGATCCGCGTGCACCTCCTTGGCCTGGTCGCGGATCGACGCGAACGAGTCGCCGCGGCCGACCGTGCCGTCCGCGAACAACTCGAGGGTGCGAGCGGCCGACGCCATCTTGTCGCCGAGTTCCTGGATCGTCTCGCCGCGTGTCTTGATGCTTCCGGGCGTACCGGCGATCTTCTCGAGCCGCCGGCCGCCCGGAGTCGGCGGCATGCTTTCGGACTGGTAGCGGTAGTGATCGTTGCTCATCATTCGCCCGATTCCAGGGATGCCGCAAGCTCGAGGTCGACCTCGGCCCATGCCTCACGGCTGTCGTCGATCCGTTTCTTCATCTCTTCCAGGTGACGGCGCTGCGTCTCGCGCTTGTCGTTCCACTCGGATTCGAATGCGCTGGCCGCGGCGGCGAGGGTGCCGTCCCCGCGCGGCCGGTCGATCGCCTGCTCGAGCAGGTTCGTCTCCGACCCGGCATCCGCGTACTCGGCGATGATCATCCCGAGCGCCGCACTGAGCTCTTCCATCGACGCGAGCGGAATCTCTACTCCGTCCCCTGCCATGCCATCCCCCTGTTTCTCTCCAAGACATCGTCTAGTGCGTCGCCTAGCGTATCTACTTCGTCCGAGTGCTCATCTGGACGATTTCGACCGGCGTGAGTCTCTCAATCCCGCAGTCGCTGGTGGTCGGGCTGCTGATCCTGTTGGCGGTTCTCGGTTTGGCGTGGCAGGTCCGCTGCCTCGCTGTCGCTCTCCGAGCTCGCGACCGATGACTCCCATGACTCGCTGGTGACCGTCAGGGCTCAGGAACAGATTCATGTGGTGGCCCGCGTGTTAACGCCACCAGTCCGCAGCCCATCGGTAGCGGGCGGTTCCGGGTCCGACAGGGCGCTTGTACATGTGGCGCAGGTACTCCCGCAGGAACTCGTCGCGGAGGTCATCGAGAAGGTCACTCATCGCGCGGCTCGCTTTCTTCGATCACGCCAGTTCGAGCAGGAGCCGCAGCGGCGGGTGCGCCGTGGGAAGGATCGTCCGCGGTGATCGATGCGCGCAACCCTGCCGCATGCGGCCCTTTCACCCACGGGATCGTGTCGACGAGCGCGGCGGGGGGCCGGAGGCGAATACGACCGCGCGTCCGCGCGGCAGCGCGCCGAGGGTAGCCACGTCGAGGGTGCGTTCGCGCTGCACCTCGTGAGAGGTGGACCGGGTGCCGCGACCGACACTCGTGGAGCTCGTGCATCGGTCGTAGTCACCGATCATCTGCGAGAGCTCGTTCAGGAACTCCGGTTCCTTCACGCCGCCGAGCGAACAAAAGCGTCCGGGTGAACCGGGAGCCGTCTCCGGCGGCGACGAAACAGGCCTTCGAGCGCTGCGGCGAGCAGGAAGCCGGCGACCGGCGTAGTCGAAATAGGCATCCCCGCAACGGTCTCCAAGGCGGGAGCCCGCGATCCGCCACCGAGATGGGCCCCGCCGAAGCTCAGCGGGGCCCATCTCTTTCGCGTCGGTGTGCGGTCAGCCGCCGAACTCCGCCGAGACCGCCTTGCGGGCGGCATCCTGCGCTTCGGCGTTGGCCATGTCGACCTCGAGCACCTTGTCGTACCCGAGCCCCTTCGCGGTCTCCTGCATCGAGGCGAGAAGCGAATCGAACTGCGCGTCGCTCTCGGCGAAGACCATCTGCCACGAGGTCTGCACGATCGTCGCCTTGACCTGGTTGCGGAGCGTCTCGATCTCGGAGGAGTCGGTCGGCGCGGTGAAGCTGGCGCCGGCGCCGACCATGAGCTGGTCGTTGCTCTTCAGATAGTCCATCGTCGTCGGAGCGCCCATCTTGGCCGTCCAGTCGTCGGTGAGCGGGTTGCTCGTCTCGGCCTGGTAGCTCGGCCACATCTTGTAGCTGTAAGGGAAGCCGGTGTTCGGGTCCGTGTCGATCGGCAGGACCGCGCTGATGTTCAGCTGCGATGCGCCGTCGATGTAGCTGCCGCCACCCCACTCGGCCGGAACCTCGGCGTCACCCTCGAAGAAGATCTTGTGACCGAGCTCGGTGAGCTCGGGCTCCTTGTCGGCGTTCAGCTCCCACGTCAATCCCTCGGGACCGGCGGCACCCTGGGTCTGGCTGTTGTTGGCGAGGGCGCCCTCGGGCGAGAAGAGCCAGTCGACGAACGCCGCGATGCGTTCGGGGTCCTCGGCCTTGGCGCCGATCGCGAACACCTGCTTGCCGCCGTACGCCTCGGCCCCGTACGAGAAGATGTTCATGTCGTCCATCGGCGCCATCATGAAGCCGCGGCCCTCGTCGACGTTCTTGTCGGTGTTGTAGGCGGCCTGCCCCAGCCACGGCCAGAACGAGAAGAGCACCTGGCCGTTCTGGTACTTGTTCCAGAGGGTGTCGTAGTTCTGCGTCGTCGAGTCGGGGTCGAGGATGCCGAGCTCGTTCGCCTCGTGGAAGAAGCGGAGCGCGCGCACGTACTGTCCGTCCTCGTCGAGGATGCCCTGGAACTGCGATCCGTCGCCCTTGGCGAGGGCGAAGCCGACCTCGTCGAAGCCGTAGTAGGTGGTGGGCTGCTTGGCGTTGTTCAGCATGTTGCCGTCCCAGTCCTTGAACAGCGAGACCGCGTAGGTCTTCTGCCCGTTGGGAGCGGTGGGCTCGGCATCCTGCATCTTCTTCAGCACCGGGAGGAGGTCTTCGAGCGTGCCGACCTCGGGGTAGCCGGCCTCTTTGTAGAGGTCCCAGCGAAGGTAGGGGCCGAACGTCGGATCGAGGCCTTCGGAGGGCTCGGTCGGCTTCAGCGAGGAGACCTGCGAGGGGAAGGCGTACGTGCCGTCGGCGCCCTCGTTGATCTTGTCGACGGCGGCGTCGAAGCGGCCGACGTTCTTCATGGCCGGGTAGAAGCTCGCCGAATCGAGGAGCAGGCCGCCCTCGCGGAGCTCCTCGAGACGCTGGCCCTTGTCGGTGATGATGAGGTCGCCGAGGTCTCCCGCAGTGACGCGCGTGTTGAAGAGCGTGTCGCCGCCGCCGGCGACGTTGGGGGCGATGATGTTCAGCTTCATGTTGAACTTCTTCTCGACGAGGTCGCCGAACCACCCCTCCTGCATGCCCATGTAGTTGGCGAGGCCGTCGAAGACGTCGATCGTGATGGGTTCGTCCCACGAGGTCGGGAACGCGGTGATCTCCTCGCGTTTCTCGGTGGGCGCGGGACCGGTGCAGGCGCTCAGCAGCCCGACCGTCGCCAGAGCGGCGACGGCGCCGATGGCCTTGCGTGATAGCTTCATTGCTTTCCTCTCGGTGGTGTGACCGTGATGGTCGGGTTCAGCCCTTGACCGCG
>Ga0207791_1000305_pt1 | contig 12836 bp, 8 predicted proteins | sample HigsolmetaGSP16D_FD_184844 | JGI IMG/M metagenome (GOLD analysis project Ga0207791, IMG submission 184844) | High solid enriched microbial communities from the Joint BioEnergy Institute, USA - SP1-6-D (SPAdes) | ecosystem: Engineered > Bioreactor > SSF (Solid state fermentation) > Aerobic >...
GAAGCTCACATTTTGATGGTCGACCTGCAGGCCGACCACCGCGCGCTCAGCAATATTCAAGACGACGCGACCGTCCTTGACGGCACTGGCAGGCACCTGCACACCGGGCAGGCTGGCATCCACCAGGACGTGCGGGGTCAAGCCGTTGTCGTTGATCCATTCCACCAAAGCCCGCAGCAGGTACGGGCGATGGCTGGTCATGCGGGGGAAATCTTCACTCATTGCATCATGTTACCCGCACGCGAGCCGCTGTGGCGGCCATACGATCAGATCGGTCTATTGGCATACAGCCGCCGCATCAGCCCGGCAAATCGCGCAGCTTCTTTTCCTGATCGGTCAAGCTGCGGACGAAACCAGGGTTGCGGAAGATGCGGTTGCCGTAATCTTCGATCACCTTGCTGTCCTTGGGTAGACTGATTTCCAGCGCGTCCAGTCGCCAAATGATCGGCGCCATTGCGCAATCGGCCAGACTCATTTCCGGATTAAGGAAGAATTTGCTGGCTTTGAACAACGGTACCGATGCGGTGAGCAATTCCTTCAGTCGCTTGCGACCGGCCTCGGCCTGGGTCTTGTTACCGAGCTGAACCGCCTGCACCTGCGGCACCCAATCGTGCTCGATGCGCAACATTGCCAGCCGCAAGCGCGCCCGAGATAACGGGTCTACCGGCATCAGCGGCGGATGCGGGTAGCGCTCGTCCAGGTATTCGCTGACTACCGAGGCCGCGTACAGCACCAAATCGCGTTCGACCAGCGTCGGCACTGAATGATAGGGATTGAGATCGATCAGATCTTCGGGAGGATTTTGTGGGTCGACCGGCACCAAGTCGTAGGTCACCCCTTTTGCCGCCAGGACCAGACGGACCCGGTGGCACAACACGTCATCGTTGGAGGAAAACAAAGTCAAGGTATTCCGCATGCGCACACTCGTCGCCATTCAAGGCTCTCCGACGACCGGAATCCGCCGGTCGCATCGGCGCAGCCGGCCCAACGCCGACCGTCACCACGGTCCATCGAGTTTGCAATCACCTCACGCAAAAGCCAAGAGTTATAGGGCTTATTAGCGTTCTGATAATTCTGTTTTTGCGCTGTTGCGCAGAAAGTGGGGGATCCATGGGTACCGCTGCTGGCGGATTGGTCAATAGAGGCGATGCGCCATACTGCTGCCGAGCGCCATACTGCTGCCGAGCATGGAGATTGGGACCTGTTGCAGAGACATCGAAGTCGGCACGTGCACAGGTTTGCCGAGGACAGGCACGGTTCCTGTCCTGGTCTAAATTCTTCTAGACACACCGATAGGGGATGATCATTCCCCAAGATCCCGGCGTAAGATTATGACAAGAAACTGCAGAACCCTTGATGCCGCCAAACTTCAGGAAGTTCAGCCTTTCTGGCCCGTTCCTAGCGCGCACGCATCGGTGGTCAGGGATTTGCGTGAGCAGGACATCCCTGACTGCCCCCCCACAGCCTAAATTGCGCTAAATTTGAGACAATAGGTCCGTCAACCATTCCATTTCCTCGTGGTTGAATGCCGGGAAATCCTCTTGATGGCCTACGGCGGTGGCCGCATCCTGCTCCACGAACACAGCATTGGACGCTGCCAGGTCCGCACCCGTGGGCGTCCCAGGATCCGGGAGGCCGCCCCCAATCTTGGTACGGGAGCGTTTGAGGCCCCAACTAGCGGGGAGGTACGCATGCAGTGCATCGGGCGGTTCGGTAACCCATACTCCGGCAGTCTGTTGTGGGGAACGGTTGACAGCAGCATCATCGGATCGGGTCCGTTTGCGGGGGCTGCTTTCCGGCGACTGTCTTGCCTCGTCTATTTGGTTGGGCACATCCAGTCCACCCTCCAGGGACGCGGCGAACGCATGGGTGGACTGCTGGCGCGGAGACGAGACAGACGAAGCTCGCCCACCCAATGCTTGCAGGATGCGACGCCAGCGCTGGGATGCTGGGGGGAGCGTTCCACCGCGAGCTTCCAGTTCGGTGACGCCAACACGGCGAAAGAGTTGTATCAAACCGGTCCCGCTCATCCCGAATTGTTTCATCGCTTCATCAAATGCGTACTCTGGGTGGGAGTGGCACTGGAAGAAACTCAGCACCTGAACAACTTGCGCGGCAACAGCAACGCGATGGGAGTTGCTTTCGGCACTCCGGCGATTGGCTCGTCTCGCCGATAATGCGATCAAGAGGGGTGCGCGCTGCGATCCATTGATCACCGCATCCAGGGCAGAACGTCCACCGAGGCAGGCCAAAGCGACAAGTAAATCGTTGGACAACGTAGACACCGCCGGATCAGTGCAAGATAAATGGGCAGCAATGCCTTCCAGCGCCTGTCTGCCGCCCTGATTGTTGGCGACAGCCACCACCTGGTCCGGCGTCAGGCCGTGGTCCTTGCACAGGATGGGCAAGAGGCGGTGCACGGCCTCCAGCGCCTGCCTGCCGCCGTTATGGCTGGCGATGGACACCACTTGGTCCGGGGTCAGGCCATGCTCGCTGCAAAGCGCAGGAAGCAGTCGCTGCGCTGTCTCCAGCGCCTGCTTGCCGCCGGGATGGCTGGCCATGGACACTACTTGCTCCGGAGTCAAGCCATGATCGCTGCAAAGCACCGGCAGCAAACGCTGCACGGCCTCCAGCGCCTGCTTGCCGCCGACATTGCTAGCCATGGATACCACCTGCGCCGGAGTCAAGCCATGCTCGTTGCAAAGCACCGGCAGCAAGCGCGGTACCGTCTCCAGCGCCTGCTTGCCGCCAACATTGCTGGCCACGGACACCACCTGCGCCGGAGTCAAGCCATGCTCGTTGCAAAGCACTGGCAGCAGGCGCTGCACTGTCTCCAGCGCCTGCTTGCCACCGGTATTGCTGGCGATAGACACCACCTGGTCCGCGGTCAGGCCATGGTCATTGCAAAGGGCGGGCATAAGGCGCAGCACGGCCTCCAGCGCCTGCTTGCCGCCGTTATTGCTGGCGATGGACACCACTTGGTTACGATTCAGGCCATAGTCTTTGGAGAGGACAGGCAATGCTCTTTGGACAGTCTCCAGCGCCTGCCTGCCGCCACCACTGCTGCTGGCGAGAGCCGCCCCCTGCTTCTTGCTCTGACCATGGTCATTGCACAACATTGGCAACAAGCGCTGCACCGTCTCCAGGGCCAGCTTCCCGCCCCCCTTAATAGCGATGGACAGCACCTGCTCTGGGGTCAGGCCATGGTCTCTGCATAGCCCAGGAAGCAGACGCCGCACCGCCTCCAGAGCCTGCTTCCCGCCACCATTACTGGCGATCGCCACCACCTGACCCGGGGTTAGGCCATAATCGTTGCACAGGCTGGGCATCATCAGCTGCACCGCCTTCAGCGCCTGCTTGCCGCCGGTATTATTGGCGATCGCCACGACCTGCGCCGAGGTCAGATCATGGTCCTTGCACAACTTGGGCAACAGTTGCTGCACCGCTTCTAGTGCCTGCTTACCGCCAGCTTTGCTGGCGATGGTCACGACCTGCGCTGGCGTCAGCTCATATTTCTCGCACAACTCGGGCAACAGCTGCTGCACCGCTTCCAGCGCCTGCTTTCCGCCATCGCGGCTGGCGACGGCCACCACCTGCTCCGGGGTCAGGCCAAGGCCCTGGCAGAGCCCCGGCATCAGGCGCTGCACTGTCTCCAGCGCTTGCTTGCCGCCGGTATTGCTGGCGATGGCCACGACCTGCGCCGGGGTCAGGTCATGGTTCTGGCAAAGCTCCGGCAACAGGCGCTGAACTGTCTCCAGGGCTTGCTTGCTACCATCGTTGCTGGCGATGGCGACCACTTGCTCCGGGGTCAGGCCATGGTCTTTGCATAGCCCAGGCAGAAGGCGCTGCACGGTCTCCAGCGCCTGCTTGCCACCATCGTGACTGGCAATGGCCACCACCTGCTCCGGGGTCAGGCCATGGTCTTTGCATAGCCCGGGCAGCAGGCGGTGCACCGTTTCCAGTGCCTGCTTGCCGCCTTTATTGCTGGCGATGGCCACGACCTGCCCTGGGCTAAGTTGATGTTCCTCACATAGCACGGGCAACAACCGCTGCACTGCCTCCAGTGCCTGCTTGCCGCCGCCACTGCTGGCGATGGCCACGACCTGTCCCGGTGTCAGATGCAAGGGTGAGCTCGTCAGTACATTGCGCGATGCATGCAATGCCTGCACTGTGGTAACCCCACCGCGTTTTGCAATCTTGAGCAGTTCGCCTGTGACCAACTGTAACGGTAGCTCCCTCAAATCTGCCGTCACTGTGAGCAAGGCCTCCAGTGACCGTGCGCCGGACCATTGCTTGCCGATACCGACAATGTCCTCGTGCGTGGCCTCCGGCAACGCTGCGATCAGATCCGGATACTTGGCCGCTACGGTTCCCAACGCGGGCGGATGCTTGCTGAGCTCCACGATGTGCGCGTGTGCGAACCCATGGCCGATCAGTGCTTGGTGATGCTGCGCCACGGTGGAACGTGCCAGCGGTTTGATCTTGTCCTGTTGAAGCTGGCTGTAGCCGAGCGCGCTTAGATCCATATGTGCCGCGGGCGAAGCATCGGAAGCTCTAGCGGCAGAAGGCGTGGCAGCTAAGCCCGTGGCGGGCTGCGGGTCGTTGGTTGCACGCAGTGCCGATTGCACCTCATCCAACACGCCCGGGGCCGCCTCTGCATGTTGAGCGCTGAAAGAAGACAAGTCCTCGAAAAACGACAGATCAACCTGATGGTGCAGATCGCCGAAGCTGCTTGCGGAGAACCCCAGCAAGCTTGCAGTCGAATGTGGCAGCTGAGTCCGCGACACCGTCGGTCGAGCGGGCAAGCCATCCAGGGGGCTACCGGCAGGCGTCGATGCCTCCTGATCCGCACTCGGCTGGCCCGCATCCACGTGCGATGAGGCAAGCTGTTCGCGGGCAGGAGGTGGCGTGCGAGAACGAATGGGCTCCATCAGGCATTCCTCGTTTCGGTGAACGACATCAGCTAAACACTAATGGCTTCGGTCCAAACCCTCCGTTCCCGAATCCGCATGACAGCACACAATTTCGTAAATTGATTACGGATCCGTACGAAATCCAGCCAGTGATTCCCTTCGCTTAAGCCCATCGAAAGGCGTCAGCGCCTGTTTGCGATCTCCCCAGCAGCTGGGTGTGCACTGCATCGCAAATGTCCATCGCTCGGCTCCTAGCACCCGCATCTGCCAGACGCGACCTTTGACGAGATATGACACAGCATGCGATCGCACACGGGAAAAGCGACGTTGTTCTGCGGTATCCGATGACGCTCAGCAGCAATGCCTGCTGAAGTCAGCAGGAAGCTGACGGTACCTGGCTTGCAGCGCGTTGTTTGCTTCTGCGAAAGACAATGCGCTCAGTGCACGTCCTTCCAATATTCCTTTTTTAGCAGGTAGGCAATGAAGGTAAACAGCGCAAGAAACAGGACCACCCACGCACCAATGCTTTGGCGCTTCAGCGCAGCCGGTTCGCCAGCGTACTCGAGGAAGTTGGCGATATCGCGCGCGGTCTGGTCGAATTCCATGGGCGTTTGACGACCGGGCTGTGCCAGCTTCAGCGCTTCTACCGGCTTGTCGCCAGTGGCCCTGTCAGGCGGGCCAAATTGCGCTTGTTGCAAACCCTGCAGCTCCCACAGTGGATTGGGCATGGAGGCGTTGGGGAACAACGTGTTGTTCCAGCCCAACGGGCGCGTCTGATCCAGGTAGAACGACTTGAGATAGGTATAGACCCAATCAGTGCCGCGCACACGCGCGATCAACGTCAGATCCGGTGGGGCCTTGCCGAACCAGTTGGTCGCCGCATCGTGTGGCATGGTGCTTTCGATGTGCTCACCTATTTTCGCACCAGTGAAGTTGAGGTTGGTCATGACATCTTTTTCGCTCAAGCCCAGATCGCTGGCCATGCGCGAGTAACGCAGATATTTGAGCGAATGGCAGCCGGAGCAATAGTTCACGACCAACTGCGCGCCGCGTTGCAGCGACGCACGGTCGCTCAGGTCGTTGCCTGCCTGCTGCACTGCCGCGCCTTCGGACGCCACAGCGCCGCCGGCGATCAATAGACCGAATAGCAATGGCAGCATGCGCGAACTCCATGACGTTACCTTCGAGCTAGTCATGGGTGGTCACCCGCTCTGGGACCGGCTTGGTTTTGTCCAGCCGCGTCCACACCGGCATGGCGATGAAGAAAGCGAAATACAGAAAGGTCAACACGCGTCCGATATAGGTCTCATGCACGTCGGTACCAGGACCGGAACCGATCACGCCCAGCCAGACGAAGCACACAACCAACACGCCCAACGCCGCCTTGGACATCCAACCTCGGTAGCGCACCGAGCGCACCTTGGCACGATCCAGCCATGGCACCAGGAAGAAAATTGCGATGGCCGAAAACATCACCAGCACGCCACCGAGCTTGTTCGGTATCACCCGCAACATCGCGTAATACGGGGTGTAGTACCACACTGGCTTGATATGCTCCGGAGTCACCAGCCGATTGGCCTCGGTGAAGTTGTCATGCTCCAGGAAAAGGCCACCGAACGCTGGCGCAAAGAAGATAATGAAGGCCGCGATCAGCAGCAGGAACCCAACACCGACCAGATCCTTGACCGTGTAATACGGATGGAACGGGATTCCGTCAGCCGGCTTGTGCGCATCCCAACGATTGCCCTTGGGCCCCTTTTTGATGTCCACGCCGTCCGGGTTATTGGAACCCACTTCGTGCAGCGCGCCGATGTGCAGCACGACCAACAACAGCAGCACCAGTGGCAATGCGATCACGTGCAAGGCAAAGAAGCGATTAAGCGTGGCATCGCCAGGCAGGTAGTCGCCCATGATCCATTCGGTCAGCCCGTTGCCGATCACTGGAATGGCGCCAAACAGCGAGATGATCACCTTCGCGCCCCAGAACGACATCTGGCCCCATGGCAGCACGTAGCCCATGAAGGCTTCGGCCATCAGTACGAGGTAGATCAGCATGCCGAGAATCCACACCAATTCGCGCGGCTTCTGGTAACTGCCGTACATCAACCCGCGAAACATGTGCAGGTACACCACGATGAAAAACAGCGAAGCGCCGGTGCTGTGCATGTAGCGAATCAGCCAGCCCCACTCCACGTCGCGCATGATGTATTCGATCGAAGCGAATGCATCGGCGGCACTGGTCTTGTAGTGCATCGTCAGGAAGATGCCGGTGACGATCTGATTCACCAGCACCACAATGGCCAGCGAACCGAAGTAGTACCACAGGTTGAAATTCTTCGGCGCGTAGTATTGGCTGATGTGCTTGCGGTACATGGGCATCAGCCCGGGCGCGCGCTCGTTGACCCAATCGAAGATCCCAGTGGCGGCACGAGCCAGGATATTGCCCATCAGGCAGCCCCTGTGCGTTTGGCTGACGTACCGGCATTGTCAGGATCGACGCCGATCACCAAGGTCGTGTCGTCCACGTAGTGGTGTGGGGGCACCAGCAGATTGATCGGCGCCGGCACGCCATCGAAGACGCGACCGGACATGTCAAAGCGCGACTTATGGCAGGGGCAGAAGTAACCGCCCTTCCACTGAAGATCGTAGGGCTCGGGGCGGATCTCGGCGACCATCTCCGGCGAGCATCCCAGATGCGTACACAACCCGACAAGCACTGAAATATCCGCTTTGATCGAGCGGTATTCGGGATTTTTCAGCACGTACTCCGGCTGCTGATCCTTGTTCTGCGACTTGGGATCTTTGAGCCGGTCGTCCAGCGACGGCAGCGCGTCCAGCATGGCCTTGGAGCGCTTTACGATCCAGATTGGCTGACCTCGCCATTCAAGGACCATGCGCTGGCCTTCCTGCAGAGCGCTGATGTCGGCAGTCACCGGGGCACCGGCCAGCTTGGCACGTGCACTGGGATTCCAAGACTTCACGAACGGAACTGCGACGAATCCTGCTCCGACCGCACCGACCACCCCGGTCGTGGCGGTTAAAAACCGACGACGCCCGAGATCAGCAGGTGCGTTAACCCCATCGTTGGCCATCCGGCTCTCCGATCTTGAGTAGGTAGCGTGAAGCTGCCAACGGCTGGCGGGGGGCCCAACCGCGATGAATCGACCGCAGTGTAGCGGAACGCTTCATGCGCAGACAATGTACGCAGTCAGACCGATGCGATGCAACGACCGATGCAAACGCCTGCCGATCACTTGAGTCACAAGGTGTATAGGCAAGGCACGTAATTAGTGACGCAGTGCCCGTGCGGAGCCAGCATCGGTTTGGGCGCTCTTAGTTGGTTGCAGTCGCCTGCCCACGATAGCGACCGGCCAGCAGACCGACACGTTGCACGTAACGCTGGGTCTCGCTATACGGCGGTACGCCGCCATAACGATCTACCGCGCCTTCGCCAGCGTTGTAGCCTGCAGCGGCCAGGGTGAGATCGCCATTGAAGCGTTTCAGCAGCCAGGACAGGTAGTGGACGCCACCGCGAATATTTTGCGTTGCATCATAGACATCGCTGACACCGAACCGGCGCGCCGTTTCCGGCATCAACTGCATCAAACCTTGCGCGCCTGCGCGACTGAGCGCAAGCGGGTTGTAAGCCGATTCGGCGTGGATAATGGCGCGCACGATCGATTCTTCTACCCCAAACTCGCGTGCCGCCGCTGCGATTTCCCGCTGATACGCAACGGTGTTGAGCCGGATCGCACCGAAGTCGACGCCTGGCTTGGCCGCACATGCATAGCAGGTTTCGACAAAACTGTAGTGGATGGTGCGCAGGTCTTCGATGCTGGCAATCTGGCGCGGACGCGCACTGGTGTAGTGCCGAACACCATCCTTTAGATAGGAGTACACCTGCCCGCGGACCATCCGATGCGGGTTAACCACCGCTGGCGGCACGATGGAGGAGGCCGACGCCGGTACAGCACGCGGCACCAATGCAGAAGCGACCTCGGCAGCCTGTCGTGGCGCCTGGCTGACCGACTGCCTGATCACGACCGGCGCGCCGCCGTCGCGATTGGCGAGGCGAGACGCAGGGCTTGCGGACACGCTTGCTACCGTTGCAGTGGATACAGATGATCGCAGACGACGGGCCGAACGATCAGGCATGCCGCTGCTGACGATGCTGCAGGTGGCGCCACTCTGGCGCTTGCTGAGATAGCTGGTGATGCCGTCGCCGCTGACGCATTTGTACAGCGTTCCAGCGCTGACCGGCGTGGCCGACAGCGTAACGAGCAGCAGCCCCAGTGATCTTGACATCCCCGCCATGTGGCGCAGTGTCCCAGCTTGCCCCAGGCTTGCCAAGTGTCGGCCAGTGCGACGGCAGCTGCTGCTGTGAGCAGCATGCTGGCCATACCGGCGGTCCACGCTCCCGCCTGGGCGGACGCTGCTGGCACAAGCGAGTAAACTTTGCGGCTGTCTTCTACCCGCCTGGAATAAGCACCATGCCCGGGACACCCGTTTCCGACCTATCCGTAGCAACCCCTGTGGACGCATCCGCCCTGTTGCCGTTGCCCGTCGCGCGCCCGTCGGCGCCCGCGGTGGGGCGCGGCAAGCTGTATATCAAGACTCACGGATGCCAGATGAATGAATACGACTCAGCCAAGATGGCTGACGTGCTTGCCGCCTCAGAAGGTCTGGAACTGACGGACAACCCGGAAGAAGCGGACGTCGTGCTGGTCAACACCTGCTCCATCCGCGAAAAGGCACAAGAAAAAGTATTCAGCCAACTGGGTCGCTGGAAGGCGCTGAAGGCCAGCGGCAAACCGGTGATCATCGGCGTCGGCGGTTGCGTGGCTTCTCAGGAGGGCGAGGCCATCGTCAAGCGTGCGCCCTACGTGGACATGGTATTTGGCCCGCAGACACTGCACCGGCTACCGGAACTGATCCGCGCGCGGCGTGAATCGGGCAAGTCGCAGGTGGACATCAGCTTCCCGGAGATCGAGAAATTCGACCGCCTGCCCACACCGCGTGCCGAGGGTCCCTCGGCGTTCGTGTCGATCATGGAAGGCTGCTCCAAATACTGCTCGTTCTGCGTGGTGCCCTACACACGTGGCGAGGAAGTCAGCCGTCCGTTCGAAGACGTTCTGGTGGAAGTAGCGCAACTGGCAGCGCAAGGCGTGCGCGAGGTCAACCTGCTCGGTCAGAACGTCAACGCCTATCGCGGTGCGTACGGCGTTGATGCGGGTGAGCCAGCGCAGTACGCCGACCTGGGTCTGCTGATCCGCACCATTGGACAGATCGAAGGCATCGGTCGGATCCGTTTCACCACTTCGCATCCGCTGGAGTTTTCCGATTCGCTGGTGGCTGCGTATCGTGATGTGCCACAGCTGGCTAACTACCTGCACCTGCCGGTTCAGTCGGGCAGCGACCGTATTCTTTCAGCCATGAAGCGCGGCTATACCGCTCTGGAATTCAAATCCAAGATCCGCAAGCTGCGCGCGGTGCGTCCGGATATCTCGATCAGTTCGGATTTCATCGTCGGCTTCCCCGGTGAATCCGAAGCCGACTTTGGAAAGACCATGAAGCTGATCGAGGACGTGGGCTTTGACCAGAGCTTTTCGTTCGTGTATTCGCGCCGCCCCGGCACGCCGGCTTCGGACCTGCAGGACGACACGCCCGAAGCAGTGAAACACGCGCGGCTTGCGCGTTTGCAGGCGCAAATTAACGCGCATGCAGCACATATTTCGCAGTCGATGGTGGGCAGCGTGCAGCGTGTGCTGGTGGAAGGCGCATCGCGGCGCGATCCGAACGAATTGACCGGCAAGACCGAGAACATGCGCCCGGTGAATTTCCCGGGCAACCCGCGTTTGATCGGACAGTTCGTCGATGTAGTTATCACCGAGGCGATGCGCAATTCACTGCGGGGTCGTCTTCGACTGGACGACAGCGCGCCTTGATCGCGCGCGGGTGTGACGCATTGCGGCACTCTTTCAAGCGGCAGCACAACGACGCGCCCAAGCGCGCCGCACGTTATGGTTACAATTTCACCACGCCTGCGTAACGTCTTACAGTGCAAGGCATCGCCACACTTACCCACAGGCTTTGCCGACATCGATCCACATCCGGTGTGGACAACCCTGCCGGCACTGGCGTTTTTTTCATCATCAGCCCGGCAGGCCTTATGCCAGTAAGTGCGACAAATTTTATCCACAGGTTAGTGATGCGTGACTCCACAGTGCTTGTGGAAAACCCGCACGCCCGCGCAGACGGCTGCATTTGCGCCGTACCGCGTTGCCCGGTGTATAGGTGGGATTCCATGCCGCGCGCTACCCTCTGTCATCCCGCCTGCCGACACGCACCTGCGTGCGCTGTCCGATCCGACCATGAATGCATTAGCACATTGCGATTTCACCCTAGAACCCGACGACACGGAACGCTTGGCCAACCTGGCCGGGCCGTTCGATGCGCATTTGCGCCAGATCGAACTCAAGCTTGGCGTGGAGATCGCCAACCGCGGCAACATCTTCCGGGTGACGGGGCCAACGTCGGCTATCGCCGCCACGCGGTCGCTGTTGACCGCTCTGTATGAGGAGGCCGCCACCACTACGTTCGATACCCATGCGATCCATCTGCGGCTCAATGACGCCAACCTAGACCACGTGGCCGAACGCGCGTATCAGGCCCAGGATGTCGCAATCAAAGTCAAGCGCGGCACCGTGCGTGGGCGAGGCGCCAATCAGGCCAACTATCTGCATGCGATCACCACGCACGACATCAACTTCGGGATCGGACCGGCCGGTACCGGCAAGACCTTTCTGGCAGTAGCCTGTGCGGTGGAAGCACTCAACCAATCGCGTGTGCAGCGGCTGATCCTGGTGCGCCCAGCAGTGGAAGCGGGCGAAAAGCTTGGTTTTTTACCGGGCGATCTCAGCCAGAAGGTCGACCCGTACTTACGCCCCCTCTACGACGCGCTATACGAAATGCTGGGCGTGGAAAAAGTGGTCAAGCTGCTGGAGCGCAACGTCATCGAGATTGCACCGCTGGCATACATGCGCGGTCGCACGCTCAACGATGCATACGTGATTCTTGACGAAGCTCAGAACACCACCATCGAGCAGATGAAGATGTTTCTGACACGCTTGGGCTTCGGCTCCACCGCGGTGGTGACGGGCGACCTCACCCAGATCGATCTGCCCAAGCACGTCAAATCCGGGCTGCGCGATGCTATCGAAGTATTACGCGATGTGGAAGGCACCAGCTTTACCTTCTTCGAGGCGCGCGATGTGGTGCGGCACCCGCTGGTCCAGCGCATTGTGACCGCTTACGACAAGCGCGATAGCGCCTTACTCCCACCTTTGACTGATTGAACATACGTGGCAACAGCGCACTGCTGGGGATAAGGCCAACCCGCGATTTGGACGCAGTCGCTACCGGATTTCGCGTCCGCGCTTAAGGTGAAGTGGGCCAATCCGCATTGCCACAACAGGCCAAGCGACCCTGCGTTCTGTCGCATTGGCGACGTTGGTGAGCTGGTACTGGTCTGATCGAGTGCGTCAGCAACTGCCAGGCCCATCGCGCAAAAACACGCACGCAGGCGTCGCCGCAAGACGCCACTCGCGCGATACTGTCGCTCCTGCCTGATCTGAATGCTGGTATCGCCATGACCAAGGGGCCTGTTCATCTCGACGTTGCCGTCAGCTATGCGCTCCCGCGCGCCGGCCTGCCATCGTCGATGAGTTTTCGCAAATGGGTGGCCGCTGCGCTGAAGGGACGCATCCGCGAGGCCGATCTGGCGGTGCGCATTGTCGGCGAGAAGGAAGGCTGCTCGCTCAATTATCATTATCGCGGCAAGGATCACGCCACCAACGTATTGAGCTTCCCCGCCACGCTGCCGGAAGGCCTGCCCAAGGGCATTAAAATGCCGCTGCTGGGCGA
>Ga0207791_1000306_pt1 | contig 12817 bp, 13 predicted proteins | sample HigsolmetaGSP16D_FD_184844 | JGI IMG/M metagenome (GOLD analysis project Ga0207791, IMG submission 184844) | High solid enriched microbial communities from the Joint BioEnergy Institute, USA - SP1-6-D (SPAdes) | ecosystem: Engineered > Bioreactor > SSF (Solid state fermentation) > Aerobic >...
TGGCATATCGAGGTGATCAGCCGGCTGGGTGCCGGGACGCGCTTTGTCGTGGACCTGCCGCTGCGCTGGGTGGCCTCCAGCGCCATACGCGATGGCGAGCCAGCGCGAGCCGATACGCTCGTCGAACCGCAGCGCATCTTGCTGGTGGAAGATGACCCGACCATTACCGAGGTCATCATCGGGCTACTGCGCGCGCAAGACCATTCGGTCGTACATGCCCCGCACGGTCTGGCGGCGTTGACCGAGGTAGCCGATCACACCTTCGATCTGGCGTTGCTGGATCTGGATTTGCCCGGCCTCGATGGCTTTGCGCTGGCGCGGCAACTGCGCCTGTTCGGCTACGACATGCCGTTGATCGCAGTGACGGCGCGCTCGGATGCAGAAGCCGAACCCAAGGCGCAGGAAGCAGGGTTCAATCGCTTTCTGCGCAAGCCACTGACCGGCGACATGTTGGCTGACACCATTGCTGAAACGTTGCGGCAGGCGCGCTCGCTTGATGGGGTTTGACGAGGTGATCGACGCACAGGCAGCAATCCTCAGGTAGGCATGGACGGTGCGCGGGTGACGTGGCGGTGTCCATACCACGTGGTCCTTGCGGTCGTGTGGTTACCGCTTGCTCAACTGCTGCACTGCTTCGACCAGTACACCGACATGCTCCGGATCCATATCTGGCGACATGCCATGGCCGAGGTTGAAGATGTGGCCGTCGCGTGAGCCACCGGTGCCTTGCGCGTAGCTGTCCAGAGTTTTGCCGACTTCGGTGCGGATTGCTTCGGGCGAGCCGTACAAGGTGGCCGGGTCGAGATTGCCTTGCAGGGCCACACGACCGCCTGCACGTTGGGCGGCGTCGCCCAGTGAGATGGTCCAATCCACCCCCACCGCTTCGGCGCCGATGGCGGCCAGGTCGGCCACATACGCGCCGTTGCCCTTGCCGAACAGCACCAGTGGGGTGCGCTCGGCGCCTTCGCCGCGTTCCAGCTCACGCGCGATGCGGGCAAGGTAAGGCAGCGAGAACTGGCGATACATCGCCGGCGAGAGCACACCGCCCCAGGTGTCGAATACCTGCAGCGCTTGCGCACCGGCAGCGCGCTGAGCAGCGAGGTAGGCGATCGTCGCGTCGGTGACGGTGCTGAGCAGGTGATGCAGCAACTCAGGCGTGTTGAAGGCCATCGCTTTGATACGCGCGTACTCTTTGCTGCCGCCGCCTTCGATCATGTAGCAGGCCAGCGTCCACGGGCTGCCAGAGAACCCGATCAGCGGTACGGACCCGTCCAGTTCACGGCGGATCAAGCGTACGGCGTCCATCACGTAGCGCAGCTCGGTTTCCATATCCGGTAAGCTCAGGCGGTGGATTGCAGCGGCGTCGCGTACCGGATGGCGGAACCTGGGGCCTTCGCCTTCGACGAAATACAGCTCCAGGCCCATCGCATCGGGAATAGTGAGGATGTCGGAGAACAGGATTGCCGCATCCAGCGGAAAGCGCTGCAGCGGCTGCAAGGTCACTTCGCAGGCGATCTCCGGGTTTTTGGCCATGCCCAGGAAACTACCGGCGCGCGCGCGGGTGGCACGGTATTCCGGTAAATAGCGACCGGCCTGGCGCATCAGCCACACAGGGGTGCGGTCCACGGGCTGCCGGTTGAGGGCGCGCAGCAGGCGGTCGTTCTTGAGCATGGGAGAGTGTGTCCTCAGCGCGGCGCTTTAGGTGCCGCTGTTGATCAGTTGGAAGCCGCGTTTGAGTTGGGTGTCGCGTGCCTTGTCGAACGCGCGGTCTGCTTCATCCTGCCGCAGGTATTGCTCTCGGCGCAGTTGCGTGCGTCCACCGATCTGGCCGGTTTCGCGCAGGAGTTCCCAGCCGCCGAACAGATCCGGCTGCAGGGTTAGCTGGACATAGCGCAGCGGCGCGTTACCGCCGGGATCTTGTTGTAGAAGGATGCGCATATGGACGATTGTAGCGGGATGCTGCTGAAGGTTGGCAGGCGTGGAATTGGACGTTGGGATGGGGCAGCTGGGATGGGATATAGACACAACTGCGTTTGGGCGACAGCACAACGCACGGCACTGCGCTTTGGCCGGCGGTCCAGCTTCCTGCCCGAGGCAGTGGCACCTCGCGTCGACGGCACTGACGCTGGGTGGCTTAGCCCGCCAGGATCTTCAGAACTTCGGTTTCTTCCACATCCGGCACCACCTCGGCCTTGCCGATACCGCGCCACAGCACCAAGCGCAGACGACCGGCGATGTTCTTCTTGTCCAGGCGCATGCGTGCGAGCAAGGCGTGCGGAGTCAGGCCAGCTGGGATCTCGGTGGGCAGGTCGAAGTCGTGCAACAGGGCGCGCAACGCCTCGGTGTCCTGCGAATCGCTCATGCCCAGTGCGGCCGACAGGCGTGCCGCCAGCAGCATGCCCACCGCGACAGCTTCACCATGGTTGAGGTTGTCGTTGCCGGGTGCACCGTAGCCTTGTTCGGTCTCGATCGCGTGGCCGAATGTGTGACCCAGATTCAGCAGGGCGCGCTCGCCTTTTTCCAGTGGGTCGCGCGCCACGATCTCGGCCTTGTGCTCGCAGCTGCGGGCGATAGCCTGCGCCAGCACTGCTGGGTCGCTGTCCAGCAATGCGCGTCGTTCTGCGTGCAGCCACTGGAAGAACAGCGGGTCGCGGATGGCCCCGTACTTGATCACCTCGGCCAGGCCGGCACGCAGTTCGCGCGCGGGCAGGGTGCGCAACGTGTTGGTGTCGGCGATCACCGCGCGCGGGGGATGGAAGGCGCCGACCAGGTTCTTGCCCTGCGGAATATCCACCGCGGTCTTGCCGCCGACCGATGAATCCACCATCGCCAGCAGGCTGGTAGGCAACTGCACGCAATCCACACCACGCATCCAGCACGCTGCCGCAAAGCCGGCCAGGTCGCCAACCACGCCGCCGCCCAGCGCGAACACGCAGGCGTCGCGGGTGGCACCCAGTTCGGCCAGTGCGGTAATTGCAGAGCCGAAGCTGTCCAATGTCTTGGAGGCTTCGCCGGCGGCGATGACCAGCTCCCCTACCTGTAAATCCGGGCGGGCGTTCAAGAGTGCGGTGCGGACGTTGGCTGCGTAATGCGCAGCCACCTGCGCGTCGCTGATCAGCAGCGCATGGCGGCCACGGACGTGACTGGCCATGCGCCCCCCGTCAGCCAGCAGGCCGGGCGCGATGGTGATGGTGTAGGGCTGTGCGCCGTCGACATCGACGCTACGCGAGGAACGGACAAGTGTCATGCGGGGGGACTCGACATGCGCCATTGCGCCGCCAGACGCAGTACCAGCTGCGCGGTAGCCTCGGCGGGGGAAAGATGATCGGTTTCCAGGCTGAGGTCGGCGACCTGCTGGTAGAGCGGCGTGCGACGGGCCGCCATCGCATGCAGCATCTGCTTGCGATCGGCGCGTTGCAACAGCGGGCGGTTGCGGTCGCGTGCCAACCGCGTTAGCTGCGTCGGTACGCCAACATGCAGATACACCACGAACCCACGTGCGCAGATGCGTTGCCGGTTGCGCGGATCCAGCACCGCGCCGCCACCGGTGGAAATCAGTTTGTTTTCCTCCTCCAACAGCGCCTGCAAGGTGTCTGCCTCATGCTCTCGAAACCTGGCTTCGCCATCCTGCTCGAAGATTGCCGGGATGCTGCGTCCCACCTGTTCGACGATGGTCTGGTCCACATCGACGAACTCCAGCCCGAAGCGCTCTGCCAGGCGACGGCCGATACAGCTTTTTCCTGCGCCCATCGGGCCGACCATCACGAGATTGGGTGCGGGGTTCATGCGCGGGAATCCTAGCATTCACGCCATTGGGCCGGGCTGATGGCGCCGGTCCGGTCACCGCGTCGGTCCACTACACGTGGAGTCAGCGTCCAGCGATTTGAGCGCGATGCATAGGCCAAGCGCGGGCGATGCGCTCACAATAAGCGCCCATTCTGGCTGCCTCGCACCCCCCATGACCGACACGACCGATCTGTATGCAGAAGCGCTCGCCACCTTTGCCGCGTTGTATGCCAAGGCGAAGGACAGCGCCGAATTTGAAGCCAGCGCGATGACCTTGGCCACCGCCAACGTGGAGGCCCGACCGAGTGCGCGCACCGTGCTGCTCAAGGCCTTCGATGCGCGCGGGTTCGTGTTCTATACCCATCTGGATAGCGCAAAGGGCCGCGACCTGCAGACTCACCCGCAGGCGGCGCTGTTGTTCCTGTGGCGCAGCCTGGGCGAGGCCGGTATCCAGGTGCGTATCGAAGGTGGCGTGCAACTGGTCAGCGCGGACGAGTCCGATGCGTACTTCGCTTCGCGCCCCCGCATGAGCCAGATCGGCGCCTGGGCCTCGCTGCAGTCGCAAACGCTGGCTTCGCGCGAGGAGTTCGACGCGGCGATTGCCAAGGCCGAGGCGACCTTCGAGGGTCGCCAAGTGCCGCGCCCGGATGGCTGGGGCGGGTTCCGGGTGGTGCCGCAGGCGTTCGAGTTCTGGTACGGCGCCAAATTCCGCCTGCATGAACGCTGGCGCTATGAGGCCGACGCAGCCAGCCATTGGACCAAGCGAATGCTGTATCCATGAGCGACCGGCCCGGCCGATCGCTTCGGCCCAGCTGAACGGAGGGTTTGCTGCGCCTGCCGCGCGCCTGACCAGCTGACGGTTGGCCCTTTCTGTCGGTCACAGGCAGTCTGTAGTATGTCCGGTCGTTGCAGGGCTGTTGCTGCATCGCCACTCCTGCACGACCAAAGATAAAGGACAGGACATCCTATGACGCATTACACCACTGTTGAATTGCACCGCCTGCTGGCCGAGCGCTACCGTGGCCAGCCAATCCATGTCGAACTGATCGATGGCCTGGAGCCGGCCATCAATGTCACCCTGGCTGACCACGGCGACATGCAGATTCAGGTTGCCGCTTCCGGCTCGCAGGTGTTCGTGTCCACCCTGCTGGCCCATGCCGAGCACGTCAACGACCGTGCCGCTTTCAACGACGCCTGCCTGCGTCTGAATCCGCTCAACCCCTTGTCCAATCTGGGCCTGATCCAGGTCGAGGGCGAGGACCGCTATATCGTCTTCGGCGAACTGTCGGCATCGTCGACGCTCGACCAGATCGACGAAGAAATCCAGACCCTGGCGGCCAATACGTTGGAAGCTGCCGAATCTCTCAAGCCGTTCTTTTCCTAAAGGCGTGTTGTCATGAGTATTTTTTCCAAGCTGATCACGCTGTTGCGTGGTACCGCACACGAAACTGGCCAGAAGGCTGTCGACGCCAACGCGCTGCGCATTCTGGACCAGGAAATGCGCGATGCCGGCGCCCAACTCACGCGCTCGCGCGAAGAGCTCACCAAGCTGATGGCGCAAAGCAAGCTGGCCCAGCAGAAGATCGACGCACGCGCCAGCAAGATGGCCGAATACGCGCGATATATCGAAGGCGCACTGGCCAAGAACGATGAAGCGCTGGCACACGATGTAGCCGTCAAGCTGGCCGCGCTGGAAAGCGAAGATGCCGCCGACCAGGCATCCAAGACCGCGCTGGACCAGTCGGTGGTGACGCTCAAGGCCACCATCCAGAAGACCGAGAACCAGCTGCGCGGCATGCGTCAGCAGATCGACACGGTCAAGGCCACCGACGCGGTGCAGAAAGCGCAGGCCGCCATTGCCGCGCGCCATTCCGGTGCCAGCAGCAAGATGGGCTCGGCGCTGGAATCGCTTGAACGCATCAAGGCGCGTCAGGCTGAAACTTCGGCACGCATCGAATCGGCTGAAGAACTCGAAGCGTCCACCGGCGATGGCGATCTCAATCGTCGTCTGGCAGCGGCCGGCTTGATGGAAGGCGAATCCAACGCTGCTGCGGTGCTGGCTCGCTTCAAGAAGCCGGCTGCGCAGCTGGGCCACGACACTGCCGACGGCGTCGCACCGTTGACTGGCCAGGTGCGCGATGTGCGGCAGGTTCCGCGCAGCGACAGCTGATCCACCGCCTGGCACAGGATGCGCCATCGAGCGGCTGTCCGCAGACCATGGCCCACCCAGTTCAGCCGTGTCGCCCGTGCCGGTGTCCAACTGCTGGACGACAGCCGGTTTGCGACCGATCTCACCAGCGCGGCGTCTGTCACCAGCGCGCCGTCGTGTCGCTGGGGCTGCGCCGTTCCGTGGGGGCGTTACGCTTGAACCCGCCCGCATGTACCGCTGCCGCTGCCATGCTGTGTGATCTGGCCGAGCAGCGCACGTCGGCGCATCGCGCGCCATGCGCAGCGAGGCGGCCTCCATTTTCCCATCGCCATAAGGTGCATGACCATGCCTTTCTTCAGTAAATTGTTTGGTCAACCGCAACCGCCGCCGTTGCCCTCGTCCGATCGCGGTGCGATTGGTCACACGCTGCCGTTGGGGCTGCGTGTCGGTGGTCAGGTGGCAATTGACACCACCCTGTACCGCATGGCGCCCGATGCCATGACCGCCGAATTGCCGGGCGGGCATCAGGGCATTCCCTGCTACGGCCACGTCGATCTGGGCGATGGCTATGCGCTGCATCGGTTCTATCTGGATGACGATGCGTTTGTGCAGGTCACCACCGTCGGTGGCGATCTGGAAGCGATGAAGGCGTTTGTCTATTGCGAAACGGTGAACCCGCCCAGCAAACAGGCGTTTCAGGAATTGGTGATGGAGCATCCGCATCTGGGTGCGGCACAGATCGTGTATGCCGGCAAGCAATGGGTGCGTGCCACGCACTCTACCGATGACGCGCTGCGGATCCCGCCCATCGCTTACGACGAAGTGTTGTATCGCTACCAACCGCCGCGCCGTGATGGCGACCTGACCCATTACGCCATGCTCTACAGCCGCGATGTGCCGGAGCTGCAGCGCGAAGAATTCTTGCTGGTCACCGGCGAGGATTCCGGCCCCAACGAATTCTGTGTCACCTACGCCGTCGGTATCGATGTGACCGTTGCCGATCTGGATATCACCTGAGCGCGCGCTCGTCCTCCATTCACCCTGGTCCTGTCATGAACCCGATCAATCTGCAGAGTTTTCTCGCGTTTGTTTCCTATTTCGGTACTGGTCTAGGTGTGTTGATCGTCTCGCTGGTGCTGGTGACGCTGGTCACCCCGCACAAGGATTTCACGTTGCTGCGGCAGGGTAATGTGGCGGCGGCCACCGCGCTGGCCGGCAACTTGATCGGTGTGGCGTTGCCGCTGCACGCGGCCATCGCCCATTCGGTGAGCCTGATCGACGCCTTGATCTGGGGCCTGGTGGCCTGCGGCATCCAGGTGGTGGCGTACCTGCTTGCCAATCTGGTCGCTGGGCGTCTTTCGCGGCAGATCACCGACAACATCGCCGCCGCCGGTATCTTCTCGGTAGGCGTGTCGGTTGCGGTCGGTCTGATCAATGCCGCCGCGATCGCGCCTTAACGGAGCGCAGGCATGAAGCGATCACGTAATCTCAAACTTACTTTGATGGCGGTGCTGCCGGCTGCCTTCGTCACTGGTTGCGGCTCCGAGCCGGAGACAGGTGTGGTGCTGCAGTCGGCTGCGGACTGTTACCAGATCAAGAAGGAACAGGCCGACATCCAACAATGCCTCAAAGCCTACGACGAGGCGGTGGCCAAGCATCAGCAAGCTGCGCCGCGTTTCACCACGCGCTATGAGTGCGACGCGCAGTTCGGCAGCTGCACGGCGATCACAACTCCCCAAGGGGAGCAGAGCTGGATTCCGCCGATGGGCGGATTCTTGCTGGGTTACGCACTGGGCAACATGAGCGGCGGCGGCTATCGCTATGGCGGCTCGATTCCGTTGTATCGGGATTACCGCAGTGGCGGTTACTACAAGCCCAATGGCGATCTGGCCAGCAACCGCATCGGTACGGTGCGTGGTCCCAGCGGCAGCATCGACATGCCCACGCGCGCCATCACCGTTTCGCGCTCGGGCTTTGGTTCCAGTGCAGCGGCGCGTAGTTCGTTCGGTAGCGGCGGGCGCAGCGCCGGCTTCGGCGGCTGACATGCAGCGCATCCGGATTTCCGAACGCGCGCACTGGCGCGCCCAAGCCGAATCGCTGGGTTTCCACTTTCATACCATCGACGGCGAGCCGTATTGGGACGAAAGCGCTTACTACGCATTTTCGCTGCGGCAGATCGAAGACGACATCGAAGCGCCCACGCAAGACCTGCACGACATGGCGATGCAGTTGGTGGACGAGGTGGTGGGCTCGGAAGCGCTGATGACTCAGCTGGCCATCCCGGCGTTCTACTGGGACTGGATTGCCAGCGCGTGGAAAGCGCGCGACCCGCACCTGTATGGACGCATGGACCTGGCCTATTCGGGCAACGGCCCGGCCAAATTGTACGAACTCAATTACGACACGCCGACCTCGCTCTACGAGGCGGCCTACTTTCAGTGGGTGTGGCTGGAACAGCAGATCGCCAGCGGTGCGTTGCCCAAGGGCACCGATCAGTACAACCTGATCCAGGACCTGCTGTGCGAAACGCTGGGTGCATTGGCGGCAGACGGCGCGATCGGCGCGCAGATGCATTTTGCGGCGGTGCGTGATTCCCTGGAAGATCGCGCCACCGTGCGGTATCTGCGCGACTGCGCGCACCAGGTGGGCATCAGCACCGAAGAAGTCGCCATCGAAGACATCGGACTGAGTGCGGAAGGCTGGTTCACCGATGCGCAGGATCGGGTGATCCACACGTTGTTCAAACTGTATCCGCTGGAATTCATGATGCAGGAACGCTTCGGGCCGGCATTGATCGCCGACCGTATGCGCGTGATCGAGCCGGCATGGAAATCGGTATTGAGCAACAAGGGCATCCTGCCGCTGTTGTGGGACCGCCATCGGGGCCACCCGAATCTGCTGCCGGCGCGCTTTGCGCACGCCGGTGAAGCACCGAGTGCTGGCTGGGTGCGCAAGCCATTGCTCTCGCGCGAGGGCGCCAACATCGCCCTGGTCACGGCGCAAGGCGAGGCCGCACATACCGATGGCCCGTACCTGGATGCCCCGGCCATCTTGCAGGCGCATCACCCACTGCCGGTCTTCGATGGACGCCATGCGCTGGTGGGGAGCTGGGTGGTGGCGGATCGTCCCGCCGGATTGGGCATGCGCGAGGACGATGGCCCGATCACCCGCGACACCTCACGCTTTGTGCCGCACGCGATCGTGGACTGAGGCATCGCGATATGTTGGCTATGCTCAGGCGATGAACACCCCGCAGATACGTGCGGCGCCGGCCTTGGCTTGTTTGAGGACGGCGATGATCTGGCTGTGGGTGGAACGGGATGTCTTCATGGAATCTCCGCTGGAAAGCGAGCGAGAAAATTCCACGTCTGGCGTCAGCTAATCTACGCAGGAATTACCGATGGACGTTGCACAAGGCGGTGGGGAGTGTAACGCCGATTTTCATGAAGCAACGTCATTGATCGCTTACTTGGTTGCGCACGACGTCTTCGATCACAGCAATGGCGAACAGTGCGCTCTGCACGCAGCATGCGCAGCGACAGCACGTGATCGCATCGGGCTAGCGCTGCACCGCCACGTGTGCATTGCAGGCGACGTGGCCATGGAGGACGCATCAAGCGGTCGCAACCGGGACCAATGGCATTCCCACACGCACTCAGCAGGGCCGTAGGATAAGAGCCCCATCCTCCATCGAAGGACGTTGCATGACTCCCCCCCAGCGTCGATCGCTCACCCTTGTCTTGTCGCTGGCGTGCGTCACCGCGCCAGCGCTGATTGTCGCCGCCTCGGCCAGGTGTGCATCCGCCACGCCGGCTCCGGCGAGCGTCTTCGATTCGCTGGCCTTGTTCGCGCCCCTGCAATTGCCCGATGCCCCCAATGCCGACCGGAGCGGTGCCGGCGTGCCTGGCCCGGCGTTCTGGCAGAACCGCGCCGATTACAACATCAGCGCCAGCATCGACCCGGCCACGCATACGCTCAGTGGGGAGGCCGTCATTACCTACACCAACCACAGCCCCAACACTCTGGACGTACTGTGGCTGCAGCTTGACCAGAACATCTACCGCGCCGATGCGCGCGCTGCTGCCAATTTTCCGCTAAAGGGCAGAGGATTTACCGATGGCATGCAGATCGCCAGCGTGGACATTGATCAAGGCCGGCGCCGCCAACCAGCGCACTTCCTCGTCGACGACACCCGCATGCGCGTGGATCTGCCGCAGCCGCTGGGCGGGCAGGGCAAGGCGCTCACCGTGCGGATTCGCTATCGCTACACAATTCCCGGCATTTGGGGCGGGCGTACCGCCGTTAGTGCCAGCAAGCAGGGCGAGATCTACGAGATTGCGCAGTGGTACCCGCGCATGGCGGTGTACGACGATCTGCGTGGTTGGGACACGCAGCCGTATCTGGGAGCGGAGTTTTATCTGGAGTATGGCACTTTCGACTATGCGGTGACGGTGCCGTCAGGCTTTCTGGTCGCAGGCTCGGGCGCGCTGACCAACCCGCAGGAGGTGCTCAGCCGCACCGAGCAGCAACGCCTGGAACAAGCCCGCAGCAGCGACCGCACGGTGCTGATCCGCACGCCCGACGAAGTGACCGCGCGTGCGGCCAGGCCGGCGGGCAAGGGCACGCAGACCTGGCGCTTCCATATGGACCACACTCGCGATGTCGCATTCGCTGCATCACCGGCATTGGTCTGGGACGCTGCGCGCATCAATCTGCCGGGCGGCAGGCAGTCGCTGGCGATGTCGGTGTACCCGGTGGAAGGCGTGGGCGCAGACAAGTGGAACCGCTCCACAGAATATGTCAAAGGTGTGATCGAACATTTTTCGCAGTGGTACCCGTATCCGTGGCCGGCGGCGATCAATCTGGGCGGTTATGGCGCGGGCATGGAATATCCCGGCATCGTCTTCGACGGTTTCAAAGACAGCGGCAAGGATTTGTTCTGGATTACTGCACACGAGATCGGTCACAGCTGGTTCCCGATGATCGTCGGCTCCAACGAACGCCGGCATGCATTCATGGATGAAGGCTTCAATACCTTCATCGATGTGTATGCGTCCGACGCGTTCAACAAGGGCGAATACGCGCCAAAGCGCGATTCGGAATATGCACCCAAGGGTGGCAACCCGGTCGACGAGATCCTGCCGTTGCTGGCCGATCCCCATGCGCCCACGCTGATGGACAAAGCCGATTCCATCAGCGAGACCTATCGCCATTCGCTGACTTACTTCAAGGGCGCATTGGGGCTGGTGCTGTTGCGCGAACAGATTCTGGGGCCGGCACGCTTTGATCCTGCGTTTCGCACCTACATCGCCACCTGGGCCTACAAGCATCCCACGCCGTCGGATTTTTTCCGGCTGATGGAAAGCGAAAGTGGCGAAGACCTGTCCTGGTGGTGGCGCGGCTGGTATTTCAATAACTGGCAGCTGGACATGGGTATTACCGCGGCGCATTACGTCGACCACGATCCGGCCAAGGGCGTGCAAGTCACGCTGCGTAGCCGGCAGAAGCTGGTGATGCCGGCGACCGTGCGCGTGGACTTGGCCGATGGCACTCATCTGGATCTGCGCGTGCCGGTGGAGGCCTGGATGCATACCACCTCACCCACAGTGACCCTGCCTACCACTCAGAAAGTGCTGCACGTGACGCTCGATCCGGACCATGTGCTGCCGGACGCCGACCGCAGCGACGCGCGTGTGGATGTGAGCGGCTGAGCGTTGCAATCGCTCATGCACGCCAATCCGCTTTGCCTGCGTGATGGCGTCGGCGGCTCCGTGACGTAGCGACGAAACGCCGCAAAGAGCAACTGCGCTTACCGCCAGGTGGGCGCAGCAGGCACCGGCAATCGATGGATAAGCGGCAGATGACGAAGCGTCCGCATTTTCTGCTTGGCAGCTTTACCGATGATCGGGGAACGGAGATGACATGGTAACCGGTGCATGCCGACGCGACCGCCCGGGCGCGGCGGTTGCCTTGGCGAGGCAACAGTCAGGGCTGCTGTCGTGCCTATGCCAGCGTGTCGCTGGCGCGGAGCTCGGTGGAGCGCCCGCTGCGTTTGAGAAACGCCAGTACCGCAAGCCCCACCACCATCCACGCGGTGCCCCCAAGTTGCGCATGTATATCGGCGTTGATCAACACGTCAACCAGGATGACGATGCCGATCAACGGCACTAGGCCATGCAGCATGCGTCGGCGCTGGTGGCGGAAGTGCCACAGCACCGCAATGTGCAGCAATACGAAGGCGGTCAGCGCACCGACGTTGCACAGCGACGACAGCAATGCGATCTGGCCCACGAAGACCTCGCCCAGCAAGATGCTCAGGCCCGCCACCAGCAGGATCGCACGCTGCGGCACGCCGGTGTGCGGATGGATGTGGCGCAGGAAGGACGGCAATTGCCGGTCACGCGCCATGGCAAACAACAGGCGTGAGGTGGCTGCCTGGGCCACCAGCGAATTTGCGATGGCTGCACTGATCGCCACCGTCAGTGCAATGACGATCTGCAACCACGGCCCGGCGATCAATCGCCCGATCTCGAAGAACGCATCGTTGGATGCCTGCGCGTTGGGGTAGCGCTGCAGGGTGGGCTGCAGCAATGCGGCCAGCCAGGTTTGCAGGACGAACAGCCCTGCCACAATCAGCAACGCCAGCAGGGTTGCACGCCCTACCACACGATTGCCGCCGCGCGCTTCCTCCGACAGGGTAGAGATCGCATCGAAGCCGAGGAACGACACCACCGCCACCGATAACGCGCTGAAGATCAACTGCGGTGAGAACGTCTGCCGGTTGTAGAGCGGGCGCCAGCTCCAGTGCGCGCCATTGACGCCGCGCTGGATCGCCAATGTCGCCAGCACCACGAACACCGCCAGGACCACCAATTGCCCAAG
>Ga0207791_1000307_pt1 | contig 12741 bp, 9 predicted proteins | sample HigsolmetaGSP16D_FD_184844 | JGI IMG/M metagenome (GOLD analysis project Ga0207791, IMG submission 184844) | High solid enriched microbial communities from the Joint BioEnergy Institute, USA - SP1-6-D (SPAdes) | ecosystem: Engineered > Bioreactor > SSF (Solid state fermentation) > Aerobic >...
CCTGCGCTCGTTCGGCGTGATCGGACGAGCGCAGGAGCGCGGTTTGCTGGAATTGCAGGGCTGGAATCCACGCGAGCATGCGCAGGGCAATTACCGCCGCGTGGATGACCGTCCATTCGGTGGCGGGCCCGGCATGGTGATGTTGATCGAGCCGTTGCGAGCCTGCCTGGATGTCGTGCAAGCCGCCGACGCGCGACCGGCACCGGTGATCTACCTCAGCCCGCAGGGGCACACGCTCACGCAGACGCTCGCGCGCGAGCTGGCGCAGTTGCCGCGCATGGTGCTGCTGTGCGGTCGCTACGAAGGCATAGACGAGCGTTTTCTGGCGCAAGCGGTGGATATGGAAATCTCCATCGGAGACTACGTTTTGTCCGGCGGTGAACTAGGGGCTGCAGTGTTGGTGGATGTGGTGACGCGGTTGCAGGAGGGGGTGTTGAACGACGCAGAATCGGTCGCCCAGGACAGTTTTGAAGGACCGCAAGGCCTGCTCGATTGCCCGCATTACAGCCATCCAGCCACTCACGCATGGGGCGATGTGCCCGATGTGCTGCGTTCGGGCAACCATACGGCAATTGCTCGCTGGCGTCGGCAGCAGTCGCTGGGCCGGACATGGTTGCGGCGCCCGGACCTGCTCGACGAGGCCAGGTTGGACAAGACTGATCGCCGCTTGCTGGACGAGTTTCGCCACCAACTCGCCCCAGGCGACGAGAAATAGGCCCCCTAGCTCTTGCCAGTCTGATTGGAGTATACTGCAGGGCTTGCTGGCCAGCCTCTTGCGTCTGGCCGTCTTACGAACCTCGAGCAATCGCCGTGCGGCGACTGCCGGTCCAATATCACCACACACGCGGTGCCCACCATGAGCAAACTCAACAAGACCATCCTGGCCGACTTCGAAGCCGCCCAGATCCAGCGCAAGCTGCCGGAATTCAATCAGGGCGACACTGTTGTGGTGAACGTCAAGGTGAAGGAAGGTAACCGTGAGCGCGTGCAGGCCTATGAGGGCGTTGTCATTGGCACGAAAAATGCCGGCCTGAACTCTGCATTCACCGTGCGCAAGATCTCGCATGGTTTCGGCGTCGAGCGCGTATTCCAGACCCACAGCGCCATCATCGATTCGGTCGAAGTGAAGCGTCGCGGTAAGGTGCGCGCCGGTAAGCTGTACTATCTGCGCGGCCTGGAAGGCAAGGCTGCGCGCATCAAGGAAGATTTGGCTGCTGCTGCACAGGCCAAGGCTGCTCGTCAGGCTGCTTCCAAAGCCGAGTAAGTCACGCTGGCGGGCTTGTTCCGCCACTGCCAAACAGCCGCCTTCGGGCGGCTGTTTGCGTTAATGGCGGACAGACAGCGTAGACATCAGTCCAAAACTGCTGACGAGCAACACTGCGACATGCTGGGCATTGATGTCGCTGCTAACCCACCAGGGACGGCCCAGCTTTGCATTCGTCCTGCGCGGCGGCTGTTCGCGCCCGCCCTGCTTGGGCGATGTAACCCTGCACATACTCTGTGCCATCGCCAGTCTAGTGCTGCCTACATGCCATCCACCGTGTGGCTGCAGAGGGCACAAACGCACAATGCGTCGCGGATGAAACCTGGGTGTTCGAGTGAGCAGGAAAGGAGGATAGTGATGAAACTCAATCGGACAGATGGTATCGGGCCTTCCCGCGGTCCCGACGTGGATCAAGACGATCAGCCGCCGGCGCAACGCCTGCGTCATGGAGCCCCGTCTGCGAACGCAACAAACATGCTGAATCTGTCGCCTGCACCACGCCGTACGTTTGCAGGGCAAGAACGAGATTCGACCGCGTTGCATGTGCGCGTGCAGGCTTCCGGGCCGGCGTTGACTGCAGAACCGCCCACCGCAGTGCATGCACGCATGCACGCATCTGCACCCAGCGGTACGTCGCTGGTAGGCGAACGCCCCTCAGCGCCGTCCGGCACGACCGAATCCCAGCCCAGTCCGCGGCCGCTCATGAACGCGGTCGCGCCGTTGCCAGCCTCGTTGATCGGCGAGTTCCGCGATCTGCCCAGACGAGGTTCGGGTCAGTCTCTCAGCATGTATGCAAACCGGCTGCTTAGGCAAAACCCGGAGCTGACTCTCCGGCTCGCCCATGGGTTGGCCTGCAGGCGTTTGTCCAACACCCTTTCGTCCGACGCCGACCACCGACGAGTGAATCAGATGTTTGCCGCCGCCAACGCGGAGCCCCGACGTCAGAATGAGTCCTATAGCGCTTATCAGCGACGCAGGCGCATTACCGTCATAAGAGGAACCGCTCAGCTGATAGGCACGACGACGCGTGCGCTCATGGAGGATCTGGCGTCTTTGATCGACCGGCACCTTGAAGGCAACGCCAACATGCAGCACGTCGCCTCCACGATCTCAGAGGCGCACGCGAACACGTCGGACGCCGCAATGCCAGCGTCCCCTCTGGCATTGCCTGTCGCGCCCCAACGCACAGCCAGCACAGATACGCATCCCGGGCAGCCTGGTGCGTTGGAGACCGGCGTCGGGTCTTCCAGGGCGCACGCCGCCCCTATGTCAGGACCGTCGACCCAACCGCTTGCTTCAAGCCAGGGCGCGCCGTCCAACCGGGTGGGAGCCCATCAGTACCAGTCGGCGGCTCTGGCTGGGTCGTCCGGCACAGCCGAACTGCAAACTGGCTCGCCGCCGCGCACGCACGAGTTCGCGCCTTTGTCAGGCGCGTGGATGAACGAATTCCGTCACCTGCCCCCACCACGTCCGAACGAACCCAACCAATGGTATGCGCACCGGCTGTATGAAGCCCATGGGTGGCGGTTCGTCCCGCTCCTCTATCAGTTCGCCAATGATCGTTTGCCCGACAACGAAGCGCGAGTGCAGATGGCTCTCGGCAGAGCACGACTGCCCAACCGACAACAGATGCCAAGGTCTGCCGCGGCCATTTACGAGCGACACCGCGACATGTTGGGCATTCATGTGGCTGCTGATCTGTTACACACGACGGCCAACGCCCTCATGATGGACCTGGCATCCAGAATCGCGGAATCGCACCCGGACAGACAGAGTTCGTCGGTTGCCCAACCACCGGACGTGTCCCAGGCGATCGACCACGCAATCACCCGTGACACATTGGACATGCTGACCGGCATGCATGATCAAGAAGACATGCGAGCGCAGGCGTATCTCCCCACATTCGCGGGAATCGACCATTTGGGCGACATCGACTCCCTCCCCGAACCAGACATGGTCCTGGCGATCGACCGCGCGATCACCCGTGACGCATTGGACATGCTGACCGGCATGCATGATCAAGAAGACATGCGAGCGCAGGCGCACCCCCACACTCTAGCGGTGATCGACCATCTGGGCGACATCGGATCCCTCCCCGAACAGGCTTTGCATCCCAGAGTCGTGGAAGCCGTTCGCACAGCAAACTCCGCCACCCAATTAGCGATGAACCTACGGGACATGGTGGCCGCACACCCGGATGTCCTGCCGAGACGTCAACGGGCCCAGCAACGCAATTGAAGAAAGGAGAGCTTTGATGAAATTGAGTCGATCAGATGGCATCGGGCCTTCCCACCGCCCCGAGCCGGATCAAGACGATCAGCCGCCGGCGCAACGCCAGCGGCATCAAGCCCCTTCTGCAACCGAACAAAATACGCTGAATCTGCTCCCTGCGCCCCGCCGTGTATCGTCAGCGCAAGCGGGAGATTCGACCACGCCGCATGTGCGCGAGCCGGTTTCCGAACCGGCGTTGATTGCAGAACCGCACACCGCAGTGCATGCAAACATGCAGGCGTCAGCAACCAGCGCGATGCCGTCGGCGCTCAACCAATACCCCGCAGCGCCATCCGGCACGACCGACCCCCGACCCAGCGCACCGCCGCGTACGAATATGCTCACGCCTTTGCAAGCCTCCTTGCATCGCGAGTTCCGCAATATGCCCCGACGAGATCCGAACGAGTCCATCAGCATGTATGCAGACCGGCTACTTAGGGACCGTCGGTATCTGATGGGCCATCACCTCTACGATCATGCCCGCACGCGTGTGCTCAGAACCCCTTTGTCGCACGCCGACCGCCGACCGATGCGGCAGATGCTTGCAAACGCACCTCGCCGAGGCGAAAACGAGCCCTACGGCGCATACGCGCTTCGCAGAGCCTTTGTCTATGCAGAAGCGGCCGCTTCGTTATTAGGCACGACGACCCGCACCCTTATCGAGGACCTGGCATCTACGATCGACCGCCGCTTGGCGTACGACGCCAGCACTCAGAATGTCGCTTCCACTGACTCGGACGTGCGGGAGAACGCCCCAAGCGCCGCCGTGTCAACGATCCATCCAGCACTGCCGGTCGCGCCGCAAGGCCCCGCCCATGCAGACACGCGCCACCAGCAGCCTGATGGGTCTGAGCAGGCAACATCCTTGGCTGCACCATCCGGCACGGTTGAACGGCAGCCTGGTGCAGCGGCGCGTGCCAACGCAGCCGCGCCGTTGCCAGCTGCGCTTGTCGACCAAATCCGTGATCTGCCCCCCATACGTCCTGGCGAAAGCGACCACACGTATGCATATCGGCTGCTCAGGAACCATCGGTCGCGATTCGTCGCACTCCTTCATCAATTCGCTAGCGATCGCTTGCGTAGCGACGACGCGAGAATGCAGATGACTCTCGCGACAGCACTGACGCCGAGCAGACAACATAGACGGGGGTCCGAGACCGCCAACGAACAACGCCGCGACATGCTGGGTATTGATTTCGCCGCTGGGCTGTTGAACACCTCGACCCACAACCTCATGGTGGACCTGGCGTCCAGAATCAGGGAATCACACCCGACCCTGCTGCATTGGCCGGTTGTTGCGCGGCGATCAAGCATGACCCTGGCGATCGATCGCGCGATGACCCGTGACGCGTTGGATATGCTGACCGGCATGAATGAAGAAGTCGATCTGATACCGCAAACGCATCCCCATACACTCGCTGTAATCGACCATCTGGGTGACATCGGAACCCTCCCCGAGCGGACGTTGCATCCCAGAGTGCTGGAAGCCGTTCGCGCAGCAAACACCGCCACCCAGCTTGTGATGAACCTGCGGGACATGATGGCCTCGCACCAGGATGTCCTACCGGCGCGTCAGCGTGCTCAGCAACGCAATCGAAGATGACCGGGCTGGTTCTGTAAGCGATGCGTTCGGCAGCGGTGCACCGCTCAACCACACCCTCGCGTTTCGGCACCGTCTCGGCTGCGTTGCTTGGCAAGACCCCACTCGGTAGTCCGTGCATGCTGATCGAGATGTTTGGCACGCCTACAGGCGCGCTAGAATTCCACGGTCAGCGCCGGGATCGCGTCAGCACATCGCCGCGCAAAGCTGCCCTGATCGACCTCTGCGCGCTGCCGCCACGCACATTTTGTTCGATAAAAAAACCGCCCCGCGACCATCAACTCAGCGGAACGGCATACCGCCACGGCCCCCCATGGCGCCCATCATGCCCTTCATGTTGCGCATCAGCCCCTTCATGCCGCCGCCGGCCAGTTTGCCCATCATCTTTTCCATCTGCTGATACTGCTTCATCAGCTTGTTGACATCAGCCGGCTGCATACCCGAGCCGCGTGCGATGCGCGCACGGCGCGAGCCGTTGAGCAAGGTCGGGTTACGACGCTCTTTCTTGGTCATCGAATTGATGATGGCAATCATGCGCGGCACTTCCTTGCCGGTGACCTGTTGCTTGACGTTGTCCGGGATCTGGCCCATGCCCGGCAGCTTGTCCATCAGCCCATGGATGCCCCCCATGTTCTGCATCTGCTCAAGCTGATCCTTCATGTCGTTGAGGTCGAACTTTTTCCCTTTGGCAACCTTGGCGGCAAGCTTGGCAGCCTTTTCCTGATCGACGCTCTGCTCGACCTGCTCCACCAGCGACAGCACGTCACCCATGTCCAGGATACGGCCGGCGACGCGGTCGGGATGGAACACGTCCAGGCCATCCGTCTTTTCGCCGGTACCGACGAACTTGATCGGCTTGCCGGTGATGTAGCGCACGCTCAGTGCGGCACCGCCACGGGCGTCGCCGTCGGTCTTGGTCAGCACCACGCCAGTGAGCGGCAGCGCTTCCCCGAAGGCCTTGGCGGTGTTGGCCGCATCCTGGCCGGTCATTGCATCAACCACAAACAGGGTTTCGGTGGGGTTGACCGCAACGTGCAGCGCTTTGATCTCCTCCATCATCGCCTGATCGATCGCCAAACGACCGGCGGTATCGACCAGCAGCACGTCAACAAACGACTTGCGCGCGTCGCTGATGGCAGCACGCACGATGTCCACCGGCTTCTGCGAGACGTCGGAAGCGAAGAACAACACACCGACCTGTTCGGCCAACATCTTGAGCTGCTCGATCGCTGCCGGGCGGTAGACATCGGCCGAGACCACCATGACTTTCTTCTTGCGCTTTTCCTTAAGGTGTTTGGCGAGCTTGCCGACCGTGGTGGTCTTGCCCGCGCCCTGCAGGCCAGCCATCAGGATAATCGCCGGCGCCGGCACATGAAGATTGAGGTCGGTCGCAGCTGCGCCCATGACCGCGGTGAGCTCGTCGCGCACGATCTTGATCAGTGCCTGGCCCGGCGTCAGCGACTTGAGCACTTCCTGGCCAACCGCACGCACCTTGATCCGTTCGATCAGCGCCTGCACCACCGGCAGCGCCACGTCCGCTTCAAGCAGCGCAATGCGCACTTCGCGGGTGGCTTGGCGGATGTTCTCCTCGGTCAGGCGACCGCGGCCGCGCAGGCGCTCCATGGTGCCAGAGAGACGCTGGGTAAGAGACTCGAACATACGCAAAGGACCGCGGAAGGAAACGGGTGCCGATTATAGCGGCACCGGCAGCAAGCCCGCCCCGGCGCGCCGCGGCGAGCTCCTGCCCCAGCCCACCTTCCCTGCCCGCCCTGGCCAGCCTGCCCAAGCCGGTTGGACCGTGCGCTCGTGGCTCAACGCAGATCAGGCCAACAGCAAACGCCAAGACCGCTTGGGTGCCGAGCCCGCCCCCAATTCGGGCGACCCTCCGCTGGTGCTTTTCAACTCACGCTTCTCAAATCTCCCATACCCACTGCGTCAATATGCGAAACTTCAACGATGACAATCGTTCTCATCGCCTTCACCCTGTACCTGCTGGCCACGGCGCTGCTTACCCGTTCGGTACTGCGCGATGGCAACCAGGCACCTGTACGTTGGCTGGCGCCGGCGTTGGCCGCAGTGGCGTTGCACGCCAGTTATCACGTGTTGGTGGCCTTGCACACTGCCGGCGGTCCTGACATGCATTTCTTCGCGGCACTGTCTTTGTGCGGGCTGGGGATGGCGGCGCTGACGGCGGTGTTCGGTGGCCGCGGGCGGATGGCAGCGGTGGGCGTGGTGGTGTTCCCCCTCTCAGCGGTCCTGCTCACCAGTTATCACGCCTACGGCCACGAGCCAAGCCCAGACCTGGGCTGGCGGCTTGAACTGCATGCGTGGATGGCACTGCTGGCCTACGCCACGCTGGGCATTGCAGCGCTGTTGGCGATCATGCTGTGGCTGCAGGAACGCGCGTTGCGTCGTCGCGATTTCCATACTTGGCTGCGCGCACTGCCGCCGTTGACCGAACTGGAAACGCTGCTGTTCCGCACGATTACGGTGGGCTTCGTGCTGTTGAGCCTGACGCTGCTGACCGGCCTGTTGTTCGTGCAGGATTTCCTGGCACAACGCCTGTTGCAGAAGACCGTACTCAGCATCCTGTCCTGGATTGTGTTTGGTGCGCTGCTGATCGGGCGCTGGCGCAATGGCTGGCGTGGCAGCAAGGCCGTGCACTGGACGCTGACGGCGATGCTGCTGCTGGTGCTGTCGTTCTTCGGCAGCAAGTTCGTCATCGAGCTTGTGCTTGGGCCGCGCTAAGCGTTGGGTAAGCAGGTCACGCATGTATCGATCTTGTCACTCAGAAATAGGGGATCGAGTACGCGTTCACGCCCCAGCGCCAGCCCGCTCTTTCGTTGAAAAAGTGCTCAAGCATCAAGCGCGGCGCATACCGCGTCCCAGGGCTGATCCGGCCCCGCGTTGACGAAGCGATAACTGATGCGGCGGCGATAAACCTCGCCAGGCCGCAGGATCGTGGAAGGGAAGTTGGCGTGATTGGGGGCGTCCGGGTAATCCTGCGGCTCCAGGCACACCCCGCGCCCCAGTCCGGGATAGTGGGTGTCCAAATGCTGGCCCTCGTACAACTGCACCGCTGGGGCATCGCTACTGATGCGTAGCGCTATGCCACTGTGCGGGGAATACAACTCGGCAACGCAGTCCGCATCGCCGGCCAGCACCAAGCACTGATCGTAGCCCTTGCCCAGAACGAGCTGTGGATGTGCCGGGTCGGCATTGTCGGCGATTGCGACAGCATGGCGGAAATCGAACGGCGTGCCGGTGACCGAGGCAATCTCGCCGGTCGGGATCGATTCGGCATCGACCGGGAGGTAGCGATCGGCCGACACGCGCAGCACCTGGGCTGCGGCAGGCAGGCGCGGGTTGCCTGACAGATTGAAATACGGATGATGCGTGAGGTTCAACGCAGTGGCGGCATCGCAGCGCGCTTCGAAGTCCAGCTGCAAGCTCAGCCCGTGAAGCTGCAGGCGCGCATGCACTTGCAGATTGCCTGGGTAACCTTCTTCGCCATCGGGCGAGTCGTAGCCCAGCAGGACCTGATCCGGCGCCTGCTCCAGCACGCTCCACACGCGCCGCCCGAAACCGCGCGGACCGCCATGCAACTGGTTGCGTCCTTCGTTGGCCACCAGCATGTGGGTGATGCCATCCAGGGTGTAGCGCGCACCGGCGATGCGGTTACCGAAGCGACCCACCAGGATATTGAGACTGTGGCGGTCGGCGACGTAGGCAGGCAGATCCGGCAGGCTCAGCACCAACGGCACAACTCCCTGTGCAGTGGTCAGCCACAGCGTATGCAGCAGGCCGCCGTAGGTGAGTATCTGCGCCTGGAGACCGGCATCGCTGCGTAATGTGAGCGCGTGAATCTCGACACCGTCTGGCAACTGCCCGAACACTCGCTGCATGGATCGTCCTACCAATTAGGGAAACGCACGAGCATAGCCGCACCAGCTGGCCGCCAGCCATGTTGCTGCGCACATGCCGGACTGCCAAGCGGTCGCAGCGCACACCACGCACTTGCGCGCTGCACTTGCGCGCTGGTCTGTGCTGCAGCAGTACAAACCGCCGCCGCACGCACCACGCTTCAGTGCGTGCGGCGGCGGCATACGGCCTGCTCAGCCGCATGACGGACCACTAGCTACCCTTCCGAACTTCATCCCTGCGGATCGTAGGTAACTCGCATCGGGCACAGGCAGGCGCGCCTTCAATGGCGCGCCTGCCCGGTAGTGGTGCTATCGGCCTTTCTGGGGGCGAAGTGTGTGCAGACGGGGGGGCAAGGTGTGGGCAGCGCCAGCCGTCCGTCGGTTTGTCCCCCGCCTGTGCCCACGGTGGCCGCAGGCCATCGTCCCTAGTTGGGCAGCAAATCGTTGGGCGTTGCGCCGCCAATCGAGGCACACTTTGACGCCGCAGTAGGAAAATTCCTAGCCCGGGAAGGTAGGACCGGAGTCCACCTTTGGCTAGACTGCGACCCATGTGATAGGTGGCAGGAGAACCGCATGGCCTCTGGGAATCATCGAACAGGCAGCTCTGCTCGTCTGCACACGGGCGCGCTGCTATCGCGTTCGAGGGTCATAAAGACAAACGCGGTACTTCTTGTCTTCGCTCTGGCTGCATGTCAGCAGGCAGTACCAAGTGCTATGCCTGCGCCCTCTCCGCAGGAGCCCACCGCACAGACCACCCCAGCGCCTGGAGTTCCACCGATTGCGTCGGCTCCCGCGGCCGACGAGTGGAAACTCTCGGTGTCTCCGGGCGAAAGCGGGACATATCGCATCCATATTGCAGATGCAGACGGCAGAGAGCTTCAGGTCATTGATGGGCAGGAGGGCTCCCCTCCTTACGAGGCTTCCGCCCTCCTACGACTCGAGGATTTCACGGGAGATGGAAAGCCTGACATCCTTGCGCGTGGCCTCTCTGCAGGTGCTAGTGCACTGACGAGTGAGAGTATCTATGTGTACGACGCAAGGTCAGGTCGCTTTCTCGGCGCCGAGCTTTTCGAGAATGATGGCGAGGTCACAAAGACCGGGCCCGGATGCATCGCGGTGGAGCACCGCAATCCAGACAACATGACCTACTCAAAAGACCAGTACTGCTGGAGATCAGGTCGATGGGAATTTCAACGCACGACAAAGGACTGACTTATGCCTTGGGATCAACAGCAATACGAAGCATTGCGCCTTGAACTGATTGATCGGAATGAGGCGCGGGTCGACAACGTCTATTTGGATACGCTGGGAATCCCCACGGTTGGATTCGGCGTCGCACTAACCGCTCGTCAGCGAGATCGCTCTATGCGCGTTGATCAAGAGCACGTAGACGCCTTGGCCGACGTACTGAATCTCGACCCAGCACGCAGAGAACAGCTCAACGAGCTGCTGACCGATTACTCACAGGTCCAGAATCGGCATACCGATGAAAGATTCAGGAACCTGGGCGCTTTCCAGCGGTCGCAGTTCGGGCAGGAGGCTCAGGAGGTTCTAGGGCCGACAACGAACACTCGGCATGACGGGCCCAATGGGGCATTTTATTCCTGGGACGTGCTTACAGATCGCCAGAGCCCCTTGCAGCTATCCCTGACCCATGAACAGTCACTCGAACTGTTTCAGCAGATTGCACCTGATTACGAGAATCGCTTAGACCGAATCCTCCAACGTGCAGACTGTCCTACAGAAGCATTGTCTGAGGAACAGCGTGCGGCGCTATATTCGATGACCTATCACGGCGCAACGGGCAAAGCGAACCGTGTTGCTGAGCCCATCGGTCAGTACTGGCGAGGAGAAATTACTGAGGAACAGCTCCAGACGGAGCTGCGCCGCGCCGTACATGATCCGAACTTCCCTCAGCGATCTGCCAACGAGCTGGAGCTTCTCCAGAACATCGAACAACGGCCAGTGCGTGAACTCGAAGTTCCGGAACAACCACAACAGGGGCTCGGTAACCCGATGCCAGCCGCCCCCGGTGGTGGTGCACGCCCCCAGGATGATCAGCCACCTCCAGACGAACAAGAACGTCGGCGCATGATCGACGATGACCGCGACCGCCGCAACGACATTCAGCTCCCTGCTCCCGGCACCGAGCTGCCCAATTGGGAGGAGGTGCAGGCCAGGGAGAACCCGCAAGCATTCACTACCGGCGACCCTGACCTCGACAAGCTGGCCGCCGCACTGTTCGCTAATGACGAGGCTGCAATTTCACGCGTGTCCGCACAAATCGAACAGTCCCCTCAGGTGCAATCGTTCGAGCAGTGGGGGCGCGACCTAGTTGCAGCTCAGCAGCGGGAAGAACTCCAGCAGCAAGAAATGGCCCGACAGCAGGGCCCTGTAATGAGAATGTGATAACCAACCGGCATCGGAACGCCCATGTCTAGCGAGCAAGAACTCCCCGCCCTACTGACATCGCTTCAAAACACGCTCAAGCTGCAATCCGCGTTGATGGCCAAGTTCGAGCAGCGCGAGGCGCGTATGCAGGCCGCCTTCGACCAGCGAATGCAGGCATTGCAGTGCGAAGTCGCGCAGCTCCATCGCCAGGTGGACGGCATTGTGGGCGGAGCCAGTTCCCAGATCGCCAGGGAGGCCAAGGATGCGGTAGCGCCGATTGCGGCACGGTACGACAGCGCCGTATCGGTCACCTCTGCGCAGTTGCAAAAAGCCAGCAAGACTGTGTGGATGTGATTCGGTGCCGCCGGTGCGATCCTGCTGCTCGTTCTTCTTGTAGGCTGGGCGGTACTGGGCTACTACCGCCGCGAACTCACCGGCACTAAAGACGAACTACAGCGCTACGAAAACGCGATACCCATCGTACAAGCGTTCTATGCCTCCGACGCAACGCTGTGCGGCGGTCGCGTGTGCGTGAATATCGACCCCAACGGCCAGCGTTCCGGCGACAAACGCCAGTATCGGCAAGCCAAACCGCGACCCCAGCAGTAAGGTCTGACGGGCGCATGAGGACAGATTCACTTGCCTATGCCGGCTACTGGCGCAACTCGCTTGCAGATGCTGAAGCAGGAAATGGGGCTTTTCAACCTACCGACTGATACGCTGGGGTTTTCCTAGGCCCTGCCATCAATTAAGTAAAATAACCGATGCGCCGCAGTAGATGGCGCCGAGGAAGTTGCAGGCCGTCTTGTCGTATCGGGTGGCAATGGCAGGTACTGTTTGAGTTTGGCGGCAAAAAAGTGCTCGATCAGATGTCCATCGTTGTACAGCACCCGGTCGTAGTCGCCCCGCACGTTGCGCCTTGGATGAGAGGGGATGACGATCTGCGTCTCCTGTCGCTGCGTTGGCTCGATGCACCGTGCGTCGGCATCGTAGGCTCGGTCAGCAAGCAAGGCACCGACCGACAAATCGGGCAACAAGGCATCAGCGCCTTCCAGATCCGACGCGTAGCCTGCGGTCAGACGAAACGCGACCGGATTGCCCAAGGCATCGACCGCTGCGTGGATTCAGCAATGAACCAGATGGCAGACGCTGCTCGCACACGGCGATGGAAGTATGTTCAGCACCACGTCGGTCGGCAGTTCTCCACACGCGACGTTGCAGCCGTGGGCATCTGCGCGCTAAGCAGCCTGCAGAAACCGAAGTGCACGAATAAAGCATGCAGATTGCGAGAA
>Ga0207791_1000308_pt1 | contig 12728 bp, 9 predicted proteins | sample HigsolmetaGSP16D_FD_184844 | JGI IMG/M metagenome (GOLD analysis project Ga0207791, IMG submission 184844) | High solid enriched microbial communities from the Joint BioEnergy Institute, USA - SP1-6-D (SPAdes) | ecosystem: Engineered > Bioreactor > SSF (Solid state fermentation) > Aerobic >...
CTCTACCCAAGGCAACAGAAACCCGGCTTCGGCCGGGTTTTTTGTCGTGCGCGGTTGGTTTGCGGCGGCGGCGAACGGCAGCCGAGCATGGCTCGGCTCTTCCCAAGGCTGTAAGGCAGCCGAGCATGGCTCGGCTCTACGAGTCCGTGTCGCGGTGGGGTTCGTACGGCCCCCGTATCGCGGGAGGATCCCCACGACCCCGTGTCGGGGTGCGGTTGGCGGCACATCGCGGGCACACAAAAAACCCGGCGGTGGCCGGGTTCCTTGTCTGCGCGGCCCAACCCGTGAGGGCAGGGCGGCAACGCCGGATCAGGCGGCCTTGAGGGCCTTGATGCGGTCGTTCAGACGGCTCTTGTGGCGAGCAGCCTTGTTCTTGTGGATCAGGCCACGCGCGCTGAAGCGATCCAGGATCGGCTGTGCAACGGCGAAGGCGGCTTGTGCGCCGGCGGCATCGTTGGCGTCCAGCGCCTTGATCACTTTCTTGACAGCGGTGCGCAGCATCGAGCGCTGAGCCACGTTGCGCGCGTTGCGCACGACGGTCTGCTTGGCGCGCTTCTTGGCGGACTTGATATTGGCCACGGTGGTGGTTTCCTGAAAAAAACGGTGTTATGGGAACAGCAAGCTAGCTAGTATGATGGCCCGGAAAATGTACGTCAAGTCGATTGTCAAGAGGAACGTTGAGTGAGTTCACCCAAGATGTTGCGCGGGCTGCTGTCGTTCAGCAGCATGACGATGGTCTCGCGCGTGCTCGGACTTGTCCGCGACCAGGTGATCACCACGACGTTCGGCACCAATGCAGTCACCGACGCGTTCTGGGTCGCCTTCAGGGTACCGAATTTCCTGCGCCGGTTGTTCGCCGAGGGCTCGTTCGCCACCGCCTTCGTACCGGTGTTCACCGAGGTGAAGGAAACCCGCAGCCATGCGGAACTTCGCGAGCTGATGTCCCGCGTGGCCGGCACGCTGGGCGGGGTGCTGCTGCTGGTGACCGCCCTGGCGCTGATCTTCGCGCCCCAGTTGGCCCTGCTGTTCTCCAGCGGCGTTGAGACCGATCCCGCCAAGCAGGGCCTGCTGGTCGACCTGTTCCGGCTGACCTTCCCATTCCTGCTGTTCGTTTCGCTGACCGCTCTGGCCGGCGGAGCGCTCAACAGCTTCCAGCGCTTCGCCATGCCGGCGCTGACGCCGGTGATCCTCAACGTGTGCATGATCGCCGGCGCGCTGTGGCTGGCGCCGCGGCTGGGCGGCACGCCGGAGACGCAGATCCTGGCGCTGGGCTGGGCCGTGCTGGCCGCCGGCCTGCTGCAGCTGCTGTTCCAGCTGCCGTCGCTGAAAGGGGTCAACCTGCTCACCCTGCCACGCTGGGGCTGGCGGCATCCGGGGGTACGCAAGGTGCTCACGCTGATGGTGCCGACCCTGTTCGGCTCGTCCGTGGCGCAGATCAACCTGCTGCTGGATACGGTCATCGCGGCCCGGCTCACCGATGGGTCGCAGTCGTGGCTGTCGCTGGCGGACCGTTTCCTGGAGCTGCCGCTGGGCATCTTCGCGGTGGCGCTGGGCACGGTCATCCTGCCGGCGCTGTCGCGCCACCACGTGGGCACCGACCGTGAAGGCTTCTCCAACGCGCTGGACTGGGGCCTGCGCACGACGCTGCTGATCTCCTTCCCGGCCATGCTGGGGCTGGTGCTGCTGGCCGAACCGATGATCGCCACCATCTTCCAGCACGGCCAGTTCACCGCGTTCGACACCCGCATGACCGCGCTCTCCGTCTACGGCCTGAGCTTCGGCCTGCCCGCGTTCGCCCTGCTGAAGGTGGTCCTGCCGGCCTTCTATGCCCGCCAGGACACCCGCACGCCGGTGCGCGCCGGCGTGGTCGCGCTGGTGGCCAACATGGTCTTCAACTTCGCCCTGCTGGCCGTGCTGTACCAGGTGATGGTGCCCGAGGCGCTCAAGGCGCAGGGCCTGTGGACGGCGCTCGGCAAGCAGCCCGGGCTGCACCTGGCGCTGGGCATCGCCAGCGCGATGTCCAGCTACCTGAACCTGGGGCTGCTGTGGTACTGGCTGGGCAAGTCCGGCGTGTACCAGCGCCGGCCCGGCTGGGGCCGCTACCTGGCCCGGCTCTTGGTGTCCTGCGCGGCCATGGTGGCGGTGCTGCTGGTACTGCTGGCGTGGCTGCCGGGCTTCACCGGGATGGGGCTGTGGCAGCGCATCGGCGCGCTGGCCCTGCTGGTCGGCGGCGGCGGGTTGACCTACCTGGTCATGCAGATCGGGCTGGGCCTGCGCCTGCGCGACCTGCGTGGGCATTGATCCGGCCCGCTGGCGGCTATACTTCGTGGTTATCACTGTAAATACGGCGGCCCTGGCGGGCTGCGACCGGAGTAGATGAGCAGGTTGTTCCGAAGCGTCGATGGCGGGGTGCTGTTCCCCAACGGAAGCGTGGTCTGCATTGGTGCCTTCGACGGCCTGCACCTGGGCCACCGGGCGCTGGTGCGCCACGCGGTCGCGCGTGCCCGCGCGCTGGGCGTGCCGGCCGTGGCGGTGGCCTTCGAGCCGCTGCCGCGCGAGTTCTTCGCCCAGGGCACGCCGCCGCCGCGGCTGACCCTGGCCCGCAGCAAGGTGCAGATCCTGCGTGGGCTGGGCGTGGATGCGATCGGCCTGCTCCGCTTCGATGCGGCCATGGCCGCGATGACCGCCGAACAGTTCGTGCAACGCCTGCTGCACCAGCGGCTGCAGGCGCGCGAGGTGTGGATCGGCCCGCAGTTCCAGTTCGGCAACCGCCGGGGGGGCGACCTGGCCCTGCTGCAGCGCATGGGCGCAGCGCTCGGCTTCGCCGCCGGCGAGATCGAAGCGGTGGACCTGCACGGTGACCGCATTTCCAGCACACGTATCCGCCAGCTGCTGGTGCAGGGCGATTTCGCCCGTGCCGGCGACCTGCTCGGGCGCCCGTACAGCATCAGCGGCCGGGTCGTGCGTGGGCGCCAGCTTGGCCGTACGCTGGGGTTCCCCACCGCGAACCTGCGCTTCCCGCGCACGCCGGCGCTGTCCGGCATCTACGCCACCTGGGTGCACGGCGTGTTCGAGCAGCCGTGGCCCTCGGTGTCCAGCTTCGGCACCCGGCCCACCGTGGACGGCGTGGAGCCGCTGCTGGAAGCCCACCTGTTCGACTTCCAGGGTGACCTGTACGGTCGGCATGTGGAGGTGGAGTTCGTGGCCAAGCTGCGCGACGAAGAGAAATTCACTGACCTGGCGGCCCTGACCGACCAGATGCATCACGACGCCGAGCAGGCGCGTGCCATCCTTTCCGAACATAGATTGCGAGCGACTGCGTGAGCCAGGACTACAAGAACACCCTGAACCTGCCGGCGACCGAGTTCCCCATGCGCGGCGACCTGCCCAAGCGCGAGCCGGGCATCCTGGCGCGCTGGGAAGCACAGGGGCTCTACCAGCAGCTGCGCGACAACGCTGCCGGCCGCCCGCTGTTCGTGCTGCACGACGGCCCGCCGTATGCCAACGGCCGCATCCACCTGGGCCACGCGGTCAACAAGATCCTCAAGGACATCATCGTCAAGTCGCGCTACCTGGCCGGCTTCGATGCGCCCTACGTGCCGGGCTGGGACTGCCATGGCCTGCCGATCGAGATCGCGGTGGAAAAGAAGTGGGGCAAGGTCGGCGTCAAGCTCGACGCGGTCGCCTTCCGGCAGAAGTGCCGTGAGTTCGCCGAAGAGCAGATCGAGATCCAGCGCGCGGACTTCAAGCGCCTGGGCGTGACCGGCGATTGGGACAACCCGTACAAGACGCTGAGCTTCGATTTCGAGGCCAACGAGATCCGCGCGCTGGCCAAGGTCGTGGCCAACGGCCACCTGATGCGTGGCGCCAAGCCGGTGTACTGGTGCTTCGACTGCGGCTCGGCCCTGGCCGAGGCGGAAATCGAGTACCAGGAAAAGGAATCGCCGGCGATCGACGTGGCCTACACCGCGCGCGACGCGCAGGCCATCGGCCAGGCCTTCGGCGTGAGCGTGCCGGCGGACGTGGAGGTGGCGGTACCGATCTGGACCACCACTCCGTGGACGCTGCCGGCCTCACTGGCCGTCTCGCTCGGGGCGGACATCCGCTATGTGCTGGCCGAGGGCCCGGCCCACCACGGCAAGCGGCGCTGGCTGGTGCTGGCGGCGGCCCTGGCCGAGCGTGCGCTGCAGCGTTACGGCCTGCACGAGGTCCAGCTGCACGGTGAAACCACCGGTGCCGCGCTGGACCGCCAGGTGCTCAGCCACCCGTTCTACCCGCAGCGCGAAATCCTGGTGCTCAACGGCGAGCACGTGTCCGACGAAGACGGTACCGGCGCGGTGCACACCGCCCCCGGGCACGGCCAGGAAGACTACGTGGTCAGCCAGAAGTACGGCCTGCTGGAGGCGTACAACGCCGGTGAAGTGACCCCGGTCGATGGCCGCGGCGTCTACCTGGAATCCACCCCGCCGGCCGGCGAGGTGGTGCTTGCCGGCCAGCACCTGTGGAAGGCGCAGGAGGCCATCGTCGGCGTGCTGCGTGACAGCGGCGCGCTGCTGGCGCACGTGCCGATCCGCCACAGCTATCCGCACTGCTGGCGGCACAAGACGCCGGTGGTGTTCCGTGCCACGCCGCAGTGGTTCATCTCGATGGACAAGGCCCACCTGCGCCGCGATGCGCTGGCCGCCATCGACACCGTGGGCTGGTTCCCCAGCTGGGGCAAGGCGCGTATCCAGAGCATGGTCGAGGGCCGCCCGGACTGGACCATCTCGCGCCAGCGCACCTGGGGTGTGCCGATCGCACTGTTCACCCATCGCCTCACCGGCGAGATCCACCCGCGCACGGTGGAGCTGATGCAGCAGGTCGCCGACCGCGTCGAAGCCGAGGGCATCGACGTGTGGTATTCGCTGGACGCGGCCGAACTGCTGGGCGCTGAAGCGGCCGACTACGAGAAGGTCACCGACATCCTCGACGTCTGGTTCGATTCGGGCGTCACCCACGAAGGCGTGCTGGCCGCGCGGGGCTTCGGCAAGCCGGCCGACCTGTACCTGGAAGGGTCCGACCAGCACCGCGGCTGGTTCCAGTCCTCGCTGCTGACCGGCGTGGCCATCGACCAGCGTGCGCCTTACAAGCAGTGCCTCACCCACGGCTTCACCGTGGACGAGCACGGCCGCAAGATGTCCAAGTCGCTCGGCAACGGCATCGAGCCGCAGGACATCATGAACAAGCTGGGTGCGGACATCCTGCGCCTGTGGATCGCCTCGGCCGACTACAGCAACGAGATGTCGCTGTCGCAGGAGATCCTCAAGCGCAATGCCGATGCCTACCGCCGCCTGCGCAACACCGCGCGCTTCCTGCTCGGCAACCTGGACGGTTTCGATCCGGCCCGGCACCTGCGCCCGCTCGGCGAGATGGTCGCGCTGGACCGCTGGATCGTGCACCGCGCCCATGAGCTGCAGGAAAAGATCAAGGCGGCCTACAGCCGTTACGACATGGCCGAAATCGTCCAGCTGCTGCTGAACTTCTGCAGCGTGGACCTCGGTTCGCTGTACCTGGACGTGACCAAGGACCGCCTGTACACCATGCAGGCCGATTCCCACGGCCGCCGTTCGGCACAGACGGCGATGTACCACATCGCCGAGGCCTTCACCCGCTGGGTGGCGCCGATCCTCACCTTCACCGCCGACGAGCTGTGGGGCTACCTGCCGGGCGAACGTGCCGGCCATGTGCTGTTCACCACCTGGTACGACGGGCTGGCCCCGCTGCCCGACGATGCCCCGCTCAGCGCGGCGGATTTCGAGCAGCTGCTGGCCGTGCGCGAGCAGGTGGCCAAGGTGCTCGAGCCGATGCGCGCCAACGGCGCGATCGGTGCGGCACTGGAAGCGGACATCACCATCGCCGCCAGCGAAGAGCAGGCGGTGCGCTGGCAGCCGCTGGCCGATGAACTGCGGTTCCTGTTCATCAGTGGCGATGTGCAGGTGCGCCCGGCGACCACCGATGAGGTATTCGTCAGCGCCCAGCCCACCCAGAAGGGCAAGTGCGTACGCTGCTGGCACCACCGCAGCGATGTCGGCCAGGACGCCACCCACCCGGAGCTGTGCGGCCGTTGCGTGAGCAATGTCGACGGTGCCGGCGAAACCCGGCGGTGGTTCTGATGGCCGCCGCCCGTCCGCGTCCGAACGCGCTGGTCTGGCTGCTGCTCTCGGCGGTCATCATCGGGGTCGACCAGTGGTCCAAGGCCTGGGTACTGGCGAGCCTGCCCGAGTTCCAGCCGGTGCCGGTCATCGAAGGGTTCTGGAACTGGTACCGCACCTACAACACCGGCGCGGCGTTCAGCTTCCTCAGCGATGCCGGTGGCTGGCAGCTGTACTTCTTCACCGCCCTGGCGCTGGGCATCAGCGGCCTGCTGGCGTGGTGGATGTACGGCACCGCCCGCAGCAACTGGCGCTCCGCCGTGCCCTATGCGCTGGTGATCGGCGGGGCAGTGGGCAATGTCATCGACCGGCTGGTGCATGGCCACGTGGTGGATTTCATCCAGTGGCACGTCGGCCAGCACTACTGGCCCTCGTTCAACATCGCCGACGCGGCCATCGTGGCCGGCGCGGTGGGAATCGCCGTGTTCGGTCTGTTTGAAGGCAAGTCAGCCGGGAAGGCCGATAATGCCAAGCCATGACTCCAGCCGGCCGTTGCCGGGAGACCTGACCTGATGGATGTGCTGCTCGCCAACCCGCGTGGCTTCTGTGCCGGCGTCGACCGCGCGATCGAGATCGTCAAGCGTGCCATCGAGACGCTGGGCGCGCCGATCTACGTGCGCCACGAAGTGGTGCACAACCGCTTCGTGGTCGATGACCTCAAGCAGCGCGGCGCCATCTTCGTGGAAGAGCTGGACGAGGTGCCGGACAACAACACGGTGATCTTCAGCGCCCACGGCGTGTCCCAGGCGGTGCGCAACGAAGCCGAGCGGCGTGGCCTGAAAGTGTTCGACGCCACCTGCCCGCTGGTGACCAAGGTGCATCTGGAAGTGGCCCGCCATTGCCGTGCGGGGCGCGACGTGGTGCTGATCGGCCATGCCGGTCATCCGGAAGTGGAAGGCACCATGGGCCAGTGGAACCGCGAGGCGGGAACCGGCCAGATCTATCTGGTGGAAGACGTCGAGCAGGTGGCCACGCTGCAGATCAGCCAGCCGGACAACTTCGCGTACACCACCCAGACCACGCTGTCGGTGGACGACACGCGCGGCATCATCGAGGCCCTGCGCGCGCGCTTCCCCGCCATGCAGGGGCCGAAGAATGACGATATCTGCTATGCCACGCAGAACCGCCAGGATGCCGTGCGTGACCTCGCCCAGCGCTGCGACCTGGTGCTGGTGGTGGGCTCGCCCAACAGCTCCAATTCCAACCGCCTGAGCGAGCTGGCGCGCCGCGAGGGCGTGGAAAGCTACCTCATCGATGGCGCGCACGAGATCGACCCGCGCTGGGTGGAAGGCAAGCAGCACATCGGCGTGACCGCCGGGGCCTCCGCACCGCAGGTGCTGGTGGACGGCGTGCTGGCCCGTCTGGCCGAACTGGGCGCCACGGGTGTGGACGAACTGGACGGCGAGCCGGAATCGATGGTGTTCGCGCTGCCGAAGGAACTGCGCCTGCGCCTGGTGGACTGACACCGCGGCGCGCGCGTTGCCGCGCGGCGTGGGCGCTCAATGCACCTGCAGCGTGAGCAGCAGGTAGCGCCCCAGCGGATCATCCAGCCCCTGCGCATAGCCGCCGTTGCCCGGTAGATGGTTCACCGGCGAGGCATCGAGAAGATTGTTGACCGCCAGCGCCATGCTCACCCGGGGGCCCAGCTGCCGGGCCAGATGCAGGTTCCAGCGCAGCTGCGAGGGGTTCATGCACTGCTTGCGTGCACGCTGCTCCGCTGTGCAGGCCGCGCCCGGCAGCCAGGCCCGCGTGCGGCCCACGTAGTTGCCACGCAGGGCCACATCCCAGCGCCGGTTCTGCCATTGCGCGGTCACCACCCCGGCCCGCTGCGGCGTGGCGTGTCCGCGCAGGTCCACGCCCGGTTCGTTGCGGCGCTCGCGGCGCAGTTCCTGCTGCACCAGTGCATCCACCCCGAGGGTCCACTGCCCACGCGCAGCCTGCGCATCGCCCACCTGATAGGTGCCACGCAGCACCCAGTTGCGTGAGCGGGTGCGGCCGATGTTGTCGAAGGACAGCTGCACATCGCGCAGCCGCTGCTGGTCATCCAGCACCCAGGTCTGCCGGTTCCAGGCCGCATCGGCCGGCTGCAGCGCCAGGATCTCGTTGCGCAGTTCCACGATCGTGTGGCTGATCGACAGCGACAGCGCGTCGGTGGGAGTCCAGTAGGCGCCCAACGAATGGCTGCGCGAGGTTTCCGGCCGCAAGCCAGTGCTCTCGGCCACCTCCACGCCGACCACGCAGCTCCCGTCCGTCAGCGTTTGCGCGCAGGGGGGCAGGGCGCTGGCGGCGGGCAGGACGGCCTGCTCGAAATAGGCCGGCGGCCGCCGCTGTTCGTACAGGCTGGGGGCACGGAAACCACGCCCGCTGGAGAGGGTGAAGGCCCAGCCGGGCGCAGGTGTCCAGCGCAGCCCCATGCGGGGAGAGAACGCGGTGTCGCCTGCATCGCGGTCCAGGCGTGCGGCCAAATCCACATGCAGCGATGGCGCCACCGGCAGGCCCAGCTCGGCATACCCGGCACGGCTGGTACGCGTGCGTTGGCGATGGTCCAGCGGCAGGCCCAGTGCCAGCTCGCCGCGGCCCAGCAGTGGGTCCGGCAGCCAGGTCCAGTGTTCGTTGCGCAGCTCGATGCCGGTGGCCAGCTGCGCCGTTCCGCCCGGCAGCTCCGCCACGCTGCGCTGTACGCCCCACCCGCCCTGCCACTGGGCGGTACGGCCCCGGCTGCGGATGGTCGGAAACAGCGTATCGGCCACGCCGGCCGGAAGGGAGGAAAAGCCGGGCAGGAAATCCAGCGTGCTGGCCGCCTCCAGCAGCTCGCCGCTGCGTACCACGCCGGCGGTGGCCATCCGTACCTCGCTGCGCTGCGCACTCAGGCTGGCCTCCCACTGGCGGCCCGGCTGCACGCGGCCCACGCCCACGGTCAGGTCGATGTCGCGGGCCTGCACGCGCGGGCGCACCTGGCCGCCCTCCTGCAGCACGACGTTGAGCAGGGCGGTGCGGTCGAACTGCAGCGCAACGGCCGTGGCGCCCAGCTCGAAACGCTGGCGTGCGTCGCTGCCGCGCGCCTCCGCATAGGCGTAGCGGCCTTCGCCCCGATCGTGGCGATAGCGCGCGTAGGCAGCCACCGTGTCGGTGGCAGGCTGCAGCGAACGCGGTCGCACCGGGTCGTACCAGCAGCCATCCTCCTCCTCGCGCAGCGGCGGGGCGCAGCGGGTGGCGGGGTAGTAGTCGCCGTTGTCCAGAAGCAACCCGATGGGATAGCGCTCGCGGTCGGCATGCCAGCGCCGGCGGTGGCCGGCCACGTGCTCGGTACGGTACAGGTCCAGCCCGGCGAACCAGCGGTCGCCCTGCGCGCGCGTGCCGCCGGTGGCCGCCTGCAGGCGGTACTGCTGGCCATCGCCGCGCGTGCTGGTGCCCGCCTGCAGCATCGCCTCCGGGCGCTCGGCCTGGTCCCGCAGCAGGATGTTGACCACCCCGGACAACGCGTCGGCGCCATAGATGGCCGACGCCCCCCCGCGTACCAGCTCGATGCGTTCAACGAAGCTCAGCGGGATGCCGCCCAGGTCGGTCAGTGCGCCATCCAGCAGCGAGAGCATGGGATAGCGGGGCAGGCGGCGGCCATTGACCAGGAACAGGGTGGCGCGCGGACCCATGCCATCCAGGCTGGTGGTGGCCGCTGCCCCCACCGGCAGGTACAGCGAGTCGCCGCCGCGCGAGGTGCCCAGGGGCGTCTGCCCGTTCATGCCCGGCACGTGGCGCAGCAGGTCGAACAGGCTGCCGTAACCGCTGCGCAGGATCTCGTCGCGCTCGATCACCTGCACCGGCAGGGTGGACTGCACCGGCGTGCGCGGCAGCCGGCTGCCGGTGACATGCACCGGGGCCAGCTCCACCTGCGGGGCAGCGGCCGGCTTTACCGCTGGCAGCGATGCGGCCGGTGGCGGCGCAACCGCCGGTGGCCGGCGCTGGCGACGCAGCACGTAGCTGCCGGTGGCGGTCCGCCGCACGTCCACCGGTTGGTCGTACAGCAGGTGGGCCAGCGCCGCGTCTGCGGTCTGTGCGCCCTGCACGCCGGCCGTGCGCAGCCCGGCCAGTTCGCTGCGGTCGAACAGCAGCACCCGGCCACTGCGTTGCGCCCACTGCTGCAGCGCCGCTGGCAGCGGGCCCGCCGCAATGCGGAAGGTCACCGGCGCCTCGGCGGCCGCCGCGGGTGGTGCATCGGCACACAGGGCCGGGGCCGCGATCAGCAGCCCCACCTGCAGCAGCGCCGTGCGCAGCAGCGGTACGCCCCGCACTGCGCCGCCCTCAGTGCGCGCCGCGCAGTTCGAGCGCGCCATCGCGGCGCGGATGGGCGGTGATCGACCAGCCCACGCGCAGCGCCTCCAGCAATTCGCGCGTGTCACCGGCAGCGAAACGGCCACTGACCTGCACACCGGCGATGGCCGGATCGGCCACCACCCACGCGGTGTCGCTGTAGCGGTTCACGCGTTCCACCACCACCGGCAGCGGGGTGGCATCGAAGAGGAGCATCCCAGCGGTCCATGCCGTGGCAGCCTCGGTCGCCAGCGGCGCGGCGGGCAGCAGCTGCCCGGAGGGCTGCACCTGCACCTGCTGCCCCGGTGCAAGCGTGCGCAGGCCATGGTCGCTGCGCACCTCCACCGCACCTTCCAGCAGGCCAACGTGCACCTGGCCATCGCCCAGGCGCTCCACCTGGAAGGTGGTACCGATATCGCGGATGCGGGTGGCGCCCGCCGTCACCTGCAGCGGCCGCAGCGACGGCGCCACGACGAGTTGCAGCCGCCCGCGCTGCAGTGTGAGCTCGCGCGTGCGCCAGCCGAAGCGGGCCTGCACCTGGGTGCCTGCATCCAGGGTGGCCACGGTGCCATCGGCCAGCTCCTGCTGCTGCACGCGTGCGCTGGTGTTGCCGTAGGTCACGAGGGTCGGGTTGCGCTCGGCATGGATCAGCGCGCCCACGCCCACTGCCAGGCACATGGCAGCGGCGGTGGCCAGCGCCGGCCAGCGGCGCCGCACCGGCGGGCGGGCGGCTGCGCGCGCTGCGGCGGTGCGCACCCACGCATCATCGGCCAGCGCGGCGCTGCGCGCGTGCAACGTGTCTGCTGCCACCCACGCCTGCACGTGCCTCGGGTCTTCGGCCAACCAGTCCTCGAACCGGTTGCGCTCGGCTGCGGTGCAGTCATCGGCCTGCAGCCGGGCCACCCAGTGGCACGCGCACGCGTCGATGGCGGCGTTGCGGTCATCCGGCCGGTTCATCGGCGGTCTCCTTCATCCAGCAGCCGGTCCGTGCCCAGCTGCTCGCGCAGGCCCTGCAATGCGCGGGCCACATGTTTTTCAACGGTCTTGGCGGTGATGCCGCAGTGCCGTGCAATCTGCGAATAGCTCATGCCGCTGACCCGGTTGAGCAGGTACACCTCGCGCGCGCGCTCGGGCAGCTTGAACAGCGCCTGCCGCAGCAGGGCGAGCATCTGGCCGGACTCGGCGTGCCGCAACGGATCCGGCGCACCGCCGGGTGCCTCGTCGCTGCCGTCCTGCTCGTTCAGCACCAGGTGCTGCACGGCATGCGGTGAGCGCCCGCGGTCGGCCAGGCGGTTGCGGGCGATCCGGTACAGCAGCATGCGCAGGGTGGCGGTGTCGTGGGTGCGGTAGCGCATCAGCCGTTCCATGCAGTCCTGCGCGATGTCCTCGGCATCGTCCTTGCCCAGCCCGCGTGCGCGCAGGAAGGCGCACAGCGGGCCGCGCTGCGCCTGCACGAACGCGCTGAACGCATCCTCCGCTGCCGCGCCGCATGCAGACGTGTCGTGGCGCGTGTCGCGGGGCGTGGGCAAGGGAACGGCCAGGGAACAACCTCGTCAGGCGGATGTGAAGCAGCCCTGAGTTGTACAAGACGTTGACAGGCGTGGGAAGTCGGGCAATGCCTGAAGGCGCTGGGTGAATGCATTCATTTTTTTTCCCGTCCGGCACTGGGGGAGGTGGGGCCACTGCTGCGTTCTGCCTACGTCCCGCGTGGTGCGGGTTGGAGAGAGCAACGCAATGAAGCATTCGAAGTTGAGTATCGCCCTGGCCGGTCTGATCGGTCTGGCCGCACTGGCGCCGAGCGACAACGCGCAGGCGATGAACTACCACGTGCAGGGCGACAAGATCGTCCTCAGCGGCGATGTGACCGTGGGCGATGTGGTGGCGCTGCCGGCGCTGCTGGCCAAGGCGCAGGCCGAAGGCCGCACCATCCGCGAGATCGTGCTGCGCACCTCCAACGGTGGCGCGCTGATCGCCGGCGAGTGGCTGCAGGCGGTGATCCGCACCAACAACCTGGACACCGTGGTTTCCGGCCACTGCATCTCCTCGTGCTCCATCATGCAGTCCGGCGGCGTGCAGCGTTCGCTGGCCGGCGATCTGCCCACCGTGGATTCGGTGCAGATCCACGCCGCCAGCAGCGGCGGCCGCATCACCTATGCGCCGTCGGCACGCATGACCGAGATCTACACCGGCAACTACGGCGGCGGCATGGATGCCGGCCTGCTGCGCAAG
>Ga0207791_1000309_pt1 | contig 12704 bp, 14 predicted proteins | sample HigsolmetaGSP16D_FD_184844 | JGI IMG/M metagenome (GOLD analysis project Ga0207791, IMG submission 184844) | High solid enriched microbial communities from the Joint BioEnergy Institute, USA - SP1-6-D (SPAdes) | ecosystem: Engineered > Bioreactor > SSF (Solid state fermentation) > Aerobic >...
CCGCTCGTTTCCTGCCACGGCAGTCTATTGCTATGTCTGCACGCTTGTTCCAATTCGGCAACCTCCACCACCTGTTTGCGCCGCGCAAGCCACGTCACCCTCTTGTGCGCATTGCCGCAGGCCTAATTGGCCTGGTCATTCTCGCAGTGCTGATCTTCTTCAGCGTGTTCGTTGGCGCAGCAATGATCTTGGGTGGGATCGCCTGGAAGTTGTTGAGCAAGCCGAACCGTCGCACGCAGCAGACACGCGTGGTCGACGCCGAGTATCACGTCGTGCGCAAGTCCGCGCTGCCTGTGTCGCACTGACAACTGGCTGACATCTCCACTGCGCCATCAGGTCTGCGTGATTGGTCTGTATGACGGGGGGTGCCTGCATCGCCAAAGAGCTCTTGCAGCGAGGCGCGTTTGTCTTGCGGTGTATTTAGTGCGTTTCTGGCATCCCCAGCCTGCCATGTCAGGCTCAGAGTGCCAATGGCCGGGCGCTTTCCTCATACTCGCGCGAACCGCTAGACTCAGATGTCTTTCAGTTCTTGAAAATGCGCGTATGGCCCATGATGTGATTCCCACACCCGATGTTCCGCGCATTCCCGTCGCGGGAGGCGGCAGTTTTCCAGTGCACCGCATCTACTGCGTGGGGCGCAACTTTGCCGACCATGCGCGCGAAATGGGCATCAGTGCACCGGCCTCCAAGGCTGAGCGCGGTCAGCCGACCTTTTTCATGAAGCCTGCCGACGCCATCGTGGTCGGCCACGGCGACTATATCCCCTACCCGCCTGGGACCAAGGAATTGCACCACGAAGTAGAGTTGGTGGTGGCCCTGGGTAGCGATGCGCGAACCGGCGAGTTGCCGGTGGAGCAGGCCGAGAACCTGATCTACGGTTACGGGGTGGGTCTGGACCTGACCCGTCGTGATCTGCAGGCGGCCGCCAAGGCCAAGGGCCTGCCGTGGGATATCGCAAAGGGCTTCGATTACTCTGCACCGATCAGCGAGCTGGTGCATGCCGGCGAAGTCGGCGCGCTGGAAGCCTTGAATCTGTCACTGGAAGTCAATGGGCAGGTGCGTCAGCAATCGTTGCTCGATCAGATGATCTGGAATGTCCCCGAAATCCTGCACGAGCTTTCCAAACTCTATGCATTGCGCGCAGGCGATCTGATTTTCATGGGCACGCCAGCCGGCGTCGGCCCGTTGTTGCCGGGTGACCACTTCAGTGCGCGCCTGGAAAACGTTGCCGAGCGTCACGGCATCATCGCGGACTGACATGCATCAGGCTACGATCCGGTGGCGGCAGTGGGTCCGCGACCGTAGTTGGAGTGCGCTATGGGAATGATCAGTGAGTTCAAACAATTTGCGATGCGCGGCAATGTCATCGACCTGGCGGTCGGTGTGGTCATCGGCGCAGCGTTCGGCAAGATTGTCACCGCACTAGTAGATAAGATCATCATGCCGCCGATCGGCTGGGCCATCGGCAACGTGGATTTTTCGAACCTGGTGTGGGTCCTCAAACCGGCCGGCATCGATGCCGCCGGCAAGGTCATTCCGGCGGTTGCAATCGGCTACGGCGATTTCATCAACACCGTCGTGCAATTCTTGATTATCGCCTTTGCGATCTTTTTGGTCGTCAAGTTGATCAACCGCATCACTAACCGCAAGCCGGATGCCCCGAAGGACCCGAGCGAAGAAATATTGTTGCTGCGCGAGATTCGCGACTCTCTCAAGAGCGACAGGCTCAAACCGCCAGGCGCTCCGTAAGCGGACGCAACCGGCTAGTGCATCCGGTCGCGCAACGCCGCGCACACTTGACACCGTGTCGCACCCAGCCGGGCACAAGGCGCTGATACGCTCAACTAGAGCCGTACCACGTTGACCTCGGCCACACCCAGAAGACTGGCCAATGGGATGTGTGCATGTCGTTGGCGCGGATCGACGGCCAGACCGCGTTGACGTAACGCATCCAGCAGGCGCTCGGCCAGCGGCATCACCATGTGCCGCGCCCAACACCGTTCCAAGGCATGACCGAACGGCAAGTAGCCAGCATGATGATCCGGATCGAGACTGTCCCAGCGTTGCGGGCGAAACTCTGTCGGATTCTCCCACAGCGCTGGGTCACGGTGACTCAACAGCGGCAGCACCAGCACATCGTCGCTGTGGCCGATTCGTGCATCGAGCTGCGGATACTCCGGCGAGGCGTTGCGCAGGATGTTCCAGGCTAACGGTAACAACCGCAGGCATTCGTAGACGATATTCCGACTGGGCACCGCTGGATCGAACGGCGACCCCAACCACAGCGCATTGGCCACCAGTGTCGACACCGAGAAGCACACCTGCGCAGCAGTCCGGCGATACAGTCCCATGGCGTAGCGACGCGCCCTGTAGCCTCGCGCCGCCGCGACGACCTGCGCCACTGCGGAAGCATCGGGATGCAGCGTCAGCGGCACCAATGCACCAACGGCGATGAATGACCAGGGAAGCTTGGGCGTCAGCTCCAGATTGCGGCTCATCAGCACGCGCAGGCGCGCCGGATCTCGGGCGAGAAGCAGGTCGCGCAGATAATGATGCCCGACCTGCGGCCACGGCCCGGTCAGATCCACACGATCAGGAATCGAGTGCTGCAAGGCAGCACGGACATCGCGCCCGATCGCCTGCATCAGCTTCGCCGCATCGGTCCGCGGGACTGCACGACCGTGCAAGGGCTTGAAGGTCGGACGTTCGACATCAGCGGCAGGACGCGCCGCCAGCAGGCGATCGGACAATTGCGGCCCGGCCACGCCGATGGTGCTGGCATCCAAACGAAACAGCTCATCGCCGAGGTGATCGTTGAGCAACGCCTGCACACGCGGCGCGAACACTGTAGCGCGCGTCGGCTGGGTGAGCTGGAATGGGCGCATGAGACGAGCTCTATCGACATCACCCGCGTTCAACACGCTGGGTTGAACGCGGGTGATGATGCCGCCCTGCGGCGGCGCGAGTTATGCTACCCGAGGTATGCGGGGTACGCGGAGGATTTCAACGACTTCTGGGAGGACAGCAGGTGCTTGATAGAGAAAAGCAGCTTCATGTTTAACTCCTAGTTTGATGAGTCACATTGCGATCGATCTTTCAACCGCACCTTCAAACTACGCCAACCTCATCTGCATCACAATCGGGAAAAATGAGGTTTTCATCGCAATATTCATGCCATTTTGAGAAAGTGCGTAATTAAAGGCATTTCTTCGCAAAGCTCTTAAGCAGAACTGCGTCACGGTTTTTCATCGTCGCACCGCCAAAGCCATCGGGCGCTCGCCGAACATCAACTGGACGCTCTGCAACGTCAGCTTCCAGTATGTCTTTAATGCCGGCCCGATCACCACGAACAACGCCGTCAATGCCGCGTCGTCGTTCCGAAAGATGCGCTGGTTGCTAGATCCATCTAAAATTTGATTATGCCCGTCAGTTATTCGATCAGCCTACCCGATCCCAACCTCGCTCGCGGTAGCGCGGCCTCGGTGAGCTTTACCGCCCATGGGGCAGATGCATTCGCCGAACAATTGGAGTCGGCGCTGCGTGACCCAGCTTGGTTCGAGCGTTGGCGACAACTTCAGGCCAATCCGGACGAGGTAGATCCCAGTCTGGGCATCACCGACCCGACCGCCACAGTGATTGGCAAACAGCATGCGCTGCGCATCGACCTAGTCGCAACCACCAGCATTCCGGGAGATCTGTTCAAACAACGCATGCAGGCCCTGGCCGGCTCGCACTGGGAAATGCGCGACGTGCGTTGAGCTGCGGATGCTATAGGGTACGGTCACTACCAGTCTTCCCTGCCCCTCTTTCACCCCGCCACAGCAAGGCTTTACAGACCGCACGGGCGTGCCAGATCTGCGCGTTTTCTTAGCTTGCAGGCTGGTTTCTGGCAACTTGCTCCAATGCGTATACGCCCCCCGTCAGACACTGGGTTGGAAGACGTCAAATCAAGCCCTGGAAGAGCAGAACGCGCAATCCGACTTAGGTGTTGCACGTGGAATTGAGACCATCAGAACGAGCGGCTACGCCCACCGGTGCAATGCCGCAGCATGATGCGCAACGTGCTCGCCTATAAAGCTTGAGATGAAGTAATAACTGTGATCGTAGCAGGGCTGCCGCCGTACCGTCACCGGGTAGCCGGCTGTCTTGGCAGCATCCTCAAACAGCTTTGTTTTCAGCTGACTTTGCAGAAATTCGTCGGCATCACCCTGATCGATCAGCAGCGGCAACCGCTCCTTGGCCCCAGCGATCAACGCCGTGGCGTCGTAGGCTTTCCAAGTTGCACGATCGTTGCCCAGATACTGGCCAAACGCTTTTTCGCCCCACGGCACTTGGCTAGGAGCCACAATCGGCGAAAATGCCGACACACTGCGATAGCGGCCCGGGTTCTTCAATGCGATGGTCAAGGCACCATGTCCGCCCATCGAGTGGCCACTGATCGCACGCGCGCCGGTGGTGGCGAAGGTCGCTTCGATCAACGCCGGCAATTCGTTTACTACATAGTCGTACATGCGGTAATGCGCCGCCCATGGCTGCTCTGTCGCATCGACGTAGAAGCCGGCACCCTTGCCGATGTCGTAGCAGTCCGCGTCCGCAACATCGTCGCCACGCGGGCTGGTGTCGGGCGCCACCAGAATCACGCCATGCTCGGCTGCGTAGCGCTGCGCGCCAGCCTTGTTGATGAAATTCTGTTCGGTGCAGGTCAGACCGCTCAGCCAGTACAGCACTGGCAACGGGCCATCAGAGGCTTGCGGCGGCAGGTAAACGCCTACTTGCATACGACAGTGCACGGTCTGCGACTGATGCCGGTAAACATCCTGCCAACCGCCAAAACAGGCGCGGTGTTCGATACGTTCCATAAAAATTCTTTACCGAGAGAAGAGCCTGTGGGGGATCACCAGCGGCGGGATGGGATCATCAGTGCAATAGATCCTTCTTGCATGCCATATGTGCAGACAGGGCGTCCATCAACGCAGGCAACGGGCACTGATACGGCGATAAACCCAGTTCGGTCAGGCGCGCGCGCATGCCATCGGCCTGCTTCGGCGGCGTGCCTGTTTCCTTCTGCGTCGCTTCGTGCAACACCACCATCTATCGACGAATGAAGCGCCCCATGCAGCATAACGTCCCTCGCGGAGTTTCAGGCAGTAGGTACGCGGAATCTGTCGCGCGCCGATTCTGGCCGCACGCTCAGAAATGTATAACGGTGCGGATCGACTTGCCCGCGTGCATCAAGTGGAAAGCTTCGTTGATCTCTTCCAGCGGCATGGTATGGGTGATGAACGGGTCCAGGTCGATCTCACCCTTCATCGATTGCTCCACCATGCCAGGCAATTGCGTGCGGCCTTTGACGCCACCGAACGCGCAACCGCGCCACACGCGACCGGTTACCAACTGGAACGGGCGCGTGCTGATTTCCTGGCCGGCACCGGCCACGCCGATGATGACGCTCTCGCCCCAGCCCTTGTGGCAGCACTCCAGCGCCGAACGCATCACGTTGACGTTGCCGATGCACTCGAAGCTGAAGTCCACACCGCCATCGGTCAACTCGACAATGACCTCCTGAATCGGCTTGTCGTAATCCGTCGGATTGATGCAATCGGTAGCACCCATGCTACGCGCCAGATCGAATTTGGCCGGGTTGGTATCGATGGCCAGGATGCGACCGGCCTTGGCCTGCACTGCGCCCTGGATCACCGCAAGACCGATCCCGCCCAGGCCGAATACCGCGACGCTCTCACCCGGCGTGACCTTAGCGGTATTGTGCACCGCACCGATCCCGGTGGTGACACCACAGCCGAGCAGGCAGACCTTTTCCAGCGGCGCTTGCGGATTGACCACGGCCAGCGAAATCTCCGGCACCACGGTATATTCGCTGAACGTGCTACAGCCCATGTAGTGATAGATCGGCTCGTTGTTATAGGAGAAGCGCGTGGTGCCGTCGGGCATCAGGCCCTTGCCCTGGGTGGCACGCACGGCTTGGCACAGGTTGGTCTTGCCGGACAGACAGAATTTGCACTTGCGGCATTCGGCCGTGTACAGCGGGATCACATGGTCGCCGACCTGGACGCTGGTCACACCTTCGCCAACCTGTTCAACGATGCCGCCGCCCTCGTGCCCGAGCACCGAGGGGAAGATGCCTTCCGGATCATCGCCTGACAGCGTGAACGCATCGGTGTGGCACACGCCGGTGTGCGTGATGCGAACCAACACTTCGCCAGCTTTGGGCGGTGCAACGTCAATTTCGACGATTTCCAGCGGCTTTCCTGGACTAAAAGCAACTGCTGCGCGGGATTTCATTGCATGACGCTCCTGACAATGGGGTTCAAGGACGGGCCCGGCACGTGCCGACCCGGTGGGACGTTCATTGCGCGCATTCGTGCAGCCTGCACAACTTCACAAGAGCGGGAGAAGACGCTTAACTGCTACCAGATGCGATGGGTACGGTGGAACCGCTGAGCCGGTCAGCTCTCCACAGCAGCCGGCGCAACGATTGCCAAAGGATCCACTGCATGTTGTGGTAACGAAGCCAGCACCGCATTGCGAAAGCGCGCAGCGAATGCCGCATCGTTGGCCTGGTAGAACGCACGTGCATTGGCCGACACCTGATCCAGCTGCGCCTGCGGCAGGGCCAGTGCGGTTTCCACAGCCTGCACGATGCCTGCTGCGTCCACGTAGTAATACGACGCAAGACGGCGCTGGCGCACCTCAGCCACGGGAATCAGCAGACCGTGTTCGGGCCTGACCAGTTCGTTCATCGGCTCGCCATCGGTGGCCAGGGTCACCGCGCCCACGCTCAATGCTTCCATCAGGTAATGACCGAATCCTTCGGCCTCCGAGGGACACAGATGGAACAGATGCGCGTTCTGCATGCGGCGCAATTCGGCATCGTCCAAATATCCCACTCGATGGTCGATATTCGGCGCCACGATCGGTTTGCCGGCGGTGCGCGGGCTCTGCACCACTGTCAGCAACGGCCATGTCGGATGGCGTTGCCAGGTCTCCAGCAGTACACGTGTGCCCTTTGCCGTACTGCGCCCGGCTAGATGAAAGAACGCACGCTGACGGACCACGCGCGCGTCGTACCGATCTGGACTGGTAAAACCAATGAAGCGGGTGGCGCACCCCAACGTGCGGAAGATCCGCTCGGCATGGTATGTCTTGCACAGCAAGGCATCAAAGCGCGGCAGCAGCGGCAGCCACTTCGGCAGTAACCATTCCGGATTGGGCACCAACAGATTGATGTGCCCGAGCGACAGGCAACGCCTGTACACGCGTTCGGAAAAAATCTGTAGCGGCACTCGTCCGAACAGCGCACGGCTTGCCCACAGACGCGCCTCGCGCGCAGTGTCGTGCAGACGCTGGCTGGTGAATCCAACCTCCTGCACCGGCACGCCACCAGCGCGCAGTGTTTCGGCCATCAGCACCATATCGCGGGTCAGACCCACGCCGTTGTCGCGGCTGATCACCCGCATCATAGGAAACGCCTGCTCATGCGCGCACGCGCCAGTGTGGCGGCACAGTCCCGAGGCCGTGGTTTCCTGCGCAATATCCGGTTCCGTCATAGTGACTTGTACGTGTGCCGATCGATGCCAAATTCAACCATTATTATCCGTGTTCCAGCCTTGCAATTGCGGGCCCAGCCTGGACGTTCCCCCGCCCTGAGTAGCGGTCGAGTTTAGAGTCGGGGGTTGATGATATCGGTGTTTGCCAGATGTTGGGCATAAGCGGACGGCGTCATGCCGCCAATTGCTTTCCTGGGTCGGTCCTCGTTGTATTCGCGTCGCAAGCGTTCGATCTCGGTGCGCGCGTGCAGCAACATCGGGAACCAGTGCTCGTTGAGGCATTCATCGCGTCGCCGGGCGTTGAAGGATTCGACGTAGGCGTTCTGGTTCGGTTTGCCTGGTTGGATCAGCCGCGACTGTGTGCCAACCGATCCAGCACGCGCGCAACGCCGTGCCCGGAGATCGCGCGTTCCACATCCTTGGCGTGGGCAATAGCGCAGCGCGCTGGCGCTCATGCCGATCGCCGCCAAGGCACGACGCTCGCTGGCACCACGCCCAATCCACTCGCGCACCAGCGCACCGGTGCGCTCACCACTTTTTTCGCAACGCATCCTTGATCAGGTCGTTCTCGAACAACTGCTCGGCCAGCAACTTCTTTAGCCGCGCGATCTCGACCTCAAGGTCCTTGAGCCGCTTGGCGTCGGGCACGCTCATCCCGCCGAACTTGCTGCGCCACAGATAATACGAGGCCTCATTGAAGCCATGCCGCCGGCATCAGTCCTTGATCGCTATGCCCGCTTCGGCTTCGCGCAGGCAGCCGATGATCTGCTCTTCGGAAAAACGCTTCTTCACGTCCAATCTGCTGGGGGTAGGGAATTGGATTCCAAACTGAGGTGCTACCCAAAATTGGGGGCGGCGATCTTTTGCGATACCCAGCTCACCACAGGTAACCGGTACCTGAATGGAATTTTTTGAGTCAGTAAGCGAATTCGCGGAAGACGCGATCGATATCGCCGTTCCAGGCGCCGTGATATAAAGCCAATTTGCGTTCGGCGGCGGTGACGCCGCTGTCGGCGATCTCGGCGATTACATCCAGAAAAGCGGTTTCGTCCTGCCCATCGCGATTCAGGCACGCCCGGCGACGCAGGCCTTCGCGTGCGATGTCGACCGCCTGCACTGCCAGATCGCGTATTGTGCCGTTGCGGAACGGCAAGCCTAGCGCGTACTTGGGTACGCCGTCGCGCAGCGCATGCCGCTCGGACGGGCTGAAATGCTTGACCAGGTCCCACGCAGCATCCAGCGCGGTTTGGTCGTACAACACGCCCACCCAGAATGCCGACAACGCACACAGGCGATTCCATGGGCCAGCATCGGCGCCGCGCATTTCCAGATACTTCTTCAAACGCACTTCTGGAAACGCCGTGGTCATGTGATCAGACCAGTCGCGCAACGTCGGCAATGCGCCCGGCAACGCCGGCAGCTTGCCCTGCATAAAGTCCCGAAAGCTTTGGCCACTGGCATCGTGATAGACGCCCTGGCGGTACGAAAAATACATCGGCACATCGAGCAGGTAGTCGACGTAGCGCTCGTAGCTGAAACCCGCTTCGAACACGAAATCCAGCATGCCGGTGCGATCGGCGTCGGTGTCGGTCCAGATATGAGAGCGATAGCTAAGGTAGCCGTTCGGCTTGCCTTCGGTGAACGGCGAATCGGCAAACAATGCGGTTGCGATCGGCTGTAGCGCCAGCGACACGCGAAACTTCTTCACCATGTCCGCTTCGGTGGCGTAATCCAAATTGACTTGCACCGTGCAGGTGCGCGTCATCATGTCCAGGCCGAGCGAGCCGACCTTGGGCATGTAGTTTTTCATGATCTGGTAGCGCCCCTTGGGCATCCACGGCATCTGGTCGCGACGCCATTTTGGCTGGAAGCCCATGCCCAGAAATCCCAGTTGCAACTCGCCGGCGACCTGCGCCACTTCGTCAAGATGGGTGCCGGTTTCAACGCAGGTGTGGTGCACCGTTTCCACCGCAGCGCCGGAGAGCTCCAACTGCCCTGCAGGTTCCAGTGTCACCGATGCGCCGTCGCGCAGCAGCGCGATGGTGTGGCCATTTTCCTGCACAGGCTCCCAGCCGAAACGGGTCAAACCGGTGAGCAGGGCCTCGATGCCGCGTGCGCCCTGGAAGGCGGGCGGGCGCAAATCGTCCAACTGGAAGCCGAACTTCTCATGCTCGGTGCCGATCCGCCAGTGCGCACGCGGCTTCTCGCCGGAGGCCAGCACCTGGACCAGCTCGGCACGTTCGGTGATCGGCGTTTCAGCAACGTGGCTGGGACTGGACAAGGTGATACTCGCGCGGAAAGGTGAACGATCTTGGGGCGGCGTTCCGCCCTCGCAAGGTCCGCACTATAGCCTGACGGGCGCAAAGCCCACATGGCGATCGAGGTGGTACGGCATCCCACACTGCCTCACTCGGACGCCTGGCGAGAACCATTACGCACCCCTTTCTGTCCCGCCTTACCCGGCGACGCTGGCAACCTGTTCCATATGGCCCACGTGCACTGCAACCTCTCCATCTCAAGGACCACGCAGACTGGCTGAATGCTGCAATGTTCGGAGCCAACGACGGCATCCTTCCATCGGAGGACAGTCGCCGAGCGGTGTGACCGCGCGCCCTCAGCGCCCGGCAGGCAGCTCCGCTGTCAAGCCCAGCCAAGCGCCGACAATGCCGCGCAGTTCGTCCACTCCCTGGCGAGATTCGCCCGAGTAGGTCTGCATGGTCACGCTGTCGCCCAAGCGCGAGGTGACTTCCTTCTTCACTTTCTGCAGCACCTGCATCTGCTGGCCACGGCCGAGCTTGTCGGCCTTGTTCAGCAAACCGTGCGCGGGCAACCCGCGTTCGACCGCATAAGCGAGCATTTGCAGGTCGTACTCCTTGAGGGGATGACGGATGTCCATCACCACCACCAGGCCGCGCAAGGCCTCACGGGTACGGAAATAGCGGTCGATAAAGGCTTGCCAGTGCGCCTGCAGGTCCTGCGGCACCTTGGCGTAGCCGTAGCCGGGCAGATCCACCAGGTAGCGGTCGGGCTGGATCTGGAAGAACACCAGCTGCTGGGTCCGACCGGGTGTCTTGGACACGCGCGCCAGCGCGTTCTGACGGGTCAACGCATTGAGCGCACTGGATTTTCCGGCGTTGGAGCGACCGGCAAAGGCCACTTCGGCGCCGCCATCGTCGGGCAATTGGCGGGCGTTGTGGGCGGACAGGTGGTAGCGGGCTTGTTCGATGAGCAGCGACATCCCACTAGGATCGCACGTTCGAACGCTTGGCAGTTTTGCTGCACTGTTCGTTGACCCTGCCGCAACGGGGTGCCGATAATCGAAATACGCCTGCCATTGCCAGTTCCCAACACGCGCGGGCCAGGTCCAGACGGAGCTTTAGCTGATGCGCCATGCTCGTGTGCTAGTCCTCGCCGCCATCGCCACGCCAGTCGTTGCGGCGGTGACGTTTGCACAATCGGCGGTCACGCCGATTCCCGATCCGCCGCCGGTGCGCGTTGCGCCGCTGGAGGTGGACCTGACCAAAACCACCTGGGGAGACGCCAAGGCCGGGCAGACCAAAGCCGCCGCCTGTGCGGCTTGTCATGGGCCCGACGGCAATCCTGCGGTCGCCATGTACCCGCGCATCGCCGGGCAAACCGAGCGCTATGTGGCACATCAGCTGGCGTTGATCGCCAGCGGCGAGCGCAATTCCGGGATGTCGGCGGTGATGGTGCCGTTCGTCAAGGATCTCACAGCACAGGACATGCGTGACCTGGGCGCCTACTTCGCCACGCAGAAGGCTTCCGCTGGCGTGGCCGACGACACGGTGATCGCCGAGGGCCCTTACCAAGGCATGAAATTCTACGAGGTCGGCGAGAAGCTCTACCGCGGTGGCGACATCGCGCGCAGCGTGCCGGCCTGCATGGCCTGCCATGGGCCATCCGGCGGCGGTAATCCGGGCCCTGCCTATCCGCGCCTGAGCGGGCAGCATGCCGACTACGTGGCGCAACGCTTGAAGGCATACCAAGCCGGCAGTACCCAGGAGCGCAATCCTGCGCTGTTCACTATCATGGCGAAGGTGGCGCATCCACTGACCGAGCAGGAGATCCAGGCGCTGGCCAGCTATCTGCAAGGTCTGCATGATCGTGCCGACGACGCAGCGGTAGAGTCGGCTGCAGGCGCGCCCAAACGTTCGTAAGCTGGAACTTGCCATTGCCGCACCGTTTCGCAACGCCGGTCCAGCGACCGGCGTCGTCGTTTCCCGCCTCCTCCCCTCGTCCCTCGGAGCTCGTATGACATTGCTTTCCCGTCTGTCCCTGCTGTTGTTGTTCCTGTTGCCACTGGCAGCGTATGCCGCCGACAAGAACGCCGCGCCAGTCGAAGGCGTGGACTACCACTTGATCGACGGCGGTCTACCGTACGCCCCGTTGGCCGGCAAGGTCGAAGTGACTGAAGTCTTTGGCTACACCTGCCCGCACTGCGCGCATTTCGAGCCGATGCTGGAAGCCTGGGTGGCCAAGCAGCCCGCGTATGTCCGCTTCACTCCGGTGCCAGCCGCCTTTGGTGGCTCCTGGGATGCGTTTGCGCGCGCCTACCTTGCCGCCGACATCTTGGGCGTGGCAAAACGTAGTCATCGCGCCATGTTCGACGCTATCCACGAAAAGCAGACCGTGCCAACCCAGAACGTCGCACCGGAGGAACTGGCAACGTTCTACGCTAATTACGGAATATCGCAGCAGCGCTTCATCGAGACCTACAAGAGTGCGGCGGTCGATACCAAGCTCAAGGCAGCACGCGAGTTCGCGCTGCGCAGCAAACTCCCCGGCACGCCGGCCATGATCGTCAACGGTCGCTACCTGATCCAGGCGCGCGATTACCCAGACATGCTGCGCGTGGCCGATGGTTTGATCGCCCGCGAGCACACCGCGTCGGCCACGCGCTGAACCGCATAACTGCCAGCGATGACCGCGCATGGCATCATGCGCCCCGCGGCCGTCCGGCCTTTCTCGCCCAATGCTGGAGATTCAATCCTATGAAGACCCGCTTCGCCCTGACGCTGATGGCGCTGCTGCCGATCCTGGTCGCCTGCAAAGCCCAGGACGGTTCGTCCGACACCGCACCTGCCGCCGCAACCTCGTCCGCTGCAACGGCAGCCGCCC
>Ga0207791_1000312_pt1 | contig 12678 bp, 14 predicted proteins | sample HigsolmetaGSP16D_FD_184844 | JGI IMG/M metagenome (GOLD analysis project Ga0207791, IMG submission 184844) | High solid enriched microbial communities from the Joint BioEnergy Institute, USA - SP1-6-D (SPAdes) | ecosystem: Engineered > Bioreactor > SSF (Solid state fermentation) > Aerobic >...
GCGCAGACCGGTATCGGCGGAATTGCGTGACAGCAGGATCACTTCCACCCGCGGCGCGTCTTGAGGCAGATCGTGATTAAGCGCGAGCAACTTGCGCACGACCGGAAACGCTACGCCAGGCTGCAGGATATCGTCCTCGTGCTCGCGCTGAAACGCCGCATACGCCTCCACCCCATCGGCCTCGAATAGCGCATGGCCTTCTTCAAGATCGAACAGAGCGCGCGAGCTCACCGCAACAGTCAATAATCGTGGAGAGTTGTCAGGCATTGGGAGGCCGGGGTGAGGGAGTGGGAATTGGAGATTGATTTGGGGCAAGGATCGGGAGTGGGAAATCATGCAGTGAATGAGCGGCGCGGCATCCCAAGGTGTCGGTACGGTCAGCGGCGGGCAAAATGGCACGCTGCCGCGGTTGCCAATGCTGCATCTGCACTGCCGACTCCTCGCCGCTCACACCGCAAACTGCTCGCTGAAGATGCGTTCTTCCAGATTGTGTTCGGGATCGAACAACAACGTGACCTGGCGTTGGGTGGATTCGCGGATCGTGACTTCCACCACGTCGCGGATTTCATGTGAGTCGGCAGTGACACTGACCGGGCGCTTGTACGGGTCCAGTACGCGAAAGCGCACTTCGTTATCGGCCTTGAGGATGGCTCCGCGCCAGCGTCGCGGGCGATAGGGTGCAATCGGCGTCAGCGCTAGCGTGTGCGAGCCTAGCGGCAGGATCGGACCGTGCGCCGAGTAGTTATACGCCGTGCTGCCAGCCGGCGTAGCCACCATCACACCATCGCCGATCAGTTCGGCAATGCGGGGCTGGCCGTTGAGATCCACGCTCAGATGCGCGGCCTGACGGGTCTGCCGCAACAGCGACACTTCGTTGTAGGCAAGCGAGCCGGCACTGGCACCGGATTCGGTCTGCGCCTGCATTTCCAGTGGACGCAAATACGCCGGCTCAGCACGTTGCAGGCGCACCAGCAGGTCGTCCTCGTCGTGTCGGTACTGATTCATCAGGAAGCCGACCGAGCCCAGCTTCATGCCGAACACCGGCCTGTCGCAAGCGCCGTGCCGGTGCAGGGTCTGCAACATAAACCCATCGCCGCCCAGCGCACAGACGATATCCGCGCTGTCCAGCGCATGGTCGCCGTAGCGCTGCACAAGGCGCGCACGCGCAGCCACTGCCGGCTCGGCGGGGCTGGCAAGAAAGGCAATGCGAGGTGGTGCGGTCATCGTCGACTCCAATGCATACGAACCAGCATACCGCAGCCATGTGCCGGGCTTGTTGCGACCATGTCTTCGCCGGCTCACATGCACGGCTGGGTCGTTGCGCTCAAGCGCTCCGAAGCCTGCCTGCATGCCCATTTCGAACCGTGTTTGTTGGCGCCAGCGCAACGCCAGCAACGACCCCATCGGACGCAGTCGGGCCAGACTCAGGCGGTCAACCGCCATGCACGGTGGATGCGCGCATGCCGCTCGAAGTCCGGGTCGATGGTGCGCGGGCTGATGTCTTCGCACTGGGCAAACGCGGCCACCTGTTCCTCGTCCAGCTTGAAGCGACGGAAGTTGTTGGAGAAATACAACACGCCACCGGGCGCTAGCCGCGCCACAGCCGCGCGCAACAGACGCACATGCTTGCGCTGGAGATCGAAATCTTCCGCGCGCGCAGAGTTGGAGAACGTCGGCGGGTCGCAGAAAATCACATCAAAATGCGCGCGCTCGGCTCCCAGCCAGGCCAATGCATCGGCCTGCACCAGCGTGTGCCTGCTTCCGGCCAGCCCGTTCAACGCAAGATTATCCGCGCACCACTGCAGGTACGTTGCCGACAGATCCACGCTGGTGGTGGATGCCGCTCCGGCGACGGCCGCTTCGACACTGGCAACACCGGTGTAACAGAACAGATTGAGAAAACGGCGCCCCTTGGACTGCTGGGCCATAGTGGCACGGAGGGGGCGATGATCCAGAAACAGCCCGGTATCCAGGTAATCGAATAGATTCACGCGCAGCAACGCACCGTGTTCGCGCACGTGGATGCTCTCGTTGCGCTGTTCGAAGCGGCCGTACTTGCTGCCGCCCTTGCCGCGTTCGCGCGACTTCAGTGCGACACGCTCGGCCGGCACGTCGAACACCTCGCGTGCGGCGGCAAGCAGTTCGTTGAGACGACGGCGTACATCGGCTTGCGGAATCGTCGCGGGCGCTGCGTATTCCTGTACATGAAGAAAAATACGCCGGTCACCGTCGGCTTGCTGATACACGTCGATGGCGGCGGAATACTCGGGCAAATCCGCGTCGTAGGCGCGGAAGCACTCGATGCCCTGGCGTGCCCGCCACTTCTTGAATTTATGCAGATTCTTGCGTAAACGGTTTGCCACCATCTGCGCGCCTTCACTGAGCGCTGTCGGCGCCGCAAGCGGGGTGCGCCGAGGCACCGCGATAGGGTCGCAAACGATCAGTGCGCATTGGATTGCACCATTGAACAGCTGATATTTCTTGCCTGCGCGCAGCCCAGTGGCATATGCAAGCTCCGCATTGCCGCACAGCAGACTGGCCCGCCATTGCGGCACGGCGCGCTGCAAGGTATCGCCCAGGCGGCGATACAGCGCCGTGTCCGCGGCCAAGCGCTCGTCGTAGGGCGGATTGCACACCACCACGCCAGTGGCTTGCGGCGGCGCCTGCAATTGGCCGACCTCACGTACGCCAAACTGGATGGCCTGGGCCACACCTGCTAATTGCGCATTCTCTTTCGCCGCCGCGATTGCGTGCGGGTCCATATCGCCGCCATGGATCACCTGCGCGAGCGCAGCGCGGCCAAGGCTCTCGCGCTCGCGTGCTTCACTGACCAACTGCTGCCAGCTGTCGCGGTCGAAACCGCGCCAATGGCTTGGGATATGACTGCCATAGCGCTGCAGACCAGGCGCGACGTCGGCGGCCATCAGCGCGCCTTCGATCAGCAGTGTCCCACTGCCGCACATCGGGTCCAGCAACCCTCCCCCATCGGCGTAGGCGCGCGGCCAGCCGCCGCGCATCAGCACTGCGGCGGCCAGGTTTTCTTTCAACGGCGCTTGGTTCTGCGCCATGCGCCAACCGCGCCGATGCAGCGGGCCGCCGCCCAGGTCCACCGAAAGAGTGGCGCGCCCCTTGCGCAATGACAGGTTCAGACGCAGGTCCGGGCTTTCCACGTCCACCGACGGGCGTTCCAGGCCCTGCTGGCGCATGCTGTCCACCACCGCGTCCTTGATGCGCTGCGCCGCGTAGCGGGCATGGGTAATGGCAGTCCCGGACACATGCGCGTCAACCGACAGTGTGTGTCCCACCACCAGATGCGCGTCCCACGGCAGCTCGGCCACACCGGCGTACAGGGCGTCTGCGTCCAGGCAATCGAATTCGGTCAGTGGCCACAACACGCGGCTGGCCAGGCGCGACCACAGCACCGCACGCTGTGCGTCGCGCAGATCGCCTTCGACATTAACGCCGGAGATGGTGGCGGTGGCCTTGCTGGCACCGAGCGCAAGCAGCTCGTCGGCAAGCAGGTATTCCAGGCCCTTGGCACAGGATGCGAAGAATTTCACGTAGGCTGGTATCGATAATGACGCTGGCCGCGGCGTCGAACGTGGAAGCAGGACAGCCGGTCGGCGCCCTGCGGGCACTGCCGTGGCCGCCGTGGATGGGCCGCAAATGGTCGGCCATCGCGGTCGGCATTACCAGTCTGTTCGCCGGAGCGCCCGCCGCACGGTGTACCACAGCTCCAGCCGCCACTGCGTTTGCGCGGTCTCCACGCGCTGCTGCAAGCACAGAGCGGGCAATCGTCAGGGGGCGTGGACGCGGCGCATCGCAACTGCATGGGACACGCTCTCGATGCCGATGGCGAGCACAGGCCAGTTCCGCGCGCCTGGCCGCTGCGCAGTCGGTGCGTTCGCCGTTCTTACGTGCGACCAATTTCACCTGGAGCTTTGGCAGCGATACCCGCGCAGCACACGCGTGCCGCACAATAACGCATGCAGCGCGTGTTCAACCGAGGCCGAATGCCGGGTGATACGAGACATCGGCCAACGGCAGCAGGCGCTCGCCGAAAGCCAGCGCCTGCAGTTCCGATGCGGGCACCCCGGGTAACACCAGGCCAGTTTCAACCGCAAAGCCCAACCGCCGGAAAAACGCTGGCTCACCCAGCGCCAGGCAACCTGCAGCACCACGCTCGCGCAGGCTGGCGAGCGCGGCCTGCACCAATCGCGTGCCCAGACCTTGTCGTTGGTGGCCTGGCCCCACGGCCAGCGGGCCGAGCGCGAACCAGCCGGGCGAATCATCCGACAGCGTCACTGGCGACACCGCCAGATGTCCCACCACATAGCCATCGTGGTCGGCTACCAGCGACAACACCAGCGCGCTGTCACGGCGCAAGTCGGCAATCACCTGTTGCTCGTGATGCCGACTGTGTTCGACGCGCATGAAGGCCACCATCGTCAGCAGCTCGATGCCGACCACGTCGTCTTCGGTCGCTGCGCGGATCAACACGTCCATGGACGGCAGCGCGCGCCGCAGTGGGTGTTCGGTGTGCGCATCACAGGCTCTGCAGCAGTTCGGCGAACGCGCGTGCCGACACGTCGACATGCGAGGCCAGGCGATGCTCGTCGTCGACCAGCAACAAGCGCGCATGCCGCACCTGCGCCCAAGCGATCACATCGGCGGCTGGAATCAACTCGTCGCGCCAGGCATGCACAATCGAGATCGGCACCGAGGCAGCGTCCAGCGCCGGCATCGTGCCCATCCGGGGCGGCGGCACCATCAGAAACAGACCGCGCGTGGGCACCTGTAACGACGCCATCCCTGAGATATACGAACCCAGGCTGGAGCCTGCCAGCACCAGCGGCCCCTTGTCTGCGGCCAAACGTGCGACCTCCAGCAGGCGTTGCAACCGGCTTGGCACATCGCCCAGCATGCTCACCGCGCGACGTGCATCCAGGTCGGTGTAATCCGGGCGCTCATGGGTCCAGCCCAATTGCTCAGCCACGTGGGCCAGCGCGGTCACCTTCAAGGCGTCCGGGCCGCTTTCGAAGCCATGCGAAAGGATGCAATGCCCGCGGCTCATAACGCCTGCACCGTATCGCCGATGCGCAGTACGCCGCCGCGCAGGATGCGTGCGCACAGCCCGCCGTGACCGCGCATGGCGTCATAGCCGCCAGGGCCCAGGGCGTCTTCCATGCGCAAACACGGATCGCAGGGGTCGGTGCCTTCCAGCTCGACCGCACCGATGCGAAACCGCCTGCCTTTGAGCGCCATCAACGCAATGCCGGACACCACCACGTTGCGCCGCAGCTGGGCAGGCGCAATCGTCGCGTGTCCTGCCAACGCCGCGATGACCGGCAGATGCTCTGCCTGGATCAGGGTCACCCCACGCTTGCCGCTGCCGCCCTTGTAGCGGTCTCCCACCAGGCCGACGCCGGCGGTGACCTGCGCCGCGTCCACCTCCAGCATCGCCACCTCGCGCGCTGGACGCACGCCGATCCAGGTCACCCGAGCGGTCTGCGGCGGCGTCGCCATCGATGTGCCCAGAAAGCTGTCGGAAGTCGAAATCATTGCCGAATGCTAGCATCTGCGCCATGTCCGATGCCGTCCCGCCGTCGCCACCGATCACCTATGCGCCGCTGCCCTACGAATCGCGGTTAGCCAAACGCGCGCTTACCCAGATCGACATGGTGGTCATCCATTGCACCGAATTACCGGACATGGCGATGGCGCGCGAATACGGCGAGCGCGTGCTCTACGACAGCGGGACCGGTAACAGCGGGCACTACTACCTTGATCGTAACGGCAGCATCCATCAATACGTTGCGCTGGAGCGCGTTGCGCATCATGTGCGTGGGCATAACCGGCATACGTTGGGCATCGAACTGGTCAACCGTGGCCGTTATCCGCACTGGCTGGATTCGCGTCATCAGCAGATGACCGAGCCGTATCCCGACGCACAGATCACCTCACTGGTCAGCTTGTTGCAATGGCTGCAGCAGCAGCTACCCTCGGTGCAAAGCGTCACCGGCCATCAGGCGCTGGACACCACCCAGGAAGCGGCCAGCGATGATCCGGCGCGCAAGATTCAGCGCAAACTTGACCCCGGCCCGTTATTCCCGTGGCCGCGTATCGAGGCGGCGGTGCGCTGGTCACACACGCCGCGCTAACGCATTTTTTGAAAATGGCACCACGCGCGCGTGCCTCATGTGCTGGCAGTGTCGCATCTGCGGCGAGTCACGCAGATGCGATCGAGCAATTAAAAAAACAGCGAAAAGACGCATGCCTGACCGAGTGCCGCCACACTGTGAAACACCCTCAGCGTTCTTTGGCACGATAGGTTTTCTCCCCTGCATTGACTGCCACATCGAGCCGATTGTCAGGTGGGGCGATCGGGCAGACCACATGCGCGGTCAGCGCACAAGGCGGATTCTCCGCAAGATTGAAATCGAGCAGCACATGGTCATCGCGAGGCAGTGCGACGTAAAGATAGCGCGCGCCGCCAAAACTTTCCTTGCCGCTGGTGCGGTCAGCAAACAGAAAGATCAGGCCCGTGCCATCTTCCTGCAGGATCGGCTTCAATCGGAATTGATGCCCATTGTGCGAAAACACTGCCTCTCCTGGCACCGCCACGGTAAATGGCGTGCCGATCGACGTCAGCAAGGTTGTCATACGCGGCGCGGCATAGGGTTGCCATTGCGCCTGGATGCGCCACTGAGGATCGGTGGGGAAATAGTCCAACCCCTCGAACTGCGTCAGCGCCGGCGCTGCCGGGTCGCGGAAGCGCCATCCATACAAGGCACCAGTCTGGACCACATAGAACTCCCGGCCGTCCACTTCCAGGCGGTCGCCGCTCAGCCCTTCCCGCTCCGGCTCCAGGCGTACCTCATCGATGCGCTGCCCATTGAGCGTCACCGGTACGTCAACCTCCGCGCGAAAGCGTAACTGTCCCGCAGCACCCATTGTCAGTTGCCCCAGCCGCGCAGGGCCTGCAGGCAAGACGATATCGCTGTGCGGGTCGCTTCCTACCCAGTATTGACCGGCGCGCACCCGCCCCGAACCGGTATAGCTCAGCCACCCATCCGGCGAACGCAGCTGCCTCAATCGCTCCGCGCGCGCGCGCTCCAGCGCGACCTGATACACATCCTGCTGCCCCACATGTCGATGATTGGCAGCAGGCGCATCGCTGACATCGGCGGTCGCGCCCACCGAACAAGCGACAAGCGTCAACACTGCCACGCATAGCGCGCCAACCTTTAACTGCAACCGCATGACTCACCCAGCATTGCAAGAAACTGCGCTCCGCGCAGCGAACCCGCGTCCCCACAGGCCACCCTTCCTGTCACTATTGTGCATGCAATCAGGGTCCGGTCGCGACCGGGCGATCCGGATCCTGCAACCAACCGCTCCAGGACCCTGCGTACACGCGCGCACCGGACAACCCTGCCACTTCCAATGCCAACAACACATGGCACGCAGTAACTCCCGATCCGCACATCACCACAACCTGCTCGGGCTGGTATGTGCCAAGTAACCTGGACAACTCCGCGCGCAATTCGGCTGCTGGCTTGAAGCGACCATCGCGAAGGCTCAACCCCAACGGCCGACTTATCGCACCTGGCACGTGCCCAGCCACTGGATCGATCGGCTCGACTTCGCCACGAAAACGCTCGCCTGCACGCGCATCCAGCAGCCAGCCCGGTGCCTGCCGCAGTCGCACCACGATCTGCTCGGCATCCACCACTGCGGCAGTATTGAACGTACCGGGATAGATGTACCCATGGCGCACTGGCGGTAGCTGGGTACTTTCTGCAAAACCGGCCAGGCGCCATGCGGCTAGGCCGCCATCCAGCACCGCCACCCGGCGATGCCCCATCAGTCGCAACATCCACCACGCACGCGCAGCCGCCATGCTGCCATCGCCCGCGTCGTAAACCACCACCTGGCGATGCGGATCGATGCCACATTCGCCAAGACGTGTGGCGAATGCCGCGCTGTGCGGCAATGGGTGCCTGCCCTGCGCTGGCCGTGACAGATCTGCCAGGTCATGGTCGAGATCGGCGTTAATGCGCACCAGGCAAGTGTCCCTGTACGTAGGCCTTGCGCGCGGCGTCCGGGTCTGGCGCAAACGGTAGCGCAGCGCGCGCGTCCAGCAGACGCAGCTGCGGATGCTGTAACGTGGCCGACAGAGTGGGAGCATCGACCAGCGTGGTCCAGTTCGGATCAGCATTCACGCGACCTGCTCCAGGCGACGACGGAGATTGAGAAGAATGGCCGCGGTGGCGCCCCAAATGCGGTGCGCCGGCCAATCGTATTCAACCACGCGGCGCGGCCTCCCACGGAACTGCAACTCCACACTGCGCAGATGATCCGGCTCCATCAGGTACGCCAGCGGCACTTCGAAGACCTCGGCCACTTCATCCGGTTGCGGCACAGCGACGAACGCCGAGTCGATCACCCCCACCACTGGCGTCACCCGAAATCCACTCGCCGTGACAAACGGATCCAGATACCCCAATGCCTGTACCTGCGCTGGGCCTAGCGCGATTTCTTCGCAGCTCTCACGCAGCGCGGTTGCGACCGCATCAGCATCGGAAGGCTCCATGCGCCCACCGGGGAAGCTGACTTGTCCGGCGTGATGACGCAGACAGTCCGTGCGTCGCGTCAGCAGCACCGCGGTGCCCTGTTCGCGCGGCACCAGACCGCATAGCACCGCTGCCTCGGCAGAGGCTCCGTCCTCGGCAAGATCGACCAGTTCGGCATGATTCCAGCCCGGCCCGATCGGCGCGGCGTCCAGTGGATACAGCGCGCGCTTCAGCAGTGCGTACTCGACCAGCTGCGCCGTCAGCGTGCGGGCGGGCAGCATCGTGTGGAGATAGTTCTGGCGTTCGGCGTCGCTCATGCTCACCCAGCGTGTCAGGTCATCCAGGTTGCGCAGGCAGCAGACACACTGCGCGCCTGTGCGTCAAGTGACCATACACCGATACATGGGCTAGGCAGACAATCAGGATCGACATCGATTTCGATTTCGCTGCCGCTTATCGCTGGCTGCTGCGGTCGCTGCATCTTTCTCTTCAGGCTATCGGTCGACCAAAACGACAACGCCGGCCTGGTGGCCGGCGTTGTCGCACGCGACATCCAATGCAATTACAAATGCACTTACTTGACGCTGACCAGCTTGATCTCGAACTGCACCGCCACGTTCGGCGGGAACGGGGTACGGGGATCGGCCCCGTATGCTTTTTCCGGCGGCAGGGTCACTTCCCACTTCGAGCCAACCGGCATCTGCAGCAGTGTGTCGCGCATGGCCTGCATTTCAACTTCGCTCACCTTAATGGCCGGAATCTGCTGTGCAGGACGTGCCTTCTGGCGATCACCGAACGGGAACGGACCGGCCACTTCCAGTTGCACCGTGCTGGCCTGAGTCGGCTTGGCACCCTTGCCAGCTTCGATCACGCGGTACTGCACACCGCTCGGCAGCGTCTGCACACCAGCGGCAGTCTTGTTCTTGGCCAGGAACGCATCGCTCTTTGTCTTGTTGGCTGCAGCGACCTTTTCGTACTCGGCCTTGGCTTGCTGGGCACGGCCTTGCTCGCGCTTCTGGAACGCTTCAACCGCAGGCTTCAGCTGGTCGGCCGTGATGGCCGGCTGTTTTTTGGCATAGGCGTCTTGCAGGCCCTTTACCACTGAATTGATGTCGAGTTGTTCCCCACGACCGGTGAGTTCGGCAAGATTGTTGCCGTAGTCATAGCCGAAGTAATAGCTCAACTTGCCCTTCTCGGACGTCGTGTCCTGGGCCAGTGCATTGCCCGTCAGGGCCAGGGCCGCTACAGCGACCGCGATAGAACGCAACTTCATCAAACAATTCTCCAGGGTGGTGGCACAGGACGGGTCTGCCGCCTGAGATGACGGGTTAGGATAGCGACCGCGATAGCGAACCGCTAGCTTTCGCCAAACCCATGACCAGCAAGGCTTTCCGAAGTTCCGGCTTTACTAATTTTTTACGTTCGCAAGGATTCACATGTCCAACCACGTCACGCTGATCGACGATTATGTCCATGTTCGGACAATTACGGTCAACCGCCCGGACAAACTGAACGCCTTGAACCAGCAGACCATGCAGGCGCTGGATCAGGCATTCCAGGATGCAGCCAACGACGAGGACGTGCGCGCAGTGATTCTCACCGGCGCCGGACCCAAGGCGTTTGTGGCAGGTGCCGATATTGCCGAAATGAGCGATCTGTCGGCGATCCAGGGGCGCGAATTTTCGCTACTTGGTCAGCAGCTGATGCGGCGGATCGAGCGCATGCCAAAGCCAGTCATCGCGATGATCAATGGATTCGCGCTCGGCGGCGGCCTGGAGCTGGCAATGGCCTGCCACCTGCGCATCGCTGCGGCAACCGCACACTTGGGACAGCCGGAAATCAACCTCGGCCTGATCCCAGGCTTCGGCGGCACCCAGCGCCTGCTGCGCCTGACCGGGCGCGCCGCGGCACTGGAGTTATGCCTGCTCGGCCTGCCGATCGACGCCACGCGCGCATTGCAATTGGGACTGGTCAATCGCGTCGTCGAAGCAGAAGACCTACACAAAGAAACCCTTGCACTGGCACAACGTCTGGCTGCTGCCGCACCACTGGCACTGCGCGGTATTCTCGATGCAGTGGTGGTCGGCGGCGAATGTGCTCTGGAAGAAGGTTTGCAACTGGAGAACGCGCAATTTGCGCTGTTATTTGCCACTGACGACATGCGCGAAGGCACCCGGGCGTTTCTCGACAAGCGCCCTGCCCAGTTCCGTAACCGCTGACCATTGCCATGACGCTTTCCCCCACCACGGCACCGCGTCCGTTGCCATTGCAGTTGTTCGACTGCGTGCAAGCCGACGATCTCGATCACGCGCTGACGCTCGGGTTGATGGCGTATCTGCCCGACCCGCAGCACGACACACTGGACGCCAACTACACGCAGGTATGCGCCACGTTGCTTGGCGCACAGCAACGCTTGCGCCAGGCCTGGGCTGCGCGTGAGCGCTATCGTGCGCGTGCCGCGCGTCTGCAACACCGCGCCACCGAACGCGACGCGCGCATGGCACAGGCTCCGGCACCCAACCAACCGGCAACGCCAGCATTACCGCCGCTGGCCGCGGCCATTCTTGCACGCGCCAAAGCCAAAGCCGCCGGTCGAGCGCAGCCATGAACGCCCTGCGAGCAACGGCATCGGTGCGTCGTTGCAGCCGCATGCGCACGCCCGAAATACAGGAGATGTTCGAGCGCCTGCGCGAACTTAATCCACACCCGACCACCGAGTTGGAATACACCACGCCGTTCGAGCTGTTGATCGCAGTGCTGCTGTCGGCGCAAGCCACCGATGTGGGCGTCAACAAGGCCACCCGCAAGCTGTATGCGGTGGCCAACACACCCCGCGCGATTCTTGATCTGGGCGAGGAAGGCCTCAAGCGCTATATCGCCACCATCGGGCTGTTCAATGCGAAGGCCAAAAACGTCATTGCCACCTGCCGCATCTTGCTGGAGCGCTACGGCGGCGACGTACCACACGACCGCGCCGCGCTCGAAGCACTCCCCGGGGTGGGCCGCAAGACGGCGAACGTGGTACTCAACACCGCATTCGGCGAGCCCGCGATGGCGGTGGACACGCACATTTTTCGCGTTTCCAACCGCACCTGTCTTGCACCTGGCAAGAACGTACGCGCTGTCGAAGACAAGCTTGTCAAAGTGATTCCCGCCGAGTTTCTGCACGACGCGCATCACTGGTTGATCCTGCATGGCCGCTACGTCTGCAAGGCACGCAAGCCGGATTGCCCAGGCTGCGTGATCCACGATCTATGCCGCTATCCGGACAAGACCCAGGTGCCTCCGAGCGGCACACAAAAAAAGCCAAGGCGTGATACATGACGTGGCATCAACGCACAGCCTCAGCAAAGTAACAGCGCAGCAGAGCGCTCTGGTCCATGTCGACAGCACATCGCTCAGCAACTCGACGCACGCGTGGTCGAGATGGTGCAGCATGGCCAGGTCTCACGTGCAGCGCAGTGTTTCAAGTCAAGCTTTCCTTGGTCCCTCATGGGAACACGCCGTTCGTCGATTGCGTGCTTGGCAGCAATCGGTGCAGTCTTTCACCGACCTCCTCGCGAGGGACGCGCATCCCAGTGGGTGCAAGGCACCAGCAGATCTGTGTTTTTTGACGTCATCTTCACAACCGATCGTCATGCACTTGTAACAAAAACATCATTTCATAGCATATCCTGCCGGATATCCGGCCAATTCAGCCTCGGAGCTTCCATGAAATTGCAGTCGGCCAGCCTGACCGCCCTGTCTCTCACCATCGCCTTGGCCCTGACCGCGTGCTCGCCCGGCAAGGACGCACAGTCCAGCGACGCTGCCAAGGCCACGCCGACTGCGAGCGCCACCGCCAGCGACAGCAAGGGTACCGAAATTTCCGGCGCCGGCGCTTCCTTTATCTATCCGCTGGTGTCCAAGTGGTCAGCCGCGTACAACGCCGCCACCGGCAACAAGGTCAACTACCAGTCAATCGGCTCCGGCGGCGGCATTGCGCAGATCAAGGCAGGCACCGTCGATTTCGGTTCGACCGACAAGCCACTGGACAGCACTGAATTGCAGCAGGCGGGTCTGGGTCAGTTCCCGTCCGCCATTGGCGGGGGGGTACCCGTGG